>Ga0307513_10007458_pt1 | contig 14173 bp, 8 predicted proteins | sample 15_EM_MG_FD_202174 | JGI IMG/M metagenome (GOLD analysis project Ga0307513, IMG submission 202174) | Populus trichocarpa ectomycorrhiza microbial communities from riparian zone in the Pacific Northwest, United States - 15_EM | ecosystem: Host-associated > Plants > Roots > Unclassified | place... | reverse complement strand
GACCGCCGGCCATTGCCGACGCGTGCTCGACTTGCAGTTCATTTTGCCGCGGCCGCCTGGGTACTCGCGTGGCTGCACGGCCTGCCGCCTATCCAGGTGGGCCAGTCGGTGCTGGAGTTTGGCTGGCTGGGCTATCCACTCGGGTTGTTGGGGATCGTCTGGGTCCTGAACCTCTTCAATTTCATGGATGGCATCGACGGCCTGGCCGGATCCGAATCGGCGTTCGTCGCGATCGCCGGGGTCGGAGTGTTGTCGGAGGTAGGGCTCGGCGCGGGGATTCCCTGGGCAGGCGTCGCGCTCGGCGCGGCCTGCACCGGCTTTCTCATCTGGAACTGGCCTCCCGCGAAGATCTTCCTCGGCGACGTCGGCAGCGGCTATCTAGGTTTCATGATCGCCAGCCTCGCGATCCTGTGCGGGCGCGAAAATCCGGTCGCGTTGTGGATTTTCCTGATCCTGGCGGCCGTCTTCGTGGTCGACGCGACCATCACGTTCCTGCGGCGGCTGGCGCGCCGGGAGGGTTACGATGTCGCGCACCGCACGCACGGCTACCAGCGCCTGTCGCGGCGCTGGGGCGGTCATCGTCCGGTCACGGTAGCTGCCTGTATTACCAATCTCGCCGTCCTGCTGCCAGCCTCGGCTTGCGCCGCGAGGTATCCGGCGTGGGCCGCAGGCATTGCCGCGGCAGTGGTCGCGGTGCTGGCCGCGACCGCGTTCCTCGTGGGGTCGGGAAGCGCCAGCCAGGACGATTGATCTAACTGGTCCCGAGGCCCTGCCGCCCCATACCGACTAGCGCCAGGATGCCGTTGGCGATCGGCGACAGCCCGCCGCGGACAAAAAAGCACAGATTTACAGACGTCACGGGCGGAATAATGAGGTGGATGGTGAGAGAATTCGGCCGCTCGTGACAGAAAGCCAATTGAGCGTGCGGAAACCTCTCCCCGGCGTTCGACTCTCGCGAACATGGAAGGGCACGGGCAAAATTGGTGAAAACGGACTTGCGACAAGAAGAGTCACGACAACGCAGACGAACCGAAAGACGGCGATCCGGGATGATGAGACGCAGGACAGTCCGTCTCGCCCGTAAGGTGCTGCATCTCGGGCGTCGCGCCAAACAACTGTTCATGGTTCTGTCGGACACGGTGGCGATGCCGGCCGCGCTATTTACGTCGGTGGCGCTGCGTTTTGGCGACACCAGTCATCCGGTGCCGCCCTCGCTGTATGCCGCCGCGATCCTCACGACGGTGCCGGTGTTCATCCGCATCGGTCTGTACCGGGCGGTCATCCGCTTCCTCGGCGTGCACGCTGCTATCGCCATCGTCTTCGGTGTCGGCGTTTCGACCGTCTCGCTGGTCGTCATCAACCGGTACCTGGTGGACGCGCCGCTGCCCATGGGCGTGTTCGCGATCTACTTCAGCCTGGCGGTGCTGTATGTCGGGGCTTCGCGCTTCGGCGCGCGCGAGATTCTGCGGCTGTCCACGAGCAACGTCGAACGCATCATCATCTATGGTGCGGGCTCGGCGGGCGCGCAACTGCGATCGTCGCTGTCGACTGGCGGCCAATTCCGCCCGGTCGCACTGGTCGATGACAACCCGAAATTGCAGGGCGCGCGCGTCGGCGGCTTCCGCGTCTGCGCGCCCGACCAGCTGCTGGAATTGCGCCGCCGGTACGGCGCCACTCTCGTGCTGCTTGCAATGCCGAGCGCCCGGCGCCGTCGTCGCGCTGAGATCGTCGAACTGCTCTCGCGCCAGGGTTTCAAGGTGCAGACGGTTCCGGACCTGCGCGAAATCGTCAGCGGAGAAGCGCGCCTCGAGGAGGTTCGCGACATCGACGTCCACGACCTGCTGGGCCGCGATCCGGTGCCACCGAATCCGGCGTTGCTCAGTGCGTGTGTCCGCAACAAGTCCGTACTGGTCACCGGCGCCGGCGGATCGATCGGCTCCGAGCTGTGCCGTCAGATCCTGGACCTGCTGCCGCGTCGTCTGGTGCTGTTCGAGGTTTCCGAGCTCGCGCTCTACGAAATCGAACGCGAGCTTCGCTCGCTCAATGCGCGGCTCGACAACCGCGTCGAACTCGTCGCCTTGTTAGGCAACGCGCATCACAAGCAGCGCGTGCGCGAGATCATGACGACCTTCGGCGTGCAGACCGTGTACCACGCGGCCGCGTACAAGCACGTGCCGATCGTCGAACACAACATGATCGAAGGCATTCACAACAACATCTTCGCGACCTACAACACCGCCGAAGCTGCGATGGAATGCCGCGTCGAGACGTTCGTGCTCATCTCCACCGACAAGGCCGTCAATCCGACCAATGTCATGGGATGCACGAAACGTGTCGCCGAGATGGTGCTGCAAGGATTGCAGCAGCGCGGCGGTAACACGCGCTTCTGCATGGTTCGTTTCGGCAACGTACTCGAGTCGTCGGGTTCGGTGGTGCCGCTGTTCCGCGAACAAATCCGCGACGGAGGCCCGGTTACCGTGACCCATCCGGATGTCATTCGATATTTCATGACGATTCCCGAGGCCGCACAGCTCGTTATCCAGGCAGGCTCTATGGGCTCCGGCGGCGACGTGTTCGTGCTCGACATGGGTAGCCCCGTGCGCATCGCCGATCTCGCCAAACGAATGATCCAGCTCGCGGGTTATACGATTCGCGACGAAAAACATCCCGACGGCGACATCGAGATCCGTTTCACGGGGCTGCGTCCGGCCGAAAAGTTGTTTGAAGAGCTGCTGATCGGCAAGAACGTGACCGGCACCGATCACCCACGGATCTTGCGCGCCATGGAACAAAGCCTGACGTGGGAACAGATTCGCCACGTGCTCGACAACCTTGCCCAGTGCGCGATCCGTTTCGATTGCGAACGGGCCCGCGAAGTCCTGATCCACGCGGTTCCCGAATACCGGCCGACCGACCGCGTGCAGGACCACGTCTGGCTGCAGGGTGGACAACGCGTCAGCGGCGCGGTACTGGCCGATGATGAAAAGGTTCGAGAGCTCAGGCCCCGCCCGCCAGCCTGAACCGGTCCTCACTTCCTGCATTCCTATGACCTCTCGCGGCACCCCGGAAGGGCGATTTCGTTAGAATTCGCCCCCTTGCGCCCAGTTGGGCGTCCTCAGGGATCCCATGCGAGTAACCATATTTGGCTCCGGATACGTAGGTTTGGTCACCGGAGCCTGCCTGGCTGACGCCGGCAATGACGTCCTGTGCGTCGATATCGACGCCAAGAAAATCGAAGGCCTCAAGCAAGGCATCATCCCCATCCATGAGCCCGGCCTCGATGCGCTCATCAAGAGCAACATCGAAGCCGATCGCCTGAAGTTCACCACCTCGGCCAAGGAGGGCGTCGATCACGGCCTCTTCCAGCTGATCGCGGTGGGTACGCCGCCCGACGAAGACGGGTCCGCCGACCTCAAGTACGTGCTGGCAGTGGCCCGTTCGATCGGCGAACACATGTCCGAGTACAAGGTGGTCATCACCAAGTCGACCGTGCCCGTCGGCACGAGCGACAAGGTGCGCGGCGCCTGCGAAGAAACGCTCAAGAAGCGCGGCATCGACCTCGAATTCGACGTCGTCTCGAACCCCGAATTCCTCAAGGAAGGCGCGGCCATCGAAGATTTCATGCGGCCGGACCGCGTGGTGGTCGGCACCGACAACCCGCGCGTCACCGAACTGCTGCGCGCGCTGTATGACCCGTTCACGCGCAGCCGCGAAAAACTCATCATCATGGACCTGCGCTCCGCCGAGCTAACAAAGTACGCGGCGAACGCGATGCTCGCGACCAAGATCAGCTTCATGAACGAGCTGGCAAACCTTGCAGAACGTTTCGGCGCGGACATCGAAAAGGTCCGGGTCGGTATCGGCTCGGATCCGCGCATCGGTTATCACTTCATCTATCCGGGGCTTGGATACGGCGGCTCGTGTTTCCCGAAGGATGTGCAGGCGCTGGCGCGTTCGGCGCGCAGCGTGGGCTACACACCGGCGCTGCTCGACTCGGTCGAGCTGGTGAACAAGGCGCAAAAGCAGGTGCTGTTCGCGAAGATCTCGAAGCACTACGGCGGCAATCTTGCGGGCAAGACGTTCGCCATCTGGGGCCTGGCTTTCAAGCCGGGAACCGACGACATGCGCGAAGCGCCGTCCAGGGTGTTGCTCGAGGCGCTGTGGAACGCGGGCGCAAAAGTGCGCGTCTACGATCCGGCCGCGGCCAAGGAAGCGAGGCGCATTTTCGGCGAGCGCGCCGATCTCGCGTATTGCGCCAAGGCGCGCGAGACGCTCGAAGGCGCCGATGCGTTGGCGATCGTCACGGAGTGGAAGGAATTCCGTAGCCCGGACTTCGACAACCTGAAAAAGCAGCTCAAGTCGCCGGTCATTTTCGACGGCCGAAACCTTTATGACCCCGGCCTGATGCAGAAGCAGGGCATCACGTATTACGCAATTGGCCGGGGACAGTAGCGCCCTGGGCCTTGACCCTGCGGTACGATTCCGGGCATGAAACTCGTTCCCGTCATCCTCTCCGGCGGCGCCGGCACACGCCTGTGGCCGCTGTCCCGCGAACTGCTCCCCAAACAGCTGCTGGCCCTCACGGGCGAGCGCACCATGATTCAGGAAACCGCGGCGCGTCTAGCCGGCTTTCCGGGCGCCACGGGACCGGTGGTGGTGTGCAACGAGGCACACCGCTTTCTCGTGGCCGAACAGTTGCGCCAGATGAACCTCGCGCCGAGCGCAATCTTGTTAGAGCCGATCGGGCGCAACACCGCGCCGGCGATCGCGCTGGCCGCGCACGCGGTGCTCGCCGCCGCGGGTGACGACGCCGTCATGCTGGTGCTGCCCGCGGATCACACGCTCACCGATCTGCCGGCCTTCCAGGCGGCGATAACGCACGCCGTACCGGCCGCGGTCGCCGGCAAACTCGTGGCCTTCGGCATCGTCGCTCGCACGCCCGAGACGGGTTATGGCTATCTACGGCGGGAACAGGGCAAACCGGGTACTCCCGAGTCGACGGTCACCCCCATCGCGCAGTTCGTCGAAAAACCCGACCTGAAGCGGGCCCAGGAATTCATCGACTCGGGCAATTACTTCTGGAACTCCGGCATGTTCATGTTCGGCGCGCGGCGATTCCTCGATGAGCTGGCGCAACACGCGCCCGACATCGCCGAAGTGTGCGCGCGCGCCAGCGCCGGCGCGGTGCGCGACCAGGATTTCACGCGCGTTTCAGAATCGATCTTCAGCACCTGCCGCAGCGATTCGGTCGACTACGCGGTCATGGAAAAAACCCGCGACGCGGTGATGGTGCCGCTCGATGCGGGCTGGAACGATGTCGGCTCGTGGGCCGCGTTACACGACGTGTTACCCGCCGATGAGCGCGGCAACGTGCTGCGTGGCGATGTGATCCTCGAGGACACCGATGGCTGCTACGTACACGCCGACAGCCGGCTGGTCGCGGCGCTCGGGTTGCACGACATGGTGATCGTCGAAACCGCGGACGCAGTCATGGTCGCGCCGAAATCCAAGGTGCAGGACGTCAAGAAACTGGTGGCGCGTATCAAGGCGGCCGGCCGCTCGGAGCACGTGTCGCACGCATTGCCCGCCTTGCAGGACAAGGGAAATACCAAGTGACACTCAACATGTCGGCCTTCAAGGCCTACGACGTTCGCGGCCGCATTCCGGATGAAATCAATTCCGAACTCGTCTACCAGATCGGACGCGCCTACGCGGCTTACATCAAGCCGAAGCGCGTCTGCGTCGGGCGCGATATCCGTCTCACGAGCGAAGAATTCGCGCAGGCGCTGATCCGCGGTCTCACCGACGCGGGCGTCGACGTGCTCGACATCGGCCTGTGCGGCACCGAGGGTGTGTATTTCGCCACTTTCAATTGGCAGCTCGATGGCGGAATCATGATCACCGCCAGCCACAATCCCCCCGACTACAACGGACTCAAGCTGGTGCGCGAGCTGAGCAAGCCGGTTGGCTCGGATACCGGGCTCAAGGAAATCGCCGCATTGATCGCGAGCGGCAAACTACCGCCACCGGCCGCCGCGAAAGGCAAGGTCACGAAACTCGAGACGTCGAAGGAATACGTCGATCACCTGCTGGGTTACGTGAATCGCAAGTCGTTGCGCAAGCTCAAGGTGATGGTGGATGCCGGCAACGGCGGCGCGGGCCTGTCGGTCGACAAACTCGAGCCGCATCTGCCGTTCGAGTTCATCAAGGTGCGTCACGAGCCCAATGGAACGTTTCCGCACGGCGTCCCGAACCCCATGATCGAAGAAAATCGCGGGCCCGCACTCGAAGCACTGCGCCGTTCCGGCGCCGATGTCGGTATTGCCTGGGACGGCGACTACGATCGCTGCTTCTTCTACGATTCGAAAGGCGCGTTCATCGAGGGGTACTACATCGTCGGGTTGCTGGCCGAAGCGTTCCTGGCCAAACAACCGGGCGCGCGCATCGTCTACGACCCGCGGCTCACCTGGAACACGGTCGAGACGGTCAAACGGCTCGGCGGCGTACCCGTCATGAGCAAGTCCGGCCATGCGTTCATCAAGCAGAAGATGCGCGAGGTCGACGGCGCCTACGGCGGCGAGATGAGCGCGCATCACTATTTCCGGGATTTCTCATACTGCGACAGCGGCATGATTCCCTGGCTGCTGGTGCTCGAGCGTGTGTGCGAATCCGGCAAGTCCCTCGACGAACTGGTCGCCGCGCGCATCGCGGCGTTTCCCGCCAGCGGTGAGATCAACCGCAAGCTGCCGGATGCCAAGAAGGTGCTGGCCGCCGCGGAGGCGCGGTACGCCACCGGCGCCGTGCTCGTGGACTACACGGACGGTCTGTCGGTGGACCACGAGAACTGGCGCTTCAATCTGCGCGCCTCGAACACGGAACCGCTGGTACGTCTCAATGTCGAATCCCGCGCCGACGAAGGGTTGATGCGTGAGAAAACCGCGGACTTGTTGGCCTTCCTCGACACCCTGGGCGCCGAGAAACCGTCCGCGCACTGAAATGGAAATGGGGACATTCCTCGTTTCCTAGCAAAAGGGGACGCGGCTGCCCGTTTCGCGAACTTCTTTGGAGAACCGGATGAACGAGAAACAGACTTTCCGGGCAACCCTGACCCGTGCAGCCACAATGACGGTCTTCAGCGCGTTTGCCACCCTCTCGCTGGCCGCGGAGAAATCGTCGTTCGCGGTCCCCGCCGCGGTGGAGCAAATCGCGAAGGCGCAGATCACGGGCGGGAATCTCGAAGCTCACATTCGTTTCCTGGCCTCGGATGCGCTCGAAGGTCGCGGTCCCGCGACCCGAGGCGATGCTCTGGCCCGCCTCTATCTTGCGACGGAGCTGCAATCGCTGGGTTATCAGCCGGGCGGTGAGAACGGCGGCTGGGAACAAACCGTGGATCTCGTTGGCGTCACTGCGAAGCTGCCGGCGGTCTGGTCGTTCGCCGGCAAGGGCGGCAGCGCGGATCTCAAAGTCTCGGAAGACTACATCGCCGGTTCCGGCGTGCAGACGCCCACCGCCGCGATCAGGGATGCCGGCGTCGTGTTCGTCGGTTACGGCATCGAGGCGCCCGAATACCAGTGGGATGACTTCAAGGGCATGAACGTGAAAGGAAAGGTTCTCGTCATGCTCAACAGCGATCCGGACTGGGATCCGAAGTTGTTTGCCGGCAAGACACGCCTGTACTACGGGCGCTGGACGTACAAATACGAAAGCGCGGCGCGCCACGGTGCCGCCGGCGTCATCATCGTGCATACGACGCCGTCGGCGGGATATCCGTGGCAAGTGGTGCAGTCGTCCTGGGGCGGAGAGCAGTTCGAACTACCCGACGAAGGCGAGGCGCGCATCCAGCTCAAGGGCTGGGCCACCGAGGAGGCGTCACGCCGGCTGATGAAGGCCGCGGGGCAGGATCTCGACAAACTCATCGCGGCCGCGAAGAACCGCGGTTTCAAGCCCGTGCCGCTCGCGTTGAAGACTTCCATCGAGTTCGAGAACAAGGTTTCGCGCGTGCGTTCGGCGAACGTCGCCGGATTGCTGCCCGGCAGCGACCCGAAACTCAAGAGCGAAGTGGTGATCTACTCGGCCCACCACGATCATTTCGGCATCGGCAAGCCCGACGCCACGGGCGACACCATCTACAACGGCGCGGAAGACAACGCGACTGGCTGCTCGATCGTGCTGGCGATGGCGCGCGCATTCGCCGCGCTGCCGGAACGCCCGCGCCGTTCCGTCCTCATGTTGTTCGTGGCGGGTGAAGAGCAAGGGTTGTTAGGCAGCAAGTACTACTCGCTGCACCCGACGTTCGTGCCCGGCAAGATCGCCGCCAACCTCAACTACGACGGCGGCAACTTCAAGGGCCGGGCGAAGGACATCACGTACATCGGCTACGGCAAATCGTCGCTCGACGCGATTGTGAATGCGCTGGCGGCAAAGCAGGGCAGGGTCGTGGTCCCCGACCAATTCCCCGAAAAGGGGTTCTTCTATCGGTCCGACCAGTTCAACTTCGCGAAGATCGGCGCGCCCGCCATGTATTTCGGCCGCAGCACCGATTACCTCGGCAAACCGGCAGGCTGGGGCAAGACGCAGGAAGAAGAGTGGGTGGAACACATCTACCACCAGCCCAGCGATGAGATCACCGGCGAGTGGGTGTTCGACGGCATGGTCGAAGACGCGGCACTCGGTTTCTACGCAGGCTGGCTCGTCGCGCAAGCCGATCAGATGCCGGCGTGGAACAAGGGCGACGAATTTGAAGCGGCCCGGAAGAAAGCCCTTTCGCAGTGATTCGGACATTCCTCCCAATCCATAAGACAACGCTAGCAAACGGGGACGCACCTCGATCTGCGCGGACGACCAATCGCCGCCAATGACGGGGCGAGGTCGAGTTGCTCGCCCTGCTCGGCTACCCAGTCTTCGGAGCCGAATGGCCGCTGGCGTTGCACACAGGTGCGAATCGCGGCCAGCTCAACCGCCGACTGCGGTTCGTTGACGTAGTGGCGCCAGTACGAAGGCAGGGGGACCGGGGAGGACGTAACCCCGACCGGAGCCGGATGGGTGCGGCGCCACGCGAGGCTGCCCCAACGCCAGTCTTCGGCATGTTCAACGAGGTTCGCGCGCAGTGCGTTGCGCTCCACGTACCGCATCACCGTCAGGAGATGGTGATCTTCCTGAACTGCGAAGGCCTTGAATCTGCCCTGCCACAGGCGGCCGGTGGTCGCGTATTTCGCGTGGTACCAGCGGACGTGCGTGGTGAAGAGCCAATGCGTCCAGCGCGAGAGATCGGAATCGGCGATCGGGCGAACCACCAGATGGATGTGATTCGGCATGAGGCACGCGGCCAGAATGGGCAGCGCCAGTCGTTCCTGTGCGCGGCAAATGAGCGCCAGAAACTGATCGTAGTCCCTCGCGTCGTGGAAGATTTCAGCTTTCTGATTCCCGCGATTCATGAGGTGATAACAGTTGCCACCCACGATCGCACGGGCCGTCCTAGGCATGGGCGAATCCTAGCCAGAAGTCTTCACTCGAGCAGGCCGCAAATTGCGCGCGAATCGCGACGAATGGGCCGGCGGACGGCGCCGAAGTTGAGGCGCGTCCCCGTTTGCTAGGAAACGAGGAATGTCCCCATTAGCCCGTTACGCGCTGACGGGCGTCTCTGCTTCCGCCATCGAATCGTCCATCAACGCTTGGAACGCCTCGGCGGCGTTGCGGAAGCGCTCGGCGGGTTGTTTCGAGACCAGCTTCTCGAAGAAGCGCTGATGCCGTGCCAGGTTCGCCGGCAGATTCGGGATCGGGGCGGTCTTGTGCATCTCGAACAGGCCCACCAGCGACGCCGCGGCATACATCCGCTGGCCGGTGAACAACTCGTACATCATGACGCCGACGCTGTAGAGGTCCGAGCGTTCGTCGGCGGTACCGCCGAGCGCCTGCTCGGGCGATAGATAGTAGGGCGTGCCGATCACGACGCCGGCCAGTGTTTTCGCCACCGGATCCGCGTCGCGGCGGGCGCTGCCGAAGTCGACCAGCGCGATGGTGCCATCGTCGCGGAACATGACGTTGGCCGGCTTCAGATCGCGGTGAATGATGCCGGCGGCGTGCACCGACACGAGCGCCGAGAGAATCGATCCCACGATGATCAGCGATTCCTCGACGCCCGGGCGGTCGCGCGCCACGCGCGCGCGCAGATCCCCCGCGGGGAAGTACTCCATCACGATGTAGGCGTGACTGTCCGTGAAGCCATGTTCGAACACCTTGGCGACATACGGGCTGTCGATGCTCGAGGTGGCGAAATATTCCTGCACGAAGCGCGACAGCAAATCCGAATCGCCGCTGCCTTCGGACTTCAGCACCTTCAATACGACCTGTTGTCCGCCGGCGATGCGCTCGCACAGACACACATTGGCGGTGGCGCCGCTGCCGAGGGGCTTGACCGGCGTGAAACCCTGGATGTTGGCGGATTCGAGCACCGCGCGGGCGTCGGCCAGGCGTTTCGCCTCGACGCGCGCGGCGGCATTCGGATCGTCGGGAACTGCGGGTTTCGAGGTCGCCTTGAAATCCTGGCGAATGGGCTTGATGTCCGCCGCGGGGGAGGTCGTGTGCGCGGTCGGCTCGCGGCGCGGCGGCAGTGGCGGCGCCTTGACGTCGATCTGTTCCGGCGGCTGGTGGCGGACCGCCTCGGAAGGCACGCGCACGATTTTCGGGAAGTTAGGCTTCGAGCGCAGCTCGGAGATCCACAGCAGGGCCTCTTTGCGCAGGTACTCATCGTCGATGAGCACGTGTAGGTAACGGTCCCAGCGGAAATCCACCGGCGGTTTGCCGTAGGCCGCGAGGTCGTGGACCTCGAGTTTCGCCGTGGGCCAATTCTGGATCGCGAGCCGCCGCGCCCGGTTAACCAGGCCGCTGGCATGTCGCATGATCAGGATGCGTTCGGTAGCCACTTCCGTGTGCCTTACTTCTTGGTGACGGTATGCCGCTCGATGATGGCGCGCAGCTTCAGCTCGTCCACGGGTTTGGTCAGATACCCGTCGCAGCCGGCCATCGTGCCGCGAATCTTGTCGAAGGTCTTGTCCTTGCTCGTGAGCATGACGACCTTCATCAGCGAATTGTCCTTGTTCTTCTTGATCATCTTGCAGACGTCGTAGCCGTCCATGCCGGGCAGCATCACGTCCAGGAAGATCATGTCGTAATGTTGTTTGGAGATCTTGAACAGCGCCTCTTCACCCGAGGAGGCGAACTCGGGCGAGATGCCGTACGGCTGCAGCTTGTTCTGCAGGAAAGTGCGCATGAGCGGGCTGTCGTCGACGGCCAGCACGCGGAAGTTATGCTCCTCGTGGCGCGGTGTCGGCACGGCCATCGGCATCACGGGCACTGGCACGACCGCAGGCGCAGGCGGCGCCACCGCGATCGGTGCGGGAGTCGCGACGGGCGGAGCTGGTGGGCTGAGCGGCGTCATCGGTGCATCGCTGATCCGTGCGGCGGACGGCAACGAGGCCGCCAGCGGCGAGGGGTTCTGAACGACGCGCAGATTCGCGCGATGCGGCGACGGTGCGACCGCCGCCGATAGTGCCGACGGCGACAGCGGCGTAACGCCGCTGGCGATCATGGCCGCGGCCGCGTTGATCTTTTCCGCCGAAGTTCTTTCCGACGCGGGTTTCTCCACGGGCGGTTTTTCGGCGCTGGGTTTGCCGCTCAACATCCGGTCGACCGCCTTCTCGTTGATCGACTTTTCGAATACCGGGGCCACGTTCGGCTGCAGCGTCATGTGCGGCAACACGGTCGCGGCCGGCGCGGAGGAGGTCATCGAGGTGGGCAGCGTGCCCGTGTGCGGCAGCGGCGCCACCGCGGTCGCGCTCAGGGAGTGACTGCTGGTCGACATCGAGCTGGCGGCAGCGGACATCGGCGCCATGGAATTCATGCTGGCCGACATTGCGCCCGGCGCCGACGGGGCGGCGGCGCCGCTCGTCGCGCGCGGCATGCTCAGATTGTGTTTGGGAAGGCTGCCGGGACCGCTGTCGTCGACCTTGATCGCGGGCAGGGAAGCCGTGGCGCTCGGCGCCGATACGTCATGACCGGCGGTTTCGCGCGAGACGTTGCTCAACGCGATGGCGAGGCGATCCATGGCGCCGACCACCTTGAGGCCCAGGGGGCGCGAAGCCGCCGCCACGCCGAGATCGGTGTTCTTGCCGCCCACCACCAGGGTGCGGTCCGCCGTGCTCGCAAACGTCGCCTGCCAGCTTGCGACGGCGCTGTCGCTGTCGCCATCGAGCAAGTACATGTCGGGTGCGACGCCCGTCTCCGGATTCCAGAGTTTGTAGCCGATCTGCCGTGCCGGCGCGACCGACAGCAGGAAGATCGAATTCAGCATCTGGCGCTCTGGCGCTGAGAAGCCGACGACTCGAACGTGGAGGACGCGGGTTTTAGTACTCATGGAAAATACCCTTGTGTGGCTAGCCGGCGGCGACGCGTTTTTCGACGCGCCCGGTAACGGCACTCGCCACGTGTTGCAACAACTCGTGATCGGTGTACGGTTTGGTCAGATAAACGGAGACGCCCGCGGACATCGCCTGACGGCGATGTTTGTCCATCGAACGTGAGGTGATCATGATAACGGGGAGCGCTGCGAGCTCAGGCCGGCTGCGCACGTGCTGGCTCAATTCCAGGCCGTTCATGTTCGGCATTTCGAGGTCGGTCAGCAACACGTCGGGACGAGCGACTTCCATCTGCTTGATCGCCTCGAGGCCATCGCGCGCCATCGTGACGTCGTAACCCTGGTCTTCCAGCAGCGTCGCGACCGCGCGCCGCACCGACATCGAGTCGTCGACCACCAGCACGCGCGAGCGGCGCACGTTCTGCGCGCGCGCCGCGGCGGCCGCGCGCAGGCTCATCTCGCGCGGGCTGCGGGCGAGTTCAGCCACGTCTAGCAGCGGGATCACGCTGCCGTTGCCTAACAAGCCGATACCCGTGACGCCCGGGATGCGTTTCAGGTAGCGACCGGCCGGGCGCGTGACCAGTTCGCCCGCGTCGAGCACGGCATCCACCAGGACCGCCAGCGGCCCGGATTCGCTGTCGACCAGCACGAGATCGCGGCGCTCGGGAGCCGAGGCGGGGGCGAGGCCCGTCAGCGCGGCGAGTTCGTGCGCGGGATATTTGTCGTCGTCCACCAGCGCGAACAACGTGCCGTTGTCACGCGTGAGCTGCACGGCCACCGCCGGCACCGCGCGGCGCACCGCGTGGCTGGCGAGACCGAACACCTGGCCGCCGTCGCGCACGAACAGCGCATGCGTCGCGACGAGTGACGCCTGGAACCGCAATTCGATGGTGAGGCCGCGGCCGAATTCGGAACGGATGTCGATGGAGCCGGATAACGCGCGCAGCCGCGTCGCCACCACGTCGAGACCGACACCACGGCCGGAGATCTCGGTGACCGCGTCGCGCGTGGAGAAGCCGGGCAGCAGCGTGAGGCGGGCGATTTCCGCGTCGCTCGGCGTGGCGTCCGCCTCGAGCAAGCCGCGTTCGATTGCCTTGGCGCGGATGTCGGGAAGATTCAGGCCCCGCCCGTCGTCGGCGACCTGCACGGTCACGACCTGGCCGCGGCGCGCCACGGTCAGTGTGATCGTGCCGGCGCGCGGCTTGCCCGAATACTCGCGTTCCTCGGGGCTCTCGAGACCGTGGTCGACTGCATTACGCAGGATGTGCAGCAAGGGGTCGAGCAACTGGTTCAGCACGTCCGAGTCGACCAGGATGTCCTGTCCGAGGATGACGAGCCGGGCTTGTTTGTGGGTGGCGGCGGCGGTCTGGCGCACGTTGCGCTGCAGGCGCGGCACGATCGTCTCGACCGGTGCCATGCGGGTTTGCGAAGCCAGATGCTGCAGCTCGCGCATGAGGCGCTGCTGCTGGTGGACGATGCCGGCGAGACCGGCGAGTTCGTCCTTGAGCCCGGCGCCCAGGTCGCGGGCGTCATGGGATTCCTCCATCAGCGCGCGGGCGATCGACTGCACCTCGTTGTACTGGTCCATTTCCAGCGAGTCGAAGTCGGTGTTGGTCGTTTGAACCGCGTGCAGCTTGTGGCGGGCCGCGAGGCCGCGAATGTCGACGGAATTTTCCAGCTCGAACAGGCGCTTCTGAATGGAACGGTCCTGTTCGACCAACTGGCGCGAATGGCCCGCGGCCGATTTCAGATCCTGATCGA
>Ga0307513_10007457_pt1 | contig 14176 bp, 9 predicted proteins | sample 15_EM_MG_FD_202174 | JGI IMG/M metagenome (GOLD analysis project Ga0307513, IMG submission 202174) | Populus trichocarpa ectomycorrhiza microbial communities from riparian zone in the Pacific Northwest, United States - 15_EM | ecosystem: Host-associated > Plants > Roots > Unclassified | place... | reverse complement strand
ATAAAAATTAAGTAGGGACTTGATTGGATAAATTTGTAAAATTATTTTGAAATAATACATGTAATATTATTTAGGGGCGAATTAATGTTTTGTAATTTATAGTGTTTTCAGCTTCTTCTATAAATAAAATGCTATGCCTTTTGTTTTCAGCATAGAAACTATGTAAGTTACAGAATACCTGAAAAAACATAAAAGAAAAGAGTTAGCAATAAAAGATATAAGTCCCCAAGGGGCGTAGCGTGATGGCAAAGGGCTTGAGATTTGCACAGCAGGTCTCGAGTTCGAGTCAGGGTGTGCACCTCTTGTAAGAGCCTGAGACAGCCGGGGTTTTACTCGCTCACCTGGGCCAATAAAGTGCGCTTTCCGGGGGGTGGGGTTTCCTTGAATCCAAAAAATAAAATAAAAGATATAACAATCTCTCTCTCCTAGAAGAGTTTATGAAATTTATTACTGGTGGTTCATGTGGATTATTGATAAAGACCGAGCACTTAAATGACTTGTGGTTTGCAATAACCCAATCTTGAAACAATTATTGAAATTGAAAAAACTTCTGATATTCATATAATATTTATATAAATTATAAACAACTCTAAAATTATATAACAGGATCTCGAAACTCAAAAAAAAATTTTAAATTTATTGTTCTCATGCGTGTATCTGTTTTAGAAAATCCAAAAACAAGATTACGAGTTCCATGACTTGAGTGGGCAGAGCCCTGAGCGCAGTCACTTGGCCCAAATGAACTCCTAGATGGAGGCTAGTTTACTTGTACTCGTCCACCTGATTACTTTACACGAAACAAGACAAGCGAAGAACAAAGTCGAGGAGGATTTACTACCACTAGTTCTTAACCACCTGGAGCAAAACATATCGATCTTTCAAAAAGATAGTATAATGTAAAGCAAAAACAAGCCATGAAAATGTTATACATAATTTGCCCTAAGCTGCGCTGATGCAGCTGGAATGTATCCACTGTCTCCTCAAGTATATAAAATATTGAGAGAAAATATAAATGTAGCAAGACATGATATATTGAAACTCATCAGTAGCTTAATATTGTCTCAATGGATGCAGTTTAATGTGGTAACTTGTTGCTACTAAGTAAACAGTACATCAATATTCCAAATTCAGACAGAGGATGATCTCTTGATGCTGTAATATGGCAGTCCATGACATCTGAATTTTAACCTGCTTACACAACAACAGAAACATTTATTGGTAAAAATCATGCTTATTCTTACATAACCAATGCGATTTTCCAGAGAGTGAGCCTAACCTTCATGCATCAGGATCATAAGGATCTTCGTTGTGTAATCTGTCTATTGTTGAATGCCGATCATAGCCATTGCAATATTTTTCATGTTTAATGCACCTGATTAAATGATTTGCAGTCTCGATACCTGTTTTAAATGATTTAACACAATTTCATCAGCAAGGATGGAACTTTTAACTTCGTAACAGTACATTCCAATTTCCAAGCCTCTATGTGTTAGTTTGTGTGTGCTTGAAAGCAGCAGTCTCGTATACAAGAGAGAGGGAAAGAACCTGCAAAATATGCAGCATCAGCATATCCCAAGTATCTAGAATAGGTGTGCTCCCCACTAAAATAAATTCGACCAACAGGTTCCTACATTTTACAAAGTAACTAAGGTTATTGTTCTGACTTCTGTCCCTGCCCTGAACTCGGTGTGCTTTTTCATTCTGGAAGCAAAATATGATACCCACTACCGGATTTTGCTTGCTGCATCTACCTCATCAACTGCATTGATAGAATTCACACAAAAACCAGCGAAATTAAACCTGAATCATTGTTTATATTTTGTGCTTTTCTCACCTTTAGTTGCATGTGTCTTCGTTGACTATATCCAATAGGCCAATTTGAGAAGCTACCCTTGAAGAACCTGTTGGACCACCATCTAGGAATAAGAATTTCATCTGGTTCTGGAATGTCGTTACCAAACATTTTTTTCAGCACATCCATGATCTCCTCTTGGATTTTAATATCCTGTTGCTGCTCTATCCTCTTTGCTTCCTCATCTGTTACTGTTACAAATAAAATGTTTGATCCTGGCATTTCAGTCTCCAAGTGCTGTAGTTGCAAAAAAATGATTTAGGAAGTCATAGTTCAGTGACAGGCTATACTGGTTTACAGGCAATTAATAATCTGCAAGAACACATGCTGCCAGCTTAATTGTTTGAATATGCACCTGCCATATCGGGTAGTATCCACGTTTTTCGTGGGCATAGAGGAAGAATTCTGTCTCGGGTCCAGAGGGCCAAAACTTGTAAGGGAATCTCAGGAATATCTTGGTGTATACAGCCATATCGAATTCATATATTGCCTGTGTCTTCCATTGCTGCTTCAAGTTTAAGAGAACCTGTTTAATGAATGAAAAAGAATGGGGAGAGGAAAGGGAGGTGTGAAAGAACTAACAGGTAAGTGTGGCTTGAACACAATGAGGTCACTTTGAAGTACCCCAACGCTCACAGAGACAATCACATATTTGGCTTGGTACACAGAACCATCTTCAGTTTTTACTTGGACTCCACTCTTAGAATAATTGATCTCTCTAACCACCTGTATTGCATGAACATGGATTACTATGATTAATGGCTTGTGGTCAATGGACCATGGTTTTGAGAAACAAGATTGTGATTCTGTTGTTTTAGGCAGCTTATTGTAATGTTTAGAGGGTGGCCCATTCTAATTTTCATTTGCCAGGTCGCTGTGCATGCTAATTACACATCCATCATGTACAAGGTAACTGAGATGGACGGACAGTATGACCTTATCTTACAAAAAAAAAAAAAAACCATTCCATTATTTTCTTAGAAGAATTTCATTCAAGATTCTAAACCAGTGGCACCACATGATGATACCTTGTTTAACTTGAGCCTCTGATCCCTTATTACTTCATGTTTGTGGGAGAGAAACTGCTTGGCAATGTAAATAAGTATACTCTCAAAGCCTCTTGAATCAGCCAAGAAATATGTTTGATCCCCAAAGTCTAAAAACTCATAGCGAGGAATGGTGTTCTTTAAACTTGTCACTCTTGGAGGTTCTGCATCTTCATAATCGTTGTAGAAATAGTCTATAACCATGTCAAGAGGAGTTGTCGGCACCCTATGTACCAAGTTCTCTGTTAATATTTCTATCCAGTTGATCAAGGTTTGGAAGCTCATTATACTATAACAAGAGATTTGTGTTTCCTTACTCTTTGAAGAGGCGCTGCGATACCAGTATTGACACATCATCACGATCGTGTCCTGGTGCAGATAGTCTAGTGGAAAAGCTCGTGCAGAATTGATCCCTTGTTTCAGCAACTTCTAATGCTGCGCTGACTATATGCTTGGGGTATAATCCACCCCTGTGGAGATCATAGAGAGAAACAAAACAATGATGGATTATACATACTGCGCAATGGTTTTTGTCACTGTATCATGAAAGGAAATTGAAAAAGACTCTTTACTCTTGTTTATAGATGTTTGCCGAGATATTTCCATAATCTGACAAGTAGGTCTTAAGGTTGAGTTTGCTAGCAATTTCATACAAGTGATTGGACCTAGGACCTCCACCAATAACCCAATTTGCACCCAACTCAACAGTGTGTCCTCTAAATTGAACGCTATGAATCCGACCACCAATCTTGCTGTTTGCTTCTAAAATCAATATATCTTGAATTCCAGAATCATGCAGTGTCTTTGCTGCTAAAATCCCTGAAGAGTATACACAATCAGTTAAATCATGATGAAGGACTATCAAGTTAAGCTTCAAATAATGGAAGAGAAAAATATGGACATACTTGTTTCTTTCACACACAATGACAAATCTACCATCAAATAAAAAAGTATGGATCTTGACATCTGCTCTTTACCAGCTTCATATATACTAATATAATTATACTGAACAAACCTGACATTCCAGCTCCGATGATGATGACTGTGGGAGATGGTGAAGCAGAAGTCATTGTTAATATGAAAAGAATTGCCAGCACAAGAACCGAGCTCAAAAGCTCATGACAGATCTCTTGCTTTCGGGGTGGCTTTTCTCTTTGTATGATAGATAAGGTTTAACTTTTTATATTTGCCCATTGACTAAAATGCTAATCAAACTTTCCCTGTAATAGATAGGAAGAAGTTTACAAACTCTGAATTTCATTATTAGCAAAATAAAACCATTGATTTGCTTACTAGAACCTGTTATGTCTTTTCCATTCACTCTTTTAGCATACATTTTTTTAAATATTATTGTTGCAAGGCAACTCAGTAACTTCTAAACTCAGGTTGACACTTGACAGTTGACGTCTGAGGAATTAAACATCTTTGATGTTTGCCCTTCCATCTTCCCTCCAACTTCAAATTTAATTCTGGTAATTACCTAATACTATCTGTGTCAAGATTTTGTGTTTATCCTGAAATTTAAGTCCCAGAACACGCATCGGTAGTCACTAAATCTTAAATAATAAAAAATGGGAATTTCCTCTCCAAATTGAACAAAATAAAAACAAAACTCAATTCCCTTAACTCACCTTACTCTGGTTGGTATCACTGTCTGCTACAGCTAGTCGGCCAATTCTGTTAGCTATATATCTCTGAAGAACCTATATTAGACCCACCATCTCGGTACAAGCACTATGGCCTCTGGCTTCACAATGTTATTTACACGCATTCCTCAGCATCTCCTCTGCCTTGTTCCCTTCTTCTGACTATCGGTTTATCCTTGTCGACCACGTCTTTGGTGGATCCTGGAAATTCGTTCTCCAAGCTTGCCAAAAGAAAAACAATACGGATTCAGTTTTTAAGAGAAAGACAGAGGAGCAATTTTGAGGTAAGGCGCCGTTAGTTTGATGGTTCAGCTTAGCAAGCAGTAGATTACCTTCGTGGGCATAGAAAAGATGTTGGTTCCAGGGCCTGTATGCCGTTATTTATATGCGATCCTCTCTCATGAATGTCTTGGTGTATTATATGGTCATGCTGAAATCAGATACTAATACCATTCAAATTTATTTATATTCATGTTTCAAATAAAGTATACAAGGGATTACTGGTCATGTTCAACGTGTTTATCCTAGTTTCCTAATTAAATCACTGTAGAGAGCTCGTGTATAACGTTCCAACCTGATCATTGATAATAATTACATTTACATTGCATTCATTCATCTAGTAATTTTTATTCCAAAGGTAGGTGGTCAAGAAAATTCTCTTCCTCTCCCGTTTTTCCAGGATCCGGGAGTGACCATTGAAAAAAAAGAGAGAATATATTATATATATAACACTACACTTTATTGTTATTGTCGTCGTCTTCGTCACCGTCAGAAACAATAATTTTACATCAGCACTTTGAGGAACCAAAAAATGAGGTTAAACATTACTGTTAATTAGCTTGATTGGTATTATCATCGCCCAAGGACTTGGGGAGGAGACAGAGCCTAACTCTGAGGAAGCTAGCTATACCTGGTGTGTTACTCGTGGTATCCTATTTCCAGTCAACCTGATTATTCTATCTTTTTTTGGCATACCATCTCATCATGGTACTAATTCTCTTGGCAGCAAGAAATTATCATTGCGCTGACTTACTAGCCAGCTCGCCATGGTTCCTCCCATAAGACGCATCTTCAGATTCAGGAAGTCTATTGCCGTGGACTGATTTCTCTACCAATACATGATACGCTAAAGGAAGGAAAAGAGATCAACGTTTTTTACATTCCATCGTGGTAATGGGTGGGGGGAGCACATCATGATAAGTGCAGTCAATAATATAACATGTGGTGTACACGTGACCTTAAAGTCTGAGTGGTTGAGCTTGAGCCCCCATAGGCCCTCTTGGATCCTTTACAAAGCTAAAGTTAGTCCCATTGTCCAAAAGTTTGAGCCAAAGGTATCTGTGGTGTCGTGCTTCAGATTTGTCTCTCTATTTGGCCATGGAAACTTTATAGACAATTGTTAAGGTAGTGAACTGGCAATTCAAGGTGATTTGTCGCGTGCGGGACCTATCTTGTTGTCAAATCACCGAGAGGGATTCATCTCATCTCCCTCACCAGTCCAAAAATTATAGGGTACTTAACTGCGTTTGCTGGGTTAATTATGTTCGTTCCTACCTTGGAAATATCCTGAGAATTTGAATAGGAAGAGAACATTATTATTTTTTGATGAAGAATTATAGGTGGTAATGGTTGAGGGTAATTTTTGTTAGAGCATCTTGTAATTTCTAGACTTATCCTTTTATTCATATAAAAAATTTATTTATAATTTTATATTTTATTTTAAAATCAAGTATATCTCTATCTTTGTGTTTATCTTTAATATATATGTGTAGATATAAAATTTAAAAGAATCTTTCTTAAATTTATATAGAAACCAGTACGAGTGGTATAAGTTTTGTGATTTGAATAAAAAAATATAAATATATTTACAGGATAATAGATGATTATACAGAAGGTTACAATAAATTACAAAAAAAGAGTATTTTATGCCTTTTGCACAGAAACTCGTCTATGTAGTTCTGCCTCCAAAGCTTAGGAGGAGGCTCTTTATATAAAAAAGATTGAGACTGAATTTTTAAAAATTTCATGAAGCAAATGATTTGCTTTTTGAAAAGTTGGAAAAGTTACCTGCTGCACTGAATGTTGTTTGTTATTCTTACAAGTGGAGGATCAACTTTTGGAAAAGTTGAAATGGAATCTTGTTGGTTTAACCACTTGTGCCGATAGGAAGAGTTGAGCCTGCAAGTTTTGAAAATAGGCTAGAATATTTCCAGGTCTAGAAAAATATTTTTTTTTTGAATAGTGAGCGCCTATGATTTTTGTATAGGAGGAAGAATTCCATAACAGTCATATTCATTTTCATCGGCTAGGCTGGCAATGGAACCCGAGGATGATTAAGATAGAGAGGAATCATCATTTTTTATGCTTTGTAAGAGTTGTTTCATAATTTTAAAATATTTTTATTTATATTTTGTTAAGACAAGAAGAGTAGAAGCATGAGACCTTCGAGCTAGAAATTTGAATTGAGGATTTAGGTCTATAATTTAAGCCTTCATTGTCATCGGCTAGGCTGGCAATGGAACCCGAGGATGATTAAGATAGAGAGGAATCATCATTTTTTATGCTTTGTAAGAGTTGTTTCATAATTTTAAAATATTTTTATTTATATTTTGTTAAGGCAAGAAGAGTAGAAGCATGAGACCTTCGGGCTAGAAATTTGAATTGAGGATTTAGGTCTATAATTTAAGCCTTCTGGTTATGCTGAAGCCATTCCATTACAACAAGTTTTGAACTTTTGCTTTCTGATGCAAATGAGTCCCACCATTTTACTTTGTATCTTCTAATGATGATGAGATTATCCATGCTGGGTATTATAGTTAAAATACCATGAATAGATCCAAGGGACAAATAATTTGAAACAGAACATGAGAATTGGTGGGAATTTTTTCTCATTTTCTGAAGGTTTAAATTTCTGTTTGAAGTAAATGTAACTATTTTCAATTAAAGGGTGGGGTTTTATTACTTCATAAATACAACCGAAGTAATCCCACCATTGAAGAAACCAGTTTGGTAAGTTTGAAGTCTTGATGAGATTATTAAACGAATAACCAAGAGTGGCTACCTTTATTATTCTGAAGGAAAAAGGCATTGAACCATGCTTATTGATAATCCCAGTATGAATAAAAACGGGCAATGAAATCACCAAGTTTGACATGATAGCAGATAAAAAATTGGATTATTTGGTGAAGGGGTTGTTTCCAATCAGAAGAATGAATGATATTTTGGATAATGCATATGGAGTAGGCATATTGAGAATGATTTTGTTGTAGTTTGAAATGTTTGAATTTGGCAGATCCTATTATTTCAAATATTGTCATGTAATAAGATTGGGATTCGAATAAGTCCCATTGTTTGAAATACCAATTTAAAGGGAAGATTTTTTGTAGTTACAATAAAAGGATCGAGATGGAAAAGTCTATTTTTTTATAGTTAAAACATTTTGATAATTTGGTTTTTTCAATATAATTAAAATTTTCTTTTGAAACCTTTTGAGATAGTTCAAATGAAATATTTGAATTAAAAGGAAGCAAGAATTTTTTAAAAGAAGAGCCTACTTTGGTTTTGAAAATTGGTTGGAGGACTCACTTGTCTAGTAAGATTTCTCTTTCTAGGAGGACTTCTAGTTAATAGCTTGTAAAGCCAGAAGTAATTGTAGTGAATTGGATAAGAATTATACTCAATTTTGTACTTGTCAAGAGCGTTTTGTTTCTTCATCTTTGATTATTGCCTCATACCATGATTTGATTGGTTTTATAAAGGAAATTGCTAATGCAAGTAGTTTTGTAGGGTTTTGAGATTTTGGAGACTCATACTTTATTTGTGGGTCTTTGCCTTTATCTCTAGATTTGGATTCGAGAGGCATCATGACTTGTTTTGGAGGAATTCTATAGTTAGGAAATCAGGAATAAAATTTATATCTCTTTTTATATATTTTATATCAAAGTAAAAAATACTCAATATAGCTTGTCATCGAGCAAATATCTATTTTACAACAATATTTTGAACATCTTTTTGTAAAACGTTTTTAGCAGATTTGCAATCAATGCGTAAAAGAAATTTTTGATATAATAAATCACTTTGAAATTTTATAATGCATGACACAATAAAAAGATTTTTTTTAATAGTGGATTAATTCTTTTGACAATTATTCCAATGTGTAGATGTAAATTGAAGAATTTGTTCTTTGTTCTCCTGAACTTGTTTGAGGATACCCTTGTACCCCAACTTAGAAGCATATGTCTCAACTATTTTGGGAGCTAAAGGATTGGCAATGTGTAGGCAAGGAATCTCTTGGACCTGTTTTTTATTTTGTCGAATGATTTTAGTATGTTCATCAGAGCAAGGAACAATGTTCTTTCTTAGTCTATCATGTAGGGGTTTTGCTATTCTGCTCACATTAGGATATAAGTCTAGAGCATAATTAAGAATTCCTAAAAATATTTGTAGCTGGGTTTTATCTAGAATTTTGTCATGAAATTTACTAGCAAAAATAAGGGATCTCTCAATAGGTGCAATAGTTTCTTAGGAGATATAATGATCAAGAAAATGAACACGAGTTTGAAAAAGAAATTTTTTTATTTTTGGAACAACTAAACCATTTTTCTTTGCGATATAAAAGACTATTTGTAAATGCTTAAAATGTTGTTCAATAGAATTTTTTAATCCAAATGGCATGACATTCCACTTGTATTGACCAAATAAAACTATAAATATAGTTTAATAACGATCTTTTGGATGAATTTGAATTTGCTAAAATCCTGACATCATATGAAACTTTGAAAATATAAATGTAAAATGTAATTTTTGTAACAAATTTTTTTTTTTTGGGATTGGATATCTAATCCATTTCAAAGCTTTGTTCAGGAGTTTATAATTTATGAAAAGTCTTGGTGTGCCTTTTTTAATCTCAGAATTTTTGTCAACATTGAAAGTTGTACATGACCAAGGTGATCTAGACTTTTGTATAAAACCTTTAGACTCTAAATCTTTGATCTCAATACGACAATGTTGTTTTAATTCAACATTCATTTGAATATGTCTTGCTTTTGTAGAAATTTGCTTTTCATTAAAACTATCTTCATAAAGAAGATCAACAACATGTTGTTTTCTATTTCAAAAGACATTTGGTAAATCAAAATAAATTTCCTTTTCTATCTTGCTTTGAAATTCTAAATTTCGTTTACGACAATGTTGTTCTAATTCAGCATTCATTTGAATATGTCTTGCTTTTGTAGAAATTTGCTTTTCATTAAAACTATCTTCATAAAGAAGATCAACAACATGTTGTTTTCTCTTTCAAAAGGCATTTGGTAAATCAAAATAAATTTCCTTTTCTATCTTGCTCTTTTTTTTTTTTTTTGTAAAAAGACATCTTTTCTAAGATGCATAAGATGAGTTTGTTTTCCTTGGATCAGTGCATTGATGTAATGAGTATGGATATAATATGCTTTTATTAAATTTAAATTCCTAGTCTTTGGCTTTTTTAGGAAAGAAAAAACAAGTTTCAAACCATTGATTTTTGAAATAATATTTTCATAATTAATTTTGTAAGGAGTAATCATGTCAATAAAAGGAGTGCCAAGAATAATAGTATGATTAATATCATTAGTAACAACAAAGAAATTCTGAAGATAAAGCCCGTTATTAAAAAATTATTCTTGAGTTTTATATTCAATAACTAATATAGTATTATTTGCTGCAAAATGTTTTTCAAAAGTGCTTTGTGAAAACCATTTTGAAACTATTCATTCTTTAATACAATTCAGAGATGCACTTATATCAAACAAGGTAATAATGTCTATTTTAAAATCATTTAAAAAAATTAATGTAATTTTTATGATATATTTTTTTTGAAGTAATTTGAGTTAAAACATGTAGAAAATCTTTAGGAACATGCTCAATGTTTCACAATGCATCTTTAGAAAATCTCTAGGGTTTGGTCTTCTATTTCTGGTTTAGAATCAAATTGGTTTTCTAATTTTGTGAAAAAGTGTTGTAAAATAGCAAAGTCTTTTTGTTGGGTTTGTTTAAGGATTTTTAGTTCAATCTTAAGAGTTTTGATTTCAAATTATAGATCTAGGATAGTAACAACAAGTTCATAGGTGTTTGTGCTGTTTGATGGAAATAATGATGATCTTTAGACAAGCTGTGGTGTTTCTAAATTGTTAAAGGAACTTAGGAGTATATCTAGGTAGGTTTTTTGTAGCTAAGGGTCATCAAGTTTTTTTGATAGCTTCAAGAATAAACTTTTGATCATAGGTTAGAACATTTATTTGTTTTAAAGTGGTGTGGTTTGATGTATTTGAGTTAGAACTGGATGTTGTTTTCCTATGGTATTGAGGTTGGTATTGGTAAAGTTGTTGTGCTTGATAATATTTTTGGTGTTTGTGGTGATATCATCACTTAAGTTTTTGTAAGGGGCAACATCTAGAGTCTGACTATTATGAGGGATTTTGAGGTTTCTTAAAGGTGGATGTTTAGACTCAATGGAAGCACCACTAACAAGTTCCCAAACAAAAGTTTTACTTCTAGATGTTATGGGACATGCATGTTTTGTAAATGGATATGTAATATAATATTCAGTTACATAAAATGATTTGAACCAAGATAAAAACAAAATTTGTACTTTATGTAATGTAATGAAATTATAAAAACATTTTTGTATTTCATGTCTTTCTTTCATGAAGGTTTTGAAAAACCAAGATCTCTTTTTATAGTTATGGTTGCTATAAAAATCATCAATAATTTTTTTTATTTACAAGAAAATCTACTTCAAGAATATTTAGCTAATTTTGGATGTTTTCAGTTACAAATAAAAATGTTGGAGAGGTTGATGGAGAAAATTAATCAATTTTTTAATATAATGGTTTGAGTATGTTTGTGGTATAATCGGCGTTTTGGAAACTAGTGCTAGGAATATCAAGATTTATTGTACTTGACGTAGAAGATTCATTTGAAAATCTAGAACTGGTTGGTCGTCTATGGAAGAATAGTTTAACTTTACCATCTCTAAGAATAGTTTAACAAATAGCAAAAATTTTGGTTATTTGTTTGAGTTGAATATTTGGTTGTAGTGGTTGAACAAGCTTAGGTGGAGTGGCACCTTCGAGGATCCAGTCTTCCAGTAAGGTAACATCTTTCTATTGTATAGATTTAGGTACAACTATGTTTGATCTATAAAGGTCTATTTATGTTTTCTAATATATATAAACTAATATAATTGATTATGTTTCTATTATGCCTTTTTATTTTTATTAATTAAGAATATTATAAGTAATATTGGGTATATTAGTAATTAGAAAATAATTTAGAGAATAAAAAAAACCTATAGTAAATTATATTTTATTTTGTTAAACAATCAAAATCTACATTAATAAAAGGAGTGAAAGGAATATCAAGGAGCTTATTTGATCTAGGGCTAAAATCTTTGTTTTTTTTTTTTCAATTTAAGCTATGTGTTCTTTATCCTGACCTTTTAATTGAGTTTGTCTTTGCATAATAGAGTTATTGAGAAAGATCCAATGATTAAAGTTTTTATGATATTTAATTTTTAATTATTGTTAAGGATTGTGTAATATTATTGGAGTTCTAGATTGATAAGAAGACTTTAAAAGTGATTTTTTTAGATTAATTTGAAGTAATAGTGAAATTAAGGAGTTTGAAAAAAATGATGAGTTGGTAACTTTAGACTATCATAATATGGTCTTTCGATGAGTGTTATGGTTAGAATTTAGTATATAGTTATATATGTCATGCTTCGATTTGATAGGTTATTTTTTCAAATCAAAGTTGTGGATTAAGAGTCATTATCGTTGAAAGTAGGTTGAATCTCTAATTTTTGGATTTATAAGAACATAAATTTTTGAAGCCCACTCCTGGTTGATTGGAGAGTGCAACCACTGTAAATATTTTATGGTCCTAAATTTTTTTGTTTCACTTTAATATGTTACCAAAGAGTTTTAGTTTTATTTTATAATAATTTTTACAAATTTATCAAAAAAATTGTTTCTAATCATTGAAGTTTAATAATTAACAATTGAAATTTATTTTAGATAGTGAACAACTTTTATAGTTTGGTTTGAAATGTTTCAATATACAAAAATTAATTGATTTATATGTAGAATTTGAATACATGGAAGGTGTTTCATAAAAAAAACTTGATTTCTATATGAAATTAATTTATTTACTTGATAAATGATTTTTTATAAAATAGCTGGAGTAAATAATTCTCAATACCTCCACTTTAATTATACTTAGAATAGTGTTTTAGTTGAAATAAAGATGTTCCTTAGCCTTTTCTGATAATATTATTATTTTTGGACCATAATTGTTATATGTTGTACATAAATATTTTTACATTTAATAATTAAAAATACATATTTTATAAGTAATATTGCGGGATCTGGTGTTGGGTGATTTTTGAAGGAAATTTTAGGATCGTTTAAGCTAATGATATATTTAAGTTTTGATTAAATAAGAAACTAGAAAGAAACTCATGTATTGCATTGGATAATAGTGAACATATAATTTATGGTGATTATCATGGCTAGGATGTTAGGAGTGCTTAGTTGTCTTTAAGGCTAATCTTGGATTTGCATATTACTAGGCAAGTAATTGTTCATCTCTTTGATTAGTTAGTTTGAGTTAAAAATATATATATTTATATACTAAATGAGTTTTTCTTATTAAAATATTTATTGTTTCATAAATTAGGTGGATCATGCATGATAAATGATTTGTATATAATGTTAAGTGTTTTGTGAAAGTATATTTATGATTACAAAAGTGTTTTGAATATGATATGTTTTTGTGAACTCATTAATGGATTGAACGTGAATATAAATTTAATTGATTATGCTTTGAACCTGGCTTTTAGGGTAAAATATTACCATTTATAGATATGTCTATTTAGAATTTGATGCCTAGTCATATGATGAAATGTGACCTATTGTTATTATGGTTAGAGTAATTGTAGTTCTTCAACTTTGAATTTCACTTTGAATATTAGTGTGCAATCCAAGTTTATGAGAAACAATGTTGTAAAGTCCGAAAAAATTAGGTAGTATTTATTTATATATATATATTTTTCAATTTATTGAAAATATTTTTTTAAAAATAGAGAATTGAAGAAAAATGGTTTATTAATTGAAAATAAAAATCTTTTAGTAAGAAGAAGTATATATTGAAACTCAAAAAATATATGAAAGCTAGTAATCTTGGAAACTTCATTAAAGATAGACATGTTGGAAATTTCGTCATGTTAATAAAATTTAGTTACTATATCGAGACAAAAAAAAAAAGATAATGGAGATAAAATGAATAAATTTCACACTAACTCATGTTTTAAAAATGATATAATTTTATTTCAAAGTTATTTTAGAAATATATTACTTTAATATCATTTTTATCCCTTTAACTTAAAACTTTTTTTATATTTTTTTTTTGTATTTGTCGCTTCTGTTATGATACACTAACCAAACACAAGATTTAAAGACTTAATTCGTGGATTGCATTAGTTTTTTTGTAAATTATTTTTTTTGGATTGCATATTTTTTTTATAAGTTATTATTTTCCCTCACATTATTGAAATATGTACTCTTTTTTATTATCATAATTGGATACTCTAAGTTGTT
>Ga0307513_10007456_pt1 | contig 14176 bp, 23 predicted proteins | sample 15_EM_MG_FD_202174 | JGI IMG/M metagenome (GOLD analysis project Ga0307513, IMG submission 202174) | Populus trichocarpa ectomycorrhiza microbial communities from riparian zone in the Pacific Northwest, United States - 15_EM | ecosystem: Host-associated > Plants > Roots > Unclassified | place... | reverse complement strand
CTCATCCGTTTATCCGTTGACAACAGTGGTTACGAATTATCTTGCCCTCGTGCTCGTCGAAGGTAGTCTAACTCGCTGGACAGAAGATGGCCATTCTTCTTTGGTTGGTTCCGTTGAGAATTCGGTATGCATCTGCATCGCGTATTCTTGTCTTCCGGCATTACACGACTTGTCCTAGGGATCGTACCTATAGGCATTTTCCCTCGGACTCCATCTTTTACCAACTTGTCCTCTGTGGATTCACCCGATCCACTTACTGGGCATAGTTACCGCCTTCATACTCTACACGACTTTGTAGGTACGAGGGGACTAACTTTCGTGCAAAACGTCTTGTTACTTTCGACCCACCCTTCCGACTGCCTGGCTTCAAGTGTCTGTAACCTTATCCGCCGTCGTCCGATCCACCTGCTTCTACTTGCATAAGGTGCCCGAAGGTCTCCCCTCATATATCCTGCGAACAGGTTCCGGTCGGACCGACGGCCGCGACGTATACGGTGTTATAGGATGTGTTCCATTGATAGTGGTCTTTGGTGTTGGGACGCAACTACCCAGGCAGCCAGTGATGACGCGCCGTCCCAACGCCGGGGCTGGAGGGGGGTGTTATCTTTTTTCTTCGAAGTTCGTGTGCGTCAAGGTAGGGTAACTTTACCCTGTAAATCCTTACGGGGAGTCCGTGCGCCTAACAGATGGTGAGATCGCGGTGATTAAGGCTCTGGTGGAACAGTTGTTGGGTCAAGCAAAAGGGAAACGCAAGGTGTCAGATCCGACACCAGAGGCTTCAGGGGCGGGTGGAGGAAGACCACCACCACCATCACGACACGGAGCGGCAGGAGCTCCAGGCGGCGGAGGAGGAGGAGACCCCGCTGATGAGGGGGAAGGATCTGGAAGAAAGCCAGATGAGCGTAGGAAAGGAAGACGGGACGAGAGACCCGCACCCCAGCCACAAGAAGCAGATTACGACGTCGAGAACGATGAACACTTTAACCTGTTCTCTCGAGTCATGCGCAACGTCTTGGGACAACGGACACAAGTCCCCGCGGAACCTCCTGCCATGTTTAGAAATGAGAAACACCAAGATATCCGCATGTGGCTAATGACATGCACGGATTACTTTGGTCGAAACAGTTCACAGTGGGAGGACGAGGCACAAAGAATCCAGTACACCATAAGCCTAATGGACGGGAAAGAAGTCGCACCGTTTGCGTTAACAAACTGACAACAAATGACCGGAGAAATAGGTTATACGAGACAAGAAGGGTATGAGTTCTGGCACGTCTTCGCAGAACAAGTCCTGCGATGCTTCGGACCCACCTATGAAGCGGAAAAATCCCTACGAGAAATGGGATTGGTCAAATATCGCGGTGATGTCGCCAAATTCTTGATAGAGATGGAAAATCTCAACATCCATGCAAGAGTCACCTGGATAGCCTGGAGAAAAATGATTGAAAACAAACTTTCCGTAGAAGCATTGCGACAGCTCTCACATAGAGAATATGTCGACGATGGGGAATGGTTAGAAGCAGTCAGGACTGTAACCCGAGCGGAAGAAGATTTCAAGGAAAGAAAAGATCTTCAAGGCGGCGGTCCCTCAGGCACGACATGAGGCGAGAAAAAAAAGTTCGAGGATTCGAAGCCAACAATCGCCGCAAAACGTGTAAAGAAACAATACACGGCTACAGAAAAGGCGGCCTATCAGAAGAAAAAGGCTGGGGAAAGAAAGGTGAAGACAGAAGGGTCGGTGGCACCGAAGGGGGAGGTCAGACATACAGTGTGGTCGGAAGCACACCAGGGCGTCGATCAGAAGGTTGTTGATATACGGAAATCTGACAACGAATGCACGCCATGTGGAATGAAAAACTATACCTGGAAATACTGTCGAAAACCGATACACATATCAGCGGTGTATCGAGGGCAATCCAAGCCCAAACGACCATCCGCATTCGCGCCAAAACGACGCCCCCAGGTAGCCACTGTTGCCGTTGATGGCAAGGGAGAAAGCTCACAACGAGCGGTACAAAGGCCCCTAGCTTGGGCCTTTGAAGATGACGACATTTTATAAAAAAGTCATCCAGGTACCGACAACAATGGTGTTCGGGTAGTGAGGTTGCCGCCTTGAATCGAAAGACCTGCGGCGTAGTTGGTGACGAGATCCCACCGGAAGGCTAAAAGACCAAAGGATCGCGGTTGCCATTTTACGTCCAAAAATGGGTAGTCTGTGCTCACCACGGGAGCCATAAAAAACTAGAAGAGAAGAAAGCGGTCGAAGAGACTAAAAGGGAAAAAGAAGATTACCATTCGTCGGAACGGAACTTGAGTTGCACGACCCAGGTGAGGAGGGTCGAAATCCAGGGCAACCTGACTTTCTCTCCGAGTAAAAAAGCCGGCGAAATAGAAGCTGGGGGCGCCTCTATTGGGCACAAGGTTCATGCCCGACGACTGGTGTCGGAGGGGGTCTCGGGAGTGAGACCAAACTCGAAGGCGGAGGTACGGTGGACTCGTCGCAGGGGACAGTCTCATATGAGGGCCAAGTCGACGATAAAGGACCGCGCATCCTAGTCGCGAACTCGGGAGGTACTCTAGTGAACCACCTCTCCTGTGATATGGGAACTTCTCGGCAGGAGGTAAAGACCGCTAGTAGTGGGCTGCCTGATATCAAAACCTTAGACGCTTATTGTAAATGTTTGTCTGAGGAGGGTTTAAGAGCTGAAACTGCGCAGGCGCGGTAACAAACCCCCACATTACTTGTAACCGCGACGATGAAAAGATTTCACCAAGAACCGAGCGAAAGCTCTAGACCCATTAAGAAACCGAAACATTACGCCTGCCCTGAGGGGAAGGCATTTCTTGAATTAAACGGAAGAAAACACACGATAAGCATACTCTTAGACTCCAGTTCAATTATCTTTCTCATGAACCAAAACACCGCACGACGGCTCAAAATCCCGACTGAAGCTAGGGATTCACCGTTAAAATCACAACCTTCGATGGCGAAACCGCGCCCACCGGAGGAACATTCTATACCCATCCTATTCTCCTAGAAATCGGTGCCAACGGTCACCGAAGTATGATATCCTGTGAAAGTGCGAATGCAGGAAGATATGATTTAATCATACCCTTTGGGTGGTGGCATAACGAACACCCCCTCAAAAATATAGCAGACGCAAGTAAATGGGCCTTTGAAGAGACAAGGTTCCCTGCTCATATAGAAGCTGAGGTGGTGGCGGATATGTTTGAATGTGATGAAACTGTGGCTTATGATGAGGAAGCACAGTATGTGGGAAGAATAGAACTAGAGGAAGAAGGAGGAGTGCAGTTGGAAACCCTGCCAAAGCCATATTGGCAGTATAAGGAGCTTTTTGAAGAGAAAAAAGCTAAGATGTTGGCACCTCGAAGGACCTTCGACCACGCCATCAACCTTAAGGAGGGGGCTGAACCCCGATGGGGTCCGATTTACCCAATGTCGGCCAACCAGTTAAACGAACTGGACAAGTACCTTAAGAAGATGATGGCAGAAGGAAAAATTGCCGATAGCGAATCCCCTTATGGCGCTCCAATCCTCTTCGTTCCGAAACCTGATGGAAGTCTACGGCTGTGCCCAGATTATAGGAACCTTAACAAATTGACGATCCTGAATAAATACCCCCTGCCACTCATGGATAAACTCTGAGACCGAGTTGCAGGAGCAAAAGTGTTTACCAAACTCAACCTAAAAGATGGATATCATCTTATTCGAATGAGGAAAGGCGATGAACATAAGACTGCCTTTCGTACACGATATGGACAATATGAGTACAAGGTCATGCCTTTCGGACTGGTTAACGCTCCCGCAACTTTTCAGACAATGATGAACAAAATTCTAAGGGAATTTTTGGACCACGGAGTAGTCGTCTACCTAGACGACATCCTAATATACTCTAAGAATATGGACGACCATATCAAACTAGTCCAAAAGGTCCTTGTTCGACTCGAACAGCACGACTTGGCAGTCTCTTTGAAAAAGTCGGTGTTCCACCAAGTAGAGGTCGAATTCTTAGGATACATTGTCAAGACAAGCGGAGTCACCATGAGTGATAGAAAAGTGAAAAGCGTCCAAAATTGGGCACACCCGAGATCGGTTAAAGAAGTCCAAATCTTCATTGGATTCGCAAATCTTTATCGACGATTCATCAAAGATTTCTCAAAAGTTTGCAAACCAATAACCGAGACATTAAAGGGAAACCCGAAGGATTTTCACTGGGGAAGAGAGCAGGAGGAGGCATTTGAGGAGTTGAAAAAGAGGTTTACCACGGCACCAATTTTATCGCATTTTTACCCAGGAAGAAAGATGGTAGTGGAGACAGACGCTAGCGACTTCGCGCTCGGATGCGTACTGTCTCAATACCAAGGGAGACGTCTTCACCCAATGGCTTTCCATTCTCAGAAATTGAACAGCGCTGAAAGAAATTAGGAGATACATGACAAGGAACTTCTCGCAATAATGGAGGCGTTCAAAGAATGGAAAAGATACCTCTGGGGGGAAGAAGAACCCGTGACGGTATATACGGACCACCAAAATGTACAATCCTTTTTGACCAAAAAAGTCTGGAACCAGCGACAAATTTAATGGGGACAGGAGTTGACGAATTACAACTTCAAAATAGTCTACTGACCTGGAAGTAGGGGCGGGAAACCCGACGCGTTGGGTAGACGGCCGGAGTACCGTCCTGAGAAGGGAGCTCGTCACAGTGAACAATGGATTTTGAAATTGAAACATTTTCAGATTTCGGTGATTCATCAAAAACGAAACGCAGAGACAGCCCTCCTCCCAGAAAAAAGCGAACCTACAAGCCTCAGGATAATGAAGCTTTCGATTAAGGCTATAATCCCGACGAAAGGATCACGGTTTGCGGCCGGTCATGACATCTACGCCCTGACAGAGGGCCTCGTACCAGCAAAAGGACAGATGATGGTGAAAACAGGTATTGCGATAGGACTGCCGGAAGGAACCTACGGAAGGCTAGCCGCGAGAAGTGGTATGGCTAGCTATATGGGAATAGCAGTGGGCGGTGGTGTAATAGATGCAGATTACACCGGAGAAGTCAAAGTCATACTTCGTAATCATGACAAAGCCGACTGCTTGTATAAAGCAGGAGATCGGATAGCGCAGCTCATAATAGAAAAGATTGCCAATACCGATACCATGGAAGTAGACAATCTAGGAGTAACCAAGCGAGGAAAAATGGGGTTTGGGTCGAGCGATCTAAACCCTAAGCGATCCATCACGGCTAAAGAAGAAGAAGTCAAAATATGTTTCCTTCACGCGGACACAAGCGAAAACGAATTCTTTACCGCAGTGGATATTGGCTATCACCCTCGGTTGATGGAAGAAAAAGACATGTTATCAAGCACTCACGTCAATGCAGCCCTGACGCGAACAATGAACGATGCATTTCTAGACAAGATTAGGATGGCTGGAAAGGAGGATGAGAAGTGGCAGGACCGAGGCCGTGAACTGGTTAGGTTAAGAGAAAGCGGAAAAAAGATACCAGACGAATGGATAGAAAAGGACGGGTTACTATATTACAAAAATCGTTTGTACATCCCCAAGGACGAAGCCCTTCAAACGGAGATAGCTCAAGGCTGTCGCGACTCATTAGTAGCAGGGCACTTCGGACAGGAGAAAACGATTGAGATAGTAACAAGGGACTTTTACTGGAAAAAACTCGCAGATTGGATCAGAGACTATGTATGATCCTGCGACGAATGTCAAGACAGTAAATCGCCGCGGCATGCCAAGTACGGATTACTTCAACCATTAGAAGTACCTTATGCCGCCTGGTCCTCCATATCGACCGACTTCATCACGCAACTACTGGAATCACAGGGGAAGACGCAGATAATGGTAGTAGTAGATAGGTTCACAAAAATGGCCCACTTTATCAGCCGCCACGAAAATGCGACCGCAAACGACGTTGCGGATACCTTCCTTCGGGAAGTCTGGAAACTTCACGGAATACCGACCGAAATCATATCGGACATGGACGCGAAGTTTTCCGGCGAATTCTGGGAATCATTGTGCAAGATGCTAGGAGTTAAGAGACGCATGTCAACGGCTTACCACCCTCAGACTGACGGACAAACGGAAAGGACCAACCAAGTGCTGGAAGGTTACTTACGAACATTTGTCAATTACGATCAGAACGACTGGTACCAACTATTGCCGTTAGCAGAACACGCCTACAACAACTCGGCTACCAATGCACACAAGATGACACCTTTCTTCGCCAACTACGGCTTTCATCCACAGACCGAATGCATGAAAGAATGAGAAGCTCAGAGCCCCGGGGCGGCATTGCATGCTCACTGGATGCAGGACATACACCGACAGGCGAAACAAACCCGAGAAAATACACGGGAATCGATGAAAAAATATGATGACAGAAAAGCGATGGAACAACCGAGCATCGAGGTCGGCGACTTGGTAAGGTTGAATGCGAAGAACATATGTACCAAAACGACCATCGAAGAAGCTGAGTCCGAAACTGTATGGCCCTTTCAAAGTGTTAAAGAAAAAGGGAAGCAGGGCATACAAATTAGAAATATCGCCGCGGTGGAAAATTCATCCTGTGTTTCACGTTTCGCTGTTGGAACCCTACTGAACCTCGAATCGACCAAATTGCGAACAACCCCCACAAGACCCCGAAGAGATCGAGGGAGATTTAGAGTGGGAAGTAGAAAGGATCGTCAAAAGTGAGATCATTTCCTACACGCGAAAGGTTCGAGGAAGGAACAAACCGATGAAAGAGCTTCGGTATTTTGTAAAATGGAAAGGCTGCGCGGAGAACGAGAATACTTGGGAGCCACCCGAAGGTATGATGAACGCGCAGTAAGAGGTGGAAAGGTTTCATAGAGAGAACCCGGAGATGCCGGGCCCGAGAGAGGTCGAGTAACATAAGAAAGGTTTTCCATCAGTGGACAAGTAAACGCTGGTGGTTTTTACCCCTACTATGTGGAGCTCGAGATGGAAGATAAATTGTATAATAGACATAGAGTATTCGGGACAAACACTTCGAAGAGGGGAGCTCGTGTTAGGCACACGGACTCCCCGTAAGGATTTACAGGGCAAAGTTACCCTACCTTGACGCACACCAACTTCGAAGGAAAAAGATAACACCCCACTCCAGCCCCGGCGTTGGGACGGCGCGTCATCACTGGCCGCCTGGGTAGTTGCGTCCCAACACCAAAGACCACTATCAACGGAACACATCTTATAACACCGTATACATCGCGGCCGTCCGTTCGACCGGATCCTGTTTGCCGGATATATGAGGGGAGACCTCCGGGCACCTTATGCATGTGGAAGCAGGTGGATCGGACAACGGCGCATAAAGTTACAGACACTTGAAGACAGACAGTCGGGAGAGTGGATCGAAAGTAACGGGACGATTCGCAAGAAAGTTAGTCTCCTTCTACCTACTAAGTCGTGTAGAGTATGAAGGAGGTAACTATGCCCAGTAAGTGGATCGGGTGCATCCACAAAAGACAAGTTGGTAAAAGATGGAGTCCGAGGGAAGAAGCCCATAGGTACGATCCCGAGGACAAGTCGTGTAATGCCCGAAGACCAGAATACGACATGCAGTCGTGTGTCGAATTCTCGACAGAACCAGCCAACGAAGGATGGCCATCTTCAGTCCAGCGAGTTAGACTACCCTCGACGAGCACGAGGGCAAGATAATTCGTAGTCATTGTTGTCAACGGATAAACGGATGAGCTGACACCAGACATGTTCTTCACACCATCAGGAATAATGGAAGCGCAGACCGATAAGTTGACCATGGGAGCAAAAAGGGGTGGTAGAGAGTTTTCAAGGTCTACGAGTGTTCGCACTCAGGTGAAGTTCGCAGAGTTGCGGGCAAGGTACTTAGTTAGTATAGAGTTAGCATGTATACCGCGATTCCTCAGACGCGGAATATAATTATCAAAGCATCTTCGCTGCTATTAAGACACAACAAGCACGGAGAACAGATCTTATCAATATAACAAGTTATCTACACTTTTATATCGTTACCAATACTTCGACTATCTACACCGAAGTCAATATTATATCTAGCCTAAATTACTCGAGTCTTCTTAACGAGTTCTCCGATATAATTATGATCCTAGTCCTAGCTGTCGGAATACCTCACGCCGAAGCTACCACCTAACATCTTGGATGGACAATTTTTGGCTTGTTGGTCAGTTGGTTGGCTGCTCACTCAAGTTGTCTTGCCTGAGTCTAAAGCCAAGGTATTGTAGTCTTGGTTCTTGATGTTCTGAACTTTCTGAGCTAGGATGTAACTATTGCTTCCCAACAAATTTTATTAGCCAAAATATCTGAGGCTAAGCGATTCCGTAATTGGAAAAGTGACAGAGCAATCCGGAGACGTGAGTACGGTAGAGTGTCAACTTACTATGATACTTGTAGAGTATTCCGTTTTTCAATCTCATGGGGAGAAGGTCAGGAATGGTACTCGAGTACTCTTTACCCTTCAAAACAATGCCCGTGCGATACTCTGGCTTAAGTAAGTCACTATCATACGAAGACAAGCTCAAAACCCCGATCTCACAAATGGTAAATGGGTTGGGCGGTCCGCACGCTGGTAGATTACTTGTTGTTACCCACTTGTATGGCAACTTTCATACCGGTAACTAACCCACTAGGGGTATTCAAAGTTGAAACCCAGGATTTTGAGTGAAAATATGGCTCTGAGCTAGCGTTAGTGTACTTGGGTAAATGAGCCAATTGTATTAGTGGTAATCGAGTAGAATATTTGAGCACCCCATCAAAAAATAAGAAAAAAGTAAAGCGTGCAAAATGAGAGAAAATCAAGGAAAAGGGGCATAATTATTGGAATAGGATAAATTAGCAGAAATTAAATGACAAAATTTAAAAATAACATGGTGGGAAAGAAGAGACGAACCATCTCGCTTCCATAACCCAAAAACAACATGTCACGCATCGGACAAGATCATGCTATTTGAACAGCGGAGGAACCGGAGATGCTGATCGAATGGCAGGAGGAGCCAGAGAACCTCCGAAAAATCAAAAAGAGATCTGGAATTAGCAAAAAACAGATCATTAGTGAGATCGCCTCCAAAATTCCAACCAAGGCAGCTCTTAAGGTGGGATATAAATATGACTACCTCCTAAAGGCCTACTGAGAGGCAGTAAAGTTGAATAGTCAATCCGGATGGGGATTAACTGCCAAAGATTTGGATATAGGCAAAAGGGCATTGCGAGGTATGTTATCTGCGAATAAACAATTTATTAATATACAAAAAAAAAGTTTAAGTAAAACACAATTGCTAATTAAAGAATAATAAAAAAAAGAAAAATTACTGTCACGATGCACATATTTTTTCCGCCTGGAGGCAATTCTTGGAGATCGACCAAACATTCATCCACTGGCCTTTTTTGATTTGGGAACTAGGGGGAACGGGCCAACCCTGGGTGTGGAGAGGTTAATTGGGGTAATGAGAGAAAATATGAATGAGGAAGAGAAGGAAGCGGAGAAGGTCCAAGAGAAGGGTAAAGAAAGAGAACAAGAAGAGAAAGGAGATAAGAAATGTGTTGAGGGGGTAAGAAAAGGGGAAGGAAGCATAAGTGGAAGGAAAGAGAAGAGAAATGTCGAGAAAGAGAGGGAATCTGATGAAGAAGGAGACTTACGTTACATTTCACAATATAACGGTTGTTAGTGATAGGGAGGATCAGGTGATTCAAATCGAAGGGGAAAATTGGAATAGAGCCGAGGGAAGTAAAGGCAGGAGAAGGAGCGAAGGGCAGGAAGGAAAGACAAGGCAGTGAGGAACGCCAGAACGAGAGACTGCACAATCTTGGTCAGCGGGTTCAGTAATGAAGGGAAAAGAAAAGCGACCATTCCGGCTATTGGGTGAGGAAAAGAAAGAGGAGGAAATTATAGGAGCAGCAGGAAGGGGTACCAAGAAGAAGAAAGGCGAGGCTGGAGCCCTGATTGATGCAGTGACAATTCTAGCATCAGCGAAGAAAGATCGTGAAGATAAGAGATATGACCTACTCAATCGGCATCTCATTCAGCAAGGCGATCTCAGAAGAGAAGAGCTACAACTAGAAAGAGAAAGATTAGCGATTGAAAGCAAGAAGGCAAAAGTAGAGCAGACACGTATTGAGCTTATGATGCTGCAACTACAAGCATCACTGAGATCCAATTTGCAAAGCCAAACTGAGAAGCACCACGGCATAATTGAACACCTTAACAACCTTCCCGATGCCTAACAATTCCTAACAATTGTTTGATTCTTCCTCCCTTTATTCTGTCCTTTCTTCTTTTCTTTCTCTTATTATCTTTTTGTTTCTTCTATCTTTTGTTTCTTCTTTCTTTACCTCTTTCCTTTTGCACTTTTTTTACTTTTTTTATTTTTTTATTCCTTTCTTCCTTTGTTTATTCTTTCATTCATTTGTTTATTCATTCATTTATTTGTTCGTTTATTTGTTTATTCAAGTATTCCTTCCTTTGATTCCTTATTTTATTTCTTTCTTCCTTCATTGGTTTCTTCTTTTCTTCTTGTATTTGTTCGTTGATTTATTTCCTCATTTATTTGTTTATTCTTTTGTTTGTTCTTTTCCTTTCTTCTCTTGTTGATTTGTTCTTTCCTTTTTCGAATACCGCTCTTTTGGGGCCCCGGGCTGGGCACGACCAATCAGTAGAACTACTATTGGCGGTGGAAGATGTTGGCCCTGATCGGGCTGACAATAACAGCGGAACACCGCTCGCATGCGACACTGAGAATGGGCATAATGGTGTGATGAAGCCACTGTTAGGACGATAAGGTGGTAATGTCGAAAGGCCAGATAGTGACGGCCAAATACCGCTCTCTTGGGCCACGGTACCCAAGCCAGAACACTATCCCCACAGTTCACGATGGTCCAACTGCTTGTTAACGCCAATAGGCCAGACGATGCCAGAGGAACACCACTCTTATCGGCTGCCCAAGCCGGAACACTGTCCCGGCAGTTTACCCTATGCTCGCTACTGCCTTTGTTGACAACCAGCCCCAAAGATAGCCCCTGTGGACCATGTCGATTGGGAATGATGGGTGCAGTAAAGCTACAGTTGGAATGGAGAGAGGGTAGCTCCGATAGGACAAGCTATGATGGTCAAACACAACCTTCATGGGCCGCTGAAGGCAGACACGATAGAGTAGTGGAGCTACTGCTTGGACAGGAAGACCTTAGCCCCGATAGGCTAGATAATGGTGGTCGAACACGGCTCTTGTGGGTTGCTAAAAGTGGGTTTGGTGGAGTAGTCGAGCTACTATTGGGAGGGTATGATGTGAGTACGGATAAGAGGTATAATGGTGGCCGAACACTTCTCTTGTAGGCCACCCAGCGTCAGAACCTGCTTCCATCCTTCGTTCTCTCCTTCGTTTATTTTTTCTTTGTTTGTTTCCTTCTTTCATACTTTCGTTGGCTTATATCCTTTTTTTCCTATTTCTATTTCTCCATCCCCCCTTTCTTTCTTTCTTTCTTTCTTCGTTTGCTTTGCCTTACTTGCATGTTCATTCTTTCTACCTTTCTCTCTCTCCCTTGTTTATTTCTCGGTTTATTTTGTTGGTTCGTTCGTTTCTTGGGTCGTTCATTTCTTGGGTCGTTCGTTTCTTGGGCCATTCGTTTCTTGGGTCATTCGTTTCTTGGGTCGTTCATTTCATGGGTCGTTCGTTTCTTGGTTCGTTCCTTTCTTGGTTCATTTCTTAGTTGATTGGTTGGTTGGTTGGTTCATCGCTTGTTTTCTGTTTTTGTTTTTTGTTTTCGCAGTTTGATTCAATGGTTTCTCTTTGTATTCTGCTTCCCTTTTTGTGAATTCAATATTGTACATAGTCTTAATGGTTAGGAATTGATTGCCTTACCTTAAATTTTTCCAAGAGTTTAGAGTTGTGCTAAAAAGTATTCTTGTATCCAATGTCGCCATTCCATTCCTGCCTGCCGCTCCGCCAGCATTCCCAATGGCTCATCAATATCCCCCATTTCATTAATAATTTCCTCTTCGTGACCTTCCTCCTCAACCCTCACTGCTTCCTCTCTCCATCTTCTATCATCCTCGTAGTTATACAGGAAGTTGTGTAAAACAATGCATACTGTAATCCAACATACAGCACGTGCATGATCACATCTGTGTCGAATATAAATTGGTAAACCCCTTAGTGAACGCCAGCGATTTTTCAATATGCCAAATGCTTGTTCTATTTTAACCCTTGGACTAGCTAGTCGTTGATTAAATTCTTGGTATCCCTCTAATACCCTACTGGCCAACGGTTCCTCAGGCTTATAAGGTGTAATACATCTTCTTGTAACTCTGTATGCTTTGTCTGCGATGATGTATTCTTCAGGTTGTAAAAAATAGGTATTTGGTGTTTTGCAAAATTCTGTCTTGCAGAAAACGGTAGCGTCCCCTACTGATGCGGGAAAACCAGTTGAAATATAGGAAAATCTTCGTTCACTATCACAAATTCCTTGCAGGTTCAGCACATAGTGCTTTTTCTGATTAAAATAAGTTTCTCCGTGAAAAGAGGGAGCATATGGTAATACAATATCAGTCCCATCCAGGAATCCTACACAACCTGGAAATCCACTTTCTTCCTCAATCTCAGTTCTTCTTCGTTTGAAATCCTCATTCCCGGGTACAGGCCATTGTATATATCTTGTGCTAAGATGGATCAAGGCGATCATACAATGCTGCAAATAAAGATATGCAGTTCCCTCGCCGATTCCCAGTTGGGCTGCAGCTCGTACTGTTGAGCTGCTATAGGACCCCAGAATATAAAGCGTTGTCGCAAGTTGGATTGAAGGTGATATTTGTGGATTATGCGAATCATTATGGAATATCTGATATTCTTGAATTACGTTGGCTAATTGGCCAAATGATGCTCCACTCATTCTGAAAAACGAAATAAATCTGTCTTCTGAGATTGAACCTATCTATTTATGGTAAGTCTAAATTTATTTCATCTTCTTAGTTAAAAGTTTTCTTAACATACATGATCATGATGGAATAGGAACTCACGACGCGGAATAGGATCTCGTGGTGATAGATATCGAATCGCCGGTACAATCAAGCTTATCAACTCAATCCCTTCCATTATCCCCTCCCCTATCTCCTCCACTCTCTCGGCTCCCTCCTTCAAGAACCAAATCATCAATCCCTGTCTCAACCCCCTCCTCCCAGTTATCCAAAATCCAGGGAAGGATCATTGTTGAACTGCCCCCTTCACTGCGGTCTCCCCCACTACCCTCTATGTCTACAGGTGATGACCGAATTCCTAACTGTCCTAGAAATTTTATTTCCTCTCCCAAATTGTCCTCTCCATGCAGCATCTCTGATACAACATGCGCAAGCCAGAGGGCTTTCAATTGAGTGGTAAGTTGTGCCTTTCCTGATATGCGAGGCATATTGCATCAGCAAAAAAATCAACCTGCGCCCTGCCGCGTCCTGCCCTCCCTGTGCGCCGGACGTTGCGGGCGCATATAACGTAAACTCCAGTTCTGGGTGCGGACGCAACCAGAAGCTGTCCCTCCCAGCAACCCTGCGCCCTGCGGACAACCCTACCGTCCCGTTACACCCCATGCACCCCCCTGCATGCTACCCCTTTCCTGACGTCCTGCGACTTCAATCTCCTTCTCCCTAACAAGCCCTACAACCCCCCCCCCACCGGGTTTCCTCCTATGTTACTGTGCTCCCTCCGGATTCCGTCCTGAGTTCCCCTCCCTATCCCCTCTCCGTCCCGCACCCCCCCAGATACACTCCTTTTCGCTCTCTACCTCTCAATCCCATCGTGTATCTCCCCGCATCCAGCGGGCGTGCTCCAGCCCTTGACCTTTTCCCTCACCACCTCCGGATCCTGATGTTTATTCCCGGGTGTCCTGCGGACGCCCCCAACAACCCATCTCGTCGGCCGGACGCCCCCTGCAACCCATCTAGTCGGCCGGGCGCCCCTACAATTTATCACGTCCGCCGGACGTCCTCTACAGCCCATCTCGTCGGCCGGACGTCTCCTGCTACCTATCCCTTCGACCAGACGTCCCATACAACCTCTCCTGTCGGCCGGATGTCCTACGATGTGCTCCTGGCTTTTGACCGTCCGCCTGACACATTTCCACGCCTTCTGAACCTACAGAACCTACAAT
>Ga0307513_10007455_pt1 | contig 14177 bp, 18 predicted proteins | sample 15_EM_MG_FD_202174 | JGI IMG/M metagenome (GOLD analysis project Ga0307513, IMG submission 202174) | Populus trichocarpa ectomycorrhiza microbial communities from riparian zone in the Pacific Northwest, United States - 15_EM | ecosystem: Host-associated > Plants > Roots > Unclassified | place... | reverse complement strand
GCATGATACATGTCGGACGTCGTGAACGTGAGATGGGTGGAATGTGCCATTTCCCAGCTGCAGCGTAGTCGTAAGTCTCGCAGACAGTGGTTCTGGAGAACATTCTGATAGAGGTGGGGGTGGCAAGGCAACGTGAGCGCCCCTTTATTTGTAAAAAATACGCGCGCAAACCGAGGACGAAACTGGCGCTGTTTGATTGGTTGTCGAGATTTAATCACACGTTGAACCCGACTCCTTCTTCTCGTTCCTGCCTCAGCTTTTCGCAGGCAATAGGCAGCCATGTACGGCCTATCCACGATCACAACCCGCTCTGCTGTCCGTTCGCTCGGTCGCGCACGATGCATGGCCACCGTCTCCCAGCGCATCGGCGACACAAAGGTCGAGATGTCCCTCCTCGAGAAGGGCAAATTCATCAACTACCAACGCATCGAGGACAACCTCGTCATCGTCCGCAAGCGGTCCGTCGTCCTCCTTCGCGGCGTCGAGTTCCGGTGGAATTTCCCCGCTGACGTCGTTCGGCTTGTGACAGGTTGAACCGGCCGCTGACGCTCTCTGAAAAAATATTATATGGCCACCTCGACGACCCAGTAAACCAGGACATTGAGCGAGGCAACTCATATCTCAAACTCCGACCAGATGTGAGTGCTTTTTCGCTCCGACGTGGAGAACTCCCTTTGCATTACACACGAGGCGATGCAATGCATGAACAAGGGCTTGGCTACGCCCTATAGACTCGTTGGACTTTTCCCCGAAGTCCCGAATCTATTTCGGGGACTTTCCAGAAAGCCACTGTCAGATAGCCGCCTAGCCGGACCCAAAACACTGCGTACAACGATGTGTATGGCTCCCTGGTTACGATTACCGGTGTTGCTTGTTTCTCCAGATGACGTCGGTTCTATCGACACTGCCTATCTCCAGTTTAATGGCGTTTTTTCGCCGGGTGAATACCGCGCCTACGGCTTGTCTGATGCCAGACCTAGCTTTAACGAGTTTGGTTCTATCCAGTTCACGTTTGCTGATTGAATTTTGTTCTCTTCCACAGCGCGTTGCTTGCCAGGATGCGACCGCGCAGATGGCCCTTCTTCAATTCATGTCGGCCGGCATGCCCACAACTGCCGTTCCCACCACTGTACACTGCGACCACTTAATTGAGGCCCAGTTGGGTGGTCAGCAGGATTTGAAGCGCGCTATCGAGATTAACAAGGAAGTGTACGACTTTCTTGCCACCGCTACTGCCAAGTATGGCATCGGCTTTTGGAAACCCGGGTCTGGCATTATCCACCAAATTATCCTCGAAAACTATGCTTTCCCTGGCGGACTGATGATTGGCACCGACTCACACACTCCCAATGCTGGTGGTCTCGGCATGGTCGCTTGCGGTGTTGGTGGTGCTGATGCTGTCGATGTCATGGCCGATATTCCTTGGGAGTTGAAGTGCCCTAAAGCGATTGGTGTCAAATTGACCGGCAAGATTAGCGGCTGGACTACTCCTAAAGGTATGTACATGTTTTATTTATACATTCGTCATGTCCACTGATTGAGATCCGTCTTCAGATGTCATCTTGAAGGTCGCTGGCATCTTGACCGTCAAGGGTGGAACAGGTGCCATTGTCGAGTACACAGGCCCTGGTGTCGAGTCGCTCTCCTGCACTGGTATGGCTACCATTTGCAATATGGGTGCCGAAATTGGTGCTACCACCTCGCTCTTCCCCTTCAACTCCCGTATGGTGGACTACCTCAACGCTACCAAACGTCCTGAGATTGCCAAGTATGCTCAACGGTTCGCCCATAATCTTGTTCCAGATGAGGGTGCCCAGTACGACCAGGTCGTCGAGATTGTGCGTGAATTTGTTACGATTTGTTCCATTTCTGACTTTGGCTTGCAGAACCTCTCGGAACTCGAGCCACACATCAACGGTCCCTTCACTCCCGACCTTGCCACCCCCATCTCCAAGTTCGCTGAGGAGGTAAAGAAGAACAACTGGCCCCAGGAACTCAAGGTCGCTTTGATCGGCTCTTGCACCAACTCTTCGTACGAAGACATGTCCCGCAGCGCGTCTATCGCGCAGGAGGCAGCTAATCATGGCCTCGCGACAAAGTCAAAGTTCACCATTACCCCTGGTTCCGAGCAGGTTCGCGCCACGATCCACCGTGACGGCCAAATTGGAGTATTCGAAAAGGTCGGCGGTATTGTCCTCGCCAATGCTTGCGGGCCTTGCATTGGACAATGGGACCGCCAAGATGTCAAGAAGGGCGAGGTCAACTCGAGTGCGCACCCTCGGCGGGTCTGTGATAAGATTAGGCTGACTCCTCGTCCATAGTTATCACCTCTTACAACCGTAACTTTACGGGTCGCAATGATGCCAACCCAGCCACCCACGCCTTCGTCGCTTCCCCAGATATCGTCACCGCAATGGCCTTCGCTGGTGACCTTACCTTCAACCCTCTTACAGACTCTCTGAAGGGTGCTGATGGCAAGACATTCAAGTTCAGCGATCCCGCCGGCTTCGAACTTCCACCCCGCGGCTACGACCCTGGCGAGAACACCTTCCAACCTCCTCCGGAGGACCGCGCGACTGTACAGGTTGCCGTTGACCCCAAGTCGGACCGTCTGCAACTTTTGGAGCCCTTCAAGCCTTGGGATGGAAAGGAACCAACTCACTGCCCCGTTCTCATCAAGGTCAAGGGCAAGTGCAGTAAGTGGCAACTCCTACCGGGAGCTAATAGAGGGGAACTGATTACGTTGGTTTTTCAGCGACTGATCACATCTCTGCTGGTGGCCCATGGCTCAAGTACCGTGGACACCTCCAAAACATCTCTCGTACGTCAAGCGTCCACTATTGTTGCACCGCTTATATCGTCTACAGAGAACTGCTTGATCGGTGCCATCAATATTGCTAACGGTGAAGCCAATAAGATCCAAAACCTCGAGACTGGCGAGTGGGGAACTGTCCCTGCAACCGCCGCCCACTACCGCGACCGTGGCGTCAAGTGGGTCGTCATCGGTGACCACAACTACGGTGAAGGCTCTTCCCGTGAACATGCCGCTCTGGAGCCCCGCTACCTCGGTGGTATGGCCATCATCGTCCGCAGCTTCGCCCGTATCCATGAGACAAACCTCAAGAAGCAAGGCATGCTTGCTTTGACTTTCGTTGATCCTGCCGACTACGACAAAATCCGACCGGATGACCATGTTGACATTAAAGGTCTCGAGAAGTTCGCTCCTGGTGTCAACCTCACCATGGTTGCTAAGCACTCGGACGGTGCTCAGGACGTACGTCCCGGTTCTTTAATGGCGTGGCTATGCAGGATACTGACCCAACTCCAGGTGATTCCTCTTGCCCACTCGTTCAATGAGGGTCAGATCGCTTGGTTCAAGGCTGGATCTGCGCTCAACCTCATGGCCGCGCAAAAGAAGTAAGTTGATGAGATTAGTGCTGGTTGGTAGTGTGCTGCAAATAAGAGGGCGGGAAGATGATGGAATGTGAAATATGGAACATCGACTCGAAGAACTCTTATGAATAAGGGCGCGCCATTGGCTCATCTTTTTTTTTACCCATGTGCAATTAGACATATTCCCTTCTCTCATTAAATACGCACGCATTTTCTTCTCCTCAACCTGGTCAATGTGAAGGGTGAACGACCGCTAGACCAAAATGTCACCTCTTACGACTTACTTGGTCGTACATGAAATGGCTTATACTACCGTTCAGACGTAGCCCAGGCTCAGAGCGCCAAGGGTTAATAAAGGCTTCAAATCTTGAACCTCGCCACTCCCGGGTTTGTTGTAACACACCTCTATAATGTCTCGTGCAACTGCATCACGACGCCTTATGACCGAGTATAAGCAACTCACGACCAATGGTTCACCGGACAATATGTTCACTGCTGGGCCGATTTCCGAAGACGACTTCTTCACTTGGGAGGCAGTGATTGAAGGACCCAAAGATACTCCATTTGAGGGCGGTGTCTTTATCGCCAAGTTGGAGTTTGTAAGTCCCAGTATTGTAGTCGCAGGCCTATCCGATCGGTTTCTGACCAAGTGTCCCCCTTGTACAAGCCTTCGGACTACCCATTATCACCTTTCAAGATGAAGTTTGAGCCTCCTCTCTTCCACCCCAACAGTGAGCGCCTCGTATGTGATATTCGGGTTGGGAAATTGAATCCGTATCACTAGTCTACCCTGACGGAAACGTCTGCATTTCGATATTGCACACCGGAGACGATAAGACTGGTTATGAACAGGCGTCTGAACGATGGTCGCCCGTCCAGAGTGTGGAGAAGGTCATTTTGAGTGTCATCTCGATGCTTGCGGGTACGTCGGTGCTATAGAGTCGACCAGTATCACTTGTCTGATGACCATTCGTAGAGCCAAACCTTGAGAGTGGTGCTAATATCGACTGCTGCAAACTGTACCGAGAGAACAAGGCAGTGCGTGCAGTTTATATTTCATCCTAACCTTATTACTTCATCTCTCACACTTTTTTTTTCATTGCTAGGAGTATGAGCGACGTGTTCGAGCTTCCGTTCGCCAGCAGCTCGGGCTATAGTTGCATGTCCGTTCGACCTTGCTATTAATATGATCATTTCCAAGACACATTCTAATCTCCATCCCACTCATATGATTTCAGCTCATTAGTCCACCACCGTAAGTCCCCCCGGCCCGCGTCGTCGCGCACAATCTGCCCATCATCTTCTACACTCGCAATCATCTCACCCGCAAGTCCAATGGTAACACCCTCCTGCTCTGCCACTTCCAACAGTGTCTTCGGACCCGCGGCTTCCAATAAGACGAGCAATCGCTCGCCGAATTCTCGGTGGGCATACCATGGCGTATGGAGAACTTTGAGGCCAGACTTCAATGTCCGCAGCTTGATTACCGGATCTGTATGAACCGACACTCTGGGTAGTACTTGCATGAAGGTCGAGGGTGGAATAAGGGCTTATGGACAAGGTAAAAAAAGAGTAATATTGTAAAGACGAGTCGACGTACCAACACCCCTGGCCCGATTCCAAGCACCCCATACTTCGTCCAACCCGACCAACCCCCGATCGTCCATCATGCCGCGTTTACCCTTTCCTCCTCCGGCGCCCATAGCACCGGTGAGGAAACCACCTAGTTCTTTAGCCAACTCTTCGGTGTACCTCTCTTCATCCCTGATCATATCAGGTGTGACCGCGTCTGGAATGAGCCCGAGCCGCGCCATCGAGGTGCTAATAATGAACTGCGCTTCCTCCGGGAGCTGGACGTTCGAGTATGGCTGAGACTGTGCTTGGACGAGAGACAAATTGAGCGCCTTTGCTTGTTGAACCATCGCATTTGCCTGAGACATGAGCGACTGGAGGTCTTGCAGAGACGACTGCATGTATGTCGACTTTGTCGTCGCTTCTGAGCGTAATGTCTCCACGATTCCGTCTGCAGAGGCCGAGTAGGTTAGTTTGTAAAGGTGAAAAGAAATTCGCAGAGGAACGTACGAATGCCTGACTTCGATCCTCCAGCTGGCGCCGCTTTGATGGTTGGAACATCGACATCCCAAGCTTTCGCGATTAAAACCCTCTTCAAGGCAGCATGGAAGGCCCTATCACCACCGCCACGAAAGGATACCTTGATGACCGCGTCTCCGCCGATGGGTGTGTGGTCTTCGAGCGTAGGGGAAGGTGGCCTGGAGGACGGAGCTGATTTGTGTGGGATAGACGTCCGGTTCGGAAGAGGTGTATTGCATAGTTCGCAATTCCGAAGTGACGGATGATTGATGAACGTGCAAGCTGGACAGGCAATCCCGTTTTCATTGTCGTCGATCTCATGTGGAGGGGTAGAAGGCGTGCGGAGCAAACTTTGAAACGAAGATGCCGGTAGAGATTGAGATAGTGTTGGTATGGACGCGGGTGCCTTTGGTTGTCCGGCGATTGTGACGGCTGATGACTTGCTCGAACGTGGCACACCACATAATTGGCACACCAGCTTTGGGGCGAGATCTGTATCAACGTTCTTGTTTCCACAAATCTCGCATTCCCAGCGGATGAATGACGCATCGCCACTCTCTCCGGCAACGCTCGCTGCCTCTCCACCAGGCCTGACATCGGTAGACCTAGAGGGCTGGGCTGGCGAAGAGATAGACAAGGTGATCTTGGGTGATGACGTGAGGAAGCCCGCATAGTATTCGGACTGACGGACGTCGGAGAGTGCAAATGCCAACGATTGCCTGCGCGGGTGGGGGTGGTCGATGTAGATCAATCTGTGCGATGTAAGGTGTATCGATCCGTTCTGGTGATTTGGAGCTTTCTGATTCCTGCACGGGCGACGGCAGTTGATAAGACAGGGCCCCTCGAAGTGAGAAGGGCGAGAAGGAAAATGCCTACCCATCATATAAGCCAATGGTTCCTTGGCTAGCGACTAGGGTCTCGTTGGGGTACAGCAGGGCCTGTACCGGAATGGAACCGTCGAGGGAGCGGCCAAGTGAGTTCATGGTTCATCACTAGCCTTGTAGCCTTGTTAGCCCTGGCCTTGACCCAAGAACCCGCGTTCGTCACTCAAACGCCTGCTCATCTGACCCTGAAACCGTCAGAGGGGCACGTACCTACGCCCACAGCTGCTCTGCGCTCTTCCATCTCACTCGCTCGCGCCTACGCCCGGCCTAACAATCATGCGGTCAGTGGTCACGAGTAGTCGTCCACTAGTCGCAGGAATCCAGAGTTTTGACATCAATTTGCAGAATTATTTACTGTGGCGCTTGTTCGCGTATCCTTTTTAAGGTGCTTCTGGCACTCTTGGTTCTGGATCTCGGCCTAGTCAATGGCCATCCAGTCAAACCCACAAGCAATATGGAAGAGCAGTCGTTGACACGACACAAATTCGTCATGCTCTCTAAACGGTAAATTACCCTCTTTAATCGCAAGTTCGATATGACCGCCATGTCTGCAGCGTCCCGCCATGCGTCTGATTGCACTTGGCGGTACCAATCTGACTACTCTTTGTTTTTACAGTGGCCCAGCTAAGACCACTTACATTGCGGTGGTCGTAGGAGTAGTAGGAACACTCGCTCTCCTCTCATTGGGCATTTGCCTTGATATCTGGAGGCGAAGGCGCCGTAGTCTAGCTCGCCAACTTGAAGAGGACCAGGGACCAAGAGATCCGTCCTTCTACGCGCGATTCCCTCCACTTCCGGGAGAACCAGACAACACCCTCATGCAAGAGCACCAATCGCACTCTCCTCCAACACGCCCTACGCCACCCTTACACGCTTCAGTGGCACTACCTGAAGCGGTTTACGCCGGACATGTACAATCAACACGGCCGATCACTTCCTCTGGCACGATGCAAGATTCAGATGACGAAAAGTCCCCACCCTCACCAGGCAAAGAAAAGCCGCTATTTGACGAGCCGCAGTTTATCTCAAATGCTGGAGCACCCATAGGACCGCAGGAAAAGTCGGGCCTTACTCCCACCTCCTGAACAAAGGTCACCACTATTTCCACTAGCCTATAGCCGGCCACAGAGTATCCCTCCCACCTGAAGATTATTCTGCTCTCGCGAGTCGGGGAGAGCATAACTGTTACTTTCATTCCTTGGGCATTTTTGTGAGGCAACAATAACTGTACGCTTAGTCTCTATCGTTTGTAGGTCAAAAGATATGTGTTATACGCAATGCGTATTCTGAGGAGAGTGGACATCTCCACGTGGAAACACCTTCAATGGATGAGACTCTGGCATTGGGCCAGTCTGACGGATAGGAGTTGAGACATGGCGCGGTGCCAGCTTTTCCAAGACTCCTCTAACTGCCCCTCAGTCACTATCCAATTGTTCCTTTGGGGCCAATTTTGAAAAACGCAATAAATGGGCAGCAAGGCACCCAGGACATTGCTCTAGAATATTGGAGGTTGGACTGATAGACTCAGATTGGTGTCCTCTTGGATATTATCAGAGGCTTGAAGCTGCACTTGGCTACATTGGGTGAGTCCTCAGTCTGCTCCCTTCAAGTTAAAACATCTCACAGCTCATTGGCAGAAATAGAGAAGAGAAGATCAGGAATTCGCAATCATGTTCCAAATCAGATGTAACATGATTAGTCGTTTATGAATCAAGCATCCCTCTCATTGAGCCTCTGGCCGTTTTGAGTGTGTGCAGAAAATGTCAACTCCTAATACCTTGATTCTCAAATGCCCCAAGATGTAAGAGGACATGTTTCTCCTTCAATAATGGCCCAAAAGTATCCTGCACCTGAGAAAAAGCCAATTCGCGATCCTCTCCACCTAGCCAAAAGAGTGAGGTGATTTAACATGACATCAAACACACTAGTATATGTGTCATGTACATCCCTTACAAGTAATTTAGAACTTATAAATTCCCCAAGCAAAATCCCCCATTAAGATATGTCATCAGTTTGCCTCCTCGACTCAAGTCTTCCACCCACTCTGCCAATCTACAACACCACCAACCCCCAGGTGATCTCTATAATGTTCCATGAATGATGTGAAGCAATGAATTGTACTCAATGCTTGTGGATTCTTCTTCGGCTGCCTTCGTTGAACAAACTCAGTGAAGAACTCGGCGAAGGTCCACACAAAGGACATCCAAGGAGACCACATGGTCATCAGCGGCCGACTGATAGCCTTTACGACGAACACTGAAGCGCCACCTTCGCCGCTGCCATCCAAATCGAGACGACAATCCCAACTCGCCCATTGCTGCACTTTATAGGCCTCCCCGCCACCTCTCACGGACTTCATACATTTCAATGTGGTCCAATAGCTTCCATCAGGTGGTACACAGCGGACCCCCTGAGACCTGGTGGCGGCAAGAGTATTTGAACACCCAGGGGTTAACACCGCTGGAGGACACCACCTCCTACCTCTCCTCACCGCCTACACTTTCTCGTTTCCTTGTTGTTCCCATATAGTATCCTCTGAACGCTGCTACCATTTATTTGATCCCTTAACAAAATGTTCTCATTATTCCATCCAACAAGATCTCAAATTTTCGTCAATGTGTCAACCACGACGGTTACTACTACCGCCGAAGCTGGGCGATTACCCCTCTCGCTTACTCTTTCCTCGAACCCAGAGGACACGACTACGCTGGCCAGGGGGGCAGAAGACGAGAGAATGGAGAGGGTATTCACCCCCGATCTGAGGCAGGACGACGACGCTCAGGCGGCCTACCCGTACTTCCCCACCCACCCCTTTCGCAACGCGCATCATTCGCGGCGGGTTTCCAACGCCAACCCCCCACCCCCGATCAAACTCTTTGCCCTGGATAGCGACCCGTAAGTTATTTCGAGCCCGCATTAATCACCATTTCCGATCTATGGTCGCAGATGCCCTTTCCCTTCGCCACCTTCTCCACCGCTGAGGAGAAGGGTTTCCTCTCATAATCAGCATACAAACACGTATCTGTATGCGATGAAGCTCTCAACCCGTTTCAAATTCGCCAACCTGCTTCATTTTGTCCCGAAAAAGCGATCGCGGCAGGAGACCCAAAAGAGCGGGGCCGGCGGTTATCACTATCAGCGTGTGCAGAATCGGTTGCTACAGGAGCAGGCAGGCAAGGACGAGAGGAGCCCCAGCCCGCTCTGGAGATCGGAGAGCTGTATGTGACGTCACCCAGTGCTCTTGGATAACTGGTACGGTTCTCCTTTTCCCTAATGTGTACCTCCCATCTCAACCCTCGATTCAGCCTGAATTTGTTTGACCACGGATAGAAAATAATCACCGACTGCCTTCTATCCTCCTTCTGGATATATACACGACCTCTCCACGCTCCTTTCTAAACCAATCCTTCATTTCACCACTTTATGTGCTTCACGTTCTTCGTTGTTTTGCGCAAGCGCATTGTTGTTTTGTGGACTTGTAGCCTTAGATGGGATCTCTTTCCTGGACGGATAGCCTCATTGGTTCATACTTCCATCACTGAAACGCCTTTGAATTGGCTATATCATATAACGTGAGGGACCTGCAACCGCTTAACCACCTCAACGCCCACAAGCCTGAGGCCTTTGACCCTGGCTCATGCATGGAAGACTTACATCCGGTACGTTCCAATTATTGGGGGAGTTGCCCCAACCTCCAAGAATCCAGAGATCGAGGGTGGCGCACTGGCCGGCTCTGCGTTTGCGCGTCTAGTGGAGACCGGGATGATGCGACGCGGTTGTCCCCAGCCGCGCCTGGAGTGGGAATGTGGCCAAGTGATACCAGCATAGCTGTCGAGACACTTAAATGGACAGACGTCGTGGGTGAGGCATGGACTAGACTCCGGACTGCAATGGACATCGAGAAGGTATTAGGGGAGTGGATTGGACCGTGGAATTTGTTGTTTCAGAAAGGGAGAATTTAAACCAGTTCATCGTAGGACAACGGATACCTGAAGTCGTAATTGTCCGGGAGACTTATTTCCTTCGTGAACGTTCCTATCGAGTATGCTGGGTGTTCACCAGCGAACCCCTGAATTGCATGTGTTCTAAGTGCGAGACATTGCCCCATTGGTAAGCGTAAATGACATGATCGCAAACGGTCACGTCTCGGGGAACGTCTTTGCGTCAGGAACCTTGACGAAGATAGCTCTAGAAACACCGCTGTTCTGCACGACCCACTGTCGCTCCAGCTTATAGTTGCCATATTTCGGCAATAGGACGGTCCACACGAACCAGTAGAGTGCACCGAGAACGAATATTCCGAGGGAGACGACAACGTGAAGCTACAGGCGGGTGTATGTCAACACGGGCGAAACCCAAATATGGAAACACTCACCCAGTATGGGAGGTCAACGTAGACGGATAATCCACTCTCCGGTGGCACCAAAGGTGCAATCACGAGGAAGACGTTGGATAAGAAGAAGAATGTGACAACCGGGAGTGTGGCTCGGAATGGTGGTGCCCATGTGCGAGTTGGATCCTTGGTGAGGTACAAGTATACCAAACCGCCAGAGACAGCACAATTGATCAATGCAAATGGATAGGAGACCACTGGAAGAGTGAAGGTCAGCGGCAATAGAGGGGATATGGTTGGTCTATATACCGTTCAAGACAAAGTCGAATGCGTCGCCTGGTGGTGCGGCAAGTATTATGATGGCGGAGACAAACCAGTGCAGGAACAGACCCGCAGCCGGGGTGTTGAAGGGTTTATTGGATGCCAAAAATTTCGAGAATGGAAGGACACCTTCACGACCGAGCTCCTGTACGACTGAATCTAGGGTTAATGCACATATCTGGACGAGGGAAGCCGGATACGACAAACCTCGGCCCTGAGAGAACATAACGGCCAGGATATTCCCTAATGTCGAGAGTGCTATGAAGGCCGCTAAGGTTTTCTCCGCTGTGACACCGAATACGTTTCGGAAGAAGAGAGCACTGCTCGAAGCATTAACGAGCCGACCCATAAGGAATATAAGGGGGTGACATACGCCACGATACGGCCACCATTAAGGATATCGTCCTTGGGTACCGCAGCAAAATAGGCGATGTTAACCAAGAAGTAAACGACGGTGACGAAGGCGATGGCAACAGGGGCTGCTATCTTGATTGTGCGAACGGGATTTTTGACCTCGCTTAACACGTAGTTGACGTTGTGATACCTGGGTGGTGTTTAGGCATTGAGGAATTACAATGGATTCACCGCCGCTTACCCACCGAACGACCTATTATGACAACATTGTCAGTCGTGGTTCTACATAGAGCAGAAAAAGAACGAACCAAATGACGCCATACATTCCGGTGACGAACGCATTGGCGTTACTCCTCGTCCCTTCGAAGGGATGGGCAAAGTTGTTCGGCTTCGAGTTAACATTAATATATCCAGCAAGAACGGCGAGCCCAGCGAACGATATGAGAAGAAGGATGACTATCTTGAAGCTTCCCAGTATGTTCTGAAGTCTCAATCCCCAATTGAGGGCGGTGCTGTGGACGATAAGGGTGAAGGTAATACACGCCAAGCCGACTACACGTTGGTTCCACTGGTTGACTTCATGTCCCATTGCGTAGAGGACATACTCGCCGAACACCACGGCGGTACCGGCTGCCCGGCCTAGGAAGGCGGCATAGAAGGCATATGCACAGGTGGACAGGAACTTAGGGTGACGAAAGATGGCCTCAAGGTAGACCATTTCTCCACCATTTCTTGGTAATGCCTAAAGAAAGTCCATCTACTGAATTACGAAGGGTGAGGGAGATGCGTACAGTTCCAAACTCCATATAAACCGCAGCCCCAGCGGTTGCTGTGAGTGCCCCCATGAGCCACATGGATAATGCGAGGCCCACGCTTCCAGAGGCTCGGAGAATGGAACGGGGAGTGGCGAATATCCTGCAAGACGTTTTCAGGACGTAGAAATAAAAGCAAGAATAAACACTTGCCCTGCCCCAATGATACGGTTGAATATCAGAAAGATTGCGCTAGTGAGACCTGGCTGTTCATTAGTCCTATCCGACTAACGTTGATAGCGTTATACCGATGGTGCGCTGCTTTTCTTGGGGCATATCATCATATTGTTCTCCGCAGTTTGCGGCGACAGAGCCGTTGGTTTGACCCGCTATGGCGAGGTCGGCACAATGAACGGAATCTCCTGCTGACCCAACCCGGGTAGCGGGGTCTTCATCGTCGATAGGAGGTTTCAACAACCCGAGCGAGTCCGTGGAGGGTGGCCTCCCTCCAGGAGAGTCCATGGTTCCATAGGTGGCGGGTCGATTCAATGATGAAGGACCGATCAATCGCCCCAACGAGGAGTGGAGGTCGTAACCAAAGACTCCAGAGCTCATCGCCAGTGGTTGGTCGTTCAACGCTAATGGGAGGAGGGGTGGTACGGCAAGGTGGCTATCGCCCAAAACGACGCGAAGCCAAGGTGATCAGGGCCTGACAGGCTGACAACCGCGATCACTCTGACGGACTGGGGTGGGGCAGGACTTGCAGGGTCAGCAACCTTCTTTGGGGTCTTTGACAAACAGGGTAGGTTCGTTGGTGACAGTGTACACCCCATATCCTTCCTTTCTTGCGAGTATTCAGACTATTCTATTTTATGGTGCTTAAAATTCGATTGAAAATATCACTATATAGACGACACTCACGCGTCGGTCGGACCTGGAATTTTAGCCCGCGATATTGCGTGCAGCCCATGCCGCTACTTATGAGCGTTCCAGAGAGGTGGTCGTCACTATGACGGGCGGATGTGTCGGTCAATGACGACTTACACAGAACTTCTCAGAGTACGTCCAGGGGTACTCCGGGTGATCGACGTGTCTGAAAAATCGTGAGCAACGACAAGGATAATGCATGTGAGAGATGGCTTACAAAAGCAGTACGATCCGTCTGACGGTGAAAGGTGACGCAATTCGAACATGCGTACTGAATGAAACTTCGCCGATGGAGGAAACCTGGAATGGGGGGGGGAAGCAAGTACCAAAACGGAGTTCACACGTTGTGCTCCCTTTAGACCTTCCAGAACCATCACGCCGGTGGAGTCTGCGCGCGCAAACGCATCTTGGAAAAAGAAAGTCCACAACAATTTACTGCATACAGGACTCATCCTTCAGATGTTGTGGAGATAATTAAAGACTGTCCACAAGGACCCAGCTTAGTCAGACGCCGATACCGGCCGCTTGCCTCGGCAATGGCCAGCTTGTCAAGTGCCAAACTGGGCCCGAAGCGAAGGTGCTTGAGGTGATCTTCGCGCCGTTTTGGGGGGGTGGTAATCGAAACGACAAACGATCGTGCCATAAATTGAAAACCATGGCTTTGAGAGGAAGCTGGGGATGGAAGAATGAAGACAGCATGTTGTGCGGCCATTCTCATGAAAGTACGACCCGCGAGCACTTCTCAAAAACCCGTCATGGCGTTCATAAATGAATGAACGTACACTTTACGCACATGACCGGGCTCAAATCATGAGTGGGGGGATGAAGATCAGGGTGCGGGGAATTGCGGTATCAAGCATGAAGGGCTAAGGTAACAGCATAGATTCAGATAGGGACGCGCCTTGCTTTGCTTTATTCCAAGACCATCCATCCAGGTTCATGAGAGAAGTCCATAAAATAGTCCACATGCTCAGGGCTTGATAGTGCTCTGAGAACCCTAGCAGAAAGCAAGAACTGCGACGACAACCGCAATACCAATGGATGCAATCACGCGGCCAAGCGTCCTGAATATGCTAAGAGGTGGGACAACACCTGGGCGGCCCATTCCAATCTGAGGATAGG
>Ga0307513_10007454_pt1 | contig 14178 bp, 8 predicted proteins | sample 15_EM_MG_FD_202174 | JGI IMG/M metagenome (GOLD analysis project Ga0307513, IMG submission 202174) | Populus trichocarpa ectomycorrhiza microbial communities from riparian zone in the Pacific Northwest, United States - 15_EM | ecosystem: Host-associated > Plants > Roots > Unclassified | place... | reverse complement strand
ATCGAACACATCTCAGTTTTCCTATCAGCGACTGACCCGGATCGTTCTCGTGACGACAGATCCGATCATAGCTGTGTCCTTGCGGTGCCTGTCCGACGGCATATTCCCTGCGCGGAAACCAGACCTCCATCACCTTTCCTATCTTTCCTAGTGTTATCTATTAGTACCTTTGTCAGTCATTATCAATCACGGAGGAGGGGCGAGTATACCTGGTTTGTATACTAGTTGGAGGATTCGCTGATATCCCCGGAAATGCTCGGGGAGCATGGCGAGGAATTGGTCGGAAGGCAGTGCGTGCCAGGGACGGAGAATGTCTCCGCAAGGACCACCGCATAGTAAATTTCTCTGTATTTAAACGGTCTGTTTGGCCGTCGGTAAATAGATAAAAAAAGCACGAACGAATCCGCAGAATAGACAGACCTCTCCTCCATCGCTTCTTTGTACTTCTTCATCTGCCTCACCAATCTTTCTCCTATCAGGATCTCATGACAATAGGTATACGAGTCTAAAGGGGCTGGTGGTTCGGGTGGAGGCACCTCAGCCAGATGAACTGCTATATCAATTTTCCTTCGGTAGCTTACCGTTGCCCCGCCATCCAAAATTTTATCGCCCTCCTAAGTTATTATATGATGAGACTATATGCCTAGGGAGTGGATCCCTATCTTATCACTCATGGTATTCATACGTGCGGGGTGCAGGGGACCCACCACGGTTGAAGAGTTTAGAAATTCGGTTTAAGCGCCTAAATTACCATCGAGCACCACAGCTATATTTGCATTAAGACTTATACAAAAGGTTACAGGTACATTTTTAGTTTCCTTCTAAGAAATGGCTATCTCGAAAGTTCGCACAAGCTACAAAAGTGGACTCATATATTTTTGAACTTTGATGGGTTGATGGTGATGGGGGGATCTCTCACTCGGCAAGACAGACAGAGAGATAGGTCACAAACTTATGGAACAACTAACTAGTGCTTGTGTTGTAAAGCTAGGAAGGACGGCTTCTTCGGTCTCGGATACCAATACAGTACAAGTACTGTACCCAATTAGAGGACAAGTGAACAACTGTCATTCTGTCTCAGAACATTGCCATACACATAGGGTTTCTAGACGAGCTGATTGGACTGAATGTTAGCCAACAAGGCGACAGGATAATGGTTACCCCGCTTTTCTTCAGCCTCACGAACTCTATTCGTAGACCTTACTGTACCCAATGTCCTCCGAATTCTCTACATTGAAGCAAGAACCATTCAAACGGCGACAAAAAACGGAAATGTCACAATCTTGTGTCGGGGAAGGTAGCGGCTCTCGCCGTAATAACAACTCTTTTAATACCAACTCCTTTAATAATACCTTCTCATTCAAGAATGTGAATACCTTCGGCATCACCGACGAGAGGGATAAAATTCTCAATCGGATATCTCCACTAGAGCCGAGGATACGGCACCACGATATCAGAGCCCATCGAGTCAAACATGTGGGGGACTGGCTATTAGAGACAGAGGAGTATCGGAACTGGCTCGATGGTATTCGCGGCGGGGAGCCCGATAAGTCGACTTTATTTTGCTACGGGGATCCGGGGGTCGGCAAGACCTACATCGCGTAAGAAGGCATATCCCCCATAAAAGAAGGGTGTTACTAAGAAGTTGTGATTCTAGTTCCTTAGTAATAGATAGGTTGTGCGATTGGGCAAGGAGACAAAATGCTATAGTTGCATGCTTCTATCTCGACTTCGCGGCCCAGAAGGAGCAATCCCCAACGAGCATCCTGAGCTCCCTCCTGAAACAAGTTGTCGGCGGACTCGAGACAATTCCAACAAATATCGTCCAATCGTTTCGGGACCAAGAAAAAGCCATCGGGGGCAGGAGACTAGGACTCGCCGAAATTGTAGAGATGTTGCAGGACATCTCATCCTCGCGACCCACCTTCATATGCATCGATGCTCTCGATGAGTGCATGCCGGAGTATCGGACAAAGCTACTTAATTCATTGAACCAAATTCTCCACAAGTCCCCACGCGCTCGCATATTTCTAGCCGGAAGATTGCATATCCGAGATGAGGTGGAGAAGCACCTTGCCGGGAGGGTAGTGGCTGTGTCGATCACTCCCACCAAAGATGATATCGTTCGATTCCTCCGAGCAAAACTGAAAGAGAATACAACAACGGACGCGATGGACAAGAACTTGGAGGAGGAAATTATAAAGAACATTCCCGAGACGGTTTCGGAAATGTAAGTAGGGAACAGGGGTGCTGGGAAAAGTATTGAAGGCCTGCTGACAGATCTGTGTTTAGATTCCTACTGGTATCTCTAAACATCCAGGCGATCCTAAGGGAAACGACACTCCATCGGAGGCGGGAGAAGCTCGGCGCGATTACAAACGGCTTAGGCTTGAGGGGTGCATACGATGCAACGATAGGACGGATAAAGGCACAAGAAGGGGATAGAGCAAGACTCGGGATGGCCGCTGTGATGTGGATTTCACATTCCGAGCGCCCGTTGAGTGTGGATGAGATCTGTCACGCCCTAGCGGTGGAGATAGGCTCAATGGAAATTAATACGAACAATGTGCCTTCGATCAGGACAGTGCTAGCCTGCTGTCAAGGTCTTGTTGCTGTCGATAAAAGGTCTTCGACCGTTAGGCTGATCCATTTCACACTCAAAGAGTATCTCTCCAATCAGACCAACTTGTTTGACAGACCTCACTCGAAAATGGCGGAGACTTGTTTGACGTATCTCAATTTCCAGTCTATTAAGGATCTTTCGGCCAACTCCTTTCGAAACCTTCAGGGTACACCTTTCCTAGATTATTCCTCATTATACTGGGGAATCCATATGCGAATGGAGCTCTCAGATCGCTCGAAATACCTTGCGCTCAGCCTTCTTTACCAATTCGAGAATCACGTATCCGCCGAATTACTTTGGAGGTCAGTCGTCGAGTGGAACTTTGGTTACCGCAAGCCATTTTCCGCGCTGCACTGCATTTCATATTTCGGCATTGCCGAAGTTGCAATGGATTTGATAAGGACTAAGAGATGGGATGTCAACCAAAGAGATAGTTCGGGTCTGACGCCACTCATGTGGGCTGCGAGGCATGGGCGTAAAGATGTAGTAAAATTATTGTTGCAACAGAAGCGTACTGAACCTGATATACCGGATACAGAATCTGGTCGAACAGCACTCTCTTGGGCTGCTGGGAGTGGGCGCGAAGGGGTGGTTAGGCTCTTTCTTGGTCGTCTATGTGCTCATCCTGGGAGCGCAGGCAGTCGGTGGGGGAGAATACGGCAAGCATTGAGAGGGCTATTTAGATGGAAATACGTCAACCCTGACAAGCCTGACGGTCATGGCGAGACACCGCTAGTGTGGGCCGTCAAGGGCGGGCATGATGGAGTGGTGAAGCTACTGTTGGGAGAGAAAGACGTTAACCCCAATAGGTCGGACAACGATGGCCGAACACCGCTCTCGTGGGCCGCCAAGAATGGGCATGATGGAGTTGTGAAGCTGCTGTTGGGACGGAAAGAGGTTAGTCCCGATGGATCAGACAACAATGGTCGAACGCCTCTCTGGTGGGCCGCCAAGAATGGGCATGATAGAGCAGTGAGGCTACTGCTGCGGCGGAAAGACGTTAGCCCCGATATGCCAGGCAACGATGGCCAAACACCACTCTCGTGGGCCGCCTGTAATGGGCATGATGGAGTAGTGAAGCTACTGCTGCGACGGAAAGACGTTAGCCCCGATAGGCCAGACAACGGTGGCCAAACGCCGCTCGCGTGGGCCGCCAAGAATGGGCATGATGGAGTTGTGAAACTACTGCTGGGTCAGGAAGACGTTAACCCCGATAGGCCCAACCGCGGTGGCCGAACACCGCTCATAGAGGCCGCCTGTAATGGGCATGATGGAGTTGTGAAGCTATTGTTGGGAGAGAAAGACGTTAGCCCCGATAGGTCAGACAACAATAGCCAAACACCTCTCTGGCGGGCCGCCAAGAATGGGCATGATGGAGTTGTGAAGCTACTGCTGCGGCGGAAAGACGTTAGCCCCGATATGCTAGGCAACGATGGCCAAACAGCTCTCTCGTGGGCCGCCTGTAATGGGCATGATAGAGTAGTGAAGCTACTACTACGACGGAAAGACGTTAGCCCCGATAGGTCAGACAACAGTGGCCAAACACCTCTCTGGCGGGCCGCCAAGAATGGGCATGATGGAGTAGTGAAGCTGCTGTTGGAACGGAACGAGGTTAGCCCCGATAGATCAGACAGCGATGGCCGAACACCTCTCATGTGGGCTGCAAAGAATGGGCATGATAGAGTAGTGAAGTTACTGCTGGGACGGAAAGACGTTAGCCCCGATATGCCAGGCAGCGATGGTCGAACACCTCTCTGGTGTGCCGCCCAGAATTTGCACCATGAAGTAGTGAAGCTACTATTAGCACAGAAAGGCGTTAACCCCCATAGGCCAGACAGCAATGGCCAAACACTTCTCGCGTGGGCCACCGGGAATGGGCATAATAGACTAGTGAAGCTACTGTTGAAGCAGGGAGATGTTAGTTCTAACCGGCGAGCTCAACGCCCCCAGGTCTTCGACTCACCAGTTACGCTTCGCCAGAATTCCTGAACAGCGAACCGACGCCAGGCCTGGTAGCCTACGACCCCCGGTATGATGTAAGGCCCTGAGGGTAGGGCCACTTTCCGCGTCTTCGAACCTGTCCATATGTCCCTTCTACGGGATTTGCAGGCGCTTTAGTGTTATTCAGACCCTCCCCTCTCATTCTCATTCCACCTCCCAGGGAGCCGAGATTGTGTTTTGGACATCGCTGTTTGTTAGTCCCGGGAATATAAAGCGAATAAATGGAGCGTATCATATCAGGCCTAATATATATCACGAAGTGCAATTCTTCCATTCTCTCCCCGATTTCTCTTTTTCTTTTTCGCGTACCAAAGTTTGTTTTCACGCATAATCCCCTCTTTCTACTCTTCTCGTATCTCTCCATTCCTTCACTTAATGAGATGGGCTCCAGGTTGTGATGTGGCATATAGTTTTATGATAGAATTTTCATTTTGGGATCTCTCTACCTCGTCTCTTATCTGTGTTGGATTGCCTATAGTGCATGCAGTTATGTAATTGTGCGGGTATGCAGTTGTACGGATATGCTGGTAAGCGGGTATTAAATGCTGATAGGCGGATATGTTGGTAAGTTAGGAGATACCCGGTCATAGGGTATATTTCTCTGCGGTATGCGGTGACTAGGCACTTAGAAGTGGGCTGTTGTTCCCACATCCTTTTCCACTAGGTATAGGGTATTGGTTTTTGGCTTTGTTGATACCCATTGCCATTGGGCATTCGGTATCAAGTATTTGGTTTCATGATGTTTCTTTCATACCATTTGTCCTTAGACATACCGGAATTGGCACACCGGCGGGGCATAAGCTTTAAGGATCATGGAGGATCATGGGATATCAGGATGGTTCTAGGTTGCTGGGAATCGTCAGGGTTCACGATTTCTTAGCTTAGCCTATTTTTTCTAAGTTCGCTGAGTTTCGGGAGTCTTGCCGTTGTTATAATTGTTAGATGGTGAGATATAGCTCCTCGCCTGCCTTGGCGGGGAGAGGGAATAGCCAACTAATCCACCGCTCTTCCATGTCCCGCCGCGCTTAAAGTCTATTACGATTGCACTTTCTTATTTCCTTCTTTCGTGCTTTCTTTAGGCTCCAGCAGTTCCAGCTTCAGGTACCGTAACGCAAGCTCGATGGCTTGTGCCATTCGTAATGTTGAAGTGTTTTAAAAAGAACCGCTATCCCATCCCTACACTAACCCAAGCAAAAGGGTCAAATTCCGATGGTATGCGGTAGCTCTCCTTTTGAAAGACGCCTCGACATTTCGAGTAGAGTATCCGGTATGCGACTCCGAAGAGGCTAATTGTTCTCGTGGGGACACCTAACCCTGATGAACTTCCGGTACTGAAAGCGAGAACCCCCGGGATAGTGTATCTACTCTGCGAAATGAAAGAGGTACGGGCAAACAACTGTCACTATCAAGAAATCACACAAGTCACAATCAATTCTAGATCTCTAAGCTAATCCGCAAACCCCTTACCCAAAGCCAAACCAGAGAACCACACAGAAGAGAAAAAAGATCCAACCGAAAGAAAGCCAACCTTACTGGTTGTCCGACTATCTAGATACAGGAGATCCTCCTCTTGTCATCTGCTATCACAAATTTTCCTTTCTTCGTTCGCGGTCCAAACTGTTCCTCTGCTGTTCTGGTGCGGTCGCCGTTGTTGTGGAGAGAGAAGAAGTGAAGGATTGCAACCTTACAGCTTACAAAGGGTTCCCCCTGTCTGCCAAGACTAGGCAACATCCACCCCTGCAGAAACGTTACACCTTTCCGAGAAAAGACCATGAACGGCTATCTATTGCCTAACGTAAATTACGGTGATCCCGCTCACCCATGGCAACCAGTGAAAAATGTAACCTCAATTGGATTATCTCTATTAATAATAGAGATACAATGGTGAAAATCCAGCTACAGGTACTTTAATATATGGAGAATCAGAATATGTATTTTTAATTTCATGTAAATAAATTGTTGCTCTGCTATAGTGGCTTTAAGATCACTTATGCCAGAGAGAACTTGCACTCTTTCCCAAGGATATAAAATTCAAAACCCCCCCAAGAAAGGCATTCTAAAATAGATAGAAGGATAGTATAAGACTTATATATTCAGAGTGACCTGGTTTTGATTTACTTTACAAGCATTTCTCAAAGTATTGGTAGTTGAAAAAGTGATATGAAACTACATACAAACTACATACAAATTGTACCAATTTTACTATATGATAGCTACAAATCCACTTGACCTATGGACTCAATCTTTTGAAATCTACTTTATCATAGTTATTTAGGTATGAATGCCAAGTTTAAAGCTTAATAAGAAAGTTTTCCATGTTCAGTACTTTGATTATGATTGAGCAGGCAACAATCTTTACTAAATCCCAATAGTATCTTCACAATTCAATTGCCTATCATTTTAACTAGCAATCAGTTAGCAGAAAATGTAATACAGTCTGGAAGGTCAAGTTACACTGTCTAAAGCATGCTGAAGTGAGAGCTGGTTATCAGACTATAAGTTCAGTACATTTAGCTCAAGAAGATCAATATGCTTCATGAATCTTAATAAAATAAGATATACTTGGCTAATAAGTATACAAACTATTTGCAGTTGTGCCCTCAGGCTAATACTGGTAAACTTATGAATCAAGTGTTATTTGCTTTAGAGATTTGCCTTTTGTGATTTTAAAGGTGAGAAGAAGCTTATTTACATCATAATTTTCATCCTTCTACTATCATACATGGGTGAAAGCAATAAAGGGTATATTTGTTTCGCTTCAAACACTTTATACTTACTTAAATAACCATAATAAAGTAGATTCCAAAATATTGAGTCCATAGGTCAAGTGGATTTGTAGCTATCATATAGTAAAATTGATACAATTTGTATGTAGTTTGTATGTAGTTTCATATCACTTTTTCAACTACCAATACTTTGAGAAATGCTTGTAAAGTAAATCAAAACCAGGTCACCCTGAATATATAAGTCTTATACTATCCTTCTACGTATTTTAGAATGCCTTTCTTGGGGGGTTTTGAATTTTATATTCTTAGGAAAGAGTGCAAGTTCTCTCTGGCATAAGTGATCTTAAAGCCACTATAGCAGAGCAACAATTTATTTACATGAAATTAAAAATACATATTCTGATTCTCCATATATTAAAGTACCTGTAGCTAGATTTTTATGGTGGTATCTCTATTATTAATAGAGATAATCCAATTGAGGTTACATTCCTCACTGGTTGCCATGGGTGAGCGGGATCCCAGTAGTGAGCGGGATCACCGTAATTTACGTTAAGTTATTCGTAAACTAGCTAAAAAATCGCAAAGTGAGTAAAGCTAAATTTTATCCGTAACAGTACCCTATCGACTTTACTTGTACACCAGTTGCAATTAGTCCGTCATCCAGAATCTCAACACCCTCTTAGGTTATTGTGCAAGTATGATACTTGGCAATTCATAAAACATTCGGATGGGTTGGCGCCAAGATGTCACAGCATTCACCCAAAAGCCCGAATCTTGACGACAATCCATCCGAGTACAGGATCTTGCATAAATGGCCGATTGTGATGCAACGGGGCACCTTCTCAATACCCGACTTTTCAAAACCATAACTAAAAATTTTTTTTTAAAAATAATATAAATGCATAGTCCTAATTAGTATCATACCATCCATCTTCCTGAAAAATACCCTTCCGCCGTGGTAAAGGTATGCCGGGGTTGGGGAGGGTTTGCGATGTGCCGCTGGAGAATGTTGCGAGGCCAATGTTCAATTATTTGTGCTAAGATACTGTGCAAGTACCATATCATGAAACTATGCCCAGGGAGCAGATCCCTATTTATCACTCATGATACCCATACATGCGGGGTATCCGGGATCCACAATAGGGAAGAGCTTGGGAATTCGGTTGCAGCGCCCAAGTTACCCTATATTTTTGTTGAGACTTATACAAAAAATTACCGGTATCCTATGATACTACATTTTTTTAATTCTTTTTCTAAGAAATAACCCCTTTCGGGAATTGACGCAAGCTACAAAAAGTGGACGGTAGGTCCATGGGGATAGCCGAGGCTCTCCCTCGACAAGCGATGAGATGAATCATAAAGTTATCTCCTGGACCGGGAAGACATTGAAAATTTCGTGCCACCTCGTTCATTTTTAAGACAGTAGTGAACTTAATAAGCAACTTTTTGTCAATGACCAAAGTTTTGCAGATGTGTAGACTACTCTAGAACACAGCTAATACTCGAGTATAACTCGCATGACCACACTTACGCCGCTATCACTGAGGAATACTGAGGCAGGGGTTGTTATCGCCCTTTTAGTCATCCATGTCTGAACACTGACAAGGGCGGCACCAAATTTCTCTGTCTTGCCGGAGACTCCCCATACCGGTATGGTTTCTGAACGTGCCGATTGGACAAGGTGTTCGCCAACAAGGCGACAAGATAGCGGCCCCGCTTTTCTTCAGCCTCACTATATCCATAGACCCTACTGTGCCCAAGAAACCATTCCCCGAATTCTCTACACTGAATCCTCAACCTTCCAAACGGTGACAAAAAACGGAAAAATGTCAGAATCTTGCGTCGAGGAAAGCAGCAACTCCTGCAATAACAACTCTTTTAACACCAACTCTTTTAATACCATCTCATTCAAAAATGTAAATAACTTTGGCAGCGCCGACGAGAGGGATAAGATTCTCACATGGATATCTCCACTAGAGCCCAGGATACGGCACCATGATATCAGAGCCAACCGAGTCGAACATGTGGGAGACTGGATCTTACAGACAGAGGAGTATCGGAACTGGTTCGATGGTATTCGAGGTGGGGAATCGGATAATTCGGCCTTGTTTTGCTACGGGGATCCGGGGGTCGGTAAGACCCACATCATGTAAGAAGGCATATCCCCTGTGAAGACAAATTGTTACTAAAAAGCTGCGATTCTAGCTCCTTGGTAATAGATAGGTTATGCGATTGGGCAAGGGGACAAAACGTTTCAGTTGCGTGCTTCTACCTCGACTTCGCGGCCCAGAAGGAGCAATCGCCAACGAGCATCCTGAGTTCCCTCCTAAAACAAGTTGTCGGCGGACTCGAGACGATTCCCACAAATATCGTCCAAGTGTTTCGGGATCAGGAAAAGGCCATTGGGGGCAGGAGGCTAGGACTCAGCGAAATTGTAGAGATGTTGCAGGATATCTCATCCTCTCGACCCACCTTCATATGCATTGATGCTCTCGATGAGTGCATGCCGGAGTATCGGGCAAAGCTGCTTCATTCATTAAACCAAATTCTGTGCAAGTCTCCAAGCCCTCGCCTATTTCTGGCTGGGAGATTGCATATCCGGGATGAGGTGGAGAAACACCTTTCTGGGAGGATAACGGTTGTGTCGATAACACCCACCAAGGATGATATCGTTCGATTCCTCCGAGCAAAACTGAAAGAGGATACAACAACGGACGCGATGGACAAAAGCTTAGAGGAAGACATTATAAAGAACATTCCCGAGACCGTTTCGGAAATGTAAGTAGGGAGCAAGGACGCTAGCAAAGATGTGTAAAGTTATGAGCTGACAAATCTGTGTCTAGATTCATACTAGTATCTTTAAACATCAAGGCGATCCTACAGGAACCGACACTCCATCGGAGGCGAGAGAAGCTCAGTGCAATGATAAATGGTTTGGGTTTGGGGGATGCCTACGATGCAACTATAGGACGGATAAAAGCACAGGAAGGGAATAGAGCAACACTCGGAATGGCCACTCTGATGTGGATTTCACATTCCGAGAGGCCGTTGAATGTGGATGATATATGTCATGCCCTAGCAGTCGAGATAGGATCAAGCGATATTAATTCCAACAATGTGCCTTCAATCCGGACAGTGCTAGGCTGCTGTCAAGGACTTGCCACCGTCGATAAAGGATCCTCTACTGTTAGGCTTATCCATTTCACGCTCAAAGAGCATCTCTCCCATCACGCCAATTTATTTGACAGACCTCACTCGACAATAGCGGAGACTTGTTTGACGTATCTCAATTTCCAGGCCATTAGGGATCTTTCGGCCAGCGCCTCTTATAACCAGCTGGATACACCCTTCCTGAAATATTCTTCTTTATACTGGGGAAACCATATGCGAATGGAGCTCTCAGATCGCTCAAGATACCTCGCTCTTAACCTTCTTTACCAATTCGGGAGTCACATATCCGCCAGATTACTCTGGGGGTCAGTCGTCAAGTGGAACTTTCGTTCCCGCAAGCCATTTCCCGCGCTACACTGCATTTCATATTTCGGCATTGCCGAAATCGCAATTGATTTGATAAGGACTAAGAGATGGGATGTCAACCAAAGAGATAGTGCAGGTCTGACGCCACTCATGTGGGCTGCGAGGCATGGCCGTGAAGAAGTAGTAAAATTACTGTTACAACAGAAGCATACTCAACCTGATATACGGGATACGGAATCTGGTCGAACCGCACTCTCTTGGGCCGCTGGGAGTGGGCGCGAAGGGGCGGTTAGGCTCTTTCTCGGCCGGCTATGTGCTCATCCTGGGACCACAGGCCTCCTGTTGGGAAGGACACGGCAAGTAGTGAGTGCGCTATTTGGATGGAAATACGTCAACCCGGACAAGCCTGACGGTTATGGCGAAACACCACTCGTGTGGGCCGCCAAGGGCGGGCATGATGGAATTGTGAAGCTACTGTTGGGGCGGAAAGATGTTAGCCCCGATATTTCAGACAACGATGGCCGAACACCGCTCGCGTGGGCTGCCGAGAAGGGGCACGATGGGATAATGAAGATGCTCCTGGGGCGGGAAGATGTTAGCCCAGATAGGCCGGACGATTATGGTCAAACACCGCTCTTATGGGCCGCCTGGAGTGGGAACGATGGAGTAGTGAAGCTACTATTGGGGCGAGAAGAGGTTAGCCCCGATAGGTCAGACAACAATGGCCAAACACCTCTCTGGTGGACCGCCAAGAATGGGCATGATAGAGTTGCGAAGCTCCTATTGGGACGGGAAGAGGTCAGCCCCGATAGGTCAAACAACTATGGCGAAACACCACTCATGCGTGCCGCCTGGAGTGGGCATGATGGAGTTGTGAAGCTGCTGTTGGGACGGGAAGAGGTCAGCCCCGATAGGTCAGACAACGGTGGCCGAACACCTCTCTGGTGCGCCGCCGAGAGTGGACATGATGGAGTTGTGAAGCTGCTGTTGGGACGGGAAGAGGTCAGCCCCGATAGGTCAGACAACCATGGCCAAACACCTCTCTGGTGTGCCGCCGAGAGTGGACATGATGGGGTTGTGAAGCTGCTATTGGGACGGGAAGAGGTCAGCCCCGATAGGTCAGACAACAATGGCCAAACACCTCTCTGGTGTGCCGCCGAGAGTGGACATGATGGAGTTGTGAAGCTGCTATTGGGACGGGAAGAGGTCAGCCCCGATAGGCCAGACAACGATGGCAGAACACCTCTTTGGTGTGCCGCCCAGAACTCACAGCATGGAATAGTGAAGTTGCTATTGGGACGGGAAGAGGTCAGCCCCGATAGGCCAAACAATGGCCAAACCCTACTCGAATGGGCCACTGGGAATGGGCACGATGGCCTGGTGAGGCTGCTGTTGGGACAGGAAGACGTTAGCTCTAACCGGCGAGATCAACGCCTCCGGAACCTTAGCAAACATATTCGGATTCAGATTCTCCGCCACCACAGACCAGCGACGCGACCCAAGGCCCAAAGTGTTGGGACCCACAGTATGGTATAAGGCCCTGGAGGTATGGCCACTTCCGGCTTCTTTAAACCCATCCATGTACCCCCCCCACAGCATTCGCAGACACCTAGGACTGCTCCTAACCTCCCCTCCCATTCCCACTCCGCCATCAAGAAAGCCGAGCTTGTGCTCTAACTTTAGACATCGCCGTCCGCCAGCACCGGAAATACCAGGTGAAATAGGCGGAGCGTATGCCATCGGCCCTAATATATATGAAGTACAAGTTATTTACTTTCTCCCAGATTTCCCTTTTTCTTTTTCGCATTCCAGAGTTGGTTTTCACGCATAAGCCCCTCTTTCTACTATTCTTGTATTTCTCCATTTCTTCACTTTATGGAGTGGGCCCAGGTTGTGGTGATGTGGACAGAATATAGTTTATGATAGACTTTTCTTTGTGGGATCTCTCAGCCTTGTCTCTTATATGTGTTAGATTGCCTATAAGGCATGCGATTATGTAATTATGGGGGTGCAGTTGTATGGATATTATAATACTATTATGTATGACATGCGGATAGGCGAATATGCCGCCAGGAGATACCCAGTTCTAGGGTATATGACTTTGTGTTAGGAACTCGGCACTTGGTTGTTGTCTTCACATCCTATTCCGCTAGGCATAGGGGTACTGGTTCTTGGTTTTGTTGATACCCATCGCCATTGGGCATTCGGTGTCGGGTACTTGGTTTCACGATCTTTCTTTCATACCCTTTGTTCCTAACTTTTCTCTTTAGAGCTCGCTTGGTTTCGGGAGTCTTGCGGTGCTCTTATAACAGTTAGGTGGAGAGATACCTCTTGGCCCGCCCTTAGCTGGTAGGGAGAGGGAATAGCCAACTTGTCCACCGTTCTCCGATGTTCCGCCGCGCTTAAAGCCTATTGTGATCGCACTTTCCTTCTTTCCTTCTTTCTTGCTTTCTTGCTTTCTTGCTTTCTTTAGCTTCCAACAAGTGTGACCTCCCGAGATTCAGATCACGCCAGATCTGTGGCTGGTGCTACTCGTAATGTCGAACTGTTTTTACAAAGAACCGCTATTTCATACTACACTGATCCAAGCAAAAGAGTCAAATTTCGGTAGTATGCGGTAGTTATGATATCCTTTTGAAAAGCGCCTTGACATTTCGAGAAGAGTACCGGAACTAGGTGTGCGGCTCTAAGGGGGCTGATGGTTCAGGTGGAGACACCTAATCCTAATGAACTACCATATCAACCTTACTCCGGTAGCTTGCCGTTGGTCAGCCATCCTCAATATCAACACTCTCCTAAGTTATCATGAAACTATATATGCCAGGGAGTGAATCCCTATCTTATCACTCATAATATTCATACGTGCTAGATACCCGGAATTCACAGCAGTGGAAGGGTTTGGGAATTCGGTTTAAGCGCCCATGTTAGCGCACGGCAGTGACGGCATCCACCCGTATTTGCATTGAGACTTATACAAAAAGTTACCAGTATCATGCATTTTTATTTTTTTTCTGAGAAATGACTATTTCGGGAGCTCACGCTACAAAAGTGGACTCATAAGTTTTTGAATCTTGATATAATAGGTTCGCGGTGATGGCGGAGACTCTCAGCTAGCAAGAGATGGATCATAACGTTATTGAACAACTGGTGCTTGTGTTGTAAGGCGAGGAAGGATTGAGCCTTCAGCCTAGAATAGCAATACAGTATCATTCGAGTCCTGTATAGTACCGTAAGAACTCGAATAGAAGAAAAATGTGCTAGGACGTTGGAGTTTCCTTTCTGAGCTACGCGAGGGGGAAACACCGCAAACTCAGCCCCCAGTTGAGACAAAAGAAAAGGAATATACGAGGC
>Ga0307513_10007453_pt1 | contig 14181 bp, 16 predicted proteins | sample 15_EM_MG_FD_202174 | JGI IMG/M metagenome (GOLD analysis project Ga0307513, IMG submission 202174) | Populus trichocarpa ectomycorrhiza microbial communities from riparian zone in the Pacific Northwest, United States - 15_EM | ecosystem: Host-associated > Plants > Roots > Unclassified | place... | reverse complement strand
AAAGAATCGAAATTACGGCCTGAAGTTGAGGAGGGTTGTCCGATAGCAAAGGATTGTAGAGTTTGATTGAAGTATCCTTAGCCGGACGGGTGACCAGAGATAGGTGTTCTTTTGTTGGGAACAAAACCCGCTCTTCGTTGAACGAGGAATCCAAGGCTTGGTGTTCTCGTCGAAGAGGAATTCGATTCAATCGGAAGCGAATGTGGAAGGTCGTACTTTCAGAGTGCCTTCCAAAGCTCCCGTGGAAACGTAGACCCACTTCTGATTTACGGACAAAGTGGACATGTCCCTCAAACCAGCGACCATCTCGAGCGCCCTGCTCCTGAGTAAGAATGCAATCACCTTGAGGAATATCAGATCATGAGAAAGATAGCAAATCTACATCCATCAAACTAGTCTCACCAACAAGCACACTAGGTCGCTTCTCTGCAAGGCCTGGAACAGGAAGGCTGAGAAGAGCTTGAGTAATGCAAAATATACGCCGGAAAAATACTTTACTAATAGTAATTATTATGGCGGGACAGTTTTGCGTGTGGAATATCATAACGTTCGAGATCCTTCCTGAGGAAACTGAGTTAGTCAGTGAAACGAGGCAAGTCTGAGGACTCACCCCATCTGGTACTCCTCTATCCACAGCAGGTGCTTGAAGTTCGGGGCATATGTTCTGCAATTAAACAGGGTTGGAAGAAAGGTTTTCTTAATCTGAGCCACGGCTTCTGATGTAGATCGAAACCTAGCAAGAGATTTGTGGAGCTCCGTAGGGATATAGGCTTGAGGAAGTTCTCCAACATAAGTTATAGCCATGAGGGCGGGGGGTTTCTGGCCCGGAACGATTTCGTTCATCGGTCGTCTATCGATCCTTGGCCGAGGCACATAAGGAACGATGGGCCTATAAGTATCATGCTCTACTCGATTGGCGACGATGACTCTTAAGGTCCGCGATATCATGAAACGTCGTCCGAGGTGGACATCCTCAAAAATGAAATCGGCGCGGTCCTCGTATCGGCCGCGATAGCTGTGTCTGAGTACCAAGGTCAATGTTATAGGGTGGTTGGGAAGTATCGTTCGTCGGGTACCCGAAATTTCAATTGAAAATCTGAAGAAAAATATTCCATACTAAGGATTAAGGCCATAGACTGCACAGAGGTATATAAGACGTACATGGTCGATCTTCTGACATTTCCTTGATTCGATGCGAGTTTGATTTCCAACAGCCTCGAAGTTGATGGTGACGCCGAATTTCGATTCATCGTTTTGATGATTGCACCGTACTTTGGGAGGGTGGATGATGGGTCCACGTAGCCGAAATCAAAGGTTCCCTCGATGGTTAACCCGTTTTGGTTTTTCGTGACTTCCCCCAAAGTTGAGTTATGTTGCGCATCTACTTGTTGAGGCCCCTGGTTGTGATTCCGGGCCTGTGTGGCCCATGCACGCGATGGCGCAACTGCCTGATTGCTACGCGTCGCAACACCGACCTGCCGTCCAGGACATTCAGAACTCCCCGAACCTTTGTTCGCAGCAGATTTCTTGTGGTCTTGCCCTGAGACGTGAATACACCAGTCTCGTGTATCGTTAACCTCACAAAGAGAACAGGAAACCATAGAAGCCACTGTTTAATCTGAGCACCTCGACTCGTTTTGGCGTATTAATGGAGGGAGATGTTGGGTCAAAGCAACACGCGACATACAATTTGAATGACAAGTCATCAGGTCGTGAAAGAACATCGGCCCTGTGAGATCCAGATAAGATAAGCTCGCGATTAAATACTTGACTGACGTTACCCACCAATGGCCATTCGATAAAACAATATGAATGTTGTTCAACCTTCTCTCGAAAGTTAGCGAGTGCATTTGAGATAGCTTACTACACCAGCCAGCTAAGATTGAGTTTGGATTGAGTACCTTGACTGACTGGATTATGCATGGTAAAGTCATGGGCACTAGGGCAAGAATGAGGGACCGTTGTCGACATGGAGGCTTAGCCGTTCGTATGATTGGAATCTAGGGCTTCAAGGATGCAGGAAGATGGTCAATGATGGTTGCAGACTTGCGGTCAAGATACGGTGACACTCCCGCGACGGATGTCACGCACCGGGTTTCCAACCATTTCCAAGCTTGAGGACGGTTTCCAAGAGGTTTCCCCAGGTCTTTACATTCATCCACGGCACACGCTGGCCAGAATGCCTGTTCATTGGAGACCCCAATGCGCCAACGCTACACGTTGGCGGGAAGTCCACGGCAGGATTTGGGCTTCCGCACTTGGCTGCCATTACCTGCCATTTGATTTCCATTCTCGGCAGGCTCGGCTTACACTAGCCACCTTCGCGAATCATTGAAGCCCGGCTTTATTTGCAGCTCAGGAAAGTTTTAAAGCAAAATAAGATTCCGTTTATTGTATATCTCTGAATTCCACTGCAAACCTGACACTAAAATTGTGCGAGAGATTATCCATTGAACGATTGATGGCATCAAAAGCACGTTGGCATTGTGTGTGGTCCTCAGTCTCCGAAGTCGCTTCAAACCTAGCTTACGATACAGACCACAAGTTATGTCTATATTTTCTTCCACAATTTTAGGGTAAACATGGGATGAAATTAAATTTTAGGCAAAAACAAGCTCTGGCTACATAAACGAAGTTAGCCACAGTAAGTATCTCAAAATAAACGCCTACACATCCCAATCCTCCGCAAATTGTCTGTCGTACAAATTTGAGGCACATAATTGACATTAAATCTTTCTTTTTTGGACAAAATCCCACTCTTGCTATCCGATGAGGGACATCGGGGCCCCATTGAGTCCATTTAAGTCGCTCAAAGAGGTTGCCGAACTGATGGCAGCTGATGGCAAGCAGCGGCCATCAAAATCGGGAATGCAAACCTGCCGTGGACTTCCTGCCAACCTTAGACGTGCCACAATGGTAGACTCCAAACCAGTCTCTAGGTTCAATATTTCTTCAGACGGCCGGGTGGTGATTTTCTGACATCACACCAGAGAGGCTGGGTCGAGACTACCACAATGCGGAATACCTACCTATCTAGCATGGACGAACATGGTGTGAAGACCGAAAAGACGAATCTTCAGGCTCCCTTTGGAGAAGTTTCGAAGGTGGGTTTACAATACCTTCGGTATCAGGTGTGTCCTCATCCGAACTTCCCCTGCGTGTAGAAGTGTGATTTATATCGCCAATACCAGGACTGGAGGGCATGCAATTTAGTTATTGGCAGCCATTTCTTTCTGCGTGCTTCTCAAGTCCGTTCAGCCCTCCCTCCCATTCTCCCATACCTTTTTCCAGAGCAATTTCGAAGAAACAAACTCTACCACCGTGGGTTGGTATCCAATGAGGGCTTCTGCGTTAATTCCTGAATTTCTGAGGGCCTCCCGCTCGAAACAGTGTCGAGAACATCTCGAGTGGCTGACCCTCGAAAAGCCTCGATCTTCCGTAGCGCGAATCAATGGAGCTCCGCTCTTCTACTTATATGGCTCGAGTGTCCTTCGATACAGTTCCCGAAAGGTATTTTTTCTCCTGTTTTCTTTTCTTGTTTTTTTTTCAACGTTAATTCAAATATCAGCAGACTCCACCCCCCGATCTTCAACTCGAATGCCACGTCGAAGAAAGCGAACGCAGCAACGTTGATGACTGTACTCATCAAACCTCAACCATTTGCTTCGTTGGATCCACCAGCACGAACAATGCGCTACCGACAGCAGCCTTTCCTCAGCGAAGCACTCTTGGGAATTTATTATTCCGGTGTAAGGAAGAATCTGCGAGAGGAGATCAATTGTGTCTAACCCTTCAGCGTTGTTTTGATTTTGGGCGAGGATGTCCGAGGATGTCCCTTCGACGTCGGTTCGGTGGAGTACTGAATCAAGAAGGGTGGCGGCATCTCGGCATGTTCCTTGGCTCGACCCTCCTCGGGTGCTGATCCTTGAAGGATGGCGACAACGGCCTTGAGCCTTCCATTCGGTACTTCTGGGCCAGTGATTTTTTTCATTTTCAAGCAACCGAGTAATTCTGTGGTGACCTGTCAATGCAAAATTTTTTTTGAGAAACTTGCGAGGATGATTTGAAAATGCCGGGGCGAAACTGAAGCACGACACTCAGACCACAGATGAGGTTCAACAACGAAATGAGGATGGAGGTGAGCCATACATCATTTCCCACGACCGGAGTCTTGAGCAAGTATTGAAACGGTGAGTGTTGTTAAAAGTCGGCGCATTACATCAACCGGAGGCAGCGGTTTGCCCCAATTCCATCTGTCAATCATGAGAAACTGTGGCTCCTCGGTACCCCGGCCACGTTCTCCGCCAGCTCACACTTTCGAATCTACCCCCACCAACCAAGCATCGGAATGCCGGGTGACCGAGAACAGGAGCTCAAAAGAAAGCTTGCCAGTGTGCTTTGGGATGCCGTTGAAGAGTGTGTCCAGCGTCTTGATGTTGAGAGTGTCAGCGAAAAGGTGAGATGGTGATTTATCTGTGGTCGGTGCCACCTTCCTGACCCTCGCGTTTATGAACAGTCCCCCGTTAAAGAAATGCCAGCTGGAGGAGAACATTCGGTATTCCATGCAGACATTCTCGCTCCGCTGTTCCTCACATAATTGTCTTATTGCCAGTTCAAGTGCTGTGGCGAGATCAACCACATCCCACCAGCAGGTCCGACGCCTAAGGAAGACTCGACCGATGAAGATTGGACGACAATGCTCCAACCAATGCTGAAGGATGATCAAGAGCGATGCGAAGCATGGGACAAGGAGGTCCAGAATATCCTGATTTTTGTGCGCCTTTTATTATCTTCATCCATTATGCTTATTGTAACGTACAACTTCAGGCAGCTCTCTTCTCTGCCATCGCAACGTCATTCCTCCTCCAATCGCTCTCGCTTCTGCAACCTGATAGTCAAGCTGGCGCCACTAATGCGACAGGGCCTCTACCCGCTTCCATTCGCATCAACGTTTTCTTGTCCCTGAGCCTTGTGCTCAGTCTTACGACTGCGCTGATAGGCATCATCGCCGCGCAGTGGTTGCGAGAACACCTTTCGTATCCAGAATACCTTACCCCTGAACAGATGTTTGCCCTGCTGAACATGAAGATCAGCATGCTCAAAAAATGGCATGTCCGTGGCGTTATCTCCTCCCTTTCTGTCCTTCTCCAGATTTCTTTGCTCCTCTTCTTTGCGGGGCTCATCCAATATCTCCTTTCCCTTGAAGTCAACGCAGTCACCATCCCCGTTACAATTTTGGTTGCCCTTTCAATTTTATTCCCACTCGTCACAACAGTCTTACCGGCGTTGCACGTTTATGCCTGGCAGAAGGCGACCACGGTAGAAGGGGATGTTCCCGTTCCATGTCCCTATAAATCACCTCAAGCCGAGCTGTTCTATGTCCTCTCCATCGCTCTTTCCAAATATCGGCCCTTTCCCCAACTATTTTCGCTCTTTTATGCTTTCGTCACATTTATTCCAACCGCCTTGGTCACTAGCACAATCCTTGCCAACCTCTACCTACGCCGCATCTTCTCGGAGGGAGAGAGAACCAACTTCGGCAGGACGATATTGTCTGTAATGGGTAAACCGATATTCCTATTCTTTAGGACGCTTAGAGGTCTATCGACAGCAGCGGACGACGTTCTACATTATCTTCGTGAGGTACGGATAAGTGCTCGTGGCTCAACACCCGTTCACTACAAGCGGACCATGACACTTTTCCGACCTGCAATGGAGGATGAATCCGAGCCTTGGTGGGCGTTTGATGTCGCGTGGGTCTCCATCCGACGCGATTACGCCTTTCGCCTGTATGCCTCTCGTGCATGGGGTGGGAAAATCGACACTCACAGAAGTCAAATCATGGAAGAATGGGAAAACGGAGAAAACGACCCTCGGAGGGCTTGGGGAAAAGCAAACTCTCGGGAGGCAAACGCCCGTGCTGGGCCGCCCTGGGACCAGATTCAAGGTCTTATCCTTCTTCGACACCAGTATCAGCACAACGATTCCGATTTGAGTATCATGGAGGCCGCCCTTCGTTGCTTCAAAGTCTGTGTATCACCCTTCCGCGCATATGATAAGCTGGATAGTAGCCTCGCGGAGGTCAACAGCTGGATGATCGGATTCGAGGACGCGACCACAGAGATTTTGCGCCCCCATGTCAAGGAGGAGATCACCTTTACCAACCTTGCTCAATATATCAATGAGTCTTCTACCGGACTTGGCTTGCAGCTCTGCACTGCAAGCTTCTACCACGAAGCCCTTTTCCATTTCCTCGGCAACTTTCACCTCGAGAACCTCACTGATACAGGCGAAGTTAGACTTAAGACGGCTTGGGTGGAAATTTACTACAAGCTTGTTCGCTGCTTACCTAGTAGCGAGGACCTCCAACATATCGATGTTCCCTTCGCTTTCGCAACATGTTCAAGGGATGTTTCATCTGTAACCCCTCAATTCTCTCCAGAGGAAGAACAAGGTAGGATAATCCTCCAGGTGTAGCGGATCCGTGATTGACTATCACTAGATCTCCAGGAGATTTACTTGGAAAAGGCAAAATCCTGTGCGGAGCGCCTCGACAAGTACAGGGCGGAAGGTGCAAACGCCAGTGACAACCTCAGAAATCAAGTTCTCCACGACTTCTTCTTCGCAATTGGGGCACCTCCATTTTATGCAAGACAGGATAAGATCCCAACCGACATTCAGAAACTTGTCTCGTCGCTGTCAGACTTCTGTCAATATGTGAAGCAGCGCCATAACTCCAACGTCGTCGATTTGGCCGACCGAATCGAATCTGCCTTAGGCGATACCGTGGACAACTATCTCGAGGACTCTCAAATCGCTTTCAGTCGGGTTGCTGAGCTACCCCCAGATTACGGGGCCACAGAGGAACAGGTACCTTTAGCGATACAAGAGATGGAGCCTCTGGTTTCTGGGGACGTGGTGCCATCACCACGTCCGAGTTACACCTCCAAAGATCAGGTTGAGCAAGAACCTCTAATAAAGGAACCACTAGTTCCTGCTGAGGATGTGATGCCTTCGCCGGGTTCATATCATTTGCCCAATGATCTGATCGAGCAAGAATCTCTAACCGAGGAGCCTCTGGTTCCTCGTGAGGACGTGATATCGCCAGATCCGACTCACGAGGACATGGTGTCGCCAGGTCCGACTCACGAAGACATGGTGTCGCCAGGTCCGACTCTTGAACACACGGTGTTGCCTCCGAGTCATTCGTCTAATGATATGGGGGTGGAAGACTCTCCAACAAACGAGTCTCAGCTTTCCGCGATTCCACCATATCACCCGCATTACACTTCCGACAGCGATCCTTGGGAGGGCCGTACTGATCTATGGTGATGATGATCAATGTTACTGACCCTCCTCAACCCATGCCAACGACCAGCTTTCACAACTTATAGTATATCTATTATCCCCGTCCTCGCATCTCCACGTGCTCTCCAAACCCAACTTCTCCTCCGCCATTCACTCAATTTCAATGGCTTCCCGTTTCTACCTCCAATTCACGAATCTCCTCCAAGCCGCACCCTCCGGCGTGTGTCCCCTGGGAGTTCAGAGACGTGGCGTATTCCCAAACCTCCTGGTACTACGGCTTTAGTAAAATAAATCATTGAGTAGCCTAATATTATGAGAACTTTTCATCTAATAGTGGACGCAGTTCCTCACTGGCACGGTTCTGCCCAACTCAAAATCAGCAGTATATCTGCGTACAATACTTAGCCCGCCATTCGAGCTATTGGCTTTCTGGGATCGACAATACCCCAATGTGGCTCGATGATATCTTTTCGGATATGATGTATTTGGTGATTTTGAGCTGTGGTATCGTCGTTGGTGGACGGGCCGCGCATGTCGACAGCCTAGGAGATGAACAATGCACAGGAAAGGCGAGAGGAAGCCAGATTTCACCGAAAATATACTTTCCTGGACGCAAGGAGCCTGAACATGCATTATCTCATACAAGATCTTGAAGAAAATCGGTCAATATTCCCTTACGTTAGACATTGGCTAGACACCTTCAAGGTCAGTCCACTTTCGCCAACTTCGTGGGGCATCCACCGAACAACCGCTAGTTCAATCTAAGGCTCTGATAATGTCTGCGGTGAACCCTTTCGTGGAAGCGACCTTGTTGCAAGCGAAGCGCCTATATATTACAAATCGGTCATTTGTCTATTAGGTTAAGCGAAGCGAGCAATTAATCTAGTCTTAGGGGCCAGGGCTGGAAGTCAGGACAAATAAAGCCAAATTGTCCGCGCTAATATATCTCTCCTACCTGTATTATTTATTTCTCAATAACTCCCACAATGTACACGTAGGCAGTACTGATGGTTTCTTATGTCTTTCTGCAAAAATATTCAGGACTTCCTACCACTAAAATTGTTTTTTGGACAAGTTCTTTTTCACCGGAACAATTATTATTTTCTACCGTTCATCTTTCTTTCGCATTTTCATTTTCCAGCTCCTTACTTATTCAATTTATTTAAATAAATAAAATAGTACACCAGCTAGGATGAGCTAGGATGAGGGGAAACGAGCCCCCCGCTGCAAGCAGTCCTCAATTCAAGCCGCCTTTGTTTTCGAAGGGTGGCCCTAAGGACGAAGAACCCTTACCTGAAAAGGGGGATCCCGGGTAGACAGATCAGGGCGACGGGAAACAAGCTCTGAGAAACCTCCCTTTCGAACATCCTACTAGGAGCCAGATTTTTAACATAGAAACGGTAGCGGATGTTGCCGCTTGTTTGCCGCTTGTGACACTTGACACTGACAAGCGGACTTACGTGCTCCATTCAGGGACCTCTAAGTCATTGAATAGACCTTTCACGCTTTGGAGTACTGTATCTACGAGGTTTCAGAGGAATCGCGGCCGTCCAAATAGTTTGCCAATATGATAGCCAGACATAGTCTGCAACTCGAGGGATTGTGTCTGGTCATAACCTTCAGGCCGGCTTGCCGGTTTCCGGAAATCACCGTCCCAATGCCACTAATTTGCCAAGAGCTCCGATCCCGTTTATAGCGCCTTAAAGTTACATTTCTAGTTTACGAGAGTCATCCATTCAGTCGACCTATAGAGAGGGTTTGGTATAATGGCCCAGGGTCTGCCACAACGCTGGTTTCTTTCTCCCTCCTTCGCCGGCTTGTTGTGCTTCAGTCAAAATGGCGGTCACTGCTACCATTGGAAATACTCTGGGTGCAACCTTTCTAGGATTAATCGGATGGGCAATGTAAGTCTTTTCTGTCGCTGGAGGGAAGCAAACTTCTAATCCACATATCGCTAGTCTTTTCGGAGCCATTTCAATGCAAGTTTTTGTCTATTATAGCAATTTCCCGAATGACCGGAGACTTCAAAAGATAATCGTGCGTTTCCGGTTCTCTTTTATGTTTTATATCATGAGCAAGCTCGGTCTAATTGTGCATTGTTCTCTTTGATGAAATAGGTTGGCACGCTTATGTACGTTTCACTTTTCTTATTGCTCAGAAGCACGAAAATTGAAGCTTTGGCTACACTGGTTGATAGGGTAGTGTCCGTGATCCACCTCGCTTTCGCCATCTACAACGCGTATTTTTCTCTCATCTTGAATTTTGGGAATGCGAATATGAAGGTATTTATCAATTGGTGAGTTTGGAGACTTCTTGACTCCAAACCCCATTTCTTACAACGGTGCCTCTTGAAGGACTTTCAAAGTGCAAACATCACTGGATGTACGTGTTCTGCCGCTCGAGTGTTCGCGCGTAAACTTTCATCTTCCTGACATGTTCAAAATCCTTCGTAGTCTGCGATCATTCTAACCGTGCAAGGGTAAGACGCTAGTTTGGACAACCGTACTTAAAAGCAGATCCTTACTTGATGTCTCTCAAGTCTCTATGCATGGCGAATTTATACAAGTGCGTCCCTTCGAACTCTCTTGGATGTACTTCGAATTTAGCTCCTTTACTTCTTAGTGGGAAAACACTTCTCTCGAGTGTGGCCATGGGTCGTGGTAAGTCTCAACAAGTTTGATGTCTCTCCTTCAGAATCCTGAAGTGATCGAATTTAGGTTGCAATCATAGCGGGAGGATGGGGTGAGTTAGAGCTCAAACTGGAAAACAAGTCAAGTGGCTGATGGTTACGCCTTACCTACATTCGTTCAGCTATTGGAATTGGTGAGTCGTTGAGTTGTAGACAACTTAATCGAGGCTGATGTTATACATCAGCTGTGCCAGTAGAGTTGTACGCCAAATTTTGTACCTTTACGCCTTTGGGCCTGATTCTTGTCTTCTCTTTCAAGTAATAAAATCAACCAGTGGACTGACATCCATCGGTTTCATGTGAGTTTACACCATTTTCTTGGCAATTTCTTACCAAGAACATTGACACACTTTGTTTTTTAAAGTCGCTTTTGGTCGCATCACTCGCTGCTCCTCTGACTACGGACACTGTACTTGCTGGGAGTCTGTGTTACTACCTGCTCAAGAGTCATTCTGTATTCACTAGGTGAGCTCAATCGACTCACTCCATTCATTTATAACCGTAAATGCTGACCTTTACAGGAACAATAGCGTATTACTCAGAATCATGCACTATGTGGTTATTTGTGGTTTCCTCACAAGGTTTAGCATCTTTCTATGATTTTATTTGATTAGTTCTGATCGTGCACACCTAGTATCTCTGCATTGGCAATTCTAATATGTGTAAGTGTCTATGGAGGTTGGAGTTCGTTTCTTGTTAATCTGCTCTTATTTATGTAGGCCGCTACCATGCCTGACACCTTTGTTTATGTCGCAATTGAATTTTTGTTGCCAAGATGTGAGCAAGCTGGACACCCTCCGCATTCGCTATCAACGCTGACCCACACGCTTTCTTATCATTTAGTGCACCTGTTCAGCTACATGGCTCTGTAAGATGAAGACTTCATCATAGCTGCTGCCTCACTGAAATTTGCCACATAGATTAAATGCGCGCAAGATGAACAACGGAAATGATGCCTCTTCCATCAATATGTCGAGGATGCTCAACGAGTTCCGACCGGGGCGCAATTCAACTTGGCCTGAGCGGCCCGAAAGAAAATATACCATGGCCGTGGAAACTGAGATAACAGCTGACCAGGTTAGTGGTGGGAGCGAGAATGGCGTCGGAATTTGGAGCTCAATGTCAAATCATTCTAGGATGTGATCTCTCTATCGCCCTCGAAGTGCGATCCTGAAGTAAAAACACCTCAACAAACCTCTTTACAGCATTGCAACGTAGGCGTTGGAGTATGAAAGACTCTTTCTCTTTGAAATGGTAGGCTCGCGCTACATCGAGCCGAGTGACGTTCGATTTCTTTAAGCATCTAGTTGTACATAGTAATTACTAATTTGGTTAAACTGGACTCTTTCCCCGTTACATCTAGAAAACTCAATTATATTTTATTCGCAAGGGTACAATGGACAGAAACTTCAGGCAAAGTCTTGGCGTCCGTACGAAAGAAGAAAATGTGTGCAGGACGGCCCAGGGCAGATTCGGCGTAAATCCTAGATCTCAGTACCGTACTCTATACTGCTTTTCCTGCCCTAGGAGTCACTTTACTGCACCTTATTTTTAGGACGATCTTATATCTTACAAAGGCCCCAAGACTACGAGGGGAGAGTGGGCACCACAATTACATACCCTCATTTGAAGAACAGGGTATGTATACTTTAGGAGTTTGATGGGAGTAAGCGCCTGAAAGGGAACGCAATCCAAGAATCTGGTCTCCAAGAATAACTAAGATATCTGTTCGTCTGAAGAGTTCGATCCGCAGGGTTGGCAATCAGGTAAAGAATGATTTCAAAAAAACTTTACAGAGTATTAAGTTGTAATTCTTTCAACTTCCAAGCCGCTGACCAGAGCCCCATCTGTAGCCCGTTGTCGTCCCTGCATTTTCTGCTGGTCTCCTCGGAGCTGTAACATGAACTCCCGCCTGAGCCAGTCCCGCCGCCGTTCCACCAGCTGCCGGTGGTCGATTGGCAGGTCCCCTTTCACCGAACAAGTTACGAAGCCATTGAGGTGCTGTTGAATAAGTGGCGAGTGGTCCCTGCCCGCCCAGACCAGCTCCCCAAACACTCCACCACCAAGCATGGCCAACGACTGCACCGGCAACAGCTTGTCCGGCTGCTTGAGGACCACCCATAATGAAATCCAGACCAATCATGATGTAGGGATAGTATTGGATTGGCACGGTTAAGAGGCCCATTATAGACGTCATGGATCCTGGAGGAGCGAGTGCGGAATAGAGATATATGAGGCAGACGAGTAAGGGTCGTGCGAACACGTAGGTTCGCAGGGGCAAGGTAGCAGCCTAAAACCTGGTAAGCAATCATTGAGAACTTTAAGGTGGCTACATACCAAGATGCCACCACATGCCCAAAATAGCTGCCATGCAAAGTCCGCGGAACGATTTGAGTATGACTTCGTTTCGAGGTCGTTGACCGTTCGGCTGCGATTAGAAATTAATAAGCTTGTGGGGAAAAGGAACTGACACATAGCAGTGCATACTATAGCATAACAAATTCAAAGATATATTGAATCCCGCCACCTAAGATCGCAATAGCCGAGTCTCAGTTTCAATGAAAGCGACGCAGACAGAAGTGTTCACCTCCAAAAAAGAAGGCCGTATAAAGCCTCCATAGCTGAAATGATATTAGCCCAAATGAACGCAAGGATGAGGAAAAGATATACCTGTAGCTTTTTGAACACGAAATCCTTCACGAAAAGCACAGTATATGGTGCAACGGCTCCTAGGAGGACAGAGCCTGTAACTCCAAGCGATGATCCACAAATGAATCGAGTGACGGGAGGTATCTTTCTAATCTCGGCGATAAATTGGTCCATTTCGACGTCCTTTGTGAGGAATATTGAGCGGTGCTATCTTGATTGCATAAATGTACGTGGTAGTCCAAGTTGTGTTCAGAGACGGTTCGATCACGAGATACACTGACGTGTTATCGTCTCGGGCCGCTGTTTTCCGCTCAAATACCGTAGATAACATGTTGCGAGCCTCGTCTCAGGCTCTTTTTCTCATTCTCTCTCTGTGGAAATATTTGCAATAGTTTTAAAAATATATTTATCTCCTAAAAATGATGGGCGGCATCGCCAATCGTGCTGTAAAAACCAGGATGTTATCCGCCACGATCCTAGGGCACAGCCACAGCGCCGGGGAATCCTGGCGTCAAATAACCAAAATGTATGCTCCAAATTGGTCCTACTACCTACCTAGAAATTGTCTTGATTCTTCTTTTTTGGAGGGCCCAAAACTAGCATCCAATGTGATTGATTTTTGAAGCAACAAGGATAGGAACTAACAAGGATTTGCAAAGGATTTGTGTGGTAGATATATATTGATACAGCCATTGATAGATGCTGCTCTCGAGTTCACTCTACGTGATAGGTGCAACGTTCTCGGGCACACGCGTAGCACGAAAAAAAAAAATTGACATTTTTCGTAATTTCTTCTGTGGCCAGGCCCACGCCACTCAATGAAATTCCCCCTTTAAATTTCTCGTACTCTTTCTCACGACTTCCCCGGTGTGATATCCACTAACCCAGTATACATTGAACGGAAAACCAGGCTCATGTGCAACCCATAACCGTACATACCCGTCCACCTGTAGCTTTTCACTAACGGGCTAGGCGGACAACGTGCTTTGTCCAGCCGCGTAAGATGTTTCACCGAGACTATAATTCCGAAAACGACCCTTGAAAATGTTTACACGTGTTCGAGGTTGTTGATGAGAGCTCAGCGGTGCTTACCCGAAAGGCAGGCAGGGGTACTTAAACTATGTTCAAGGACTTCGAGATGCCTCCCTTCGTTAACCCGTGACGAATAAACCCATCCAAACTTCGAAAGGGTGGGACCCGGTTTCAGAATGAAAGGTGGTGGGAATCGAGCTCGAACAGGTGGGGACCAGTACGTTATTTACTCAACTCCCAATCTTTCTGAATGATGTTCGATAAGGGTTCTCAAACCAGCCCATATCGAGTCCTTATATGAAGGAGGAGGATGCTCATATAAGGATTCCCATCCACAACCTGGAGCGATGGACGCCTGAGTGAAGGTTGTTTGGCCAAAAATTCCAGAAAATCCCCTTGGGCATTCTAAGTAACCTAGAGTTGCAACAGGCGGAATCTGGGATATTCAATTATCCATGATGATGCCCTTGGGTCTAATTCTCACTGACGAGAATGAATAATGT
>Ga0307513_10007452_pt1 | contig 14182 bp, 11 predicted proteins | sample 15_EM_MG_FD_202174 | JGI IMG/M metagenome (GOLD analysis project Ga0307513, IMG submission 202174) | Populus trichocarpa ectomycorrhiza microbial communities from riparian zone in the Pacific Northwest, United States - 15_EM | ecosystem: Host-associated > Plants > Roots > Unclassified | place... | reverse complement strand
CGCGTGTCGGGGGTGTCTGGGGTGACATCTCTCCGCTCTAACAGCAGCTTCCCTATCCCCTCATGGCCATTCCAGGCAGCCCACGAGAGCGGCGTTCGGCCAGCCGACCTGTCGGGGGTGTCGGGGGTGACATCTTTCCGCTCCGACAGTAGCTTCACTATCCCCTCATGTCCATTCCCGGCAGCCCACGAGAGCGGTGTTCGGCCATATTCCGTGTCTGGGGTGTCGGGGGTGACATCTTTCCGCTCTAGCAGTAGCTTCACTATCCCTTCATGTCCATTCCCGGCAGCCCACGAGAGCGGTGTTCGGCCATATTGCGTGTCTGGGGTGTCGGGGGTGACATCTTTCCGCTCCAACAGTAGCTTCACTATCCCCTCATGGCCATTCTCGGCAGCCCGCGAGAGTGGTGTGCAGCCAGACCACGTGTCGGGGGTGTCGGGGGTGACATCTTTCCGCTCCAACAGTAGCTTCACTATTCCTTCATGGCCCTTCCCGGCAGCCCACAAGAGCAGCCTGGGGCCATCCCACGTGTCACGGGTGTTGAGGTTGACATTTTTCCGCTCCAACAGTAGCTTCACTATCCCCTCATCGCCATTCCCGGCAGCCCACGAGAGCGGTGTTCGGCCACACCGCGTGTCGGGGGTGTCGGGGGTGACATCTTTCCGCTCCAACAGTACCTTCACTATCCCCTCATGGCCGTTCTCGGCAGCCCACGAGAGCGGCGTTCGGCCATATTCCGTGTCTGGGGTGTCGGGGGTGACACCTTTCCGCTCCAACAGTAGCTTCACTATCCCCTCATGGCCGTTCTCGGCAGCCCACGAGAGCGGCGTTCGGCCAGACCACCTGTCTGGGGTGTTGAAGTTGACATCTTTCCGCTCCAACAGCAGCCTCACTACCCCCTCATGGCCATTCCGGGCAGCCTACAAGAGCGGCGTCCGGCCATACCGGGTGTCTGGAGCGTCGGGGTTGACATATCGTGGGCCAAACATTTGACCCACTACTAGAGGTGCTCCCCATACCCGACCTATGCTCCCGGGATTGATAAACCGCGGCCCAAGGAAGAACCTTACCACCCCCTCATGTCCATTTCCAGCAGCCCATGACAGTGCTGTTCGGCCCTCCTTCCTGTCCCGCTTATCAGGTTGGATATGCTTTTGTTGCAAAAGCAACAGCACCACATCTTCATGTCCATATCGTGCAGCCCATATGAGTGGCGTTATACCTGCTCCATCTTTCTGGTTTACATCCCATCTGTTCTTCTGAATCAAAGTATCCGCGACATCGGCGATGCCGAAGTACGAGATACAGTGCAGCCCAGGAAATGGCTTGTCCGTGGCGTAATAGTAATAGGGCAACCCCTTTTTGACCGACTTCCAAAGGTATTTAGCCGCTGTGTGACTATCCCAAAGGCCAAGAAGCTCAAGGGCTAATGTTTTTGCGCGATCTGAGTGCTCCATTCGCATGTGGGTTCCCCAATATAGTGAAGAATATTCAAGAAAGGGTGTGCCTCGCTGATCAGGGGATGCGTTGGCTGAAAGATCCTTGACATGCTGGAAGTTGAGATACGTCAAACAAGTTTCCGCCATCGTCGCGTGAGCTTTGCCAAAGAGGTCGGAATGTGTGCCAAGATACTCTTGGAGGGTAAAATGGATCAACCTAACGGTCGAAGCACCCTTGTCCACGATCACAAGTCCTTGACAACAGCTTAGCCAGGTCGGTATTGCAGGGATTTCATCGTTATCGAGATCGCTTGACCCTATCCGGATTGCTATGGCCTGACCTAGTTCATCCACCTGCAATGGCCGCCTCGAATGGGAGATCCACATTAGAACGGCCATCCCGAGTCTTGCTCTTTCCCCACCTTGAGCCTTTATCCTTCCTACCATTGCCCCGTATGCGCCCCCCAAGCCTAAGCCACCTTCCATTTCTCGAAGCCTTTGTCTCCTTCGATATATTGTCGTATCTTGTAGAATCGTCTCGATGCTTAAGAAGACAAGTAGGAACCTAGATACAATATCATTTAACACACAACTTTAGAAATTTTTGCGAGTGTTCTCTTCTGACTTACATTTCCGAAACTGTTTTGGGAATATTCTGAATAATTTCCTCCTTTAAGCTCTCATCCATAGCATGTGGCATCGTATCCTCTTTCAGTTTCGCCCGAAGGAATGTGATGATATCATTCTCCGTGGGTGTTATTGATCTAGTCACTGCCCTCCCAGCAAGATGCTTGTCAACCTCATCCCGAATATGTAGTCTCCCGGTCAGAAATAGTCGAGCGGCGGGAGTTGGTTGAGTAGGTCGAGAAGTTTCACCCGATGTCTAGCTGGATACTCGTCCAGGGCGTCCATGCATATAAATGTGAGTCGTGCAGACGCGATGTCCTGCAAGAACTCCACAATCTCTCCCAGCTGTAGCTTCTGGCCACCAATGACCCTCTTTCGGTCCCGAAAAGCTTCGACTATTTTTTCCGGAACCCCACCCAGTCCACCAACAACCTGTTTCAACACCGAAGCCAGAATCACATCTGGGGATTGCTCCTCCTTAACGGCAAAGTCGAAGTAGAAGCACGCCACGCTAGCATTTTCTCCCATGGCCCGCTTGCATAACGTATCTATCACTAGGGAGCTAACATCGCAGCCTATTAGCAATACCTTTCTTTCCCCGAGTATCTTCTCTCTTACCTAATGTAGGTCTTGCCAACTCCCGGACCTCCGTAACAAAACAAGGCTGAACTATTAGGTCCACCATCACGAATACCACCGAACCAATTCCGATATTCCTCAGTTTGGAGGAGCCAGTCTCCCACCTCGCCGATCCTACGGGTTCGGATGTCGTAGTGCCGTGTCTGTGGTTCAAGTAGAGATATCCAGGCCAAAATTTCGGAATCCTCGTCTGCGATCGTGCAGTTATTCCACACGTTGTTAAAAGAATCTTAGATATTAAAAGAGTCGATATTGCCGCTGATGTGGTGTTGAGACATTTTGTATATTTTGGTGTTTCGAAGGCTGCTGTGGATGATTTTTGAGTAATTTTATACTGTGGAGTTTGTTGATGTAATTCCTGTTGGGCGAAGCAAAGCGGGGCGATCCCATCTCAAAGCAAATCTAAGCGGTATATGCCACTCTACCGTACTCGAGTACAAAACGTTGCCGTGTGCAGACCCACCTGAAAAATCCATCCTCCGTAACACAAAGCCCTCGCAAACCCCGATGCTGCAGCGGGGCTGCAACCAAAAGAAGGATAGTTAATATTTAGTACTACAAGTACTCGTACCGTGAAACCCTGCCATACTCGCTATGCCCCGTGTTTATTCCAGCAGCCCACCAGAGTGGTATTTGGCCTCAAGAACATCCTTAACCTGAGAGTCATTATAAAGTACCTGAGGATCAAACCCCCATTAGTTTGTAAACCGGGACCTCCTGACCGTGCTTAGCCTTTATTCTCTCTTTCCCAGCCGTGGAAGTTTTCGCAGCCTGCAGTGTAATATGATCAATGTATAGTCTCTCGGAAAAAACCCCCATCAAGCGGAATTTCCCTTTGTCTGAGAAGGGCTTCTCATAGAGACCCAATATCCAATGATACCTCCCCTTAGGCCACCATAATCTCTGTCAAATAGAATCTCCATTCACCGAGATTTTCGCCTACTAATTTCACTCAAGTACACCTCCGTCGACCCTAAAGTGTGTTCTCATACACCGCCCAGTCAATGGTGTCTACTCGAGTAGTGGGTTTACTTCAGGTGCGGCACCGCGCAATGTTTTATCGCACCCTAGCCAATGCAAACCTGCCATTTGAGCCCGCTTGGGAGGCGAGCGACGTGTCATAATTGGTCTCGGATGTCAAGTTATGAGGGCTGAGGAAGAGATTTTAGTCTGTTAGGTCAAGCATGCCTGAGGCCTCAAGTCTCGCGAGGCCGGGTGCGCTTACCTACTGTAGTCCTCAGCCAATAGCGGCTAGCCACACAAGAAGCCTCGACATGCATCCCCGTGCATATATCCTAACAGCACAAACTCATTGAAGGTGATGAATTCGAGCATCCCAAAACCTCCCGATACCGATCCCCGACCGTGTCATCTAGGTCTGCTCTGCCAATTGGTGCCTTCCATGCAAATCCCCTAGTATTATCAATCGAACTGGGAATATTTTTGAATAGGATACATGATAGAGAAGTGAAGCAATCCGAGGGTAGAATGGAATGCAGGGATGAAGGCGACGTCTGCTCTTGCCTCGTGGGTCGGTGGTCGTGACAAGAAGAGTTCTCCTGTGGCCTCGTTTTCCCCTCCGGGTATTGTGCCATTTGTCCCTCTTTCCGCACTTGGGCTGCCCATCCCATCCTGGGAGATCCCAGCTGCGCAGAAGCAAAATCTCCCGGTTGCCCCATGGACGCGCCATGGCAATGCAGCTTCTTTCATAGGAATCTTTCTCTTCCAACCTTTAAATTTTCATTCCAAGGATCCGGCCAGTCTTAATAGCGAAGTTTATTTCTGTTGATCAGTGGTTGCAACTGGAGCAAGAAAATTAACAAGTAAAATTATATCCACCAAACACCTACCGAGCTTCTCTAGCACATCCCTCGTTTTCAGATTGGCCTAGGATAGGGTAGACGTTCAGTAGATCATATGATAGCTGTAAAAAACCAAACCCCAGTAAGCTCTCGCACAATAAGAGGTCTCATTGTGGGATCTATCATACTAATTTTTATTTGTTATACTCCTGCATGATATTTATGCAAGTGCATAAGTTATGTAAAAAAAAGTAAAGTAAAAGGGGGTTTTTTTTTGTCCCCCAGTAAGGGCGGTACTGTACTTGTATACGAGTACTCGAGTATAGCTCTTCAATCACTACAAGTGAGAACATTATCGGGATCCCCGTCTATTTGAGTACCTAATGGCATGATGCTAGCTGTCATCAACGATATGGGAGAAGTGTGTAACCCCCACGATCATGGAGTAGCTTGGTGGGAATATTCAGCTCCTGGCGCTTGCTCCGGTACTGTGGATTGGAAAAAAGCTAAACGCGGGGAGGGACTTCCCCTCCATAGTTACTTTCACTCTATGAGTACTGCGAACAGACGCTGCGTTTGGCAGGGCTGTAATTACGGTGCAACTCAGATAAAGGTCATTTTCCACTCAAAAACTAGATGCAACACGGGCTAACTTATTCATCTCTGGGAGATCAAGGGCTGGTCCCGTGAGAGAATCCATTTGCTGACATGTGCCTAGCGAGTACCTCCTAGGCATTACCTGGAATGATTGGGCTAGCACAGGCTTGGATAATTCCAGAGCCTTAGAAATTACCACCTCTCTTTCTTTCTTCCGGTCCTATAAATTTCCTCGAGCTCCGAGACAAGTCAGATTCTCGCTATACACGACCTCTCCCTAACTCTTGCGAAAGCAGGAATTCAGATTCCGGCAACAGATTACCTTTAATTTTGACTCGTTGAATAGTAATGACTTGTTGAACAATATTGTCAACTTCAGTACCAAGGGTTCTGGAGGGAATCACTTTTTGAGGAGGCAATAGCCACTTGAACCACAGCAACAATACCAAGACAAGCCAGCCCAACGACGCGCTAGCGTGGGAAACCGGATGCCAGAAGCCAGCAGGTTCCGAAAGCAGCATCATGCTAAAGATGATTGAGCTGTTACTCAGTTACAGGAATCCGGGGGTGGGAAGCCTATTCAGGTACCACGGGCTCTTGTCCGGAGAAATATAATGCAGGTACAAAGTTAGCTGACAATCAGTAAACAGTAGTTCCCTGGTTATAGGAAGTCAGTGAGATCACGCCCGTGAAAAGACACTACTGTAGTCCTCTGACTACACTACGATCCCATTGTCCAACAGGAACTGTCCACCACAAATATGCCGAGCGAGATGCTGAAACAAGTTACCGGTAGAGGAGGAATCCCACACCACAGACAGGAGGATTCTCGGAATGCCAAAGGTGAGTTTGGTTACCGAGGTCTCCTACTTCCTGATGTTACAGATTCTAGAAATAACTACAGAATTACCGCAGGTATTCATATTGCCGCCGCTTTAGACCAACCCCCCCAACTCCTCACCGGAGCTCCCAGAGTCGTTGCGTGATATTATTCGAATGTTACCAAAAAAATACACCAGTATCCCTTATCAGGAGGCCACTTACCAACCACAAAATGCGGAGAGGCCCCAAATGATGAGGAGGTTAGGCTGCTCTAGTCTTACATATACCGATATTGAGAGCTATCCAGAGACGAGGCAAGGCTATTGCACTAATGCTAATGCAATCAATAACGAACCACCGGTGGTGAAAATCGAGGAAACGAAGGTAGAGATGTCCTATATATTGCTACTACAAATCCCATGTATAATTCACAAGCGTTGGTGCCCAGTTTCCTTCTCGGTTCTCCAAACATTGATACACCCCTAAGCGAGACAACCCTCCATCGGAGCAGAGGTTTTATCAGGGAAGGGTCCGGGGGCTTACACGGCATTCTTATCGCGAACGAAAGTGCAGCCGGGGAACAGATCAAAACCCCGGATGAGGGTTCCAATGCCGGTATTACCTGTGGAGCGACCATTTCATGTTTGTGAGTTACACCATACCCCAAGGGTGGAAGTAGGACCTACTGCCTTGGTTAGCCGGAATATACCTACGGTAGAAAGATTTCTAGCATGCCTACTCAGGCTCGCCACCTCCGAGAAATCCCCGTCAACCATCTTGCTTGTCCTTCACACCCTGCGAGAGTACGTGTCCCATAACTCGAAGTTGCCTCACTCTATGATTGCTGAGGTCTGTTAGACCTACCTTCATGCTGGAGTTGTAAGGGGCTTTTCACCCACTCCTCACTCCATCCCACCAACTGCCTTGCTAACATAGCGCTTGTTACTGGGCTACGCATGATAGGCGGAGAAATGTCAAACTATAAATCCGCTTGCGTTTGAACTACTCGCCTGGCACAATAAGCACATCCTCAAGATGCAATTAGTTTGTGAGATGCCCTTTCACAACTAACTTAACTGTTTCGACCCTTACACCAGCATGCATATGTAAAACCAGGAACACAAACTGAGTAGAGAAATATACAATATCAAAGAGAATATACATATGAAACGAATGAAGGGAAAAAATTCAACAGTGACAACTCTTGCATGTCAAAGGACAAAAAGGGTGAAAGAAACAACATAAAACAATACACCGGATACCTAATGCCGAATAGCAATTGGACCAACAAAAATGAAAACTAATAGATTTTGCCTAGAAGCATGGGATGTACAAACGACAACCCACCGCCCAGTGCCTAGTTGCGATGCACCAAAAAGCCGCATGCCCTTTAGCCGTATATCTCCTAGCCACAATTCCACCTATCCTGATACCCGGATATCCGTGTAACTGCATTTTCACATAACCACCCAAGCACACATCATACAGGCAATAAGAAAGTCGAATCAAAGTGAGCCAACCAAGGGATTCCTTGTGCAATCGCATAATATGAATATGGGAAAGTCCTAACCTTATCCCAATCAAATCAGTAGGCAAAACCATTTCATCATTTCTTACTCTTCGGGTGTTCGATTGTCAGCCCCCCAGAACCTTATCTCCATCCCTGTATAGTACCCTTCGAATCCTGCTCTTAGGGACCCTGCAGCTATCCTTAATTCATATTTAACGGTCCTCGGTCCTGTCAACCGGGAGTGAGATACGGCCCAGATAAAATGTCATTTATTTGAATCCTCTCTAACTAAATCCTCGCAGATGCCCCCCTGCAGCCCAACCCATCGCAGCCCTCCGGCCCAGTTATGCTCCCATGCAGTGGCCCCAGGCAGCGAATACCCCCCCACTCACGATTTCTGCTAGCTAGATTTCTAATGTGGCCTATTTGTTGTATCATAGGATATGAAGGTTGTACATTACATTCAAGAATTAGGAGGAATATCATACTCATAACTCAACAAGACAATACACGAGATCTTTGCCGGAAGAAGTAGTCCTCTACAATCAGTCAGTTCTATTTCAAACCGATTTTTTTTTCCTGTCTCCAACCGCTAACGCCACCATCACCATCCGTGCTTCCAGACCACAAAATATCAATCTCTCCCCCGCGGCCCGAGTATACCGACAATCAGTCTTGAGAAAAATATAATCTCTAATAAACAATCACATCCCAGTCCATGCGCAGAAGGAAAAAATGAATGAAAACACCGTACAGGACCGAGACGCCCACACCCAAAAATAAACCTCGGGTGATATACCTTGCCTAATCCCAAATCTACTCTATCATATAATAGAAAAAAAATAACACTGAGACTGTCCAGAAGTGGAGGGAGGATTAACTTTTCCAAGAAACTTCTCACTTGATCCCTAAAACGGTAGGGGAAAAACTAAAAGCCATAAACAAATGAACATCTCAAACCACCCCGCGCGAAACTAATATCCATGTAACAGTGGCTGCACCAATAGACGATGAATTCCGGGGGATAAGATCGCAAACTCCGGGAATTAAGCGGGGGCCGAATTAGCGGATACGTGAGGAAGGTCGGGCCTGTAGCAGCTCTACAACTCCATCGTGTCCGTATTTGTCCGCTAACATGAGCGGTGTTTGACCGGATTTAGAATGACTATTGGGGTCAACATCCTCCCGCGCCAACAGTAGCTTCACTATTCCCTCACGACCAGTCTCGGCAGCCCTCATGAGTGGTGTTTCGCCAGATACATTAGAGGGATCGGGGTCGATGTCTTTCCGGTCTAACAGTAACTTGACTATTCCCTCATAGCCATTCCCGGCAGCGCACAAGAGCGGTGCTTCGCGAAACTTCGTGTCTGGGGTGTTGGGGTTGACTTCTCCCCGTCCCAACAAGAGCTTGGCTATTCCTTCATGGCCCTTCCGGGCAGCCAACAAGAGCGGTGTGCAGCCGGATTTACTTAAACCATTAGGGTTGACATCTTTCCGCTCCAACAGCAGCCCCACTATTCCCTCATGGCCATTCTCGGTAGCCCACACGAGCGGTGTTTGGCCAAAACTTCTATCTGGGATATCCGGGTTGACATCTCCTCGCTTCAACAGTAGCTTCACTATCCCCTCATGGCCATTCCCGGCAGCCCGCGCGAGCGGCGTACTGTTCTCCCAACCCCCACCATTTGGGTAGACATCCTCCCGGCCTAAAAGTAGCTGCACGATTCCCTGATGGCCATTCCCAGCGGCGAGCCAGAGTGGTGTACAGCTGCCGTGACCTGGGCCATTGGGGCCGACATCTTCCCGCCCCAATAGTAGGTCCACTATTCCCTCATGGCCGTTCCCAGCAGCCCACGAGAGTGGTGTACGGCTGCCCCAACTTGATCTATTGGGGTTGACATGTCCCCGCCCCAACAGCGGCTCTCCTATTCCCTCATTGCCATCCGCAGCAGCCAATAAGAGCGGTGTTCGATCCGATTCACTTGAGCTATTGGGGTTTACATGTTTCCTACTAGACAGTAGACCCGCTACTCGTGCAGCCTTCCCCCACAAACGACCTATTCTCCCTGGATTGACAAATCGCGGTCCGAGAAATAACCTCACTACTCCCTCATGACCATTTCCAGCAGCCCATGAGAGTGCTGTACGGTCATAATTCGTGTCATGCTTATCAGGCTGAATATGTTTTTGTTGTAAAAGAAATTCCACTACCTCTTCATGTCCACAGCTTGCAGCCCATATGAGCGGGGTTACACCCGCACCATCTCTCTGGTTCACACCCCATTTGTTCATCTCCAGCAAAGTATTTGCGACTTGGGGGATGCCGAAATACGAGACACAGTGCAGCGCAGAGAACCCTCCGTGAGTGCTAGTACCACCCAAACGAAATGCGGGATTGGGGGACTCCTTCGTAATCCACTCCCAAAGGAGCCCGGCGGATATGTGACTCTCAAACTGGTCTAGAAGCTGCAGCGCGAATTCCTCGGCGCGATCTGAGGGCTCCGCCCGCATGTGGGTTCCCCAATATAGGGAAGAGTATTCAAGGAATGGTGTGCCTCGGTGGTCTGGAGGTGTGCTAGATGAAAGATCGGTGACATGCTGGAAGTTGAGATACGTCAAACAAGTTTCAGCTATCGTCGAGTGGGCTCGGTCAAAGAGGTCCGGATGTGTGCGGAGATGCTCTTGGAGCGTAAAATGGATCAACCTAATTGTCGAGGTACCCTTATCTATGGTAACAAGTCCTTGACAGCAGACTAGCATGGTCGATATGCCAGGGATATCATCGTAATCGAGATCGTTTGACCCTATCCGGACTGCTAGAGCGTGTCGTATCTCATCCACTCGCAATGGCCGCCTCGAATGGGACATCCACATCAGAACGGCCATCCCGAGTCTTGCTTTCTCCTCATCCTGAGCCCTTATTCTTGCTAACGTTGTCCCGTACGCGCCCCCTAAATTTAGGCTATCCTGCATTTCTCTGAGCCTTTCCTTCGATTTATAGTCCTCTCTTGTAGAATCGTCTCGATGCTCAAGAAGGCAAGCAGGAATCTAAATACAAAATCTCTCAGCACACGGCCCTAGGTATTATTGAGAGTGTTCCTTCCCTACTTACATCCGCGAAACCGCTCCTGGAAGATTCTGTATAATTTCCTCCTCTAAACTTTCGTCCATCGCACCCGGCATCGTATCCTCCCCCAGCTTCGCCCGGAGGAATGTGATGATATCACTCCTGGTGGGTGTTATTGATCTAGTCGCTGCCCTCCCCGCAAGATGCTTCTCAACTTCACTCCGGATATGTGCTCTCCCGGTCAGGAATAGCCGAGCGCCGGGGGACATCTGGAGAATGTGGTTGAGTAAATCGAGAAGCTTCACCCGATGCCTTGGCTGGCACTCGTCAAGAGCGTCAATGCATATAAATGTGGGTCGTGAGAACGTGATATCCTGCAAGAAGTCCACAATTTGTGAGAGCCTCAGTTTCGGGCCACCAACGAACCTCCCTCGGTCCCGAAAAGCTTTGACTATACGTTCCGGAACCCTGTCCAGTCCCCCGACAAACTGTTTCAGTACCGAGCCCAGAACGATAGCTAGGGATTGATCCTCCGGGGCTGCGAAATCGAAATAGAAGCATGCAATGGCAGCGTTTTCTTCCAGGGCCTGCCTGCATAATAATGCATCTATCACTAGCGAGCTAATATCACCGCTTATTAGCAATATCTTTCTCTCTTCGAGTATGTGCTCTCTTACCTAATGTAGGTCTTCCCAACCCCCGGACTTCCGTAACAAAACAAGCCTGAATAATTTTGTCCACTTCCGTTGGTACCAGCCAACCAATTCTGATATTCCTCAGTTTGTAAGAGCCAGTCTCCCACCTTCTCAACCCTACGGGTTCGGAGGTCATTGTGCCGTGTCTGGGACTCAAGTGGGGATAGCCAGGCCAAAATCTCCGAATCCTCGTCGGCGATCATGCTGTTATTCCACACATTGCTAAGCGAATTGGTTGTATTGAAGCTTTTGGTATTACTAAGGTAATTTGGATCACTAAAAGGGTCGGTATTGTCGTTGGTGTGAGGTTGAGACATTTTGGATTTTTCACTATTTCGACGGTCGTGGAGGATGGGTTCTTGGGTAAATATCTCCTGTGGAGTAGGTTGATATGGTTTCCCGTGAGTGATGATGAGCTGTATCTAATAGACAAAAATGTATCAAAAGGGGTTTAGCGGAAAGCTTGTTAGAGGATATCTTTCAGGTAACGTAATACTAGTCGTCAGGTTACTCGAGGGTATATGGAAGGGGTTGATATTTTGTGGAGTGGAAGCTTAGGTGGTGGTAGTTGTGTGAGATCACGCGTGCACATTTGAAGTGATCTTGTATCTTGTGCCTTTAGGCTGTGGCTCCGATATGCCTCCTAATTCTTAGAGCGAGTTTAATCAGTACTGCCACCAGTGCCAACACAGCACAACATATTAATTTTCCTATTGCACGGTACCGGCGCTTCAGCCCCACTCCCCCGCCAATCGCTTGGGGTTTGTGCATACTGCAGCCCATAATCATGTTTGTCTCACAGATAGTGTGCCATTATCGGATGCATTCATTCGACCGGCCTTCGCCCACCAGGCCTCAAAAATGACCATCGCCCAGGAAAGGAAAGAAAAAAACAAGGTTTATGGTACTCTCCTTGTACAAGGCTAAGACACCCCTCACCCAAAAATAAATCCCAAGATATATACTCTCCCTAAACCCAATGGAACTCGATTATCGGGTAAAAAAGTAGGATTGCGTGGGGGTGGGAGAAAGATCAACTTACCCAAGAAAATTCTTACTTGGTCCTTAAAACGCCAGAAGAAAAATGGGAGGCGGAGGACAATAAAAGTTAGAGACGACCTAGACAAAACTCATTAATCTGGCACGAGCAGTGCCAACAGGCCAGGATTCCGACGCGACAAGGTCACCAACTCTCAGAAAACCAAGCGGGGGGCCCAATTACTGAATAGGTCGGGAACGTCGGACTTCTAGAAGCTTCACGACTCTATCGTGCCAGTTTTCGGCAGCAGGTGGGTGTTTGGCTAGATTTGCTTGAACTATTGGGGTTAACCTCCTTCCGCCTCAACGACAGACTCACCGCTCTTTAGTGCTCATTCGTTGCAGCCGACGAGAGAAGTCTCCGGCCGGATTCACATGAGCTATCAGGGTTGACATCTTTTCGCCCCAACAGGAGCTCGACTATTCCCTCATGACTATTCCTGGCAGCCCAGAAGAGAGGTGTTTGGCAAGATTTACTCGCATCACCGGGATTGACATCGTTCCGCTCCAATAGTAGCTTCACTATTCTATATAGATGAAGCTTTGGTTTGGATTGCTTTACTAGATTAGTGGTGGGAAGTGAATATGGCTGTTTTCAACAACAATGATACTAGTGATTTTTGTCGGTAGTCTCGGGTATGAAGAAAAGGCTCGACTCGAATTTGCGGCTCAACGCAAATTTGTGGCTTGGCATAGTATCTCTCTGGCTCAACACTACTTTGTGGCTCAAACATAACATTAGGAGTCTACGATATGATACTACTTACAGTTTAAAATAAGGAATATTGTTAGGGAAGGCAATATGGTACTCATTTATGTTAGGGCATGGGAGAAGCGAGGTTGAAATAAACTTTGTCAGGACCCGGGTTGCTATTCCGAGCCTCGGCTTTGGTCTGAGTTTTGCCTAAGTAGAGCCGCAAATCACCTCAACACCTTATTTCAACCGCTAGTGTGAAAACAAGTTTCACCACCAAACCCCCACCCGGGTCCTCCAGCCCATCCCTCCTTCACAGAATTGCCCTAGGCTATAAAGTAGACTGTGGGTAAGATATCGTGTCGTTACAAAAGAGCTTGCACTACGGAGATACCGTTGTATTATATAATCCGTGGTGGCAGGGCTCGTTTAGCTAGGTACAAGTAACCCTCTAGTTCTAAAATTGGTGATAAAGCTAGCCGGTAGCATGTCGGCCGGCATCATTATCCAATGGACAGTGCAAAAGTGTTTACCTAATGTTCTACCATCCTAAATTCTTGTCACTAGACAATAGGAATGTGACATTACCTCAGAACTGAGTTTGGAAAATGCAACCACACTAGACGGTATTGTGCGTGGACAAAACTAGCCGAACATCTGTTGAGTGTAGTAGGGTACGGGCAACCACCCTAGTAGTGTTGTGGAGAAGATAGGACGGCGTTGAGGGTAAACCACTAGTTGCGCACACATGTTTGTTAGTCCTATTTAGTTAGCAGCGGCGCACATCTGAGAATAGAACAAGTTCTCTCACATCCACCACGTCCACCCATCCAACAGGTTATGAGCCTTTGCGTTCCACGCAGCTTAAGCAAAGGAGAAAAATCGTCCATTCGATAGGCGGCTATCTACGCCGTGTGCTTTTTCGACTCGTTCTTCTCACCCGGCTTGAGTAAAGGAGAAAAATCGTCCATTCGATAGGCGGCTATCTACGCCGTGTGCTTTTTCGAATCGTTTTTCTCACCGTTTTTTTCTCTCTCTCTCTCTCTCTAGTTCAACTCATCTCATTCGTACGATGACAGAACTTTACGAGTCTACGCAGTCGAGCCGTGTGTTGTTTCCTCTCTGGGGAGATAATAATTTCGGGCCTTGGAGGCAGAGAATGTCAGATCAATTGAAAGAATTGGACCTCTGGTGGATCGTATCGGGTCGTGAAAAGTCACCTGATAAGGATAGCACGGATGCGGCAGTGCAG
>Ga0307513_10007451_pt1 | contig 14183 bp, 18 predicted proteins | sample 15_EM_MG_FD_202174 | JGI IMG/M metagenome (GOLD analysis project Ga0307513, IMG submission 202174) | Populus trichocarpa ectomycorrhiza microbial communities from riparian zone in the Pacific Northwest, United States - 15_EM | ecosystem: Host-associated > Plants > Roots > Unclassified | place... | reverse complement strand
ACGTCTGTGGATTCTCACAATCCTGTGGGATGATAGTGATGAGTTGGAGCTCGTGTGGGCGGGGCGGATCGTGAAACAGAGTGAAGCGCTCACAGGAGAGGGGTGAAGAGTAGGGTGAGGCCCGCCGCTGCTATGATCTCCGCGATAATTGGATCTAGAGGTGTGCCAACCAGGGTCAGAATGACCCGCACAACGATGACGATGGAAGATTACGTACCGTAAAAGTCAACACCACCATTGAGAGGATCGTCTTCTGGGAGGTGGAGAGTGTAGTGTATCCTTGCGGCAGCCATCCCCAGAGTAGCAGCCGCAAACAACCACTGGGGGGTGTATCTGAGTCAATCGAGGTCGTCTATATGAAACCCGGTAGTGGACTCACGAGGAAGATGTAGCACACGAAGCGGAAGAGGGTGAGAAGAGACATCACGTTTGAGATCTCGAAGGCTAGGCGGTTGAGAGAGGTGGGGATGGACAAGTGAGAGGTCGTGGATTAGAGCAGAGGTGAAGAGGGGGGAGGCACCAATGACGAGGGGTTTATATATCGAGGGCGAATCCGGACATTTGTCAAGTCCAGTTTGGGGATGGTCCAGGTGGAAAACGTGTCGAGATATGAGGGTACATTACGTCGATGGCGGGAGCACCCAGTGGCACTGCCATAGCGAAGTGAGGGAAGAACATGCTCCCCCATCGTGGCCCTGCCGTACACGGCACGGATGAAGTAACGGCACCTCTCGAACCTTCTTTTCAGCAAAAGTCTATGGGAGGGGGAACGGACCGTGATTATCTGCCGAGGTCTAGATCGCGGCGAAGCTTATTGCTTTCGGGGAGAATTCCATCTATCTCCCTAGTATGAGAGATAAGCATCCGAGAACAGATGTCGCACAGACGCGAATACAGAGAAGTCTCTCCCGATAAAAACGTCACATCCGTCAAGGACACGAGGCCTTGACAATACAGTGAAACGTCCCTGGATGATCCTATCCCATTCACGCACTTGTACTCGTGCCCTCTTTTTCGGCAGCGCCGTTCATTTCCTGAAACAGATATGGAACGATGAATCTGTCGGCAACTCGAGCCCCTGATGAATTCCACCAGGAAGAGAGGGCCTCTCAGAGGGTTCTTTGGTGAACGTCACGTGGAGGGCCACTGAGTTGATCAAGCTGCTGGTAAACAAGCCCAAACAACCGCCTGATCGGATCCTTGCGAGGACGTGCTGGATTAAAGTTACTCCAGAGTGGTGAGGGTATAGTTAACTCCAATATCTAGAGTTTTGCTCCTGTCTCAGGATGCTGCTCCTGCTTTCTAAATTCCTCCCGGACCCTCATCAACGCCTTTCCAAGCAAGTTCAGACCCCACCTCTCCCTCTCCCTCATCGCCTTGTTCTCCTTGAACCCAATCCCCCAAACCCTATCATACGGGCTCGCCTCAACGAGGATCAGATCACCTGTCTCTACTAAGGTCTTTTTCAGCCCTCCATCCTGCCCGAACTTATACAAATTGCCATGATACACGATCTCCTCCCTGTGCTCGACCCACGTTTTCTCGTCAAAGGGCGAGACCCTCCTTCCTAGCGCTTTGATGTGTTTAGGATCAGTGTCCGACTTGGCGTTTTCTTCGAGGATCAACTCGAGGGTTTCGTTGTCTGAGAAGAGCGCTGCTTTACACGCCATCATCCAGTGTTCGGCAGTGGGGAACGTGTGGGGAGTGCTTGAGGCATGTGGGATGGCGGCAGACAACGGCGCGGTGAAGGATGATCGGTGCCATTGCGACGCCCAGCCATTGGCGTCTTGCGGGCGCCAGAAGAAGAGGTAATCGGACTTGGGTCGTGGCATGATGATGTGAGGGGGGGTGCGAAAGGAGCGACTCTCCCTCTCCGATTCACTCTGGCCAGCTTTTATGATCTCGCAGCTGTCACCGTGGGGCAGTGCTGACCAGTCGGTTCAAAGACTCGACCCGAGTCAAGCAACGTCAAAAAGTGATTGACTCGGTGGAATATGCGACGTTCGGTGTTGGTTCATCCCCACCTCGGCTAGCAAACGGTATGTGATACGGTCCAGAATAAACTAGCGGATACCCAGTAATACAGTGGTATATGAGGACTCAGTTTCCAATCCACTCGTCGAGCTGTTTGAGGGTGTCACTACGTTCCGGCTCCATGAAGGGGAAAGCGGTGTACCCATGGGTCGTCTCCTCTGGCTCAACGTATGTTACATTCTCCTCACCGAGATCCTTAATGAACCGATCTCGCAGCAACCTGGTTGGGTCCCTCAACCTCTCCTTTCCGCCGGCGTTTATAAATGTCCGTGGGAATCCCTTGAATGAAACCTTGCCTTCCAGGTAACGCGAGGCGGGCGAGATGTAGACGTTTGTCTTGGCGTCATGCGGACCAATAAATGCCTTGGCAGCGTACGCGATAGGACCGTGGAACATCGAATCTGCGTGATCCGTTGCGTGGTTGGTATAGGCTGACGAGTCATATTGACCCTCGAAACTGTTGGACAAGTCGCACCAAGGATGCAACGCGACAAGGGCGGAAGGAAGGGGTAGAATCCCGGGGTTGTCCAAGATGTAGCGGATGAGTGTGATGGGGAGGTGCCCGCCGGCAGAGCAACCCATGAAGACCACGTTTTCGGGTTTGAACCCAATGTCGTTTAGGACATAACTATAAGCGGCGATAGCGTCAATCAGAGCCGCCGGAAACGGGTTTGAAGTAGGATAGGGATCAGTGGTGCTCAAGCGGTATTCCACAGAGAGAACGCGTCTGATGTTTCTCGAGAGGTTGAGGAAAGCGGGTATGGTGGCGACATCGATGCCGGATGGGTGGGCGGTGTCGATGGCATACCCCCCTGCGTGAAAGTAAAGAACAACTTTCTCGTCGGGCGAGATGGGCGGGGAATCGACTGGGTTCGAGTCGGAGGTGAGACTGAAATGAGAGGAAGGCGATCGGTACCAGTAGCCGGGGATTTTAACCGCTCCGACATTGCCCAACTTGGCCCATTCCGCAACTTGTCCCTTGACAAGCTCAGGTGTGGCTTGTATCCAAACACCCTTGGCGGCATTAGTCGAAGATATTGCAGTGTGGTCGGGGAATGCTATCGGGCCAATTCTGCACAATCTTCGTTCATTTTCGTTCTTATCTCGATAACTGAGAGGTGACTCACTGGTGCACAGCAAAGTCCGTCATCCGGATGAACCTCATTCCCATCGACCGAGCCCAACTCCAGTTAGGACTTTGCCTCCAGCTCTTGGGAATGGACGAAATAGCCCAGAACGGGAGGGATATCATGACCTTGCCTATGAGGTAGGTGACATAGAGTGCCTTGTATGGCTGGTTCCGATAAGGGAAGAGAGGGCCAGTCCGACGAGTTTCTGTTCCGGGTATGAAATCGCCCATAGCACTGGGTAAAGGAGGGGTATGAAGGAACCCTTTCACCCTGATCCTACTTTATATTCAAAGATCGGATGTCCGGTCTCCGTACGTGACACACTATGGGTGACGGCCTGGTGACAAATCGGCTAGATTATGAAGCAACTTAGTAAATCAAATCATGCACAGATGATGATGGAGTCTTGTAGTCAATTCAAAATGTAGGCGGGAAGAATCCAAGGATGGTCAAGTTTCGGGGGCGAGAGGGGAGAACAAGCATACGACGCGCACCTCCGCCCCAGCTTGCACTGGCCACAGTGGTTAATGATGTCGGCCTTCCGGCGAGGACTTCTATGGCATAACGGTATTGCACAACTCTCAACTATTTGACACGATCGATGATCACCGATATATGATACGTCAGCATGGGTGACGAGACCTAAACTTTGTCAGCGCGCCCGGTACCCACACTAAAACACCCCACCAAAACAAACGGGCCCTCAATCACCCAATGGAACACGCAAAACGCGCCGCTCATGGATCCTAGGCATATACCCCATCAACAGCTCCTTGATTCTCGATTTTGCGCGTTCGCCCAGAGGTGGTCGGCCGGGGTTGAAATCTGCGGACGTGATCTTTACAGTGTCGAGATCTGTAAAGATGTACCCTTCGGTGTTCCCACGACGCCCGGCCCCGGCCATATTTCCGATCTCCAGTCCTTCCCCCCATTTACGTCCCAAAATAAAATCGACCATTGACCACGCCACTGAATCCAGCTGCGCTTTTATTGCGATTGGGGAGAAGAGAAGGTGAATATTGAGTTCCTTGAGGTTGGCTGTGCTCGTGATCGTTGCTAAGAGGTCTGGGAGCCACCGTTGCTTGGCCTGGAGCCATACGGCAATTGGTGGGAGCGTAAGGTGTGTGAGAAAGTTGAGTGGTGAGAGGGTAATGAACGACGGGTCAAGGTGAATCGAACCCTCATCTATTAGGGTCGCGTTCGGGTCAATGCCAGCCCTCTAAGCCCCAAGGATGATCATAATTCACTGACCTACGGTGAGAAATGTGTCAATGTGCATCAATCGGAGAATCCTGAGACTTCCGGATAAGGATTCGAATAACAACCTCGGCGAAGAAGCGACGAGCGGCGTATCTTGGGTCTCCAGAGTTAATTCCGAAAGTCCATTCGACGGTCTTGGCACTGGACAACACCGGGAGATGAAACTTTGATCGGCGTCCTCTCCGCCAACGGATCGCCATGCGAGGTCGATCAGGGATAAAGATTCGAGGTCTGGGAAGTTCGAGGCGTATCGCAGGAACCACCGGAGACTCGGTACTTGGCAGTTCCTGAGGCTTAGAGCCTTCAGGCTGGCGGTTGACAGCTTTGGTGAGGCCAGGAGATCTGGTGAACCGGCAAGGGATTCATTGGTTGAGGAGACAATGCCTTGAGATGTGTCTGATCTCCTCCCCTCCTCCACCCCAACACGTTCTCCCATATGAAGAAGCGGTGTCGCCAACATCGTCAGCGCCTCCTCTCGGATATGACCAGGGAGAGTAAGGCCATCGATCCGGAAATCCTCGACGTGTGGGAATGGTGCGAGCAGGGGAAGGGATAGAAGACTAGGTAGAATCTCTGGAATGACCCACGCGTCTACTTCCCGTACCGAGATGGTCCGAACAGAAGAGAAGGCCGTGATCGAGGTGGTAGAGAGCTCCAATAGCCCTTGGAAGCGTTGTCGGCTATTTACCTCGATATTGGAAAAGAGATGGGTCCTGGTAGGAGAACGAAACCTGTTCCCCACAAGCGAGCACGTCAGGAGAGATGCACGATCCTCGGCAAGGAAGCCAATGATTATGTCGATGATCTCCTGCGGTACTGTCGTCATCGTCGCTGGAGGACGGTCGCACTCAGGACTGGACCGGACGAAAGGGGGGACTTTGAGTTTGCCCCGGCGTTCTTCGTGGTTTATGTACCAGCGGGAGGCCCCGGCGCTCCCGCGGGAAACCAAGTTTGATTACCATCCACCTAGTGATCAGTGGCTATTACGGCACTTACTCGCGTTACCAACAGCACGCGGGCGGAAGACTGGGAATAGGCGTCCATTTGAGTCATCGAGAACCGCGGAGGTGTAAATCGCGCCCAAGGCCCGGTCCGTCCACTACAAATGGGATATGCATAACCTGTCGTAGTCCCGTGGGCCGATCCTTCGGCACACGCACGGCTCTTGACATTTGCCGAGTGCTTCTGCTATGTGAACCATACAATAGGAGGGTTCCGGAGACGCTAGGCTTGCGTGTGAAGATGTAGATGGTGGAACCACCACACGAAGTGGGCCGACTGAGCAAAGTACGTAACCTCATCAATCCTGTTTTTTCGCGTGGGCTGAAATAGCCAAGCAAAACGCAGCTGATCAATGGAAGATTATAATAACGAGGATCTGCACCCGCATCGGATAGACTGTTTGTTGTTTGTCCACAGATATGATCACGATCGGTGTCGAGAATGGATGCCTTCGTAGCGAAGCGTTCGATGAGACATGGTAAGTGACACGTACCGACAAAGGTAATGTCCCGGGCTCCGGATACCCGGGCCGTACCAGACGCGCAGCTGCGTGGAGGTTTCCTCGCGGAGACGCTATTCTGACATTCAATCACGTTTTCATCAAGGGTCGCTGGAGAAATGGGCCGCTGATCGATGGGATCGATCGTTCTTAGGCTTGTTACAGTGAGGGGGTGTGGTATTTCTGAGCGAGGGACTTACGCATATTGTACGCAAGTGTGCCGAAGCCTACAGCCCCAGTGAGCGGCTTTCCTTTGGTAAAGAGATGTTTGTGGTTGACAGATCACGTCCGGAGTTTTGCGGTGGATCTTTCCGTCCCCCAGCTCGCGTGTGCTCTGTTGACGGATAACTTTCGAACAATCCTCAACAGACCTTACACTTGCGTCCTTCTAAGTACGGTTTCTCAGGACGAAGGTCCAGCTTCGGTCTGGGCTTCGGCTGGATCCACGTCTAGAATCATCAGAACGTGAGGCATTCCTGGCACATTTTCTCATTGGCTCGTTTTCCGCACTTACGGATGTTGATCATGACACATCTGGGAATGCCGACAGATTCCTCGCGTTCCGAGGATCAACACGAACCCAGACAAAATTCCAGCCGTCGCGACATCCGGCCTCTCCGCCGTGGATGAAGTATACGTGTCCTCTGCCCGTGGACAAGTATTCCGACCCGAACATCCCACTCTACCTGACCTGGATGACTCTTCTCGAGCTCAGGACCCTTCCCCACCCACGTTACGGCGCTCTCTTTGGACACAATCCACTCTAAAGGAGGGTGAGCGGCATGTTCGGACACCGCCGGTCCCCTCGCGGGGCGGTGGGCGTGGGTGCCCGCTCCTAGGCGCCCTCTGCGAAGTTGAGTGGTAACAACCATCGGCCGCGGATAACGGATCTATTGGAGTCGCGGAGTACGACCCGGAGAGGTACAAATGACTGCCCAAAGTGAGGCTAGTTCAAGCTATCATACCACGCTGCTCCAGATCGTACCTAAATACAGGCCGTGGAGTGCGAGAAAGAAAATATATAGCTCATATTCCTACCGGTTCTCACGAAGCCGTCAATAGGGTCGCGGGCGATGCCATTAAACGCTAGAGAAGACGACGCATGTGTTCCTTTTTCAAAATCGGTGCTCATCCGATAGTTCAACGACCTTGACGGCGAGCGCGTCCTTCGATCTCAGTTCGGCGGCGAAGTACCCTTTAGCGCCATGGACACCCTTCTTCTTGATTATGGACTCAATACGGTCGTATCCGGTCGAGTTGCTCCCTCGATTAACAACACATTTGAAAGTACGCTTCTCGTTATAGACAAGGAGGTCTTCTGATCCTTCCAAAGGGACCTGGATCTTGACTATCATATTTTTGCCATTGTGGACGGATGAACCGAACGGCCCGGGAAGTAGGGAAGGACCGTTGAACGAGACAGTAAGGGGTTCCAGCAATGGACCCATGTCGAGGTATGATGGCTTCACGACCACGACGTTTTCGTGGGCAAAGGGACTGCACGCTGACTTGTGGATTTTCCAGTCGTTCTCTAACAAAAATATGCGTCGATCCTTCCGATGAAAATTAACACTGCACTTACTTTGGCACTCCACCGAACAATACATCTGCATTCGACATCTCGCGCAGCGCTTGAGCGGGATACCTCTACGTTTGCAAACCGCGCACCGATCACCCTTCAACGCAGCGTCGTCTCCCAGCTTCTCACGAATGTACTTCTCCACTGCGTGGACTACTTCAGGTTTTCGAGTTCGGTAGAGTATCTCCGGTGATGTCCCTTCGCTGTCTTTGAGGTCCAATTTTGCTCCGGCTTGGAGAAACATCTCCACAATTTGCAAGTCGTTGATATCGAGGGCGATAAGGAGAGGCGTGATTCCGTATCGATTCTGGGCGTTCACATCAGCACCATGCTCCAATAATATTCGAGCAATAGTTGGTTCAGGGGTAGAGATCAAGCTGTGATGTAAGGCCGTGTAGCCGCAGAGGTCGGGCACATCTGGAGGAAAGCCGCGGGAAAGGAGGAACCTTAGGCATGCCTCGTGCTGGGTGTGGGATTCGTGTTTGGTGCACTGGAATTTCTGGCAGTCTTGGCAGCCCTCGTCCGGCAGTCTTCGGACTCGTTGACTACCGAGGACAACGATGGCTGTGTATCCCAACCCGAAGTCGCATTCGGTCCCCTTGGGGTCATATGCACTGAATTCCTTGAAGCTCTCATTCTCAGTATGATGTTTGCCAGATGAGCAACAACGAGATTACCCGCATCACAACATCGAGAGCACCCATGAAACAGGCCGCACCAAAATTAGAAAGAGCGTCAATTGGGTTGAAACCTAAACTGGCTTCGGGTTCATTGAGAATGTGGAACAACCGGCGTGAGGTCCGTGGGAGGTACCTAGGTTGTGCAAGTTCTTGAGGTTATGCGCGTCACGGCCAGCGATGAAACCGGGCTTGGCGAGGATTTCCCGCATCTTCTCGATGAAGGCGGGGTTTGGTCTTCCTTGATTCGGAAACATTTCTCCAAGGGGAAGAACTTTCGAAGAAGGGATGATGCGGTGGCGTCAGCAGCGGAGGCGCAAGCAGGTGAACCTACACGCCGCCCGAACTCCGACTCGGAAATAGCCGAAAGCTGAGGGATCCGAGTGATGTTATCTGAATCTCTTCTTCGCGGACTTACCACCTCACTGGGGCGGGGATGACACGAAGACGTTAGAGAAAGTGAGTAGCATGATTTACTAAACAACCTCTTCTGGGGGATCCATAGCAACTTTAAGGTATAACGACTCCTTGGTACGTGCAATGAGCACGCGGAAACCAACGCCACTACACGACCAAACTCTCAAAACCTAGACTCCGGCAGACACTCCGCAATGTTTATCGCCAACTCGTCCTTCGACCTCAGCTCCGCCGCAAAATATGCCTTCAGCCCAAGTATGCCCTTTTCATTGACTATCTTCTTTATCCTCTTGTAAGCAACCGGGTTCTCGTCGTACTCCAAAAAGCATTCGAAGCTTCGTTTCTTGTTGTACACAAGCATCCTCCCATCACCCGTAAATGGAACCTGGATCTTGAGTATCATGTTTCTACCATCTCTGACGTTCGCTTCGAATGTTCCGGTGGGCCTCGGTCCCTTCGTGTTTCCAAAGGAGGATGGAACGATGGAGATGGTGGAGACATACGTGCAGTCACCATATGTATATGATGGGGTCACGACGAGGAGGTTCCCCTCCTTGTCAAACGGTTGACAGTTATTTTTGTGCTCACTCCAATCCGCCCCTTCGAATGAGTGAGGTATGAGGGGTGTGAGATAGTAAAATCGTGGATCGGACGAACTCACTCTGACACTCGGGTGAGCAGTATAGTCGCGACCTACACCTCGAGCAACGTTTCATGGAGGCGCTTCCTGTCCCACATTTGTTGCACCTGTTCCCCTGCAGGACTGCCCCTCTCCCCTCGTGTTTCACTAACCAGTCCCTCATCACGTCGGATACTTCAGCGGGGCGCGTGATGTACGCGGACCTTGGGGAACAGCCCTCTCCGTCCATGATGTCTAGATTGGCACCCGCTTCGAGAAGCATTGGGATTGCATCGACGGTATGCTCTTGTATCGCAATCAATAGAGGCGAGGCCCCGAACCGATCTTGTAGGTTCACATTGGCCTTATGCTTCAGGAGGACTTGAATGAGACCACAGGTCCTAGCCCGATTTGCAGCGTGGTGGATGGCGGTCCTCCCCGTTATGTCTGAACTATCGACGGGAACACCTGCGGAGAGCAGGACATCGAGAAGTTTGATGTATTCATTCGGTTTATGGTCGTCGAGGTCTATGCGTGAACCATACCCAAGAACTAGTAGAGTTGCATATGTGTGGCCCATTGGCTGCTTCCTCCATGTAAGATCTGGTCGATTACCGTTGGAGGTCAGCATCTACAATCTATTAGCCTCTCCGCCCAATGTACAGCAGGAGACACAATATCTCACCGCCAAAGCATCTCCAAGATCCCCAGAAAGGCATATGTGGCCAAATTCGTCCAGACCTTGTAACACAACCTCAGGGGCACCACCTGCATCGAATGTCTGCTTCCGCCACAACTAGTGAGAGAGGGTAATCAGGAGTTCGTACTCAATAATTCTCGAAGTTCGGCTGCATCCGCGCCGGTGACGATCCCAGGTTTAGCAAGGATTTGCCTTGCTCGTGCAGGTAAGTCTTGTGCAGGGGACATGTTGTGACGCGTCTCCCTTCAACCAATGTGAAGTGTGAGGGATACTCCCGGAAATTGCCGGTCACCAACGACAACTTGGAAACGGTATCTGTTGTGTGATATGTCACACTACCTAAACTGAGGCGGTATACACGATACATAAGCTTGGGATACCGGAGTAGATAAAAGGGAAAACGCTTCGGGATGGCTAACGATCGCAAGGAGAGACGAGTATAGCAAAACTACAGCACAGAATGATTTTTCGGAGAGCATGACAGCGAGATCTGATCTCTTATCATCCTCCAGCTGCCAACAGAGGCATTTCTGGTGAGTATATACCCTACAGAACCCGTGATGAGCTGCGAACCTGCGAGACATACGACAAAGCTTACAGGTGGTAGATGATCAATGAAATGTTGCAGCGCGATCCTCCCCTCTTCTCTGAACTTAGCGAATAACGTCCCCAGTATAACCTTCCGTAGATCGGTAGACTGAGGAGATATAACACTCAAAACGACTCTCAGCTTCCTCCCGGGGTGCTCTCCTTGGACGCGCCTTGCCAGGACACACAACGCCTCATCAATGGACTCCCAAGCGGGTATATCCATCACGCTTGTGATGTCGTTGTCCTGGTACTTGTCCCAGATTAACTCGAAGGTCAACTCGACGAAATTTGACGGGTCGATTGATTGAATAAACCTTTCTAACATGGGGCCAGGTTTTCTAGATGTTCCCAGACGCACCGCCTGGAGTTGGGTGCAACCCATGGCGGTCAATGCCCGAGAATCTGAATCTACGATTCCGTGAGCGCCTACCTGGGTGGGAAGCGCGAATTGACACACCTATGGGATTTTCCCAGCGGGAGCGAGGTTTTCTGGTATCGACGATGCGCAACCTCTTGAGGGTTGGAGCGCAAGCCAAAAACAATCGATTGTATGACTCGACAAAATAAAGGGACGACATCAGAGTGACCTCGTTGTATTTCAGTGGCAACCTCGCGATGCTATTAATCGCCGCCAACCCATCGAATTCGATCGATAGCAGCCGCAGGGTTCCTTGGAACTGGCCGATCGTCTCATCGATAGGCTCTTCTAGCGATATCTCCCCGGCTTCGGTGTAGTATTCGATGGCCAGGGTTTGGATTGTGGGGAATTGTTGGATCAGCGATGTTAGGGTCTGGGGGGTACCCTTGACGCGGTGTAGTCGAACGAAGTGGAGGCCATGCCCTATGACGTGGAAGCACCGAGAGAGTGATGCCCGATCTTTGAAGCACGGCGTGTGAAGACCGAATGCGACCCAACCCCTGAGATTGGTGAAGGACATGAGGTGTTGCTCCCCTTCTAATAAGATCCTCGGGTGGATCCATATATCTCTTCCCAGTTGGGTAAAAACCAGAACCTGAACCAGGGACGAAGGGCCGTCAGGACCGGGAGTGGTATTCTTACACCAGAGTTGGAAGTCGGCTCGAGATGTGAAGTTGACACTGCTGAATACCCGTTTTCGGCTGCGGTGTGACCATGCCTTTGAGACGAGAGAGAAGTTCAGGAGTGCAGAATGCCGCAAAGAGTCGACTTCGACAAAGTCTATCAGTTTATCAAACAGTTCTTGCGGAAAGATTGGATGGTTGTCAGGATAATTAGGTGGGTCAGGTGTGGACATCACGACCTGCGCAAGCTTGGCGACGGGTGGGGACAAATGACGATAGGCCCCAACACTACAACGTGGTGGCGGGGGCGATTGCGTGATTTGACTTGCAGATACGATCCCGCAATTCACCCAAACTCAAAAATGGGGGCCACTGAGTCGGAGGTATTGGAGGGCAAAATCACACTTATTCGTGGATCGAACATATATAACACATAAGCAACCAATTAGAACGAATAAATCAAGGGCAAAAGTCCAGATGTATAAGGACGTGATGGTGATAGAAATTTGGGTTGTACAACAGCGGAATTAAACACGCCAGAGAAAAAGTAGTGTTAATGTTGGTTGTATAAGTGCAGGTGTCTTGCAGGCTGTCAGCTGAATGACTTGAAGGGCGAGATGAAGTGAGGTGTACTCACCATTGTGAACGGGCAAAGGAGAAATAGTTCAGGCAATGATGCATTGACTTCCGCCGCTGCCGCCACCAGTCTCGAACTCGACTGGAACATCCTCACGCCCGACGGTGGAGTCAGTGGAGAAGACGTTGATAATGGTAGAGAAGGCGTCCATTTGTGAGGTGAGGTGTGAGGAATATAGGTGGGTTTGGAAGGCGAAGGCTATGGGGTTCTTGTTAAATTCGACCCCTGGAACGACCAGTTTATATACTTCGAGGTGATCCACGCCCGCGTTTAGCGTAGCTTGTGAACCATGCACATAAAAAGAAGCATCAAAAAGAGCCGGAGCAACGACAAAAGCAGGGTGTCAGGAGCAGTTCATTTGTTGTTTGTCCTGGGAATGCAATCTGGTAGCCAACTGGCCGTTAATGCCAGTCATCTACGACATCGTACGTTCTTTCGACCACTGAACGAAGGACAATAAGACGAGCTCCGGTTCAAACTTTATCAAACAGAGATGATCTCGAGGTCGTAGAGAGTCAATCAAGGTTCCCAGACATTAATGACGCATCAAGTCCGCATCGAAGAGATAGAGATGAGGACCCTCAGCGAAGCTGGAGGATTGAGACGGTGCGCCAAATTGTCTCGTTCAATCCACCACGAGGCATTTCCACAGTGGGTTGGAACCCTATATCTGCTGAGAGACACTTTGGTGGGTGGTGGGTGGGCGAGGGAACAATAAATGAGGATGAGCCAGAAGGCGAAGTCGCCTCCGGGCCCGAGCACGAGAGCACGGGATTTCCCACGATCGAGACGCTTTCTCGGCAAAGAGCCAACTAACCCTGAGCGGTATGAGTGGTCTGCGTCGGTTTGTACGCTGAGGGGCCGCATCGTAGATCTTCCCGAGAAAGGCGAACAACCTGGCGCCATTAAGCCGGAAATTATTGTTGCAGCGTAAGTGGACCATTCGGAAATCTGACGCCGATGAGCAAAACAACAACGGGAAGAGACGCAATACAAGACATCGCGGTGTGTCACATACACAAGAAGTGTGCCGTAATGGGTGATAGAGTTAGCCGCTTGTGCAACCAGTCACCGTAGCTGGTCAGAGCTCGCTGGTCCAGGGGGAAGATCCCGGGTACAGTGGTGCCTGCGCCACTATTCGCTGTGGAATCCTTATCAGAATCTGTCATCCTGGAAAGCCCCAACAACACACACCCCGAGTGGCCGTGGCGGAAGCCTTCCCAGATGTTTGTACTAACATAGATGTCCAAAACCTGGTCGAAACCTTCGTTCAGACCCGCCAGAAGTAGAAACCAACCAGGATTCCTCGACGATTTCATGGTGGGCTGTGGGAGGCTCAAGAACCATATGAAATACTTTCAATTGCCACCCACAGCGACAGTGATTTTCAGTCAGACGAAAACGTTGTAAGGAACCCAGAGAATGGAGATAATGTTACAATAGCGAGAACAAGTGATCGCGGGGGAGTCAAGTTCCGTCCCTTTGCAGGCGCTCCGCACTCTTCAGTACCTTCTTTCGAACAGTCATCGGGGCATAGTAGGATCATCTGTTTCCCTGGCTGACTCGCCAGCGGATGCGCTACCGAAAAGGTTGGATCCACTGGTGTCCCCCCAGGTAACCAGCCTTAATTTCCATCAGAACGTACCGTCGCATCTTGGATTGTACTACGGCAGCCTCCCTAATGCGTCCCCGTCTTCGGCTGCCCGGAAGCAGCAATCACGTCCAAGTTCGTTCAGACTTATCAGGTCTTACTCAAACTACCGACCGACGTTCGGTTCGGGCTATAACGGGTGCGAACCATCTTCCCACCTCTCCGTATACCGACGATTCGTAACCCTCAACTCCTGGAAAGCGCTTCGCCTTCCTCCCCAAGGACCTAGAATCGTAGGTACGAGTCCATAGCCCGCTGATTCGGATGGAAGATCGTTCTGTGTATTGTCTCGACATAGACGAAGAGTGTGGGGGGCGGCCCGCCCGCGGGGGGGGGGGGGGGGTGG
>Ga0307513_10007450_pt1 | contig 14183 bp, 14 predicted proteins | sample 15_EM_MG_FD_202174 | JGI IMG/M metagenome (GOLD analysis project Ga0307513, IMG submission 202174) | Populus trichocarpa ectomycorrhiza microbial communities from riparian zone in the Pacific Northwest, United States - 15_EM | ecosystem: Host-associated > Plants > Roots > Unclassified | place... | reverse complement strand
TATTGCCAGATAAGAGGGCCGATAGGGGCAAGATGCCAGATGTTGTGCGTGGAATGCACGGGATGTATAAGTCGGTCATTGTAGTAGGTGGCCACGGGTTATGTTGATCAAAATATACGAGCAACTCCGATCGGATGGGCCGATGTGACAAGGGTGAGTCGACAGTCTCAACGCGAAGACCAGAGATTGGCTACGTTCGAACGGCCATCGTGACAGGAAGTCGGTACGCAAACAAAACTGGTCTTGGGTTTCATATCGGCCTATTCCGACCTAACGGGTGGAACATACGCAACCACTGTCGTCTGGACTGTTGAAGAGTAAGGCTGGCGCAGCTGCCGTGTTAGTAAGGTCTCCTTATCAATGAAATTTTCTTCTTCGTGCTCCGTCTCACGATCCTAGAATCGTATTATCCGGAAACGCATCTGATTGAAATGTGCTGCTTCGCGTACGAGCGAGAGAGTCAGCGCAGTGAGTGAGCCCCACTTGCAGGAAGGTGGTACTACCATGGTCTCCATACTAGAATTCGTTTAACGACGGATTCAAATCCAGAGATCCCTTTAGTCTGAGTTAATTTCTTGCTGGCAGTCTCAGTCCCGGGCTCTGCCGCTTGTCGGCCATATCAACTCGTAATCCAATGGTCGAGATAGAAATGTCTAGAAAATCCCAACGGGCGGGGAACCCTTATGGGACTCTTGCTAGCCTTCCCCTTCCAACCCAGGTGACACCAGCCGCACGCACATGTTGCCCAACGGTTGAGATGGTGGTACCTGTGGCTTTTTCCTCGACGAAGACGATCGGCACCCGAAGCCCGTGGATCCACACCTCTTCACCCATCCTATCCTAAACCAGAAACGTTCCAGGAAAACGTTGTAGTCCAATAACCTCTGCGTCAGCGGAGATTTGACGAGGCCGATTTGAGTGACGAAGAAGCAACCTGACCGGGTGCACCGCAACATGATGGTTAATTTACCGCGATTACAACCCAGGGGGACATACTGGGTCCTGCCCATGGTCTACGCGTCCTTCACTGTTTACCACTGACATTGGTCAATTGTACACTGATACACACCCCGTGATTGGTTCCAGTCAGCGCTACCACTAACTACAAGCCTCGAGGTGATCATGTATGCCGTCGATCTGCTCTACTTCCGCCGGTAATCTGTAACTATATCGTTGTGTAATCCCTTTCGTATTACTCATCTTGTTACTTTTGGTATCACTCGCAGCTCCCTGCACATCTCGGCCGGAGGCCCAATCTACTCGATTGTCACCCCGCGTGCGCGTAAAGTACAATTTATTGGTGACCTCGGATCAGCGTGAACATACTAGTTTGAGTATTATTATTCTCCGTGGAGGTTTTCGCTTGAAGCTCGACGGCTCGCCAGCCGGACTCCAGTCCGCTGCACGGCGTATCACCTCCGCCGGGTGGCTTTCGGGCGATGTATACAAATCTTCAACACGATGCTTGCCGTGCGGCCGACGCCACGCAAACGTACGCAGTATGAGGAACACACATAACCACATGTTTTGTTGTAACCCATATATAGCGGCAAAAACATTTGTATTCGTTGTTCGGTACATATTGAATGCCTACCTGAAAACGCGTGGCTGGATAAATGGGACATCGGTGCTCAAATCCGGTCTAGCAGTATACTAATCAATGACCCAAATCTCCGGTTGAAATGATCCCTTAGAAACAAATACGACCCGGACCAAATACATATTCTCCAGGCGCATACGTCCTTCACCAATTTTCCATCTCCGATCAACGGATTTCTTCATAGGATATCCCTGGGACCTGGTTATGAGCCACAACGGATGGAAATTTTCGCTGATGCAAACCTACAGCCATAAATGTAAGATACTGGTTGATTTTCTTGGCAACCTCGTACGCAAGTTTGCTGCGAGTTATTGGAGCGCGACCCTTTGTACAGTCCAAGGTAGGAATCTGCCCTCTTGGTTAGCACGCGACACCAAGAACAGGTGAATGATCCTCACCTGAGTTGAGCGGTTTTGTGGATACCCAGGGAACTTGAGACGATGTCAGTTTGATACGATATGGAAACCACGGAAACCACCATACCAGAAGCCTACAAGAAATAGCTCCAGATGTTTTTTTGAACATTGGGTCGTCCCGGCCATCGAGTCCTGTAAAATGTTTGCGAAGCGCATCTCTCATATTTATCCCATCAAGGCCATTTACGATGAAGGAAATCGGCTTAGAGGGCTTGAAATCCCATTGGCTACGGCCATAACCGTAAGGTTTCTGCGGAACTTCAACCCAGTTAGACGCGAAGTCTTGGCCCAGGGGTAGAGACGGAAGTGGCTATGGTGTTCACGAAATGAGGAGCACGTCGAGATTACACCCTAAGAAAACGCACCTGGGTAACGACAGGGAGCTCCATATACGGCTGCCTAAGACTGATGACCGGTGAACCCATCCCACTGACACCGTTCCATTGGGCTGTGGAGGCCTGTGAAGCGGGAAACCCTTAATATGGTGGGGTTGAGAAGGGATAGAAGGTGCAATCCTCACGCTGTTTCCAAAGGGCGCGATTGCAGTCTGAGGGGGGAGCACCCAGGAATCGAGGGAATTTTGGAAATGGAGATAGGGGTCTTGAGGCATTCCCTGAGGCGCATTGTAAGGGGCTTGGGTAGATAACATTCCCATTGGAGTTTCCGTGAAGAAAGTTTGAGGGGGTCGAGACTGATCGTCCAGCAAAGCGGGGGCCACGGGGCGAGGCATAACCTCGGGAATGATGAAGTCCGGGAAATACAGAGCCTAAATTCTGAGGAGAGCTGGCGGCGAATGAGTGACAGAGGGACTTACAGAGCACCGGTCAGCGAGGGCGATCTCGTCGAGTTGGATATGTTTGAAGCCTGTGGGACCTTGTGTCGGGATCATGATGTCTTGTATCGTTGCAGGAGTCCCAGCCAAACGAGCGGTACGATTTTATACTTCTTCGGGGAGCCATCCCGCGCTTTCACTCAATAATTTGCTCAGCCAAAGGGGACCGCATCTCCCATGAAGTCCCGACAGATTTCGTCCGCCTCCCAATCAGGATAGAACCCGAGCGTCTAGGGGTACCAACCGCCACGCATGGAAAACCAGTTACAAGAAAACACGATGACAGCTGGGGTAATCAGAGAATCACCAGGCAGGTTGTCCGAGACTAGCATGGGCTAGGTCAAGATATGCGGAACTTGAATAAACGCACTTAAACCCGGAGGCGAACCCCATATGGTCAACGGTCCATGGTCGTCCTTGGGGAAACCCGCACAACGTTGCGAGTCCATTGGACCAGCCAAACCAGTGCTACGTCCGTTTTGATGCGATCGAGTTTCGTGTTGTTGACTTGACTGGAGCGCCTCACGGTGTTCGGGGGCACCAATTGTCGGCGCCTGAGAGTAACCTGGCCGCAGTGAGCGATGGATATGCCGGCAATCCAGTTGTTCCGGTACCGGGAGAGGACGGCCCACCAAAGCGAGAAACCTGTCAGAGCCTTTAGCGCCAGCATTCGTGCGACGTTTTGATGACGTTGGCGGGATTCCCTGGGAGATCTAGTGGACTGGGGAGGGGGAGAGAGCGAAGGAACTTTTTCAACGGTCGAAACATACGGCATTCAAGTGGGGGTGTGGGTTGGAGAGAAACTAACGCCGCTATGCGTGTCGCGTAATGTTGGGAAGTGCGAAAGTGCGAAAGAAGAACGGAGAAAGGTAAGGCGAATGGGAGGGACGAAAAAAGGGGGGAGGAAAGCAGGACGGACGGAAGAGCGAGGGAGGGAGGGAGCAAGTGCAGGGGATGGTAAACAACTGCCGTACTTATAGGGACAGCCGATCGCTGCGCGCCCTATCAGATGTCTCGTTTTCCGGCGAATCCTCATCCCAGTGAGAGTCCTGCTAGAGCGCTCGGTCTTTTGGCCTTCCCGTCATTCTCAGAACGTCCTAGCCCTGCGGCCTGAGCCCTTTACTTTTTTTCCATCCCCCCAAAGTCCCCCCTTTGAAAACCGATCCTTTTTCACCCGCCTCGGACCTGATGCCCTTTGCAATCCTTCAGTTATTAACCACACGTACTCCTGCGGGGGTGTAGATATTGACTTGGAAAAACAAAATTCACGGGACAGGGGATGCGAGGAAGACGCCCCTTTTGTCCTCCGCATCTACATCAGGCCAGCCAGCGGGAGCGAGAGGGAGAAGGTGAATCCTAGGCCCGCTATTCCAGCAATACTGTTGTTGTCAACCAACGCATTCTTCTTGAAGAGAGTGAGCGCACTACAACACACAAGGGCAGGGGGTACGTATGATGTTCCCGTGGCACTGGATGTCGATGATCAACGCGGGGGAGTCAGATCCTCGGGATTTTCAATGCTCACGCCGAAACTGGTCGCAACGGACGAACAAACGGTTGTCGCCAAACCATCGTTTGATGCGGCTGTCGCGAAGGACGGCCAAAGCGATGGACGTCTTCCCGATCCCGCCAGGACAAATGAGAGCAAAAGGAGTTCGTTGACCTCACTCCTCGATAAACTCGTCGCGTCCAAACAAGGATGTTCATGGTTCCGGCTCCGGCTATTAGACTTCCCCGATCGTACCGGTGCTGTGCAGAAGGCTGACACAAACTCGTGGTCTGCACGAGGCGTAACCTCCGGCCAAAGCCGGCCAATCAATGATCGGGCCTCTTTTTTTTTTGGTTGTCCAGGATCAGACCTCATCCAGATCCGGCTCCAAGCATTTTGCAATCATGTCCCACACTTCGTCCGGGAGCTCCGGGTGGTCAGGTCGAGGCAGCCGGGCAGGTGCAATGTCCGCTGTGACGAACGCACAAACGTCACTCGCCTTGGCGATTTTCGCCCCAGAGGTCCTGGGTGGTCCAGATTCTGAAGCACTCCGAATGAACGGGGGCTGTCGTGAGTTGGATTCCGCAGGGCCGGCGAGATCCAGTCTTGTGCCGAGACTACTTTGGCTACTATGGTGCGGGACACTTCAGTCACCACCGAGTATCTTGTGACATGTGGCCAAATCGGGGGACAAGAGCGCCTATCTGGGTGCTTATTTGGTACTCTACCGGCCCTGGAGGGCGGGATCGTGCCTACGCCCGCTCCGTCGCGGTCGACGGCTCTTCCGCTGTTCTTGCCGCCGCATCGGAAAAATTCCGAATCTGCTTCCGCTGAATCATAAATGCCCGAAACGATGGGAACTACCATTTGTGCATACAAAGCCCCTCGAAGCGTTTTCGGTATTAATTGATATGTAGTCCAAGCGCATCGAAACTCGTAAAAATTGCGGCCGAGGATTTTTTTCCCACCTGGCTTGTTCTGTGGACACCGGATTTAGACGGAATGGACGGACAATGTTTATGCTTGGAATAAGCACCAATTTGTTCGACGATACACTACACAATGCTTCAGAGGCGCACAACGAAAGCCTTTCCATAGACCGGGTGTTTCAATGAGAGCTCAGGAAAAGCCGAAGTCCAGACGCCCCCCCCCCCCGGTGGTGCTGAACATCGAGGACAAAAAAACATGAGAGTGATTTCCAACTGGTCTGAACACCATAAAAAGGCTCATATGTACGGTTTACGAAGTGAGAGGTACAAAATCGCGTGTGATCACCCTGTCTTTGCTTTGAGATCCCTCCAAAGGGTGGAGAATAAAACGCTCCCAATCCCCACGAACGCGATTTGCAACCCAACGTAATTTTTCATTCCAACTATCACCCCTGATCCTCCCCATATAGCACCGCTTACACGACCCTGTGAATGGACCGTCAGCAAAAGAACCAGCCACTCTAGAGCGCTACTGGGTTGCACGAACCGCATAATTGCTGCACTGAATAACAGTGCTGATCCTGCCATTCCATTCACCAGGGAGTTTCTTGCTCAACAGACTCAACGTGCACGTCGTCGAAAGGTTGAATCCAAGCGCGACGAACATCCAAGACACTAAAAGGGTCGCAAATGTGATGCTTTTCGATGATCTGATCAAAAACGCTTCGAACATGATCAAACCGACCATCCCGATGAAAGAACCAGCCGCTAGCGTCATCCTGTCCTGGACCCTCTTCCCCACGAAGACATTGGCGAGGAGGAGAGGAAATGTCGTTGCTCCACCGATGGCGATGAGGTTCCCGGATTTAAACGGAGAGTAGCGGAGCGACGACTCGGATGAGGCCGCGAAGATGGGTATGTTTGCCTCCCACGAACCGAGAATGAAGAAACACGTCATGGCGAACCAGGACATTGTGATTATCACACCCCACTGACTCGGTTCGAGAACAAATTTCTCCCTCTCGTCGATATCTTGGGGAGAGGATGTCTGTTTGGAGAGCTGCGGAGGAGGGGGGTCTGTTGGCTGTTCTTGCGGTTGTAGTCGAGGTGCTTTGAGTTCGATTTCGCTGGCGTGGGACGTCATCTGGGTCACCTCTTGTACATCTTCAAAGAAGAGTGTTACGGCTCCCCAGAACAAAAGCCAGGCGGCCGCCATGAGCCACCCCGGACTCGTAAACCCGTTGAAAATGACTCGATCCCCGTTGGGCCCAAAGCCAGCCTGGTAAAGCAATCCTCCAAGAAAGGGGCCGAGAGAGAGACCGGCTCCTTGTCCGACAACGAGGTAAGCCGCGAGAGTTGTTCGCCGACGGATTCCGACGATGCGTGGATCCGAACAATACTTCTTCGAGTACATGAAGAAAGTGAAACCGATCCCCGTGATCATACGCCCGATGAGGATCAGGTAGAGAAAGTTCGTCTGGTGAGCGAGGGCGTAGCAAAGACTCCCGATGATGGACGTGAAACAACAGAGGTGGATCGGGATTTTGTAACCGCCTAAAGATTTTAGTCAGACTCTCTTGCCGAGGGGCGGAAGGGCGGGATTCGAGGCGTTCGCACCTTTATCATATCTCAACAATGGCACAAGGGTTAATCCTGAGATCAAGGGAGGGATACCGATGACGAGACCTGAGAATGTCTCCCCACCGCCCAGTCGCTCCGTGTACGCGCTGGACGACGGGACGATGGTGAAAAAAGAGATCTGGGGTTTGGAAGAGACAGACACTTAGTACGGAATCCGTTGAATTGGAGAACGTGTAAAGATACCTGCATGAGGAAGTTCGTCACGAGCACCACGACCAGAGAGCTCATTTTAGGGAGTTTGAACTCTGGATTTTCGTCATCGCCATCGATGGCTTCTTCCAGGGATGTGACGGAGAGTTGCTTCTCCAAGCTTGAGTTCTGTCGGGACACGGGCCGTAACGATTCTTCGACGGTCGTCATATCCACCTTGGACATGTTGAATCCAAGTGCTAGGCTGACTCGGCCCTGTGGTCCATCCCTGTAGCCGAGCTTTTAAATGAGGACCAGCGCTAAGAGTGAAGATGCTTACTCAGACGCTGACTAGAAACTCGCGGACCTCGTCATCTCCGTCGTGCTCATGGAAATAACGAAGGAAAATCAGGGGACGTGTCGGAAGTTTTCGTGTTTCCCATTGAGAGATTGCTTCACTGAAACAGTGCGCTTGCCGGGCAAGCGAGTCGGGTAGAAGATTTTGAATGGAGAACCCAACCCTTAGACTCAAGATCGACTCAAAAACCGCTCCGAAACCGACTCGATCGCCTTCTTGCCGAGCAACAGAGGGGGAGGGATTGCTGATGCCCTGTTAGTTTTTCACCCGCGCTACCGGGGTCAAGATCAATTCTTGGCTTCTTCTTTACCGGGGTTATTAGATGGATGTGTTATAACACTAACCGTTGCCGGCGGTCGCGAATCGGAGCGTGTCAGGAGGGTCGGAGCTGTGCAGGTATGGAAACCAATGTCAATAGGTAAACCGTGGCCGGGTTTATCGGTTATCCCCCGTTGGATGGCCTATCCGCATTTCTCTCTTTTTCCAGGGGCACCGGGTTACACATCAGCACTGATAGCCCTGTTGTCAAACCTGATATGTCCGTATTGGCCTGCCGGGGCCAACCGCAAGTATTGTGCCGGAAATGGATATGTTCTCACGGTTGCTCGTTATCGCGACACTTAAGCTACCGGGCGGGACGAAAAAATGCGGTTAAATTGGGTACGCCCAACGTATAAGAAAGGTTTTTCTGACATTGGTCGTAAAAGTATAGATAGTGACTCGGTGCAGCATGTGTGGTGTTACAATAAAGTCGCTCCGTTCGACTCGAATACCAGTCATCCAAGGGAGATAGGGTCAATCTGAGTATAATATCCTATCTCCGTACCCGGTGATCTCTGACTTTCCCTCTCCTTTCGCACAAGAATAAACATGGGCAACACGACGTCCACGGCGTGGGATAGCGCTTCCGAGATTTCGAGGCTCATGTCGCGAGGTTTTTTTTGAAAAGGTTGCCTCGTATGCGACTGTGTGATTGGGCAACTGTTGGTATCTTTGTTTACGAGCTGAGGGGAATTAGAGATGGAGCTGAGTTGTTTATTTTTTCTTTCACGGGATGGAGAATCAACGTACCACAACCTTCGAGCCTGTGCCTTTGGATTTCCATCTGTACTCTGTGTCATCAATACGCACAGACCCACTGTTTAAAAAGAGCGACGAAGGAGTCATCAAAATGATGACTACAGATATCAACGTCCGAACGAGGCGTACAAGGTGGCGCCCCCAGTCGCGCTCCCCAATACCTCTCCAACCGGCACCTCTCCAAAGGTCCTAAAATCCAAAACAACCTTCGCATCTTTCAATGAGGCCTTCCACAAAATCCTAAACGCGAACCGGCTCGATCCGTCGGTCTGGTTCTGTCTCGTGACGGTCGTGGTCAGAGCGCCTCCAGTGTGTTTCGGCGTCTCGAGCGTGTGCATGACGAAACCGGTGTCTGAATCGCGGATAGATGTGTTAAGGATGTCGTCTTCCTCGTTTGGAGTGAAGATAGGTTCATCCTTGGGAGAGCCGTTAGGGGTTTGTATGATTCGCAGCTCCCTGCACCGGGCCGGAAGTTCAATCTGCTTAACTACTACCCCACACTAAGCACCATTCAGTGAAACAATGATGTGCATATTTATAGCGATGGTACGCGTGGTTGCAACATCGTGATGAACATCGGAGACGAGGGTGTGGGAATTCACGACAGTTAAGTGTGTATTTAACGCAAGCTCGATGGACCTCGACACCCTTCTCGTCCAACTCTCGGAGTCGCACGGAATTCGTACGAAGGTCGTGGATGTCATGGAATTAAGGGGGGTGCAAGTAGAGGGTCGCGGACACACGGGGAGTCTGTTACCGAAGGTAGTGAAGAGGGGTGCAGCAGAAATGTGGGGGTAGGGAACCCATTGCCAGATATTGTGCGTGGAATGCACGGGATGTATAGGTCGGTCATTGAAGTAGGTGGCCACGGGTTATGTTGATCAAAATATACAAGCAACTCCGATCGGATGGGCCGATGTGACAAGGGTGAGCCGACAGTGTCAACGCGAAGACCAGATATTGGCTACTTTCGAACGGCCACCATGACAGGAAGTCGGTATGCAAACAAAACTGTTCTCGGGTCTCATATTAACCTTTTCCTAACGGATGGAACATACGCAACCGCTGTCGCCTGGACTGCAAGGGCAAGGCTGGCACAACTCTCATACTGATAAGGCCTCCTCATCAATGAAAATTTCTTCTTCGCACTCCGTCTCACTATCCTAGGATCGTATTATCCGGAAACGCATCTGATTGAAATGCGGCTTTATACGAGTGAGATCGGCGCAGTGAACGAGCCTCATTTGCAGGAAAATGGCACTACCACGGTCTCCATACTGGAATTCGTCTAGACTCTAACGCGACTTCAATTCAGAGATCCCTTCAGTATGAGTTGATTTCTTGTTGACGGTCTCAGTCCCGGGCCCTGCCGCCTGTCAGCCATATTGACTTGTAATCCAAAGGTCGGACAGATATGCCCAAGAGGCCCAACGACCATGGAACTCTCATGGGAACCGTGCTAACACTTCCCTATTGACCCAGGGAACACCACCCAACGTTTGAGATGGTGGTGCCTGCAGCTTTTTTCTCGACGAAGACGGTCGGCACCTGAAGCCCACGGTACATATCCCTTCAGCAACCCAATTCTAAACCGGAAACGCTCCGGGAAAGCGTTATAGTCTAATAGCCCCCACGTCAGTGGCGATTTAACGAAGAAGCAGCCTGGCCGGGCGTACCTCAATGGACAATTTACTGTGGTTGCGACTCAGAGGGACATAATGGGCCCTTTCCGTGGTCTACGTGTCTTCTACACACAGTAATTGCCGCCGTGCGTTTCCCACTGATATTGGTCGGTGTTTGAAATTTGACCGCTGGTACGTACCCCGCGGTTGGTCTCAGGCAGGGTCACTACCAACTGCGAATCTCGCGATCACAGATCTGCTTTGCTTCCCCGCGCACCGGCCCTGGAGGCCCAATCTACTTGACCGCTACCCTACGCAAAGTACCATTTAGCAGTTACATCGGGCCAGCGTGGACCTAGTTTGAATATTGTCCGTGGAGGTTCTCGTTGAATGACTGACTGAACTCCGGTCCATCGCACCTCGTTCCTTCGTACAGCGCACCACCTCTACCGAATGAAGTTCAGACGATACGTACAATTAGCCCACGATGTGGTCTCCGACACCAGGCCTGGGAGTCACGATCTTCAACACGATGCTTGCCACGTGGCTGACGCCACGCAAACGCACGCAGTCAATGAGGCACACACACAACCGCGTCTTGATGTCGCACGTTCGGTAGGATTCGGTCGTTCATACCGGCAAAAATATTTGTATTCGTTGTTGTATGCATAGTGCGTGCCTGCCTGAAGACGCGTGATTAAATAAATGGGACATCGACACTCAAATCCGGTCTGGCTGTAAACATTACATCAAGAATCGACGACCCAGATCTCCGGCTGGAACGATCCCTTAGAAACAGATACGAGGCGGACCAAATACATATTCTCCAGGCGCATACAGCCCTCACCAATTTTCCATCGCCGATCGACGGATTTTTTCATAGAATGTCCCTGGGACCTGGTTGTGAGCCACAACAACAGTCGAGATCTTTCGCTGATGTAAACCTACGGCCATAGACTCAAGATACTGATTGAGTTTCTTGGCAATCTCGTACGCAAGTTTGCTACGAGTTATCCGGGCGCGATCCTTCGTACAGCCCAAGGTAGCAATCTGCCTTCTCGGTCAGCATACGACGACACTAACGGGTGGTCATTCCTCACCTGGGCTGAGCGGTTTGGTGGATACCCAGGGAACTTGATACAAAGTCAGTTCTGATACGAGATAGAAATCACGGGAATAACCGTACCAGAAGCCTACAAGAAATAGCTCCGGCTGTTTTTTTGAACATTGAATCGTCCCGGCCATCGAGACCCGTAAAGTATTTGCGAAGTGCATCTCTCATATTTATCCCAAGGAGGCCGTTTACGCTGAAAGAAATCGACTTAGAGGGTTTGAAATCATATTGGCTACGGCCATGACTGTAGGGCCTCTGTGGAACTTCAATCCAGCTAGGGATGGGGAGTTGAGCCAGGAGTGGAGATGAGGGTGGCTGAGGTGTTCACGAAGTGAGGAGCTCGTCGGGGACACATGCTGGGAAAACGCACCTGGGGGATTGCAGGGGACTCCATATACGGCTGTGTGAGACCAACGATTGATGAACCCATCCCACTGACGTCGTTCCGTTGAGCTGCAGAGGTCTGTGAAAGCAGGAACTCTTAATACGGTGGGGTTGGGAGGGGATGGAGGGTGTAATCCTCACGCTGTTTTCAAAAGACGCGATTGCAGTCTTAGGGCGGACCGCCCAAGGGTCAAGTGTATTTTGGAATGGGAGAAAGGGGTCTTGGGGCATTCCCTGAAGCGCATCGTAGGGGACTTGGGTCGATAGTGTTCCCATTGGAGTTTCCGTGAAGGAAGTGTGAGGGAGTTGGGATAGATCGTCCAGCAAAGCGGGGGCCACGGAGCGATGCGCAACCTCGGGAATGGTGAAGCCCGGTAGACACAGAGCCTAAATTCTGAGAATAGCGAACGGCGATTGAGTGATAGAGGCACTTACAGCGCACCGCTCAACGAGGGCGATCTCATCGAGGAAATGTTTGAAGCTTGCAGAATCTTGTGTTTGGATCATGATGTCTATCGTTACTGGAGCTCAATCGCGACGAGCGGTATGATTTTATACTTCTTCCAGAGGCCATCCACTCTTTCACTAAATAATTTGTCCAACCAAAGATGGTCGCATTTTCCGTGACATCCCGATAAATTTCGTCCGCCCCCCGAACCAGGGATAGAACTAAGCATCCGGGGGTATTAGCTGCCACACGTGGAAAACCAGTTTCAAGAAAACATGACAGGTAATTAGAGAATCACCACACGAGTCGTTTGGAACCAGCATGGACCAGGCCAGGATATGCAGAACTTTAACAAACGCAGAGGTGAGTCCCAGATGGGTGGTCCAGGGTCCAGGGTCCTCGGCCCAGTCTCTCGCCCCACCAGATGTCACGTCACGTCCGTTTTGATGCGATCAGGTGGACTTGGCGGATCACCTTGCAGTGTTCGGGGGGAACTATTGTTCTGGCGGCTAGGGAACTCTTGTGCTGGCGCCTGGGGAACCCGACGAGACGCGAGCGATAGACACGTCGGTTTCCTAGTCATTCCAACCAACCGCATGTCTGTGGAAAGGATGGTCGGCCAAAGCGAAATCCCAGAAGCTGCGGCGCAATGAGTCAAAACCCTTAGTGTCAGCGTTCGTATAACGCTCTGATAACACTGGCGGGATTCCCGGGGGATTCGGAGGTCTGCAGGGGAGGAGGGAGCGAAAGAACCTGTTCAACGGCCGAAACGTACGGTGAGGGAGAAACGCAGGACGGGCGAAAGTGGGGGGGGAGGGGGGGGGCAAGGCGCAGAAGACGCAAAACAACTGTCGTATTTATGTATACCTTCCCATGCGCGCCGAACAGAATCGACCAATCACTCAGTTTCGTTTTCTGGCTGATCCTCACAACAATGAGGGTTCTGCTACAGTACTCGGTCTTTCGATCTTTCGACCTTCCGGCACGTCCCAGGCCTGCAGCATGGGCCCTCTTCCCCCCCCCCCCCACCTCTCCAGATCTCTCCCTTCGCAAACCGGCCCTTCTAGTTCGTTCGCCTCGGACTCGATACCCTTCGCACAACCTCCGATGCTCCAGTCATTAACCACACGTACTCCTGCGGGGGTGTAGATGTTGACTTGTGAAAACAAAATTCACGGGACAACGGGTGGGGACGTGAGGAAGACACCACTTTGGACCAGCCAGGGGGAGCAACGGGGAGAACGTAAATATTCAAATATTGAGGGCCTGCGCTGTCGGGGTTTCTACATCTACCTCCGAGATTCCATGCCTACACCTCGAGAAGATCAGCGCTGCTTCCGATGCAGTTAGTACACATTGGAGTCGATCCGATGGTTTCGGACACAAGGGTCTTCAACATCGCCACTTTGTGGCGAGCGGAAGGGCATAGTACTCTTCATCTCTTGCAAATATTCTATGGGTTGTATTACAGCTGTAGGCGATGCTTCCGGAGGGGTCCGGGAGACATAAGGAAAACTTAAGTAAAAACCTGTGCCAAGCGCGCACTCCCATCATTCACACTTTCACGAGGTGGAGACTCAGAGCTTCGTGCTCATCCTAACCCGCTATGGTGATCACGTGCCTGCCCGATCGTTCACACGGCGTGATAATCACGCTCACAGCCAACCTCCACGGTGTAGCACCTCAAAAACTCAGTGGACCTGCTCGATTTCGGTGGTATTACAACCGTGCCGTCGAGCACTCTCCGTCAAGATCGAGGTTTTCTCGACATCCATACCCTGGATTCTGGCGAGCCTCAAACCCCGTCCGGTCTTCATTTCCTTGATGCTCGTGTGTTTTCATTTGGGGATTCTTCTAACGGCGTCCAGCGAATATGTACGAAGTTACTGCACTGAATTTTTGATGAACCACCACGTTGTACACAGTTTTGGGCCTACTGCAACTTCCGGCCACTAGGGTCCGCACTTTCCGCTTGACGAGGTTCGGATCCTGTATACGAACCGAGTGCGAGTTGTTTTTTTGGTTAATAGATGTTCATTCCGCACTGTCACTGTGCGCACACAATTACACCTGCCCCACAATCTCACCGAAACACAACATGCCAATACTGTAAAAACTCAACGCAACAGCGCAGTACGTGC
>Ga0307513_10007449_pt1 | contig 14184 bp, 13 predicted proteins | sample 15_EM_MG_FD_202174 | JGI IMG/M metagenome (GOLD analysis project Ga0307513, IMG submission 202174) | Populus trichocarpa ectomycorrhiza microbial communities from riparian zone in the Pacific Northwest, United States - 15_EM | ecosystem: Host-associated > Plants > Roots > Unclassified | place... | reverse complement strand
GTCCGGATGCTGCGGAGATGCGAGGCAGGAAAAGAGACGTCAGGACGTGAGATAAGGGGGGGGAGAAGAGCAGGAGATGTGGGGTGGCGGCGGGATGTGGGTAAGGTCCGACGTCAGGTCAGGACGCAATCGGCGTTGGGAATGGCGTCCGGATGCTGGGGACGCAGAGGACGGAAAAACGACGTCGGATGCGTCCGGACGCGGCGCCCGCGCCTCAGACGCAGGATTAATTTTTGCTGATGATATAGCCGTCTGATATTATGCGTCACATGATACAAGAATTGCCCTCTCACATGAGTATGTTTTAGATTGAGCTGTCACAGTCAGTGACCATCTGTATGTTGTATCACCTCCAGCTGAGTCAACTTACCTGCTTCACACTCTCCTCTGATGGCTCAATATTCCCAGAATCCGATATCGTGTGCAGAGCCTTTCCTCATACCGTGTATATCCGAGATGTCAAAGCAACCGGGTTCCGCAGTGGGTTATCAAAAAGTGTGTAGCGGAGCATCAGCGCGATTGCCTGCTCTAATCTGGTCCCTTCACACCCTGTAACAGTATTTCGCCGTGAATCTGATGCCAGCCTGGGCCACCCGGGTCGTGGGATAACCTGTTCACCTACAGGACTCGTGGATCTGACACCTGATGTAGTACCACTATGGGTGGCTAGCGGAGTGGAATATCCTACTGTGGATGACAGAAAGGTCGGCGGACTGTAGGCTCTACCACGGATTATGCGTCCACCATTTCTTGGTGTCCATAAAACGAGAGGTACCTCCTGTGATCCGGATGTGGTGGAGATTCGCACCACGGGTCGCTGACCGTTTCCCTGTCTGCAAGACACCTGCCACATATGATACTGTTCGGATGTTCTTCCCTCGGAAATGTCGGAGGCGTCATCATCAATCTCGGTCGCCAATCCAGTTTCATCTGAATTGCATGGCTTTTGTAACAATCCTATTAGTAGGGTTTTTATGCAACAGGCAACGACAGTCGTTTCCTAGGGTGAGCAACTCTTCGTGTCTGTAATAAGGCGTAGGGAAATACTATCTCTTCAGATAGTACGGAACTGGCTTGCTTGTCTGAACGATCCGTCGAAGGATACTATCTCTTCAGATAGTAAGATAGGTGGATTATCGTGCTTGATAGAACTATCACAATAGTTCTATGTCCGAGTGGCCCGTCGAGACTATCACAATAGTCTCCGGGTTCTTAGAGCGTAGGCTCTCGTAGAGGAGGAGTGTAGGTAAAGAGAGTAAAGTATAATCGTATTGCAATATCTTGAAGTATAGAAAAGTACTTAGATGGTTGCGTGAAGATCCTATCCCTTGGTCGGTTTTTTTTTTTTTTTTTTTTTTTTGTAATCAAATCGTTATTATGTTTAAAGGTACAAAAGACTCATGCAGCGCTAGCTATGGAGATAAAAAACCTATAAGCAAATGTCATCCCGCCCGCTTCACCTCGTCATGGGAAAAATCAAACACCCCGAATCCATAGGAAAAGTCCCCCTCGCCTAGCACCTAAGATAAAATACCCCAGACACGTAAGGAAACAATACATAGAAACGTACAGGTAGAGAGACCCAAACCCTTCAGCAGGCTCCCCAAAACAAAAGAAACGACGGCTGCTCTAAGGGCCTTTCGGGGCCCGGGGGAGAGGATAGATGATCGCCGACACGGGAAAACTCATAGGTTGAGGGCCGACCAAAAACCATGATGTACGGTCGGGCAGGTCATTACATCGTTCCCAAGCGTTGGACAAAGCAACGGAGGCAGTGCTATACCACGACTAGGCGTAACCGAGGAAGGGCGGAACGATCGGAGGGGGAAGCGGGCGAGGGGAGCCACCGAGCAGAGGGGATGCCAGCCAGGAAGGTGAGCAGTAGGGTGCTAGCCGGTGAGTAGCAGTAGGGTGCCAGCCAGAGGGGGGGAGCAGTAGGGTGCCAGCCGGGGGAGGAGTGTTCAGCAGTAAGGTGCCAGCTTAAGGGGCAGTACGGTGCCAGCGGACGGAACCGGGAGGGGGGTAGAGGAAGGATCGCGAACGGGCTAGCCAGAGCCGACAAACGGGCCATAGCAAGGGCTTTTGGGACGACGGCGAGACCGGGACGAGACCGTGATGTTACTAACCGAGGCTTTCCCCATCAGAGGTACAAGCCCAGCAAGCCGGGGCCTACTTTGACCGAGAGTCCGACACCGTAACGCCGACCGTGAGCGTAGCGAGAAGCTTTCCGACCGTGCAAAATCCTAAGCGAGGTGCAAAGGAAGTGCGGGGTAAGGGGGAGAACCGAACTTCATGAGCGGGTGTCAACGATGAACGGGAACAAGAACCCCAAGGAGGGGAGGCATGCGTGCCCCAGGAGAGGAGGGGAGATGGCTTAACGTCAACCCCTAGGCAGTAGCCATGATGGGGGAAGAGAGGTGGGTGGGGGAGGGTGACGATGATTTCCCGTGGTGTTGAGATTTCAATCGCCGGAGGTGGAGGAGAGATGGTTCGTGTCCTATGCCTTGGTCGGAACCAAGCGCCTTATATAGGCATCTTCTCACAACCCTATCCCTGGTGACTCATCACCTCGCGATACATAAACCTCTATGACTCGTAGGGAGTCATAGCGTGAAATCCATCACTGACTCATATGAGTCATCGCACAACATTCCGTTCACCAATCAAAACCCATGAACCAAATCATGTGCTCGAACGAGTCACATGCGTGAAACCTATGACTCATAGTATGAGTCATGTGCGAAAATCATTCCATCATATGGCGTCACAATCGTGAGTCATGAAACAATCACCCAATCATAATATAACAATGACTCGCGAGTGCGTAGTCATGTGCGAACTATGAGTCAGGCTATGTCATAGTGTAAAATCCAACATACCTTATGACTCATAAGTATGAGTCATGTGAAATCTGCCTTGCTTAGTCACCATTTGTGACAGCTTTTCGTATTCATCACTGCGATTGTCGCTTAAATGAACGGTTTCCAAAGGCGCTTGCCTGTCGGGCTCCGTCTTGGGTTCGATATTCGCCCTGGTTTGTATTGTGTTTTTTCATAGATGCTTGGGCGGTCTTGCTAGAACCCCGGTCTCCCCCGGACCGGTTGATTGGCTCCGACACGACGGCAGCAGGGTTAAGAGGGTCAGAGAGCTTCTAGATTCGTTGGCCTACATTTCCGATCCTGATGCAATAGGGTCAGGTACAATGTTGCACCTATACCGGTTCATATTCAAGTTGCCAACTCGAGAGGTTGGCCGACTGTATGCCATGGTATACAGTATGACGTCGTGTGTACACCCATTTAGATTACCCACTTGAGGTGTTGGCTGACTGGATCCCATGGTTTCTGGTACGACATCGCGTCTACGCTCAATTTGATTGCCTGCTCTATTCGTCAGCTGACTTCGTGAATTTGTCTGTCGTTGCCAATACATCGTGGACTACTGGATAATCAGATGTTAGCCAAAATAGAACTCTGATTTTTGGGAGCGAAGAAAATAGTTCAACCTATATCGAGTCTTGTGAATAGGAGGAGTTTGGGTGGTTTTCTTGTTTTCGATAGGAGGCTTTAGGTCTTATACGCCAGGACTTAGGGGGTGGTGCATCATACACTATCACTGGGTATTGAACGCAGGTATACCCTTGCGAAAAATGGGTTTCTGAATATTCAACATTGTGTCTGTGATCCTGCTACTCTCAGCACTCCTAGACTTCAAGACTCCACGCTGAAAGATTTAGACGAAATAGAGGCGTTCATAAGGCGGGGTACTAGCCACAAAAAGTATCAGTTAGCGACAATAATTCTAGCGAAACATTGGCCGCACCTAAAGTGGATGATAAATATGGAACCTCATCTCCAGCCAACCAATCAACACACATGAATGTAAAACGTACTGTGGTCGCAAAATAACCGCCACCCGGGCCTGGACAGTTCTGGTTTGATAAAGTGATGTGGGCCGAATCTAGTAAAGGTCAAACTTCAGCTAAGGCAAGGCTGGGAGTCTAAGACGCAAGGGAAAAAAGGGGATCAGGTACAAGAGATTGAAATAGCTAGTCATACAAGATGCTAATGCAAGGGCGCTCACTGGTATGATTTATATCCTATGCTAGCTAAGAAAATCCCAGGGTGAAAATTCAACATCTAAACTACGAAGCTTGCACAAGCAGACAGGTAATGAATAAGTAAAAGAAGATCCACAGAACAAAGAATCAGTTGCCGGCAACCGTAGTGCTTCGTCGACTGCCCTTTGATGCTATTTGGGTGTTTTGGCCCACAGCTGTAGGGGCATTATGACTGTTAGGAGCTGGGGATGCAGGGGGCCAAGGGGAGGGAGTGATATCCTGATCCAGCGCAGGGGCCGGGGTTGGCGGTGCCAGCGGACTAGTCCCTGCATTGGGGGTACTGGGAGCCAATGGGATAAACTCAGCATTTGGTGTAATGGGAGCCAGCTCAATTGTCTCAGCATCGGGGATCGTGGGATGGGCCGCAACTGTGGGGCTAATGGGGTGGGAGTGCGGCCTGGACGCTGATCAAGCGTCCCAGTGCGTGCAGCAGGAGGACCATCCTGCCATCGTATGGATCACGGTCGCTTCCTTTCTGGTTGGAATTTCTGAGCCAACCAGCGATCCATGGCGTGCCCTGGATCAGCTGTAGAACGGTTCTCAGCTGCCTGGAATCTGACGGCGACGACCACTTCGAGCGCAACACTGGCACGATGGGATTAGCGCCCGATGCCTCCTCCTCTATATCCAATGGCAGAAACCTGGTGACGCTGGATTGCCTTGAGGGGCCAGGGAAGCTTGAATTGTTGTCCTATTCAGGCGGTTTAGTTATTGAGTAGGGTATTCTTCTAAATAGCTGAAACACAATAAGCTTACGTCGATAACAATTGTCTCCCGCTCCTGGGGCATCTGTGATTCCCATTTGTCCTCCGCCACATCGTCCTCGCTGTCGTCCTCCTCGCCATCGTCCTCGCTGTCGTCCTCCTCGCCATCGTCCTCGCTGTCGTCCTCCTCGCCATCGTCCTCCTCAACGTCCACCCCCTCATCGTGCTCGTCATGGTCCATATCTTCCATTTCATCCCAGCGCTCTCCCGATTGCTGCCTCATACGCCTATTTCTCACGACGATGTGGTCATCCTCTTTGTCCTCGTGGTCCGATGGGATCCCCCCCACTCTATCATCTGCCTGCCCGGAATCTTCCCAGACGTTGCGGTCGAAAAATAAATGTCTGCACATTATGGGCTCCGGCATTAATCGGTCATCCCCTGCTTCCTCGAGGCGTGACTCCAGAACCATGAGATCCCGAGGATGTTTGCCATCTTTAGCAAGGAGCCAGGCCTGAAGGTCATCATCTTTGTTGAGGAATATCAGATCTCAGAGGGGGAGTGGGGCTGCAGGATCTAAACTTAGTGTGTTGCTACCTTCACGAGTTGAGGCAATGAGATATCAAGGGCACAGAATCACCTTCTCAGAGCTTTGCGCCTTTATCACACCGTGCAGGGTTTTTATGCTTGGCGAATTGAGGACTCCAGAGGCTATTCCCTGATCGGAGCCATCCTCCCTCCAGGGATGGCCGAGGAAGGGATGCTCACCCTGAGAGGCACCAGTTCAGCGAACAATGTAGATTCTCATTGCCTGTGAGGTATATGCGGAAGTGGAATTCAGCGATGACACTGAAGATATTTATTACTACGGGGGACCGCAGAACTTAGCGTGGATCGATCACTTACTCAGATGTCGAGCAACCTCATCACCAGCCCACTCTGCGTAGTCAGGCTTCATTGCCGTCCTTAGTTTCTTAGCCGTGTCCTTGACCAAAATCCTCCCCTGATGACTGACCTGCCTGACCTCGTCAGCGCGGTGGTTTTTTTTTACAAATTCGATCTGCGATTTGACAGGTGGAAGAGAACTGGCAAAGTCGAGGATCACCATCAATTGATCGTCGGTTAGCCATCCTGGATCGAACGAGCGGGACTTGATATAGCCCTTAACATCACGACGCCATACGTCGTACGCTCTAGTTTTGGTTCAAGCATTCTTAAATCCACACCAGCTTTTTGCATATGCTATGTTGCCATAGCGCCCACTGATTCAGGTGGTAGTTTAAAGGGTTCTTGGATATATGGGTAGGTTGTTGTTGATGTACCCAGAATCCTCAATGGCTGGAACAAATAGGGATTTTCACGGGATCCTGACGGCCCACTGTGACATAAATGGCAACTGTCAGCCACACATTCGAGCATCTTTGAATAATACCGGTGTCAATGGATCATTGATTACCTTCTCTCCGCACTGCATCTGTTGGCGGCAGCACGCGCAGGAGCCCTGCATTTACTGCTCCGAACTTCACTTTTGTTGTGCGGGACTGCTGAACGTCTACAACCAATCGTAATATTAATATCGAGACCAGGTCAATGGTGTCCCAGCGTGAACTTACTTTCCTTGGGTCACGCAGCCTGCTTGGTTATTCTTTGTGGCTGGTACACCAGGCTGCCTGACGTAATGCGATATTAGTATTGCCAACGATTAAATGCTTGGACCAAGTGTTCTTACGCTGCCCTTTTGCCCTTGGCTCTTCGGGCCCTCTCGCGGATCATTTCCACTATGAGAAGTGATGAATGGGGGTGGGGGGTGAACGATGTGAAGGAGGTGTGAAGGAAGTGAAGGAGGGCAGATGATGACCTTTATAGACGTCAGGAACGCTCTTTGTGCATCGCAAAAAAAACCCGCTAGACGTCTGTGTTGTGTAAACATTGAACCCTACGATGGGATGACCTCGTAGGGTTTGCATTACTCTGACGATCTCGTACCCACCATTCAAATGAAGACCTAAAGTTATGTTCGTAAGCTCTAAATTTAGCTCAATAGATAATTCAAATCGATGCTTATGGTGTCTCTTCATTGATATATGAAATAAGCTTTTAAGCCTCTCCAGGGTCCGGATGCTAGGGGGTTGTTGTTCAGGAGATGCCAAGCGACGTCGTTGTCCTGGCTACAAGACCTTTTTGTCAATATCTTGGGGGAAGATCCCAGTATCATGCGGCTTAAAAGATAAGATGCGATCATCCAAGAAGCTCAAGCGCTCACTCACTTGTTCCTGCGTGCGGCTGACATCAACCCTCATCGACACTCATCAACACTCAGTGACTCTCAGCGACTCTCAGCGACACTTCGAGGTTGAGGAGGCCACCAATACCACCATATTTCCCTGAAGCGTTGATCTATCTAATCTATAAGCTTAAAATTTCAATCCTGAATACATGAAAAACTACGATAAACAAAACTAATAAAACAATGACTCTATTTAGACACGACAAGCAATCGCCCTACTGTTTGATCTATCACGTTTTGTGAACCCCCCCTCGCCATTGAACCTCCGCGAACTCTCTTTGATATCTGTTCCGCACAATTGTCGCCCTTCTGATCCCCACCAATGAGTAACTCTACCCCATTCATAGACTCACGCTCCGACCCTTCTAAGCGTGTTTTCTCCAATTTCAGAATGTGAAAATTTTCATCATCTGGAGCACCGCACGTGAGAGTCTCGCTCCCGTGTGTTAGATGCCCAAGTAGGTCAGAAGACATTAGGACATTCAGTCGCCTCAACGATTTGACAGTGAGCGGGGTACGAGCCATGGCGGATTCAACAGTATCAGCGACAAGGGGTGGTGGCATCCTGGGGCTGTCCTGACCTTTATGCCTGGTGTCCGCGACATCAGATGATGAGCCGGATGATCCTGAAAGGGAAGCACTAAGGGCGTCGCCATCTTCATGATTCCCTGATCGATTGGCGTTCCCGTAATCACATCTGGGTGGTACATAGGGAGCCCGGTAATGCATGTTCCCCATACGGCCTGCTTTGGAATCAGCCCAATCGGCGACGGCATCGTCATTGAGATATTGGTGTGCCCTTAACGATGGTGTCGCCGGTTGTGTGTCGCGCTCGTCGCCGTAATAATAGATCATGAGATCAAGTTGTTTATCGAGAACTCGATTCGACAAGTGCCAGCCTCTTACCGTTTCTTGGCTTTCAATGAAAATATAATCAAGGCAAGATACCAGTTCGGAAGGAACCCTGCGGAGCCTTCGGCGGCCTTCTCCAGTGGGACCAAGTATATAGCAAATTCTGTCGTTTGGTACATTTCTCAAAATCATAGCTCACAGGCCCCGGATGTCATAGGAATCTAATTCGGCGAACAGTACACCATTTATACGGGGGGGAAGCCAATGCGGCATGTTATACTGAGGCCTAAAATTTAAGTTGGCTCTCGGTTCTGGTGTCTGACCCTGGGTACGTCTAGAAGGCCAGGTCCAAACAATATGCACACTACGGGGCCTCCCAAGTAGAGCACTCCAATCTAATGAGTATCAGTCAGCAAGTAAAAACACAAAAGGCCCTAATAGTAAGGAAAGAAACTAACCTGGTGGCATAGGATCGGGAGCCGCATAATTCCCACCCCTAGGAAGCACCGTTGGAGTTGGGGCATTCCTCCTGACCAGGGACGGAGTTTATATCTCGGTCGATGGGTCTGGTGTCCACATCTGATAAATCACTGATGCATGTGGTGCGTTTGCGCGATTCTGAGCCTAATAGTTTAGAGCAGGAGCATGTGGTAATAGATTAGGAAGAGCATTATCGGCGGGAAGGGCAGGTGCGTTTTGACCCGGAAGAGCGTAATTCGCACGAAGCCCTGGTATGTTTTGCCCAGCAGGAGGGTAAATTGCAGAATGGTGAGGTACGTTTTGCCCCGGAGGGGGGTAATTCCTGTGATGATCAGGTACGTTTTGCACCAGTTCACCTTGCGCCGGAGGGAGGTAAAACCCATGATGAGCAGGTACGTTTTGGACCTGAGGTGGGTAATTCCCATGATCATCAGGAACATTTTGCGTTGGTACGCCTTGGGCTGCTACACCTTACGCTAGAGGGAGGTAATTCCCATAATATGGATGTACGTTTTGCGCCTGAGGGGGGCATGCTGGTGGAACGTTTTGGGAAACTGGTCCAGGGTTTGGTACCGTCGTTGCGGGACCCCACTCATCTGGGGCGTTGGGGGGTAGTAACCCATCGCTCAGCATGATCTGATCATAGAAGACTCCATTCTGGCCCAGTGGTGCCAGGCCTGTAGAAGGATTCTTCACCCTGGTTCTCAACTTCACACCACATTCTTTAACAAGTTAAACTACAGCCTCATCGATCTGGCACATAACGGCCCTGTTATTCGCAGCTGCAGCTGTGAGAAGGCTGTCGCAGGCAGGGCGCAGTGCCCTCATACCAGCGACGATTTGCTGGAAAGGGTGCTCAGGGAATGTATGGATTTTCCTAAAGCCCCTTGCAAGCATCTGATCCTTCACTGCCTCCCGCCATTCGCCATACAAGTGGTTGTCGTTGGGTATACTCATTGATAACTTGTGATCAACAATCTTTCGCTAATTGCAGCGTCTTGAACTTATATATCCTCTCAGGGATACCGGCGGAAGGTGATATGTTTGGCCCATGGGAGCCTGCAGGTTTCCCGCATTTGGTATAGAGACATACTCTACGTTATTATGTGCTATATCGCTAGACCTTTGGGTCTCTAGGTTGCTGCCGCGGTGAAAATAGCCTGAGGTGTGGATTCGGTCGATATCATGCATGTTGTGAATGTGAGTTAGTTCCTGTAACAGGTTTATTCTTCTCTAACGAAAATACAATAGGATCGGCGATAGACCTGGTAGCGCTGGTGCTAAGGGAGGCTTCAAGGGACCGGAAGTAAGAGGTAATAATTGAAGAACAAATTGGACTCAGGGATTGCAGTTCAACCAAGTGTATTCTTAAACTGAAGGTCTGTCGAAGTCTGCTGTCTCCTGCTAGCCAGGAGACTGGTTTAAATACAAAACCCACGAGTCATAGCCTTCCTGCAATCACGATCATTACCAGTAGCTGCCCACATACCGGAATCCTGTAATCCTGCAAGACCAAAGGAAGAAACATAACTGAGCCTTCACCAGTGTTACATGACCATTCCATACCCAGAATCTTAATATAAACTTCCCGCAAAGGAAACTAAACCTAGCAATACGATAGTAGCATAGCCTATCTGACTCAGAGACAGTGGCAGAGCTGAAATCAAATGAAATAAACCAAATATAAATCAACAAAACGTAGGAGAACCTGTACTGCACGCTCCTGTGTACCGTTACCAGAACATGTACACATGTTACATTCCATTATTCTGAAAAATCAACAATCATTCCAAAGTCCTCGCTGTCTTTAGCGCTCTAGTCGGTGTACCATAGGAGGCGATCGTTATCTGTGGGGAAATAATCTTCCTCAGAGCTGCTAGAATCATATTCCTCATCGTCATAAGGTTCTCAGAAGTTGTCTGGGCAATCGTTTGCAATGAAAGGTGTAGAGGAAACTTCCATAGGTTCCCAGGAAGCATTAATATAGTGGGAGGTGATTTGGGGCGTTGGTTCTGCTGGGTGGTTAGCATCCCAGTATTTCTGTATGAGTTCTAGGGAGTGGCCAAGATTTTCGATAGGTTTCCAGGAGTCATCTGCTCACTCATAGCCTTTCCAGTAAACCAGGAATTTGTGCCTGTTGTTCTGGCGGCGGGAGTCAAGTATCTGCTCTGCTTCCTATTCTTCTGCGTTGTCAATTAGGATGGGTGCTGGCTTGTCCATTCGGGGGGACTTGAATCTATTGGGGTCGTTCTCCCTGTATTCCTTAAGGGAAGAAACATGGAAGTAGGGTTTCTGGGGGGCAATTCTGGGTGGGAGGTGTAGTTTGTAGTTGTCTGTATCAGGTAGATGTTCTAGGACCTTGAAGGGTCCGAACCAGCATGGTTCTAGCTTCTTGGATCGTCCAGGGGAGGAGGTAGAAGGGCAGCCTCTAAGAAGAACTCTACTGCCATTCTTGAAGGGTTCCGTTAGGGGTTTGCTGCGCTTGTCAGCTTGGATAGTCTGGCAGAAGGTAGCATGCTTTCTGGTCATGTCTACTTCCATTCTAGTTGCTTGATGGGCGTTTAGGATGTCGTCCACAGCTGGTACCTGGCTGGCAGATCTCTGGACATGGCAGAATATCTTCCAAGGGCGTCCATAGAGAGCGTGGTATGGTGAGATGCGTAGGGATTCATGGGGGGCGCCGTTCATGGCTGCTGCAATACCTGGGAGGGCGCGGGACCAGTTGTTCTGTATGGGGTTAACGAAGTTCCTCATTAGTTGTTTGAGGGTGCAAATCCTTCGCTCAACCTGGCCATTTGTTTGGTTCTGGTATTGGGTAGCCATCTAGACCTGTATACTAAGGGACTTCATCATTTTTGACCAAAACCTAGAGGTAAATCGAGAGTCCTGGTCGAGGACAATGCTGAGAGGGAGACCATTGACATCGAAGATAGTGCTGTCAAGTTTCTTGAAGAACTTCTCAGAGGTGGCACCGTCCTTGAGGGGGATGAGATGTGTGTAGGAGGTAAAGCGGTCCATAATGACCATGATAGATGCATAGCCATCAGATATGTTGAAAGGGCCGGTGGAGGCTATGGCTAGAGACAGGTAGGCCTCGTTGGTTTCAGGGAGCGTAAGGGATCGTCCATAGGGTGGGTGGCAGGCTCGTTATTAATCTGGCATTTATCACTGGACTGGCAGTATAGGGCGCTAGAAGAAGCACTAATTACAGCCTTATGCCTCCAGGGATCACGAAGAACTGCAAGTTGGGTGACACCTGAAGAAGAATCACCTGAGGGAACTGTATCCCCTACAACCACCAAAGCAAGAAGAATGTATACAGTTCCAGGACCAGTACCAGTGCCCCCGCCAAACCCACTGGTGAGATTAACAGGCGAACAACTTGTAAAATATGTAACTCAAATAGCTACCGGAACAGAACAATAACCCTAAGTCCAGCAACCCTCTCACTTTGAAGGAGAAAGGAGCCAATTGAGAATATTCCTGGCCCGGCTAGGAATCCACTTCGAAGATTTAGGATGGAATGAAGAACAACACCACGAGAAAATACCCTACGCCAAATGGCTGGTAAGGCAATCTGCAGGACAATGGCTGGTCCTATTAGAGTTTGGTACAAGGGCTCGGGGCCCCCGAAAAACACCGGCCCCCAGCCCCATTCCCCACCCAGCTCCACTCAGCCGCCCTGGGCAGGGTGTGTTTTTGGGCATTTCCTGCCACAGTCCTCGCCCCGCCTATCTCTCCAACAGGTTTCTGTTAAAGAATATTGGTGAAAGACTGGGCCCAGTCCATGGAATGAGTGGGGTCGGGTTCCAGATCGGGGCAGGACTAGGATATTCCCAAAAATATCCCCCCAGGCCCAGCCCCGTAACGAGCCCTATGTCCGATACTCGGAAGCAAGACTCGAAGAGAACTGTGAAACCACGGGGCCATTCGTGGAAACCCTCAGACTTCATTTTGGAGACATGGATGCCAAAGAGAAGGCTTCAAACAAAATAACTGGCAGTTCACAAGCTGGACGAACAATAACGGAATACTGGAACGAATTTCGTATAGTAGCAGCTGAGAGAGAATATGATGAAGGAACCAGGGCCAGAGTCTTATTAGGAAGAATGTCAAAGAAACAGAAAGATGCCTGGAAAGCTGGTGAAACTGACAATCTCAACATGAAACAGAAGATTACCAGATGGGAAATCACAAAGGAGAACAAACACAGTATGAAGGACTACATCAGGAAAGCAAGACCATGAGGGAAGTTCGACACAACACCACAGAACATCAACAGCACGTTCAGACCAGCTCCAGTCCGTGAAAATCATGGAGATCCTATAGAATTGGATGCCACAAGGAGAAGGCCAGGTTCAACATCTCGGCCAAAGAATACTACCCAAGAATGAGGCGCAATCTATGCCTCAAATGTGTCAAACCAGGACACCGAGCTACGGCATGCCAAAGGCAGGCTAACTGCAAAGAAAGAGCTATCTGGGAACCAAGGAACCACAACCAGAAGGAATGGAGGCCGCCAGCTAAGGCAAGAGAAATGCAGGTTGAAAGAGAAGCTGGAGAAGAGTCGGGAAACAATGAAGGGCCCTGTAAACAATGGTCGGAGGGACGGGACCAAACCAAAGCCCATTGATATGAGGAACCTTTACCCGGCACTTAACAACACTAAAACATTTGACAACGAAAACAACCTCATCATAGTCCAGATATGACTCCATCGTACGAAAAGACCTGTCACGATCAATGCAATGATCGACATGAGTGCAACAAAGGACTTTATCGACAAAGGGGTGTGACGGTGCAGCAAATACGATATCAGAACTATCAAAGCAAGGACAATACTGTCACAAATCGTGACTAAGCAAGGCAGATTTCACATGACTAATACTTATTAGTCATAAGGTATGTTGGGGTTTTGCACTATGACGTCATTTGACTCATAGCTTGCACATGACTGCGCACTTGCGAGTCATCAGTTGATTATGATTGGTTAATAATTGCATAACGTCACGATCGTGACGTCATACGAGGTAATGATTTCGCACATGACTCAGATTACGAGTCATGGGTTTCACGCATGCGACTCATTTGAGCGCATGATCGGGTTTATGGGTTGAGATCGAGGAAAGAGGACGTGCGCAGTTGATTCGTAAGAATCAACTGATGGATTTCGCACTATGACCAATCGTGAGTCATGGGGCTATGTTATGTAATGGTGACGCGTCGCCAAGGTTAGGGTTGTGGGAAGATGTCTATATAAGGCGCTTGGTTCCGACCAAGAGATAGGACCACGAACCATCTCTCCTCCACCTCCGGCGATTGAAATCTCCACACCACGAGAAATCATCGTCACTTTCCCCCACCCACCTCTCTTCTCCCACGATGGCTAGTGCCTAAGAGTTGACGTTAAGCCATCTACCCTCCTCCTCTGTGGCCCCAGCCTCCCCTCCTTGGGGTTCTTGTTCCCGTTCGTCGTTGACACCCGCTCATGATGTTCGGTTCTCCCCCTTACCCCGCACTTCCTTCGCACCACGCTTAGGATTTTGCACGGTCGGAAAGCTTCTCACTACGCTCAGTGTCGGCGTTACGGTGTCGGACTCTCGGTCAAAGTAGACCCCGGCTTGCTGGGCTTGTACCTCTGATGGGGAAAGCCTCGGTTAGTAACATCACGGTCTCGTCCCGGTCTCGCCGTCGTCCCAAAAGCCCTTGCTATGGCCCGTTTGTCGGCTCTGGCTAGCCCG
>Ga0307513_10007447_pt1 | contig 14187 bp, 19 predicted proteins | sample 15_EM_MG_FD_202174 | JGI IMG/M metagenome (GOLD analysis project Ga0307513, IMG submission 202174) | Populus trichocarpa ectomycorrhiza microbial communities from riparian zone in the Pacific Northwest, United States - 15_EM | ecosystem: Host-associated > Plants > Roots > Unclassified | place... | reverse complement strand
TCGCCTGGCTGGTGAGATCGAGGAAGGGCAGCACGGCGACCGATCGTGCGTCGGGCGTGGTACCGACGCGCCACAGGAACATAGCCAATCCTGCGAGTAGCGCGGCCCCGACGCTCCACATCACGCCTCGCCAGGGATGGGAGATGTGCGGTGGCACCGTCAGCGCCGGCTCATCTGCCGCCGCCCGCACCGGCGCAATGAGCCTGTATCCCAGCCGCGGCACGGTGACGATGTATTTCGGTTGCTTCGCGTCGTCACCGAGCAGGCGACGCAAAGCCGTTACCGCCTGGTACACCGAATCCTGGGTGACGACGACGCCCGACCACACCTGGTCGAGCAATTCCTCGATGCTCACGGTCTCTCCGGCGCGATTGGCGAGATACATCAGCAGGCGCAGTGTGCGCGCCTCCAGCCGGACGATTTCCGCGCCACGCGACATCTGCCCGAGTTGGGGGTCAATGCGCCAGTCGCCGATCTGCAGCGCAATGGTAGTGAGGCGATCCATGTGGGGCGTGGATATAGCACGCCTCCGCGCATCCTTCAGCGCGAATCGGAGCTTTTCAGCGCGGTTTCAGGACTATTCAGGCGCCCGGCGGCAATGTGCGCGGAGCTTTTCAACCCGCCTGAGGAGATGTCCATGTACCGACTCGCATTCGCCGCCGTATTCGCATTTGCCGCCATTCCGGCGTCCGCCACCACATACACGCTCGAACCCAATTACACACAAGGCGTAATGCGGTGGGAACATTTGGGATTCTCGTATCCCGCCGCGCAGTTCGCGCAGGGTACGGGCACGCTCGAATTCGACGAGATGAATCCCACCGTGTCGTCGATCAAGGTGACCATTCCGCTTGCGTCCCTGAGCACGGGCGTCCCCGATCTCGACGAGCGCCTGAAATCCGAAGACTTCTTCGAAGCCGCAAAATTCCCGGCCGCCACCTTCGTGAGCACGCGCGTCGAGAAGGGCATGGACATGAACCATTTCAAGGTCACCGGCAACCTCACCATCCGCGCGGTCACGCGTCCCGTGGTGCTCGATGTCACATTGCTCAAGATCGGCAAGAACGCACGCACCGACGTGGCGACGATCGGATTCGATGCGAAGGGCATGCTCAAGCGCTCGGATTTCGGGCTCGGCGCGTTCGTGCCCCAGGTCAGCGACGAAATTCAATTGCTGGTGACCACGCAAGCCGCCGAGGCCAAGGCTCAAGCGGCCTATCTCAAAGCGAAGGAAAAAAAGGAGTAGCAACGGGAGTATCCTCGCCGTTTCATGCGGGAGCGACCATGAGCGCAATTGATCGCCCGCTCGTCCGGGCGGTGTTGGTGAGTACGTTCATCGCCTTCGCGGCACCGGCGATCGCCGCCGAACTCGTCATCCACGAATGGGGCACGATCACCACGATTCACGAGGCCGACGGCAAGCCCGCCGTCGGCCTCAATCGCATCGACGAATCCGATGTTCTGCCGGCGTTCGTGCATCGCTATGAACCGGAGACCACGAAAAAGCCCGGTCTCGCGCTCGGCAAATCGCCGCACGTTCCGGGCCGTCCGGACGTGACCCTGCGGCTCGAAACTCCGGTGATCTATTTCCATCCGCCACCGAACAAGACCTATGACGCGCCCATCGACGTCAAGGTGCGGTTTCGCGGCGGCGTGCTCAACGAGTATTTTCCCGACGCGGAACCTTCAGTGGCGCTCGACACGGCGCGTCTGCAGGACAAGCGGGACGCGGGCGTCATCAAGTCGTGGGACGGCGTCGTGCTCGATAACTACGTCGTGGGGTCCCTGGAGTGGAAAGGACTTCGCCTGCACGACACCGTCGTCGCGCCGCTCACGAACGATAAGATCTGGCTCGCGCCGCGCGCCGTGAATTCGGTCAGCGTCTTCAGTCCGTCGGCGGGCGAGGGCGAGCAATTCATCTTCTATCGCGGTGTCGCGCACCTGGATGCACTGCTGCAGACGCGCACGTCGCGCGGCAAGGTGGTGTTGCACACGCCTGCCAATCTCGCGTGGCTCGACGCACCTACGGTGACGTTGCCCAATGTGTGGCTCGCCGAGGTGCGCGCGAATGGTTCGATCGCGTTCCGCGAGCATGGCGCGTTGACACTGCGCAAGGACGCCGCCGGCAAGGAGCTCGCGAGTCTGAAGCGCTTTTCAGCGGGCGACTTCCACGACGTCACTCAACTGCGCGGTTCACTCAAGAAAGCGCTGATCGCGCAGGGCCTGTTCGCCGACGAAGCCGAAGCGATGCTGAACACCTGGAAGGCCAGCTATTTTGAGAAGCCTGGCCTTCGGGTGTTCTATCTCGTGCCGCGCGAGTGGACTGACTACTTCCTGCCGCTCGAGTTTTCAGTGCCGGCGCGCGTCAATCGCGTGATCGTCGGGCGCATCGACCTCAGCTAGGCGTTGTTATTCCCAGTTTGGCGACAATTTCCTCGCCCCTGGCTTTCGCGGTGCGCGCCTTGCGAATCGCCTCGGCGGCCGCACCCGACGTGAATTGCGAGCTCGCCTCGGTCCATTCGGTCTTCAGCGTCTCGAAGTCCGTCTTCACGGCGTCGAACGCGGCCTTGTCGAGATCCTTCGGCAGCTTGCGCGACTTCGTCAGCGCGTCGACCTTGGTCTGAATGGCCTCGACCATCTGGGGCATCTTGGCGGTGAGGTCGGTCCATTCGGATTGCGCCGCCGCCATGTTCGACTCCGCGTCGGCTTTCTTGGCTTCCACCGTCGCCTTGAGCGACCTCACCGCGGAAGCAACCGACCGGGCGCCGATGACCACTGCGCTGTAATCCTTGCTCGCGAGGTTCTTCTTGAGCTTGGTGACCGAATCTTCCACGACCTTGAGGTCCTCCGCCGCATACTTCTCGGCATCCGCTTTGAACTCGGCCAGCGAGGATTCGACCTGGGCCACGGCTTTCTCGGCGGGTTCTTTCTGGCTGGCGCAGCCGGCGAACATCAGGGTGGTGGCGGCAAACGCCACGAAAATCTTCGCGATTCGCATCGGGGTCTCCTCGAATACGGTTTTGTCAGGGTATCCGCAGCCTTTGGCCGGGTTTTATCTTGTTAGGGTCCTGCAGAACGTCCTTGTTTGCGCGGCGAGTATGGACCGCAGCGTCCACGCCAGCTATCAGATTGCGCTGACGTAATCTTTACGGGCTGATCGCGCAGTGCACCAACCTATTGGATGGGAAAACTGCCGCCGCCCATATCGTCGTCGCGCTGGTTGTTGACCACGCGGAAGTACACGCGCCGGCCAGGGTTGCTCGGCGAGGTGATGTAGACCACGGCGTAGCGTTCGCTGCCGAAGTCCTGGAACGTGTGCGGCTCGGCATCCCAGCCGGGATAGTGTTGCCGAATCCACCGCTTGATGAAGCGGTCGACCATGAAGTCGTTGGCGGAGATGATGCGCACCGCCGTTTCCATCGAGCCGCCGGGCAGGGTCGGATCGGGCATGCTGATCTGCGCGCCGGCCACCGAGGCGACGCCTAACAACGTGACGGCGACGAGAAGCTGAATTGTTTTCATTGGAACCCCCTTGCGCAGCCAATAAATCACAGCCACTGGGGCCGGTCAATTGCGGCGGGAATCCAGCGCCAGGCGCACCGCGAGGGCGGCCAGCACGAAGCCCATGACCCAGCGCTGGACCACCAGCCACAGCGGATTTCTTGCAAACCAGGCCGCCAGGCGGGCCGCCGACAGGATCAGGGTGAGATTCACACTGAAACTGACCACGATCTGGACCAGTCCGAGCTCGATGCTCTGCCCGAAGACCGACCCGTTTTCGGGGTTGATGAACTGCGGGAAGACCGACAGGTAGAACACCGCGATCTTGGGATTGAGCGCGTTGGTCAGAAAGCCCATGACGAAGAGCTTGAGCGGAGAATCCGCGGCCAGTTCGCGCGGCTCGAACGGCGAGGACTTGCTGCCGGGCTTGATCGCCTGCCACGCGAGCCACAGCAGATACACGGCGCCAGCCCACTTGAGCAGCTCGTACGCCAGCGGAATCGCCATGAACACGGCGGTGATGCCGATGGCCGCGGCAAACATGTGCACGAGGAAACCGGCCGCGACTCCGAACAGGGAAGTGACGCCTGCCTTGCGCCCCTGGCACAGCGAGCGCGACACCAGGTAGATCATGTTCGGGCCGGGCGTGAGCACCATGACGAGTGCGGCGAGCGCGAACAGCGCGAGTTCGTTACTTGATACCAATGAGCTTCGCTCCTTGCACCATCGTCGATTCGGCATCCGGCGACAGGCGGAACGCCGCGAGAAAATCCGCCAGTGTGTAGTTAGGAACTCGCTCGTGGATGCGTGCCTTGTAGCCGACGGCCTCATCCACGCGCCCGGCGAGACCCAGCGTGATCGCGGCGATGGCCATGATGTGCTGGTGGGCATTCGGGCGCGCCGCCGCCTTGATGGCCCATTCCGCGGCTTCGTCGAGTTGTCCGAGACGCGCGAGGCCGAGCGCGCGGGTGCCGAGCATGGCGAACAACAGGGGATCGAAGGGCGAGAGGTGGCGCGAATGATCCGAAAAGGAGATCGCGGCGTTCGGATCGCCCGACTGTGCATGCACGAAGGCGAGCGTGTAGTGGGCGCTCGCATAGTTGGGGCTCAGGTCCACGGCCCGCTCGAGTTCGATGATGGACTGGTCCTGGCTGCCGCGCAGCCACAGCGCGCGGCCCATCGCCCAGTGCGCCGCCGGATCGCGATCGTCGACCATGAGACTCTTGCCAGCCGCGTCGAATGCGCGATCGATCTCGGGAGCGGCTTTCTTCCAGCCGAGAAAGGCGTTCTGGAAATGCGCGAACGACAAACCGGCATACGCGCGCGCAAACGTGGGATCGAGCGTCACGGCCTGCGAGAAGAATTGGCGCGCCCGCTCGTTGTCCACCTTGTTGAAGCGGTACATGTGCCACAAGCCGCGGTGATGAGCTTCCCACGCGTCGAGCGAGCTCGGCGGCTTGAGGATGGCGCGATTGCGCTCGACCATCTCGATCTCATGGGCGATGGACGCGACGATTCGATTGCCGATTTCGTCGAGCACGTCGAGCGCGTCCTCGATCTTTTCGTCGAAGACCTCGGCCCAGATGATGCGGGCCGTGCGCGTCTCGATGAGGTCGGTGCTCACCGTGAGCTTCTTGCCGTTGCGTCGCACCGAGCCGCTGACCACATAGTCGACATTAAGGATGCGCCCGGCTTCGTCGGGACCGACGGCGCGATCGCGCAGTGCAAACGTGGTGCCCTGTGCGATGACGAACATGCTGCGCAGCTTGGCGAGCCGCGTGATCACATCGTAGGCGAGCGCGTCGCCCGCACCGCCGCGCTTGTCGACATCCGAAGAGCGATCGACGAAGGGCATGACGGCGATGGACGCGCGCCGCGCGGAAGCCGGCCCATCGGGTGCGAACCTGTGAATCTCGGCGAGATTGACGTTGATCAGCTCGACGGGCGGATTCGTCGCGGGCGCGGCGTTCCTCTCACGCGCGGAGCGCCAGATCTCGCGCAGCGGCGCGCTGTCGAGCCCGTCCGCTTCGAATAGTTTGCAGGCCGACGCCAGGTGCGCCTCGCCTTCGGCGATGCGCCCTTGCCGTGCCAGCGACGCGAGCAGCAGCTCGTGCGCGTTGCGGTCGAAAGGGGAGAGCTTCAGCCACTCATCTATATAGGGTGCCGCCTCGGCGTCCGGCAGCGACCGCGAAAGGTTTTCGAGCAGTACGGTCTGGATGCCGCGGAAGCGCCGGCGCTCGGCCGTGATCCAGGCGTCGAACATCGGGCTGCGCGCAATCTCGAGTCCTTCGAGCAATTCGCCGCCGAATTGCGCCGCGAGTTCCTTCTGCCGGTCGACGCCTAACTTCCGGATTCCGTGTTCGGGAGCGTGCGTGACTTCGAGCGTGTCCACCTGGCAATCCGAGAGGTCGATCCGAATCGTGCTGCCATCGGCAATGACGCGCTTGCGACCCTTCTCGTCGATGAGTCCGCGAATCTTGGACAGGCACCAGCGCAGCTCGCCGCGCGGATCGCTGGGCACGTCCCACAGGAGCTCGCAAACCTGCGAGCGCGCCAGCGGCCGGCTCGCGAGAACCAGATAGCCGAGCAGCGCGCGCACTTTGCGCGAAGAGGGCAACTTCAATGCCTCGCCCCCACGCGACAGCCGCAGCGGCCCGAGGAGTTTGAAAACGAGCGATTCCACGGGCATTCCCACGCTGGTTACCACGCCCCAGTCATATCGTTGCGCTCGAAGTCTGGAAGAAAAAGGAATTTCATGAACGCTGTTCTGTCTCGAAACGCCTCCCGAACCGATCATCGGGCCATCCATGCGCGCCAGCAGTCGGCGTGGGCGAGCGGGGATTATGCCGCCGTTGGCAATGTGCTGCAGATCGTCAGCGAAGAACTCTGTGAAACCGTGAAATTGTGCCAGGACGAGCGCGTGCTCGATGTCGCCACGGGAACTTTTCATGCATCGCACGCGGCCGCGCGCCGCTGGTGTGAGGTGACCGCGGCAGCCTGTGCTTCGGACATGACGCCGCGTACGAGCGCGCGCATGGAAGCGGAGGCCCTCGGGGTTCGTTTTGTCGACGGTGACGCCGAAGCACTGCCGTTCGCAGACCAGAGCTTCGATGCCGTGATCTCCGCGTTCGGCACCATGTTTGCGGTGGATCAGGATCGAGCCGCCTCGGAAATGATCCGCGTGGTGCGCCGCGGTCGTCGCATCGGTCTCGCCAACTGGACCCCCGACGGATTCATCGGGCAATTGTTTGCGACAGTCGCCCGCCACATGCCGCCGGGGTCTTCGGGGGCGTCCCCGTTCCTGTGGGGCACCACGGAACGCCTCGAAGAGTTGTTCGGCGCGTACGGACCCATCTGGGCAAGTCGCAAGCAGGTCACGCTGCGCAGCCGCACGCCCATGGACTGGGTCGACAAGCTGCGGTCCACCTATCTTCCGGTTCAGAAGGTATTCACGCTTCTCGATGCCGACCGCAAGCGTACGATGCGCGCAGAACTGTTAGAGCTGGTAGCACGTTTCAACCGCGCGAAGGACGGCACGATGGTGGTGGATTCGGCGTACCTCGAGGTCGTCATTTCCCGTCGTTGACCCGCCAAACCGGGGCCTGAGGGCCATGATTTTGCGGGTAAACGCCATTTAGACCCGTACGCCCGGCGCAATTGCGGTACCTTGAGACCCGGCTAGTGATTCTTGGTCTTGTCCGTCTCTGGACCCGCGTCGCGTGACGCTTTCCGGCCAGAGTCAGTCACCTCAAAGCATTCGCGAACCGACCGACGGGATTTTCCGTCGGTCCACTGCCCATTGGAATTCATCCATGACGAAACTCTATGTTGGAAATTTGCCCTTCTCGGCCACCGAAGATTCCGTGCGCGCGTTATTCGCGGAGCACGGGAGCGTCGAAAAGGTCGCGCTGATCAACGATCGCGATACCGGCCAGCCCCGCGGCTTCGGATTCGTTGAAATGTCGAGCGCTGACGCGCAGAAGGCCATGCAGTCGCTGAACGGCCGCGATTTCGGCGGTCGTCCGCTCAAAGTCAACGAAGCGCAGGACAAACCTCGCGGCGGTGGCGGCGGTGGCGGCGGCGGCGGCGGTTACAACCGGCGCTGAAGGTAAACCCTCGCTACATGCTGCGACTGAACTTCCGCTCCATCAAAGGTGACGCGCCCACGCTGACGGTTGCGACATTCTTCCGGTTCCACGCTGACGGAACGTTGCGTGGTCCGGAGAACTACCTGGTCGCACGTTGCGTGGACGGTTGCTGGCAGTTGAGCGGGCGCATGCATCGCGAGCTCGATTGCGAGGGGCCGGTCAAGCTGCGCTTTTCCATGGGCGCAAACGACGTGCCGGTGATGCTCGGCCCGTTCGCACACGTGCGAACCGCGGCCGGCATGCTCTATGGCGACGATTCCTGCCTCAACATCTTCGTGCCCGGGAGAAATCCCGGGACGTCGGCTGCGTGCCACGAATTGACGCTGCTCTCAGCGGCTGGAGACCGATCCTTTGGCAAAGACTAACTACAACCAGGCGAAGCGGCAGAAAGAAAACGCACGCAAGGCCCGCCAGCAGGAAAAGCTCGCCAAGAAACTTGCGCGCGTCACCGGCGATCCCGAGTCGCCCGATTCTCCGGACGCGGCCGGCGCCCCGGCGGCGGACACGCCGCTCGTCTCCCCGGAGACAAAGGAGGCGCAGTGAGATTCACCAGCGCCAACAGCCGCAATCAATTGCGCGAGCGGCAGCGTCGCGACCGCGCGACCGCGCAGGTCATGCGCGTCATGTATCCGCAGTTTCCGTCGCTGAAACTCAAGTTCGGATTCAGCGAATCGGATCCTGATATCTCCGCGCCGGCACCGCACCTGCTGGTCATGCATCCGCCGTCCCAGGCCTATTTCGTGTTTCCCTGCCCGTACGCCGACTGCGACGGTGAGTTCGACCTCACCAGCGCCGTGGCGGAGCTCGCGCGTTCGCACGAGTTGCATTGCGAGGGAAATCAGAAATGCGGTGGGCAGCGTGTGCGTGACAAGAACGGCCGTACGCCATGTCAGCTCACGCTCGCCTACACCATCGAGCCCGGAGCCCAGGAGCCCGCGCGCTGAGGATCGGGGCAGCGGCTACTCGCCGATGTCCTCGTTCCACACCTCGGGGTTCGCGGCGATATAGTCGCCTAACATCTTTTCGCATTCGGGCGAAGCCAGGTCCACCACCCTGACGCCGCGTTCGCGGAGCCAGTCGATGCCGCCCTGAAAGGTGCGCGACTCGCCCACGACCACCGTACCGATCTGAAACTGCACCACGAGGCCGCTGCAATACCAGCAAGGCGCGAGCGTCGTCACCATGATGGTGTCGCGATAACCGCGTTGCCGGCCCGCCTTGCGAAACGCGTCGGTCTCGCCGTGCACCGAGGGGTCGCCTTCCTGCACGCGCCGGTTGTGTCCGCAACCTAGCAACTTGCCGCTGTTGTGAAAGAGTGCGGCGCCAATCGGAATGCCGCCTTCGTCGAGGCCGCGTTTTGCCTCCGCGATGGCGACCTCGAGCATGGCGTGATAGTCGTTCGTGTCTGTCATCAGGCGTCGTCCGTGGGGTCGAGCATTTGTTCGAGGCGTTCGGGATGTTGGATGAGCGCGTCGGCGCGACGGCGTTTCACTCTGCGTCTGATGAACACGCCGACAGTGGCGCCGATGGCCAAACCGATCAGGATTGCCACGAGGTTGCGCGCCATGATCAGAACGCGCTCTTCACGGTGCCGCCGTCGACGCGCAGTGCCGCGCCGGTGGTCGCCGAAGACAGCGGACTCGCGACGTAGGCCACGAGCGACGCGACTTCCTGCGGCGAACTGAACCGCTTGAGCAGCGAAGTCGGGCGCACGTGCTCGAAGAACTCCTTCTCGAACTCCGCCCCGGACTTGCCCTGTTCCTTTGCGAGCGCATCGACGAAATCGCCGACGCCGCGCGACTTGGTGGGACCGGGAAGCACGCTGTTCACCGTGATTCCCGTGCCGGCGACGGATTCGGCGATGCCGCGGGCGATCGCGATCTGGGCCGCCTTGGTCATGCCGTAGTGGATCATTTCCGCCGGTATCTGCACGCCGCTCTCGCTCGAAATGAAAATGATACGTCCCCAGTTGGCGCGGCGCATGGCGGGCAGTACCAGGCGGGAAAGCCGCGCACCGCTCAGCACGTTTACCTCGAAGAATCGTACCCAGTCGGCATCGGGAATTTCCTCGAACGGCTTCGGTTCGAAGATCCCGAGGTTGTTGACGAGAATCTCGATGCCCGGATGTTTGGCGGTCAACGCTTCGGCTACCGCTGCCGAGCCGAGATCGCCGGCAAAACCGATGGCCTCTTTGTTAGTCGCCTTGCGGATCGACGCCACTGCGGCGTCCACGCCTGTTTGGGTACGTCCGTTCACGATGACGCGGGCGCCTTCGGCGGCCAGAGCCTCGGCAATGGCGTAGCCGATTCCCGCGGTGCTGCCGGACACGAGCGCGAGTTTGCCGGCGAGTTTCAGATCCATTGGCGAATTCCTTTCCAGGTCGAGAGTCAAGATACGGCTGCGCGCCCGGCGTCCTCAGGCGTCATTGCGAGCGCGTGTTGTGCGCAGGATCATACCGCCATGAAAGTCCCGCCATTCAAGCTCGATGCCTGGCTCGCGGCCCACGAGTTCGCGACGCCGCCCATTCGCTACAACCTCGCCTCGAGCACGGGGCCTTTCTGGACACTGGCCGAGCTCATGGGCCTCGGCGGAAGTAGTCCCGCGGCTCTCGGCGACCTCACGCTGTCCTACGCACCGCCTCAGGGCAGCAAACTACTGCGCGAGCGCATTGCGGCGCTGCACGGCGCCGATGCCGGGCAGGTGCTGGTGATGACCGGCGCCTCCGAGGCCATCATCGCGCTCACCTATTTCTTCGCCGGGGACGGCGGCTCCATCGTGGTGCCGAAGCCCGCATATCCGGCCGTGCCGGTGCTCGCGCGCGCCTGGGGTCTGCAGGTGCGCGAATATGAATTGCACGCCGAACAAGGTTTCGCGCAGACGGCCGAGCAGGTGCTGGCCGCAGTCGACGCCAGCACGCGCGTGGTGTTCGTGAACACGCCTCACAACCCCACCGGCTCGGTGATGGTGGCGACCGAGCAGCGCAAGCTGGCCGAGGCGCTGGAAGCGCGCGGCATACCGCTGATCATCGATGCGGTTTATCACCCGCTGTATTTCACGGATGCGGACTCGAACATAAGTGTATTGCCCAACACGATCGTGCTCGGCGATTTCGCCAAAGCCCTGTCGATTCCAGGACTGCGCATTGGCTGGCTCATCGATCGCGACGCTCAGCGGCGCGAGGCACTGCTGGAAATGCGCAGCTACTTCACGATCTCGTGCTCGCCACTGGCGGAAGCGATCGGTGCACACGCACTCGCGAACTCGCACGCGATATTCGCGCGCCTCGGAACGGTGGCGCGCGCCAACCTGGCGCTGCTCTCGAGCTTCATGGACGAGCATCGTGCGGTGCTCGGATGGGCGCCACCCGGTGGCGGCACCACGTGTTTCCCATGGCTGCGCGATGGCCGCGATTCGCGTCCGCTGTGCGAGGCGCTGGCCAAGGCGGGTGTTCTGGTCGCGCCGGGTGACTGCTTCGAAATGCCGGCGCACTTCCGCGTGGGTTTCGGGGCGATGCCGAGCGGCTATGCCGACGCGCTCGAGATCTTTCGCCGCGTACTGGCGACCTCGACCTAGCTACCAGTCCTTGGCGGCGCTGGGATTCTTCGCAATGTCGTTCCACCAGCTCGTCGTGGTCGGGCCGAGGTGTGGCAGAAGCGGCTCGGTTCGATGGCCGGCCGCCCTGATCGAACTCTGCAGGCTCGGCATGAGGAAATGAGTGACCGCCCATTTCTGCTGTTCGCTGCCGTCCACCAGGACGCGCTCCACAACTCTGAGCACCTGAACCATTGAGTCAGTCGGGATTTTCGTAGCCGTGCTGCCCAGGTGGAATCCGAGGCGGTCGAGAATTTCGGTGAGTTCGATTTGCAGATCCGCGCCGAAGAGCTTGTGATCCTCGCGCAGCAATTTCAGAGGCGGTTCGAATGACGGGCACGCGCGAAGAAATGCTTCCTCGAGTTCGCCAATCACGGGGTTTGTCCCTCCATCACCATGGCACCTATCCTGCTTACTGCATCCAAGGCTTCGCAAGCGCAGGCCTTCTGGGCCAGTTCCTGACCGGCTGATCCTGTCCTACAGCCGCTCCTCGGCCTGGGCGAGCCGCCACGGCGCGTTGAGGCCAACCGGACCACCCAGCAATACGGCGCCACGCGGCCCAGTCCCGCGTTTATCGATCTGTGGGCCGCCACGGCACCCTAACCACGCGGGTTACCTTATTCGCGTGCAGCCAACCGCCCGCTGCTCGGGCCGCCCCGCGAAGAACTGCGGCAAAGAGGCTGCTTTTCCTGTACATTCGCGCCCGGCTTGTGATTCCTCGTCTTGTCCGCCCCTGGGCTTTCGCGTCATTCCGACGTGTCGTTTGGCCAGAGTCGCTCTCGCAGGGTTCCCCTGCCTATCTACATTTCACAGTGAGTATTTCTCTTGACCAAATTATATGTTGGAAATCTTCCCTTCAGCGCCACTGACGATTCCGTGCGCGCCCTGTTCGCGGCCCACGGCACGGTCGAAAAGATCGCGTTGGTGAACGACCGTGACACGGGCCAGCCGCGCGGCTTCGGCTTCGTGGAGATGTCGAACGCCGATGCGCAGAAGGCCATGCAGGCTCTCAACGGCCAGGACTTTGGCGGTCGCCCGCTCAAGGTCAACGAAGCGCAGGACAAACCTCGCGGCGGTGGCGGTGGTGGTGGCGGCGGCGGCGGCTACGGTCGTCGTTAAGGCTTAAGTTTGCGGACGCGCGGGTGGGATTTCCCGCCCGCGCGCTCGCGACGGCTACATCCAAAATGAAATTCACCACGGTAGGCCCCGAAGGGGCGCGCAACCTCCTCCGCGAAAAGCAGCGACGCAATCGCATGGCTTCCAAAGAGCTGCGCGTTCAGTTCCCGCAGCTCGCCTCCATTCGTATCGACTTCGCGTTCAGCGACGAGTCGCTCCAGCCGCCCGCGCCGCAGTCCATCGTGCTGCACCCGCCGGCGCGCGCCTATTTTGTTTATCCGTGCCCGTATGCCAGCTGCAACGGTGAGTTCGATCTCGCCGCGCCGGTGACGGACGTGGCCGAGCAGGGTCGTACCGGTGCCGCCGGACACACCGTCTGCAAGGGCGAACGCGTCCGCGGCCGCCTGGGCAAGACGCCCTGCGACCTGCACGTCGATTATTCGATCGCCCTGGGCCGATAGGCCCACCAAGAACAAGGGCAAATAACCGCCCGCTGAAGATTCCACGGGCATTTCCACGCCCGCTCCCACGCTCGAGGCCTAACGTGCCGGTCTCGACCTTTCCGGGAGTTCCATCATGCTCAAGCGACTCACCATCTTTCTGTATGGCGTGGCCTGCTACGCCGTGTTCTTCGCCACGTTTCTCTACGCCGTAGGTTTCATCGGCAATTTCGCCGTCCCGCGCACTCTCGATGGCGCGCCTGGCGCCAGCTTCACCGGAAGCCTGCTCGTGGACCTGGGCTTGTTAGGCCTGTTCGCGATCCAGCACAGCGTCATGGCGCGGCCGGCGTTCAAACGCTGGTTCACGCGCCTGGTGCCGGAGTCGGCCGAACGAAGCACCTATGTGCTGCTGTCGAGCCTGGCGTTGATCGCGCTCTTCGCGTGGTGGCAGCCGCTCGGCGGCAGCGTGTGGACCGTCACCGACCCGACCCTGCGCGGCGTGATCTGGGGCGCGTTCGCATTCGGCTGGCTGCTGGTGCTGGTGTCCACGTTCCTCATCAACCACTTCGATCTGTTCGGCCTGCGCCAGGTGTGGCTGCAGCTTCTCGGTCGTCCGTATACCCAGCTGGCATTCGGCACGCCGGGACCCTATCGCCTCGTCAGGCATCCGCTGTACGTAGGCTGGTTCTTCGCGTTCTGGGCGACGCCAACGATGACGCTTTCGCACCTGGTGTTCGCCATCGCCACGACGGCCTACATCCTGATTGCGATCCAGCTCGAAGAAAGGGATCTCGTCGGGCACTTCGGCGATACCTACCGCGACTACAAGCGGCGCGTGCCGATGCTGATTCCGTTCACACGCCGATCACAAGAGAGGCGGCAGGTCGCCGCTCGAATTCGTTCTTGAAATCAGGGAAGTTCAGACGAAGAGTGCGACGTCGGGGTGCCGCGAGGCGCCCCGACTATCTTTCGGTCACCGTCACGTCCGTGAACTCGTAGTCGCCGGTCGAGCAGCTGAGCTCGAACGACTCGGGTTTGAAGTCGCCGAGTTGGGTCGACGCCTCGATCCCGGCGATCTCGACCTTGAGCAGCCCGGTTGCATCGAGCTTCAACTTGAACGGGATCGGATTCTTGGTGCGCGGCAGGAGTCCGCCGACGCCAATGGAATCACGGCCACCGACTTTCAATAGCTGGGTGAACAGCGTGTCGGGCGTTTTCATAACCGCAAAAATCCGGAGCCCGAATGGCGCGCTCTGGTCCTTGCCGCCACGAAACAACATGGTTACCGCCGGGCTCCACTTCTTGTCTTTGAGCATCTCGTTGACGGTCACCTTTCCGGTTACCACAATCTCACGGCTGGATACCGAACGATTCCAATATGAGAAATGTCC
>Ga0307513_10007446_pt1 | contig 14188 bp, 7 predicted proteins | sample 15_EM_MG_FD_202174 | JGI IMG/M metagenome (GOLD analysis project Ga0307513, IMG submission 202174) | Populus trichocarpa ectomycorrhiza microbial communities from riparian zone in the Pacific Northwest, United States - 15_EM | ecosystem: Host-associated > Plants > Roots > Unclassified | place... | reverse complement strand
GAACAATTGATCCAGGGTTTTGGCAGACGTCAGTGTACACTGTACTGTGTGGACCTGTCCTCGGATTCCCACCACCTGTCTTGGGGACGTTGAACGTTATGATATTGTAATGTTATGGAGGGGGATTTTGAATCTGTGTGAATGCTAGGAAGTTTGATGGTTCGAGGAGCTATACTTGAACCTTTTCTGACATATTGATTCATCAGTCGAAATGGCCACTAATCAGGCTTTCGAGGGTCACTCTTGTTTTTTGGGCAGCGTAAAGGGGCGTCCTATTGTTCGTGACGAACGAGAAACTCTCGTGTTGATAAGTCAACGTTGTGGCGATTACTAGCGGTTACATCTTCCATTAGCACGCAACCGAGAGAGACCATCGCGGAAATGTCCAAAGAAGGGAAATCCCTTTAGCCGGCTTCGTTCCTTTCGAGAATTTCGATCAGACGAATTTGAAATGGGATGCCCACCAGCTCGTTGCAGCAATACCGGGATCTAAGCCTATGCAACCTTACAATGATCTTTGCCAATCATTCGAAAACGTTCCCTCCCGCAACGAATTGAGACAGCCCGGAGTGGTTGACCCCGCTTCGACGGGTCACCAAACCGAGTTTAATACAAACGACTATAGGTTCGTCTCTCCAAGGCCATCGCCACCGGTAAATACGTGGAAAAGTGCGCGCAGTGATGTCACTGACCAACGACCTGGAGCCGCAACCACAAGATTACCTTGTTGACAGGCTATCAGTAGATGACGACCACCTCGACTCAACGATATGTTTCGGGGCGACACTCGCAGCCCTCAGATTCCTCGCCAAACCTAGATAAATCGGCTTGACTGGAATTCGAGTCAGGCATTTTTTGATAGGTCAAGACACTACTGGACGATATGCGCAGTGCGGGCGATTTGACAGGAGGGCTGGGTACCGTGATGCCGATATGGTGAGAGACTTGGATCTATCAAGTTATTGGAATGATAGAAACTGGAAAGGAAGAGGCCACCGGAATTCGGTTGCGCTGAACGTCGCGAAGGATGATAAATGGGCCACTCGAAGTAGAAAGTAGAAGGCATCCGTTGTGGTATGCTTTCACCGAAAAGATGGTGAGGGGCGGTGCGAGATTGGACCAAGGGGTATCGACAAGAAAGAAAAGGAAAGAAACGAATGGACCATATGAAGACAATAGCCCTCAAAACATTCCACCCACATCCAGAGCAGCGGAAAAGGCTAACTAACCAGAACCCGCAGAAGTGCCGAAAATCAAAAAAAAAAAAAATTTCAAAAATGACAGTTCAGGAATGAAACGCACGCGACTTTGGACCATATTGAGTCCAGACTCCATAAATAGTCTCATCGAGCGCATTCCAACATTCAAGAGGTTAAACGACCATCAAAATTTGAAACAGAATTTGTAGGACAAAGACCACAAGCCCTCTTGCCATGGTCCAGCTAGGACTCAGAGAGAGTCCCTCATAGTCCTCGAGCTAACCGCCAGACGGATATCATTAGCAATAGCCATGAAAGGGATAATGGCGGAAAATTGAACGAATGGGGAACCCCAATCTGAGGCTCTTGGAGGGAACGTAGAGGTGGTGATGAGAAAGAAGAAAGGACAACGGCGGACGACGCATTGATTACATATCAATGACGTAACTCGGGCTAAATCCGAGAATTGGGGAGATATCCTTTATTATTCATACAGTGGATGAATAAGATGACAAGACGCAGACAAAACAAAAAGAAAATAGACCAACTTGACCGGAAATTAGGTATGGCGGTGGTGAGTATTCCCCACTCAAATTTCCCATTTCTTTTTTCTCCCGAAGCAAGATTCTAGACCTACACCCGAGGAACTCAGTTTTATGCAAACCCAGCTGCAAAAACTTCCCACAAAGTGTGAACAGGTCAGTAACCCCTGGCGCCCATTGTTTAATAGCGACGAAAAAACCTGCATTTATCATTATAGAAAGTACCCGTGTCAGTTGGCCCGAATAGTAAGTACAATTGTAATTTCTGGATCCAGCCCATGTTCACTTCATCAGTTTCGTTCAAAATAAAACGACGGAATCAGACTCGCAGGATGGTTATGTAAGTTCTAGTTGAGAGAAACCCTGAAGTTTGAGGTAGAGAATGAAGGCGCCTAAAAATATAAGCGGTTGAACGGGAAATTCGAATAGGTTAACGCATTCAAATCTCGAGAATCGACATAAACTTGGTCAGATCCTGCCGCACATCGGTGTTAAGCCTGCGTTGTTGAGACTGGCGGAAAGACGGCCAAGTTGGAGTACTTGCCAAGATATACCGTTAATTGGTTGAGGTCAATTTATGGACAAGAATTGAAGCTCTTGAAGTCTCATAATGTGTTCATCAGATTTGCGATGGAGAGAGACGGAGACAGGGATTAAAAAGCTTTAGGATACCAGAGAACGTTTCATCGTACTTTGAATATTCGTTTCAAATGCAGATGCAATACATAACATCGGTTGCGCGGACGGGGAATAAAAGCAGTCCAACTGAGGCGTTAGGGTAGCGAGTGGAATTACTCTCAATAATCTATTTGCTAACAATTGTTGTAAACAGAATGTGTCCGCCGTGGGCGCTCTCCGTTTTTTTTGTGCCGCTGACATGGCTGCTGGTGACGACGGTCGCAGATGAGTACCATCGTCGCGCAGTGGGCCGTGGCGTCAACTTGCTCCAGATACACTACCAACAAGCATGATCCACCTCACTGAAGATCGATCACGATACGGATAACCAATTAGGTAAATAAGCGCCAGGGCCTAAACAACATAACGCGTTTGTTGTCTTATTTGGTCTCATGTTACACTCATCTTCCAAATGGACACCTCTCGTCCAGCATACCGTGGCATACCGTGGCACTGGTCGAGAGCTAGCCCTGTAATTTGACATAGGGACGACATATAGTGGTATTTCATACAGGTACACCACCTTGCAGACAGATGCCGGTGCGCGCTACATACATCAATAGCGTGCCTGAGCCTGGAGTATTTGAACGTGTAAATGAATACAATGGCCTCTACATTTACTGAGCCTGGGTCATGGCTGGCGGGCGGTGCTGCCCGCAAACCATTCGCTCTTCTTCCCAATGCTGCCAAGCTCGCGTCCCCACGACATTGGCCTCTTCATTCTCTATTAAATTGCTTTCCACTTCTTTTGGGACATCACTATGTTTTCCAATGACATTCAAAACTGCTCAAAAGTTCCCCCGTCACTCCATTGCAATCCGGTTAGTAAATTTTGGACATACGTCAATTCGTATCTTTATGACACAAAGGTAGTCTCTTGGCTGCTGCCTTGGGGTCGGGGCAATGTATACACAAATTCTTAACTTACACGCATATTCCTAGCGAAGCCGCCCTCCTGTTCAGCGTTCCGTGGTCCTCGTCGCGAAATGGCCCTACCATTCAACGCCCCAAATACACACCATCTTCTTGCGGTCGGTAATACTTGCCCCCAGCCCTCTCATCAACCCACCCCAACTACAATCAACGATTCGCCGCGCAATGAAAAATGTCGGAATTTAAAGCCTGTGCCTGTTATCGGAATTCCCGCTCCACGACGACAGACGGATGCCCCTGCCCCGGAACTTCGTCCATATCGACAAGTTATAGCCAACTCACGCATTCTGTAGTGTTTATCACCTTGAAAAATCCCAGGATGTCATTCCATCCACGCTTCAGTACCACAAATCCAGTTGAAGGTATTGTCACGGCCATTGGTCATCAAAGGTAAGTCAGTTTCATCCTGTCGTCTGGTATTACATTCTACTTGTGCATTTCTATAGCAATGGAGAACTGGGAGGGGGGTGAATTTTTCACGATCATGATCATTACAACGGAAGTAAACGATTTGACGATTTCTGCGTTTCCGCTTCGAAGGGACCTATGGGAGTCTATAGGTTTTTGGGTTAGCATGCGTCCAGAACAACGATAAAGCAGTACTTACGGGGGAGTTCATTGGACTCAATCATGAAGATGTACATGGTCTTTATTCTAGTAATCATTGGAATTGAATATTTGAAAGCTGCAGACTTTTAACGCTGCAAGTTCAATGCAGCATCATGATGGATATATACACAACGATTTAGACCAGATGGCTAATTGAGCGATGGATTGGCCCAATATTGTCGCAAGGGCAGAAAGCTACTTAACGTCGAGACAAGATTAGGAGTCGTCTAGATCGTATATGATCTTCGCTGCACTCCGCCGTTCAACACCCTGATAGGATTGTTAACACAAAATGATCCAATGCATGAGAACACCCACGTTTTCCTTCCAGGCGATCACAGCCTTGAACTCTGTCAGACCAAACAGCAGGATAATGTCGTAGTCGACGTGGTAGAAGTTTCCTTCCCCATAGGATTTCGGTCGAGGTGACAGAGGGAGGCGAGAAAGGTCAACTTCAATTTTGCAGAGCTCCGCATAGTTGTCTATACTTGCGATTGAGTAATATTTCGTCGTTTTAAAACCGAATAAATACTAACATGGGTCGACGTCCTTCCACTTCGGCGCGACGACAGCACCTCGGTAGCACATCACGGAAACTGTAAATCTTTTGAAGTCATTCTTGGATTTGCGTGCTCGAAAAAAAGAGCGTCTAAATTCCTTAGTCTCCGAAACTTGCGTGTTCTGCATAGATTCATTTTTCAACGGCGAGCGATCACGAAGGAAAACAAGCAAACCTTTGGCAGGATGACATAGAAGAAATCCTTGATACGCCTGACCCCGAACAAATCCGTATATGCATTATGGAGTCTTTGTTGGTGATCTGGAGCAGCGGGATCGAAGAGAGTGCTCGAGAAAGATCCGTAGATAAACTTAGAGATTCGAGTGCGTACAAAGTGGTCGTGATAAAATGACAGGGCACCATCAGAAACGGCCTTATTCCTGAATAGGAAATTAGGGCGAGATTAATATCGAGGGATGGAGGTACGGACACATGGTTTTGAGGTCGAGTGATATTGATCTCATGCTGTAGAAGTCTCTCGTGGACTTTGTTGAATAACCAGTCACTAGTAGCAAAGCCACCGACGAGAACGACATGCTAGAATGCAGGTTCAAGCTAAATGGTAACACAGGGAACAATAGCGACCGACAGATATAGGTTTGCGAGCCGCCGCGCATTGGTCTAACACAGCCTTGACGATCCACTCAATCGAAGGCTCAAAGAACCTGGCCACATCCGATCCCAGGAGTTTGAGTTTGCCGAATCGGATATTACAATTTTGGTCGTTATCCCTTGCTCCGCCAAATTTGATAAATTGAGGTTCGTCGGAATTTCGAAACCTGAGCTTTGTGGTTTTGTCGAAGCATTCGACAATGTTATCCAGGTCCGCCAAAAAAGTAGATTCCTGGAGGCAATCTAGACAGCATTGAGCGTTATAAATGTCTGGAAGAATGCAGGTCACACTCTGTAAGAATGATCGGGCGTGCATCGTGACGAAGACCGATCCATGAAAAAGGCCTATGGGCAATGGATGAGATTTGGAAAATCGAAGTTAAGAGAACAAATCATTACACTGAGGAGATGCCACTTCCTCAAATCTATGCATCACTTCCGCAACATTTTTTCTGTATGAACTAATGTCAATGGTGCCACCTCCAGCGTCGACAATCACCACTCCCTCTCCATCGTCCATCACACTCATTGGGAGACCGTTATGCACAGCATAATGAAGACTGGCCTCTCCTTCCGTCACGAATGAAAGACGAGCATGACCGGCTGTGGTATCGGGGATAAGCTTGGCCATGACTGAAGCATTTCGCATCTCCGCCTGTTGTGGACCTTCCCATCCGTTTGGATGCGAGAGAACAAAATGGATCTGGTCTTTGAGGGATGCCCAGAGGTGTGCACCGTCTGCATGGGTCTCCTGGATGAAACTCGAGGCACACTCCAATAGGTAGGCCAGGAAGTCAGCAAAGACCTCGACAACAGTTTTGTTGAGAGGTAGTGGAGGGATCTTGTCCGTCAACTGTATTCCAGCGCCCACTCTAGATCGGAGATGTAGCTTGAACCTGGTTTGGTGGTAAAACAAACGGCAGAGGAAAAGATCAAGACATACCATTCGGCCTTGATCCAATGCTCGTCTTCAGCAATCTCGTCGATACCCTCATTCACCGCCTCTGCCCCAACAGCCTTGACGTTCCCAGCACAATCGTAGTAGATGATAGTGGGGATCTTCGAGGCCCCACTGATGTATTCATTGGCCGGAAACCTACAAAACGGTCGGATTGAATAAGTATCAAGGTCTTGAGGGCCATTTCGACCGACTTCGTTACTCCTTTCATTTCCGGTATTACTCCAGGATCGAGTACGCTATTATCAAGTATCGATCAGTGAGCAGCGCCCATCGCCCTCTGTCTGCAGGTTCGCGTACCTGTAAGAAATACCACTGTATGTAGTTCCTACGTCAAATGCCAGGACCAGTTTTCGATTTCGACCACGAAATGCTGAACGAGAGGTTGGCATTGGGAAGATGAGGGTAAGAAAGAGGCTGACAATCCCGCCTTTCACCGGTGGCGCTTATTGCTTACCTTTTCCCCAAATTTTCCCATGCCATAGCCTGTCCGGCCTAACCGTTCCGTCGATGATCTCTTTTGAATATATGTATATATAAGAGTGGGCATGTTTCCATGCTTAGCGGTTCGCTCACATTCCGGTTCCAATGGTGGAGACTCTGGAGAGGTTGGTGAGTGGAATAGCTAACTGACGTGACGCGACGACGCGCCAAAAGGCACGTGCTTCAGAACTTGTATTGCACGGCGGCAACTGCCGCCGTTTGTAGTTTCCAGGTACCAGGAACTGGAAACTACGGCTATCACCCAGTCAGCCTCCCAGACTCGGACCTCTCCAAAACATATGTGAGTTACTTGACTGCTTTTGTTGCATCGAAAGCTGGTCCTTACTTCAGGAGATGTCAACTGATCATTCACCGAATTGCAGCATCCATGTTCTAGCTCGGACTCTTCAAGACAAAGTTCGTGCGGAATCCAACCGAAACCGTGCACGGCAACAATCGCGAGAACACAAGCGAGAACCTTCTTCGAGTCGTTGATGCCCCCATTCCTTGTTCACTTCTAAATCGAAATCTTCCTGCTTTCTAAGTTTACGGGGTGCGTCGCCCTTCCTTGCTATCGATTATGTTCTCTGCTTACATATCCCCACTATCATAAACCCCCCCAGAATTATGGCCCTCTTACTCCGTTGCCTACCCAACATCAACCAAGGGGAGACCCCGAAGACTGTCTCATCGTCAGGTCCAGGTGCACGAGAAGCAGGGTTAGGAGCGAATCGGCCCACAGTCTGAGAACCTGGTGAGTGCCCCACCTTCCTCTTCGGACGTTACAATAGGAAGTGAAAATGTCCAACTCTGTCCAGTACCCAACGTCCCTTCGTTGGCACAATGCTGGCCACCCGAACGTGAACCACGGGATCACGCAAACCACTGCATTTTGTGCTCCTTGTTTCCCTGCCAGACCGCCGCTTTATTTTTGAGCGACAATGGTCATCACCATCATCATATGAGTTGCCTACGAGGGACTACCAAGAACGTGAATGGCGGGCGTATAAACTAGCCTGTGACCTCGACAGGAAGGATGGGTTTAAAAGTGCTTCCGTCTCCGTGGCGTGCTACCTGGGTGCTGTCGTCACGCCGAGGTGGGGGGACGTTGATACACGTAAGTCCTTAATTTAAAAGCTATGAAGCATTACTTAAAGGGCAGTATGGAATATTACACAGAGCTTTGCACGTTTGAAGTTGACCTTTCTCGACTCCCAGTATCCTTTCGGGATAGACTTTCTGGGGAAGGGACTTACTACCGCCTCGACTACGACATCGTCCTGCTGTTTGTGCTGACCGAGTTGGCGGCTAGGCCGCCTGGAAGGAGGATGTGAGTCCCCTCTTGGTTTTGTGGGGTCCTTTTTATTTACAGCGTTTCCGGGGTGTTGAACGACGAAGTGCAGGAAAAACTACTTATGATCCAAATCCCATGGACGACACTTAACTTATTACAAAAGTTGGCCGCGTACGAAATTTGATCAAAAGTTGTATCTCGACTTCTTCAACCTATATCTCAACAACCAGCGCTTCGTTCTCGATAATTTTAGTATATTTGGAATGTACTTGTCGAGAGCAATTGATCCAAGTAAGACTCAGAGAGAGCGCCACAATAACCGGGTATGCCGCAAGACTGATTTCATTAGGGTGTCATTATCAATAGCCATGAAGGTAATGGCAGAAAATTGGATGAGTGGGGGTTCTCGCTCTGGGGCTCTTAGATTGGGTGGTATGAAGCGCGCGGCATGCCCTGATTACATAATAAAGCATCTCCAAGATGCCAAGAAATTGGGGACATTACGCTCCAAATTTATTATTGATCCACTGTAGAAACGGGAAGATAACACGCAGACAAAACCCCGAGATTAGGTAGTCTCGGCCCAGCCTATGATAAATATCCCTCCCGATATATTTATCATACGAGAGAGGCAGGGTCGAGAGTACGAAGCACGAGACGTCGGAACGCAGGGTATACAGCTATGTGCAGGAACTCGGTTTTATTACCGGGCGCTTTAACTTTTTATTATAGTGATAATTAGACGCAGATTATTCCGAAACAATACTTATCCTCCGGGTGTGAGATGTAAGCCTAACACCATTGAAAACCCAACCGGGAGAGAAGATGGATGGTAGGCAAACGATATGTACTTAGTACAAGGACAAAAAATAAAACAATTAAGACGCCAGTAGGATTCGAACCTACGCCCTCAAAGAGGAACAGATTTCTAATCTATCGCTGTCACCACTTAGCTATAGCGCCTTTAATATTGGTAGATGACCTCAATTATACATAGTGCCGTTTCCTGACATACCACCTGTACCTACCGATGATCAGAGATCAGATTTTTCTTTGCCTTCGCTTGGGGATATTTATATATGAAAACAAAGCAAAATCTAATCTCTGATCATTGGTAGGTACAGCTGGTATGTCAGGAAACGGCACTATGTATAATTGAGGTCATCTACCAATATTCAAGGCGCTATAGCTAAGTGGTGACAGCGATAGATTAGAAATCTGTTCCTCTTTGAGGGCGTAGGTTCGAATCCTACTGGCGTCTTAATTGTTTTATTTTTTGTCCTCGGACTCAGTACTTATCATTTGCCTATGGTGCCGGCCACCTATAGACCACTACTTTTGTACAGCCGAAATAACTTGCCTAAAAAAGGGTATTTTTCTTATCCCTATACCAAAAAACTTCCTTTTCGCAATAGGAACAAAATAGTCAGAGGGATAAGCGACCCGATAAAAACTGGGCGAGTTATTAATTGTGAGCATCTACTCGACTTGGCCACTATCCTAAAAAGGAAATTAAGGATCCTAATCTAATCTAATCATACATAATCTTCAAGACTCAAGTTGGCGTGGCTAGAGGCTCAGGAAAACGTCTTTGAGAGGTACCTTTGCATGAAAAATTGTATTTGGCATATTTCTGAGAATTTCGAGTGTCTAGAGTTGCAGCAGTGGGACATTTCGCTAATTTGGCCAATGCACAGTGTGCACAATCTCAACCCAGCCTCTCTGGTATCTACCTTTAGAAATGACAACGGCAAAGAAGCGTTGGCCATCGGAACAAATCATCAAAAATTATATATCATTATCCTTCCCAACATACGAACCCGGGTACAAAAATCTTCCCACAAAGTTTCAATAGTCAAATAGTCAGATCGCCAGAAAAGTAACTGCAGTTGTAAGTTCTGGAGCCCATGTTCACTTCATCTGCTTCGTTTAAAAAAAAGAAGGAATCGGACCTGTAAGATGGTTATGTAAGTCTTAGTTGAAAGAAATCCGTCAGGAAAACTACACATTCACTCAGGTGACCTAGGTGACTTTGACAAGTGCAAAAGTGACGAGAGCGAACTGAAGCAGCGAAATGAAAATCACTTGGTTGCTGGCTTCAAGTGAATTTCACTTAGAAGCGCCTAAAAATATAAGCGATTTAACAGGAGAAGAAATTCGGATAGGTTATCGTATTCAAATCTCGAGAGTCGGCATAATTCTGGGTAGATCCTGCCACACGTCGGTGTTAACCCTGCGATATTGAGACTGGCGGAAAGGCGGCCAAGTTGGAGTACTTGTCGGGATATGCCGTTAATTGGTTTGAAGCCAATTTTTGGGCAAGAATTGAAGCTCAAGCGCTCAAGTTCCATAGCGTTATCTTCAAAATTTCAACGGAGAAAGACGGAGACAGAGATTAAATTAGATAGCTCATGAATAGAAAGGGCTTAGAATAACTCGATTCAGCGAAGCGCAGAACAATCCCATAATTGACATCGACGACCCGGATGATGGCTGGAATGGGGGGTTAAAACCGAGAACGTTTCTTCGTACTTCGAGTGTTACTTTCAAATGCAAATGAGATGCATATCATCTATTGCACGGATGAGGAATGAATGTAGTTGAACTGAGGACGCATTCCTAGGAGTCACCGACTTCTGGCAATGACCACCAGTCTGGTTCAGAGGTTGGAAACGGTGATACACGATCTTTGGCCTCCGTTGTGCCGTAGCTTGATGTGTCCTAGTAGCCGAAAACTTTTTTAATATGACGTCTAAAAGCGATCTATCATCGCTTTCCTCTACCTCGAGTCGCTCTAATTATCAAGCCTATCCTCAATCAAACTTCGTCGGCCAATAATTTTACCGATCTACCAATGATCGATTCAATACTAGAATTCACGACATGAAAGCCGAAAAGAACGCACCATTATAGGCCTGCGATATCTGCTCGACCTCTTTTGTCACGCGAGGTTGTAGACGGTCATACGCGATGGGTAAGATAGATGGATTCGACAGGAAAATAAGTGTGATTTACACACGGTCCTGCCAGTAACTAGACCCAGGGTTGTGCTGAATCTGCAAGCGCCGGCCAGATCACGCCAGGGCTTCTTGAAAGGACTTCTTGAAGTCTACTTCTGTACCGCGGAATTTCTTGGTTGTTGCATACGGTGCTTCTAAGAAAAGTATTGTGTCGGAATGTATTTGCAGAGGACATGAGGTTGCAGTGGAGTGAAATACGTACATACATACGTCGACAGATATTTTATCCTAACGCCCCAGCTTCTATCTAGAATACGTTCTAGAGTTATTTTGGGCTCTGGAGCTGCTTACAAGGGAATTGTCATTACGAACGAGATGCCAGCGTCAGTCGTGAACGAGGTAGGACAGCACAAATGTACATACTTTCCGATGCTTATCTTCACCTCATCTGTCTCGTCCAGAGAACAAAAGGAACGAACCGAACCCGTAGGATGTTCGTGTAAGGACTTGAAATCCTGAAGTTTGTGGGTAGAGCTTGAAGGCGCTTGAGCGGGCGAGGAAATTCGGATAGGTATGAGTGAGGAACCAAGCGGCCGGCAAGTCGTTTGGTTGTCCATTAGTTCTTACTGGTATTCATATCTGAATATCCGTTGCAGACCTTTCTTGACGGGGATCTGCTTGGAGACCTATTTCGTCGTCACGCGAGATTGTAGAGCAGGGGATAATTGTGTGGTCATACGCGATGGGTAAGAAAGGAAAATACAACGGGTAAGATATATGGACAACCAAACGGTTGGCCCGACTTGCTTCGCGGTGCGTCCTCCGCCTACTTTGCCTGTGTTGAGTGGTCGATGGTCGATCTGATGGTTTCTCGGAATGAACATATACGGCTCGTCGTGAGATGGGAGATCAAGGACGTCTGAGGCAGAAATGGCACCCCAAGGGGCACCCAGCTCCAGAGAGAGGGGTCACTAGCGGAAAACGGCGGCGATGAGCTCCTGATGTTGTTGGTCCAGCTGCAGCCATAGGCTCATGTTCATCTTCACACTGCCCACATCCAGCGTCTCGCGGGAGTAGCGACGCTCTCAAGGCAGGTGGTACTGGGGATGAACGATGACGGATGGTTGGTTTCTGCAACTCTCTGGATATGATTGCCCAATGTCAGTTGTGGAGCTTCCGAGGGATTCAAGAAAGTGGACGAGTCAGTTGTGATCCTGAAAGATTCAATGCAGGTGTTCGCTGTTACTACAGTTGAACGTGAGCACTAGAAGGTCGATTGGCGGAATCACTGGGACTGGATGATGAAATGCTCCCATATAAATCCTCCTTGGACCTGTTGACATTGAACGCTTCCCGATCTTCACCCCAGAAAAGACGAAGAAAAAACGCCTGGCGCAGGCGATTTTCTCAGCGTACTTGTTCCGCAAAGAAAGAGGGCGTGAGAGGAATACCGCTGGTTGGGGTCCCCGTCTAATGCATGCGAGTGCTGAGAGTGCTGGTGGGGGTCGTTGCGACTACTAGCGGCATGAGTGCAGGAATTAGGCGAGTGAAAGTGGGCGGAGTGAGAGAATACCTGCGAGCACCATGCTACCCGTTGGTTCTTCGAAGATGCAGCTGCCTTCCGTCATGAAGGGTTTACGGAGAGGCTGCGCTAACATTCAGCTCTATTGCCATCAAACAATTTCGCAGTCTTCAGCCCCTGTTCATGGCACTAAGAGGAAATGAATGAGAGGGGATGTAAACGCGTCGATGGGGGCTTACTATTGCGGTCATTCTCGCCCGTAGTTTCAACATCTGTTGGTGTGGTAAGACACAGACTGCACCTAACGTCTATTTGCACATGTAATTCCTTCGAGTGGTGGGGGACCAGAACGTTTTGGCTAGGTGTTTGGTTGGAACATAACATATGAAAATGGGCCAAGGCGGTTGGCGCTAGAATGTAGTATGGTCAAAACTTGGTATGTTTCATGAGCCAACATGAAACTGGGGGGCGAATCTAAGCATACCTGGAGAGAAGGACACACTAGTGGTTTTGCTGATTCGACACTCGTTCGGGTTATGGAAACGTGTATCATTTTTTTTTCCCATAACGTGATCAGATTCTGTGACGCGTGCTGATAGGACCCTTGATCAAGTATACTGAGGTCAGATACTGAAAAATGGGGTTCCTGAGGCTCCTCGGGTGACCGGTGACCCCCAGTATGATAGTATCCAACATATCTCTAGTTGTCTACTCGAACTGTATTTTACCGAGGACTCTTGCCTAATATCCTTGTTGCAACACCGAGTCAGCAAGTCGAGTTGACCTTTTATCACTCAGCCCTCATTCTTACATAGACCGAGTAGCCACCTGGCAGGAAATATATGCCGCACGGTACTGCAGAGGTTGAAACGTGGAAATCCGCCTGGCGGCTGCCTTTGGGAGACTATATATATCGTCATCTCAATCCGCGAACGCCCATCAGTGTCATCACCAGCGAAGACACGCGCATTTATTTACACAAATAATCCATGTCCCTCGTTCTGCATCTGCTCAACAGAGCGACCCTAACGTGCAACTAGCGTGCGCTGTATTCTCAACGGAACGGTTCGGCGGAGTTCGCGGGGCCATTATTCAGCACAACCTTTATGAATCGGCCAAGGTATACCGTTCGCCTTCAAAGCCACCTTCAACCCGACCTCATCGCTATAAAAATCGCAGATGCCCGCCCAATCCTCTTCCGACTCCCCATCTTCACGCACTCCAGCACGCCCAAAATCGATGAGAACCGCTCTCACAGGCGCCTCGGATGGGGAAACGAGGATGTTAGTACCGCTGACGTCACCGTGGTATACCCCTAGCGCTTTGAAATTCCTTATTGCATCAAACAGGGGACGGAAGATTGCAAAAGGAAGGTTTGGTAGCTTGGCGGCGTAGTAATCTGCCAAGGTCGTGCCACGGATATACTCGATTAGTACAGCAGGGGGTTGGATACTGCGTGTGTGCGCTGGGGGGAGGACGTTGCCCGATCCGTAGAACTTTGGAATCACTGTCCCTTGCAGGGATATTAGACGCCTGAGAGCATCCACCTCGTTTTCCGACGACACCATAAAGTATCGATAGAAATGTTCCTCCCAGAGATATGGCTTGGCCTCGCCGTCTCTATAGAGAACGTGTACATTGAGATCATCTGGGCGTTTTCCCTCGGCAATGTCCTGTCGATATTGGGCCGCTGCGGTCTCAGCCTCAAGAGTCCACAAGCGAGGACGCAAACCGTGTTTAGAGGATGGGGTACGCTCGTCGACGTAACGGGGATCGAAAATTTTGAGGATTACTTCAGGTGGAAGACCATTACTGGGTGTTTCTGGGCGAACGAGGTAG
>Ga0307513_10007445_pt1 | contig 14190 bp, 17 predicted proteins | sample 15_EM_MG_FD_202174 | JGI IMG/M metagenome (GOLD analysis project Ga0307513, IMG submission 202174) | Populus trichocarpa ectomycorrhiza microbial communities from riparian zone in the Pacific Northwest, United States - 15_EM | ecosystem: Host-associated > Plants > Roots > Unclassified | place... | reverse complement strand
TGACGGCCTTCAAAGCCATCGCTGGATCGATTGCGACATGAACAACTAGCCCCATTCCTTCCGTGAATATTCGATCACGCTATGCGCTGCAGAGACGGCCGAAGGGATCGTTGATGCCATTCATCTTGCAATTGAATGAGGACTTATGTGCGAAAGCGAACTCGCAGAGTGAGAAAGTGAGAAAGAAACTTGGTAGCAGAAGCACGTTTGAGATTTCAAGCTACATGGAACATCAATTTTCAGCAGACCAGCCCTATCAGAGATCGACTCTCCAACATCTACGTTTCTTCCCTCATAGTCATTCATGGTCACCGCATAGGCATGTAAATGACATATCTACTGCATCTAGGGTCAGCTGGATGCCCCGCTGGGGCAAACACTTTTCATGTAACTCTTTGAAAGCAGCTTTGCACTCCGTAGAGAGTGCTTTGGATGCGAATTTTCGGCTCAATCTTAGCCTCTTAAGTCCTATGAATCCCTGCTTCACTCCACCGGAAGCGGATGGAACCCCTTCCAGAAGGGCGGGTAGCCTGCAGAATGCATCGAAGGTTATGCACGTCAATGATAGCTCTTCGATTGGGACGAGTGCGATGGTCGATAACTCCTGTGGGTTGATATGGTCAAAGTGCAGTCGTTCGATTGATTTGAAAACTGGAGTAGAAGGAGGTGCCGGGGTATGGACCAGGTATCTCCCGCTACTAATAAACCGAACCTCCTCTAACCGAATGCCATAGACGCCGCGAAGAATGTTCTCCACAAAACGATCGGCATGTGTGCCATTACATCCCAGAAAGGTGAGGCTTCGAAGGTTTCCAGTTTGACCGCTTGCCCAAGGAGTGGCCTCGGCAAATATATCGTCCATATCCGTACCGATATTCGTAGTGAAGGTCACCGATCGAAGGTTCGGGGTCTTGTCTCGAATATCGATGTAGAGTAGCGGATGGAGTGGGAGGAGGGTGTACAAGTGCAACTCCCTCAAGCGCCCGCTGTGCACTTTGAGGACGCTGCAGAGGAAAGTATGAAAGAAAGTCTCAGATATCGAGACCATTGGGGTGGATACGTGGGTACGCCGGGGATTGTAGCCCTTCTCTTGTAACGTGACTTCTTCAAGACGCACGAATTTTTCAAGTGCATGCTGGAGCGGGGTGTGCTTGGCGACATCTTGCTGTCGATGAACAATAGTCAGGGATTGGACGTTTGGCATCCTTGAAAGCATTTGATATATAGGCAAGTCGTTGCGACCTATAAGACCATCTTCAAGGGTGAGCTGGAGATGGCGGACGAGTCCTCCAAGTTGTTGCACATTTTCCGCAAGTCGATAATGACGCTCCGGATCGAATTCTCTCAGATATACAGAGCGGAAGAGCATTGAAGCACTGATTTTTGCGAGGCGCTTAGATGTCCTAGACAGCAAACGCCGAGTTAGACTTTATATCTACCCGTGATACATGATTCTCACAGCCGTAGAGCAAGTAACGGAGCGTTGACGCGAGAGTCCTTTTTCAGATTGTCAGTGTCAAGAGCGGCGACGATGCCAATCAATAACTCCGTCGGAAGTTCGAGAAGTGGACTGTGATTTGAAGGCGGAACGGTGGGGTTGAGCCCTTGAATAACGCTCGCAGGGGGACCTAAACTATCCGACATAATGAGTCGTGGTTTTCGGGTCCACAAACACATCGAGGAAATGAAGTCGAGGTTCAAGGTTCATGTTGAGTACCCAACCTGTCCGTAACCACGACCGCGCGTTATACACAAGTATTACATGCCTTCTATATCGAGAGAGCGAGATACATTCAGCTTGAAACTGATATTATGATACAGGCAGAACGCCGGTACGGCACGTACGGGACGAGGGAAGTTGCGATATTGTGGCAAGGCACGGTGCACTGCCAGTAGGACTCCCACCCTCAATACTGGAAAGAAGACTCAGGTCCAGCGAGACTGTGTGTTAGGGCTCAGCCATCGCACTAAGGAACGTCCAGGGGTAAACTTTAATTTGGCGGTTTTAAAGGCTCAGCCTCGATTTCCCGAAGAGAATCTTGGATACAAAAATCTATCCTACAATGTCGCTTCCATAGGAGATGAAGTGTTCCTCCGCATCCAGACTTAATTGGACTTGCCGTCGCAAGCACACCTCCTTTAACTCTTGAAATGCATACCTGATCTTGTCGTCCAACTGCGCCAACTCCTCCTCCGATGCCAGTTTGGGGCTCAGCCGAAGGTGGTCCAGGCCCGGAAAGGCCAAGTATGTGCCATTTGGGCCGGACGACCGCTTTTCCAGGAGGACTGGTAGTTCAACAAAGGCTTGGAGACAGATTTGCGTCAAGGAGAGGTCCCGAACTGGGATGAAGGACATTGCGGACAACTCCCACAGGAGGAAATGATCTATTTGCAAGCGATTGATGGACGCCCGGGCGGGAGTCCCAACGGGCGGGATGTAAGGAATATCCTCGTTATCCGGTAGACCACACGCTATCGTGCTCACTTCCGTTAGCGACGTGCCATAGACGCCGTCCAGGACGTCCCGCGCGAAGTGACCCATGTGCACTCCACGACAGCTCTGCAGCCTTATTCGATCGAGCGATGATGTGAGCCCACTAACCCATGGAGTGGAATCCGTGAATAGTCCATGTAGCGAACTGTCGATGTTGGCGGTGAATGTAATGGAACGCAGGTTCGGTGCATTGTCTCGGATCGTGAGGTAAACGTTCTGGTCGAGGAGCAAGAGAGTGTAAATATGTAGTCCTTTCAAACGATTTCCATGCACCGTCAAGATTGTGTGGAGGAAATGATGGAAGAAAGTTCTAGTCAACTCGACACGAGGGTGCGGCAGGCACCACTGGGGCTCATAATCCTCCTCCCACAAGGTAACCTATTCAAGATAGGAAAATTGGTTGACCACCTGATGGAGAATGGTGTGGTCTGCGACATCTTCTCGCTGGTGGATGATAGTCAAAGATCGGACGTTGGGAAACTGTGAGAGGATCTGGTGTATGGGTTGCTCCTCTTCGTCGTCAGTATCTTCAGAGACGACTAGGGTAAGGTTGTGGATAAACGGTCCAATCTTGCCGACAGTGTCGACGAGTTGTCGGTGGTGCTCAGAGTCGGATTCATCTAGACGAACAAACTGGAAGAGGACAGTTGCGCAGACTTCTGCGAGGTGTTTACAGGTGCTGGATGGCAAGCGCCTAATCAGAATATCTGCGGAAGTGACTAGGTATAAATCTCACAGCCGGAGGGCCAATAAGGGATCAGTAGTGCGAGGGTCCTCATTTAGATATTCCTTATTGAGATCGACGACAATTTGGACAAGCAGCTCTGTTGGAAGCTGGAGCAGTGACCAGCAATACGAGGTCGGCGCGGAAGGCACGACATCTTCTCCACCACCTGCGTTGACAAGAAAGGGATCTGCCATGACTGAACGGGTCCCTAAGGTCCGCGCAAGTATGACGAAGGAAAGAACACGCCTAAGAAGCAACTTCCTTCCTCTCCGGCCTCTTGGAGCCGCCCAGCTCCACATTCTTCAGAATTCAACCCTCCTCAGCAACGAATCAGTTCCAATGTCAACAAGCAAGTTACCAGCAGTAACGCCTCGCCAACGTCGTACAGCTCCTTATCCGTCTCGCGACCTTCTCGCCCCAAAACCAGAAATGGCCCACGCCCCCCAGAACATAACTCATGGTCATATAGACACTCCTCAGACAAACTCCTTCATCGCGCCGGTAGACCATCCAAAAATCCAGACGCACTGCCTTGGTCCACCGACTTGCCCAATCGGCCCCAGGCTGCCCGAAAACACGATCATCAAGGGCTCTAAAGGGCCCGGTCGGACCTTGACCATGTACTTGAGTAGCACAAGCCTAAGTTCGAGCGCAACAGGTCCAATATCTCCTCTCGCTCCCTCGCATTCGAGAGCTTAGAGACCCACCACGACCGGATGCAAAATCTATTACCACCCTCGGATGACTCATAAACACGGCCGGTATCAAGATGGGTGGGATTCCCCAGACCAAGGGCAGGTACACACCCTTCCCACGATTACCGATTTTGTCTCAAAATTGATTTGTCCCACTTCCAGTGCTTCTGGACCTCCTAGAGCTCCTGATGGTGCACCTGTTCTTGGAGGTGTCCCTCCCAGTTACGAATTGTGTCCGCAGCTCCAGATTCTAGATTTGAAGCTGGGAATATTGACTATGAGGAGAAGCGAGGTATCTTGTTACTGCCCTGTAGAGCTATCTTGGGATCTAGGAGACCAAGGGAGCGACCCTTGCGGAGTTTCAAGGTATCATGGCGGGTTGGCGAGATATATCAGGATACCATGTGACCTTATTTACTCAGTGTATTACCTTCCTTAGTTTTCCTTCGACTCCCTAGGCTGAGGATAGTAAAATACTGCGATTCGACCGGCGTTCGCCCTTGCATGATCTTTGCCCACTCCCATTCCAACATTCACGACCAGAAAACTAGATACTAAAGGTCTTGGAGCCTAAACATTTTCTTTTCCCGGTTCCATTGAAACACACCTTAGCCGCGCACGGCCCGACTCTTGATAGCCCGACTCCGTCTCAATGTCAAGGCCCCTTTGAACCGAACCTCTCTCTGCCCCCTACGTCGTTGTTGCGGCTCACCTCCTCACCTACCGGATAACCCTGAACCACCTGAAATGGATCAACCGCGACAGGGTTGGACCGACAATTCCCGTAGACAGACAGGCGGGTGGTCTTCCCCCGCAAGCTCACGCCTCCGAACCTACCTTTCACAGATCCCGGAGTCAGGACTTGGCCTTCCAGCGACCACTCGGCTACACCACGTGCGGGTGGAATACCACCAAATGCTCAGAACGCGTCGACATCGGAAATACACGACACCACTCTCACCTCATTCCAGCGTAATAACACGTCGCACACGACAGGTCTCATGATGGGACCAGACCAACCAGCCACTCTCCCCCTATTACCCTGGTTTCAGCCTCCACATACCGACGAATGGCACTTCCAGGGCGACTTGCCTGCTGAGCGCTTTCTCGACCCCTCTTATGGGAGTTCCATGCGGCCATTATCGTTTCAAGGGAACCATTTCCCTGAGATCTCCCGTCAGTCATATATGCCCCTCCCCTCGTACGGCCACTTTCCGAGTGGGAACGAGGCAACTGCCAGCTTGTAAGCGAGATGTTGGTACCTTCTCAGTATCGTCTGATGTATACTCCTACTCCAGTCATACGGACAACATTCCGCAAACGAACACGAACTACGGTCTCGCCACTCCCTTGCAACTTCAGCGCGGTAACGCGTCGCACCCCCTGCAGCCATTGGAGTATCCACCCTTCGGTCAACCACTAACTCTAGACACACTTCCTGCAACCAGCGCCCCTCTCGCCGACTGGCAGCAGAGCCCCTCTCTACCCCAAAACAGCCCGGACGCTCATTCGCAGTCCCAAGAGCGCAGCGAATTGGGTCTCTCAGGTTCTCATGTTCCCATGTATTCTTCATCCGGCCCGCCACCACAGGCTGCGACGACAAGCCTTCTCCGCGAGCCTCTTGACGGGTCAGAGTCACAGGCCAATAACATACCCTCAAGGTAGAGTGGCAGTTACCCATAAAATGCAACTCCTGATGTGCGCCATAGCACTGTACAGGGGATTGAGCTTGAAAGCCCGCGACCAGCAGAGGGAGAAACCACAGCTCGAGTAAGGCGCGATACATGTATCACCCTGAGTTTCGATATGCAAGCCATCTCAATAGGAGTAGCTACCTACCATGGACTGAAGATCCCGAATACGCCTTCAGTCAGAAATTTGGACAGTGAGGCGGGAAAGAAGCTCCTCCACCTCCAGATCCGTGTTCTTGGGGCGACAACGAAGGCCCCCTACGACACTTTGTGTCACGAGTGCAAAGATAGGGATGGAAATAGGGGCGCTTTTCCGGACTTTCGTGCTAAGAGCAATGTACTTGTCCCGCGAAAGAAAGGAGGGAGCCGCAAGGTGACCGTCGCTTTCACCTTGGCCTGCTGTTCTAAGCATCGCAAGCCAAACGATTCGGAGTACCGGTGAGTGGTTCTTGGCCCAATTGGCTCAATGAGTGGACGGCTGACGCGTAATTTCCAGTCTGGAAGTCACCTTATATGAAAGCGCAGAGCATGTCAACCCTCTTATTCAATACGAACTCCCCTATTCTTTCGATATTGTCACGAAGCTTCCCCCGCGGACAAGAAATCAGGCAGAAGATGCAGATGCAGGGGACGATACGGATTTGCCTCCTCGGAAAGTGCCTAGGACGGTTCCTGGCCATTCTAGTCCCATTAGAAACCCGGGCTCGCAAAGCGGTCCTTCAGGTCTGGCTGGACTCTCATCTGGAGACTCTAGAGGCCTAACCAGAAGTATACAGTCTAGCACCAGTGAGGTTTCTGCGCCTCCAGCAGATAACCATAACCTCTCATCCCCGGCGGAAGCCCCTATGCCGGCTCGCCTGTCTCGTCAAGCTGCCAATGTCGCAGCTGATGATGAACCTATGGATGGGCATGATGCCGTGATTGAAAGGACAAATCCCAATCGGGGACCAACGACCGGTGGACCGGAGATTTGGATTTCAGGCTCGAACTTCCCTACAGGCCCGACACCACTTTATGCGGGATTCGGGGATAATTTCACCCGTGCGGTGAGTGGACTATACTACCATCACTGGGGAAATGACTGACCACTACTAGGTCGTTCAAAAACCCGACTTGCTCTCATGTGTTCTACCGCAAACTAATGTTCCGGGTACGGTCACAGTCACACTGTCCCGCAGTCCCAATTCCAACGCCCCCGTACTGGGTACAAGTCTTTGTCAATTTGAATACTTGACAGATCTTAAAGAGATGTGAGTCTTGATGCTATTCTTTCTGGTCGCTGCTCACGTGAAGTGTCTAGGTTGCCCGTCATTATTCGAATCCAAGAGGACTGTACCCCCGACGTTGCAGCCGCGTTGGATGTTCTTCACAAAGACTTGAAGAACCGCGATAACAAAAGGAATGGGAAACGACCCGTGCGTGAAGGAGGGACTCGGGATGATGAGATTGAAACTGCGATCATTCAAGCACTAGCGCCACTCCAGGACACTCTGGTCTTTAAAGAGCTTATCTCGAAAACAAACGACTACAACCAAACCCTCGCCCATTTCGCGGTCCTCTTCGGATATATCAACCTTCTCAAAGTGCTAGTAGGATGGAACATAGATCTCACCATTGCCGATGTCAACGGTCTCACAGCGCTACATTGCGCATACAAGAAAGGGGATAGGGCCTGTGTTGAGCTTCTTCTGGAGAAGGGCGTATCAGAGACTGTATTGGATGCTCTTGGGCGAGCCCCTCCCCACTTGATGCCCGAGGGTTTCAACTCTTTGAGCGATTATGACACCGATATGGCCCCTGGTGACCAGCCCGACTTAGGACGACAGATCGATGCCCACTCTCCTTTCCAACGCACTGATTCTGGGCACGGAGCATCGGATTCAGACGAGGAGAAGTTTGTGAATAACTCCGGCGGCGCACGTCAGACGCAGTCCGATCCAATGGACGTTTGTTATCCGGTCGCGTCGACATCCAAAGCTGCGTCCGGTGGTCCAAAGGGCCGGGGTCAGTGCAGCGGGGGCCAGCGCAGTTCAAAAAATCGACGAATACCCGATGTTCCAAGCGATCCCGATATAAACACCTTCATTCCAAAACTCCGGGAGAGATTTGCACATACTGAAGCGATTGAATACCTCTGCAAAGAAGTCTTCCCTACTAGAGAAATATCTCTCGCTGCTCTGCGAGCCCCGATGGATCAGGCCGATGAGGCACAGTCCGCCCACATGGACCAGAAGTATCATGGGCTGTTGATGCTCGACGACAGCTCTTGGTTATGCCGACTGTGTCCAAGAGACAACGAACTGCGCTTTGACGATGACGAGGAGGCCCTGCACCATATCACGAAAGCCCATTTGGACATGGGATACGGATGTGTTTGTGGATGGTACGTCAATTTCACTCTATGTGGTGACTAGGCTTGGATAAGTACTCACATGCCTTGCGGTAGCGGCAAGACTTATTGGAACACTCGCGACCTGACACGCCACCTTACGAGGACGAGGATGGCGTGCTCGGGCTGAAGCAGTCCGGTTTGCGAGAGGGTGTCCTGTTTTTTCGAAAAATCGCACATATGCTTGTATGAGCTGTGCTCAGCATGTATTCGAAGATGATTGACTCAGGTTTAACGATCAAGTTCTTGCCTTGCTTGTCACGTGTTCTTGATGATTCGTAAGGCGCTTCCTTCGGTATGTCGCGCTTGTTTATGGTCTTTACCTTACCGTGTCAACGTATATCTCACGCTCTTGTGCCATACTTACGCAATATTATTAAGTTGATTATTACTCACCCATTGTTGGTCCAGTAGACCGGTGGTTAGTGCGCTGCTGCAAGATTCGCAGAGACTGGGGTTCTATTCCCTGCCGGGCCTTCTTTCCTCTTCCTACAAATATAATGCTGATCACCTACTCTATACGTACAGGGTCGCGTTGGTTATTATCGTCCTCGAGACTAACTTCTTTGAGGACAAGTGTAGCGTCCAGCTCGATACTGTCGCGCCAAAGGACCACAACGACCCGCAACTACACATTATCATATACCCCCAAGTCGCCATCATCTCGCAGGCGCTCATCTTTGTCACACGTTCGCACGGCTTCTTCTTCATGGGTCATCGTGCGCCCTCCTTGGTGCCTCCTGCGTCGCGCAGCCCATATCGTCGATCACGTACGCTGACCGGGGCTTCACCAGGATCCATGGAGTCTCCGGGGGCTGAATCAGTATCGTCTGGGTGGAACATCATCTGGTTCTTGCCGCTCGACCTGGTCAAGTCTGCGATGAAGGCTACCGTGCTCAAATACCTCCACTGGTACCACGAGGCGAAGATGTCCAGGGAGATTACGAACGCAGGCGAGGGTGTGCCAATGACGCGGGGTGCAGTCCTGGGTGGGCTCGATCCCACGAGAACTTGTACTCGAACCGTGTGTTATATATCAAACGCGCGGCGCGGAAGGTAGGCTTTGGTGCGAAGAGCGTGCAGATGAGGCAGGGTGAGCTTCAACTGTTTGCGAGCATCAAGGCCGCGCATACTGGCAAGACGCTTGCTTTCCACCCCAGCAGGCTTTCATATACAAGAGGTGGTGGAAGGCGTGGTGATGGGACGCAGTGAGGGGAGACAGCGCTCGTCAAGAGCTTTCCGCGGTGCCCATACCCTTCACTTCCAAGGTATTCGACCAAGTGCCAGCGACTTGGTCAGTGCTAGTGGTTAGCCACGTCTTTGAACGCTTGGAATGTCGCCAGTTTTACCAATTGACTTTCATTTTCTCTTTCTCCTGCCTAGTTATGCTGCACGAGTATTTTAAGACCCTCCCAAGACCCCCCCAAGACTCTCCCTTACGTTTACGCCGCCCACCTCTGTCGGGATTTTGGATTTTCCCGTATTTGTAGACTGCTGTATGCCCGTTTAGCTAGTTCATATTATATCATACGAGTTGGACCCGACCACATATGACTCGTGTCCGGCGATGCTCTGGCCTCCACTCCGTGTGCGGTTCCTGCATGGAACGCAGTATTTTAACAACCACTGCCTCCCTCATCTATCGAGTCTCCGTCGTCTCTTGCGGTCTAGTTCTGAATTGATCCTGGCACCTCCCTTCTTTACACTGCATGCACGTACATACACATTTACATCTACAGATGTATACATTGCGCAGTACTTACGGATATGAAACGAAATGACAACAGCGTTTTGCTTGTTGCCTTTTCGATTATGATTGGTGGGATGAGAGGGTTTGTAAGACGAGGGATAAGTCAATCATATATCCACCCGACATTGCACGACATGCCAGGAGGACACCTCATATCAGTAGTTGATCCCTTGATTTCGATTATGTGTCAGATTGGGGGCCAGACTTTCTCATTTTTCATTTTCCCGGTTCCATTGAAACGCGCCATAACCGCCATAACCGCGTACGGCCTGAGTTTTGATGGTCCGACTGTTGGCGTCTCAATGTTGAGGCCCCTTTGATCGAGCCTCTCTCTGCCCCTTACCTCGTCGTTGCGGCTCACCTCCTCACCTCACAGGATCAACCTGAACCACCTGAATGGATCAACCGCGACAGGAGGAGTGGGGCTGGACCGACGGTTCCCGCAGACGGACAGGCGGGTAATCTCTCCCGCGTAAGCTCACGCCTCTGAACCCACCTTTCACAGATCCCCAAGTCAGGACTCGGCCTTCCAGTGACCACTCGGCTGCACCACGTGCGGGTGGAATACCACCAAATGCTCAGAACGCTTCAACATCGGGAATACGCGACACCACTCTCGCCTCGTCGCGAACGGGAGGTCTCACAATGGGACCAGACCAACCACACACTCTTCCCAACGATCCATATTCCTGGTTGCAGCCTCCGCATACCGCCGAATGGCACTTCCAGGGCGGCCTGCCTACTGAGCGCTTGCTCGACCCCTCTTATGGGACTTCCATGCGGCCATTATCGTTTCAAAGGAACCATTTACCTGAACCCTCCTGTCAGTCATATATGCCCCACCCCTTGCACGGCCACTTTCCGAGTGGGAACGAGGCAACTTCCAGCTTGTAAGCGAGATATTGACACCTTCTCAGTATCGACTGGTGTATACCCCTACTCCAGTCATACGGACAACATTCCGCAAACGAACGCGGACTGCGCCCTGCTCAGTCTCGCCACTCCCTTGCAACTTCAGCGCGGTAACGCGTCGGACCCCCTGCAGACATTGGAGTACCCATCCTTCGGTCAACCACTAACTCTAGACTCACTTCCTGCAACCAGCACCTCTCTCACCAACTGGCAGCAGAGCACTCTACCTCAAACCAGGCCGGATCCCCATTTGCAGTCCCAAGAGCGCACCGAATTGGGTCTCCCAGATTCCTATGTTCCCATGGATATTTCATCCGGCCCGCCACCACAGGCCGCGACGACAAGCCTTCCCCACGAGCCGTCAGAGTCACAGGCCAGTAATCTAGCCGCAAGGTAAGGTGGCAGTTACCCATAAAATTACGACTCCTGATGTGCGCCATAGCACTGTACAAGGAATTGAGCTTGAAAGTCCGCTACCAGGAGAGGGAGAAACCACAGTTCGACTAAGGCGCGACACATGTATCACCCTGAGCTTCGATATGCAAGTCATCTCAAGAGGGATAGCTACCTACGATGGGCTGAAGATTCCGAGTACTCCTTCGGTCAGACAGCTGGGCAGTGAAACGGGAAAGAAGCTCCTCCACCTCCAGATCCGTGTTCTTGGGGCGACAACCAAGGCCCCCTACAATACCTTGTGTCACGAATGCAACAATAGGGAGGGGGATAGGGCCGCTTTTCCCGACTTTCGTGCGAGGAGCGATATACGTGTCCCGACAAAGAAGGGAAAGAGCAGCAGAGTACCCGTCGCTTTCACCTTGGCCTGCTGTTCTAAGCATCGCAAGCCAAATGATTCGGAGTATCGGTGAGTGGTTCTTGGCCCAATTGGCCCAATGAGTGGACGGCTGATGCGTCATTTCCAGTCTGGAAGTCATCTTATATGCAGGTGCAGAGCCTAACAACCCGCTTATTCAATACGAACTCCCCTATTCTTTCGATATTGTCTCGAAGCTTCCCACGCGGACAAGAAATCAGGCAGAAGATGCAGATGCTGGGGACGATGTGGCTTTACCTCCTCAGAAAGTGCTTAGGACGATTTCTGGTCCTGTTAGAAACCCTGCCTCGCAAAGCGGTCCTTCAGGCCTGGCTGGACACCCATCTGGAGACTCTGGAGGCCCAACCAACAGCATACCGCCTAGCACCAGTGAGGTTCCAGCACATCCATCAGATAACCATGGCCTCCCATCCCCCGCGGAAGCCCCTATGCCACCTCACCAGTCTCGTCAGGCCGTCACTGCCGCAAGTAATGAAGAAACTATGGACGGGCATGATGCCGTGATAGAAAGTACAAATCCTAGTCGGGGACCAACGACCGGTGGACCGGAGATTTGGATCTTAGGCTCGAACATCCCTACAGGCCTGCCATCACTTTATGCGAGATTCGGGGATAAATTCGCTATTGCGGTGGGTGTGCTATACTACGCTCACTAGGAAAATAATTGACCACTACTAGGTCGTTCGAAGACGCGACTTGCTCTCATGTCGTCTGCCACCAGCGAGTGTTCCGGGTATGGTCGAAGTAACACTCTCCCGCACTCCCAATCCGAATGCCCCCGTTCTGGGTACAAGTCTTTGTCAATTCGAGTACTTAACAGATCTTAAAGAGATGTGAGTCTTGATGCTATTCTTTCGGGCCGCTTCTCACGTAAAGTGTCCAGGTTGCCCGTCATTATTCGAATCCAAGAGGACTGTACCCCCGAGGTTGCAGCTGCGTTGGATGTTCTTCAAAAAAACTTGACGCGCGATTCGAAGAGGAATGGGAAACGACCCATGCGTGAAGGAGGGGCCCGGGATAACGAGATTGAAACTGCGATCATTCAAGCACTAGAACCACTCCAGGACACTCTGGACTTTGACGAGCTTATTTCGAAAACGAACGACTACAACCAAACCCTCGCCCATTTCGCAGTCCTCTTCGGATATATCAACCTGCTTAAAGTGCTAGTAGGATGGAACATAGATCTCACCATTGCCGATGTCAACGGTCTCACAGCACTCCATTGCGCATATATGAAAGGGGACAGGGCCTGTGTTGAGCTCCTCCTGGAGAAGGGCGTATCAGAGGCTGTATTGGATGCTCTTGGGCGAGCCCCTTCCCACTTGATGCCCGAGAATTTCAATTCGTTGAACGGTCATGACACCAATATATCCTCTGGTGATCAACCCAACTTAGGGCAACAGCCCGATGCTCTCTCTCCTTTCCAATGCACTGATTCTGGGCACGAAGCATCGAATTCAGACAAGGAGAAGTGTCTGAACAACACCGACCGCGCATGTCAGGGGCAGTCCGATCAAATGGATGTTTGTTGTCCGGTCGCATCGACATCCAAAGCTGCTCCAATGGGTCGAGCTCAGTACAGCGGGAGTCAGCGCAGTCAAAAAAATCGACGAATACCCGACGTTCCATACGATCCCAATATAAACGCCTTCATTCCAAGACTCCGGGAGGGACTTGCACATACTGAAGCAATTGAATACCTCTACAAAGAGGTCTTCCCTACTGGAGAAATATCTCTCGCTGCTCTGCGAGCCCCGATGGATCAGGTCGATGAGGCACAGTCCGCCCACATGAACCAGAAGTATCATGGGCTGTTGTTGATGCTCGAGGATGGCCCTTGTATATGCCGACTGTGTCCAAGAGACAACGAACTGCGCTTCGACGATGACGAGGAGGCCCTGCATCATATCACGATGTCCCATTTGGACATGGGATACGGATGTAGTTGTGGATGGTACGTCAATTTCACTCTATGTGGTGACTAGGCTAGGATAAGTACTCACATGCCTTGTGATAGCGGCAAGACTTATTGGAACACTCGCGAACTGAAATGCCACCTTACGAGAGTGGCGGGCTCGGGCTGATGTAGTCTGGTTTGCAAGAGGGTGTCAAAAAACTTTTTTTTTTCGAAAGATCGCACGTGTGCTTGTATGAGCTGTATTCGAAGACGATTGACTCAGGCCTCGGTTTAACGATCGGGTTCTTGCCTTGCTTGTCACCTGTTCATAATGATTCGCAAGGCGCTTCCCTCGGTATGTCGCGCTTGTATGGTCTTTACCTTACCGTGTCTACGTATATCTCACGCTCTTATGCCATACTTACGCGGATATTATTAAGTTGATTATTCCTCACCATTATCGGTCCAGTAGCCGGTTGTTAGTGCGCTGCTGCAAGATTCGCAGAGACTGGGGTTCTATTCCCTGCTAGGTCATCTTTTCTCTTCCTACAGATATAATGCTGACCACCTACTCTATACGTACAGGGTCGCGTTGGTTATTATCGTCCTCGAAACCAACTTCTTTGAGGACAAGTTTATCGTCCAGCTTGATACTATCGCGCCAAAGGACCACAACGACCCGCAACTACACATGATCATATACAGTTGAAATGGCTATAATGCAAATGCTATAATGCAAAAACCCCATAATGCATAGGCTTGGGTGTCGACGGAGTTGGTTCCTATCTAAAATCGACCTT
>Ga0307513_10007444_pt1 | contig 14190 bp, 21 predicted proteins | sample 15_EM_MG_FD_202174 | JGI IMG/M metagenome (GOLD analysis project Ga0307513, IMG submission 202174) | Populus trichocarpa ectomycorrhiza microbial communities from riparian zone in the Pacific Northwest, United States - 15_EM | ecosystem: Host-associated > Plants > Roots > Unclassified | place... | reverse complement strand
TTTGCGGCCCTTGAACGCTTCCGCAACGTTCCTCAACTCCGGATTACGTCGTACGATGTCACGAAATATTTCTGGCATGGTGGAGAGCGGCGCGAGCTTCATGTCGTCAGCATGGGTTTTATTTCGATTGAGACCAATGCCGTCGTCCTCATCTTCTTCACCTTCCGATATAACAAGCTTCTTCTGCTTCTTCTTGCCTGCACCAGGTTTAGACAGTGTTGCGCGGGGCTTTGGAGCGGGTTTCTGTTTTGGAGGAGCTGGCGGGTTTTCCTCGTCGTCCAATGTGTCCGCAGCCTGTAACTTCCTTTGTTTGGTCTCCACGGCCTCCTTCAGCGTGCTAGCCGTCGCCGCTTTGGATGATGAGGCCACAGTTTGCTTCAAAAGCCTCGAATCATCGGCATCGGCGTCGCTCTCGGCATCCGAGTCATGCGTTTGCCGCTCTGTATTAGGTGCCGATTTGACCCAGCCCATGAGCGAGCTTTGGCCTTTCAGCGTCGATTTGGGCGGCATCCTAAGCGGAAGAAGGGTCTAAGTTTTATTTAAAACTCCGCTCGAAACGCGTTACTTGTCAATGCGGGCAAAAGAAGGAACGTAAGCCCGAGGATGGTTATCATGGACAATAGAACACGTGACCCCGGTGGTTCGTAAGCATCAATACAGTTGTCAAAGGGCCAAGGAGGACGTTTATAATCAATTTATAATAATCAGGCACGCTGCGTTTGCACGTCTCGGCTTACTTTCCCATTCCTTTGACTTGACTCCATACCTGTCTGAGAATCAGCGTTTTGTTCTTATTGCCGTCATCTCCTTCATCTCCCTAACGGTGACATTAGGCGATATAACAACGCGATTCGTCGATTCGCTGCCGGTCATCCACGCGGGTCGGTGTGAGTAGTTACTGTTACGGACGCGAAAAACGGGTTACTGGACAAGTATTGTTTCGTTGCCTCTGTGAGCTCATTCTCATTGAGAGCATCAGATGGAACAGGAGAAAGAGCGGGCTTTCATCCAGCTCGACGACATGCACGTCAAACCCGCGCAAGTAAACCAAGCCATTATGGGTTCCATCCTGAAGAGGATCGCTAGAAATAACAATGACAAGATTTTTCGCCGTCAGCGGGGTTGGGAATGTATAGATTACGGCGCTGTTGCTGTGAACCAATCAAGGGTGCCCCGCTCATCGAACGAGACAGCGACTGATCCCTGCTCCAGGTAAGACGGTCTCGAATCACGTCGACAGACTCAATTACATGGTGGTGGATGGAAGCACGGGAGACATTGGTGAAAGAATAACCCATTCCGAGCGCGTTGATATTACACAAGAAGGTCGGTAACATCTCTTGGGTTATAATAGCTGCTTTCCGTGCCTATCTTCTAGTCGCACTTTCCTCTTGGCGCACTTCCGGGCCCATAAACTGCTGTGGCTTGCGAACAGACGATCTGTCACCACCCTGGAGTCACATCTTATAGATCTGAGTTGAGGAAGGTCACCACCCAGGATACCCCCCAGTAATCTGGTCACCGAGTCCACAATAACCCTCGTCAGCTGAGCGTGAGCGTGCACGGGCATAGTGTTGGGAAGGATGGAGAGACTCTTGAGTTTGGGGTGTGACCAAGCAGCAGCTTGCTGCCAGTCGCGCACAAGTAGACCAAATACGAGTGTAAGGAGATTGGGACAGAAGGTAAAGACACGAGCAGAAGCATAATGTGGCCCTGAGGTGCGTATCATATAGGTAAATAGTGGGCTTTGAGGGCTAGATCCAGATGCCGACTCCACCAGCTGAGCCTTCTATCGGCGTTGTGCTCACTGGTATTGCGACTTCGAATAGGCTGTGAGACGATAGCCCGAACGCGAACCAATTGCTGGATATCTCCAACTCGAAGCCAGGAGATGAGAAACTTGGGTACAATGTGGTTGAATAGCTTGCATGTACTCGAGAGTGCTAAGAAGGTGAAAACCTGGCGACGGCGTTGTGCATCGTTCCAGACGGTCTCGCACGGATCCCCATAAATGTCGACCGGGCGTATGATCGCCGAGTCTCCTATATGTTGGAAGACCCTTTCCCATACTTCTGCCGGGAACCGGTGACTCATTTGCTTGCCTTTCAAGATGAATGATAAAGCGCGGAGTGACTGGAAGCAAGCGATGTGACGTTCCTCCAGGTATAATAAATCTATCGATACATCATACTAAAATATGCACAGGGTAGTATATTCTGGGCTGATCATCGCTCAGGAGTCCCTGATCTACCGTCGCCTCAGAGGCAGCCTTGCCAGTCCTTTTTCCCATTTGCTTCGCCATCGGGCTTTGAGCCTATTCCTCTCTTTAACCTTTTCCGTGACCTCAGTGCCGGTACCATCCCAACCGTGCTTCCCGACATCATCCACGAGTAAGTTCATCCCCCTTCGGTCCTTTAATCTTCCTGCATACGCGCCTGTCAACCATGTGAGATAATCAAGATATTTCCTTCTAGGCTCTCCTCCCGGCCCTGCAGTTGTCAGTCGGTGATGGAGAATTTCAACGTCGGTAAAGGTTAAAGCGGGAGGGATGGAATCATCATTGACAAGACCACATTCGGAGAGGCGCACTAGCGGGCGCGGACCTTCTAGACCCGGCTTAGAGACAATCACTTGAAGATCGGGGTTCAGATTCTCCGAGACCGTATCGGGCGGATAGCGTTCCTGGAACTCTCGCACAAGACGCAGGGCACCGTCCAAATTACCCCATCTTCAGAATATCAGTAAGTAGTCTCAAGGGAGGGTAACCTCAGCTTACAAAGTACGGACTCGAATCATCGCAGACCAGTTACGAGCTACGTCGCTTGCGAAGATTGAGAACCTGGTTCCCCCGCCAGCTGTCTGCTCAGGCGGCGTCGAGAGAAGACGAATCCATCGCATGTTGGCCGCATCCTCAGAAAGTCCTTGAAGGACATCTTGGAACCTCGTCCACAACTTTTCTGCGATCTCAAGTATGACCGGGGTACGTTCTGCCGTCTTTGCATTTCCGATGCGCTGGAGTGATTTGAGCACCGTCTCGATGGAAACATCGAGGTGAAACTCGGAATGTAGGTCGAAAATCTTGGCTACCGCTTGTTCAGTGGAAGCCGAGTGACTGAAATGCACTCCCAAGTACGCGCTGAGAAGATGGCTGGTAATGTGTACGCCCCGGAAAATAGAAGCACTATCAGATGGCGTATTCTCCGTCCGTTGCTGTGCAAGGATTTGAGCAAAGAGGGTCTCAGCTTCTTGGAGCACCTCATGTGACGTTTGAGGGAGGACATAACGGTTAACTGATTTGTCAGGTACTGATGTCTCCTCCTTCGGGGCTGCCGTCGAGTGCTCAAAGGCTTCGTCCACTCCCTCCCGCGGTTTGAGTGGGGCGTATTCTCGACGGAAGGGAGGGCGGTATGTGCTATACGCATGAAAGACGTGTCGCATCGCCCGATCATCAATCAGTGGCGGACGGTGAGAGGGTGACGCTAGTTGTTCCTTACCCATTTGGGTAAGAAGCCAATGAGTCCTTTGCAGGTCTCCCAGTCGCTTTGCTGCTTCGAGTAATGACACCCAGATGGTCCGATTAGGCCGTAGCAATGGCGTCCCATCTGCGTCCCTTCCTACGTCTACCATTTGTGATGCCATACGAAATGCCTCTATCGCGGTCGCTTTGGTCTTGGCATATACCGAAATAAGGGCTGCATAAGTCTCCGTCGTGGGCTCCATTCTCTTGTCAACCGTCATCTCAATGAAGACGTCTGAAGCACGCTCGACGTCAGGTTCGCTACTTTTTGCGCAGGCAGCGATCATGGTGGCGTAGAGCTCTTTAGAGGGAGTTGGATGTGCAACATATCGCATGTGCGCGAACACGTCCCAGGCAAGTGCTCGGCGCGGAGCGTTAGGTGAGGGCGATTTGATCAGCCCGGTGATGACCGCATGATAAGCGGCAATAGGTAGGGGCTGGTGTTCCAATTCGTGCTGGTGTAGGATATCACAAGCCTCATGATATAGTCTAGCGTTGCACATAGCTGTCATTAATAGCTCGGCTTGTCGTGTGTCGGCCATTTCTATTTCGCGGGTCAACGGCCAGCGAGGTAAGGACACGAAATCGCTAACCTCGCATGAAAGTAGCCGCCACCGCCTGTACTTCGTTAAAACGACCGCCTTTGGCCAATTCTTTGAGGGCGAGTTCGCAGATCTCCTTTGTGGGAGGATGATGCAATGCCTGCGTGGCTACTTTAGGCGTTGGTTCAAATAAATTCAAACCACCTACTTTCATTGTGTGGAGGGTTGCAAAGAGGCCTTCTGCATCTTGATGGTCCAACTATTCAAAAAATGAACCTTGGTTCCACATACAGATCAAATGGACCTTACACAAGCTCGGACGAGACTCGCCCACTCTGATGTGGTCATGACACCGACAGGACTAGCCATCAAAGTTTGTGGTGGCGTAGCAGTGACGAGTTCTTGTAAAGTATTGAGAACAGCGGAATAAGGCTTCCCCGCGGAATTGTGTGGCTGCACCTGCTGCACATCACTCTCTTTAATGAGGCCTTGAAGCTTGGTGGCGAGGCCTCCATCTTGGGTTTCTGACGCGGACGCTGGCGAGTGCCCTGTGAGGAACCGGCTCTCCAGGCGGGGCAGAACCTTCTCTGGATTCGGAACATAGAGACGCCGTGGAGCTGATGACTCTGGGGGTGGTTCCAATTTGAGAAGATCCCGATAGATGGCGACAAGGTCTTCCTCCTTCAGCGACACTTGTCCCTACAAGGGACGAAAATGTTTAATAATTATGCGCCGAAGTTGAGCGGAATGACTTACAAAATCAAAAAGATGTTCTTCCTGCAACTCTGAAAGCTCTGCGGGAGGGGGTCGTTCATCTTCACTGACCCAAGGTTTTTGCTTGCCAGACACGGAGAGACGAGGAAATAGCCTGAACAAAGCTGAGTGATGGTCAATTATGTTTTTCGAGCCGCTCACCGGCTCGGCTCAGCTGGAGGGATGAACGAGGAGGACAGAGGCACTTTTTCATCACGGTTTTGCCAGGCGATTCTGGGCTGCACTTTGAGTCTATAGGACTGGGAGAGGTACCGTACGGCCGTGTGAGGGGCCCTTGAGGCAACTTGAGGCAGGGTTAAGTTGATTAGAGCAGGCGGCAGCATCTAAGATGGAATTTGGATAGATTTAGTTCCGGAAGCTTCATAGTGTATGGTGATGTATATTTGGTGATGAAGGAATTCCTGGGTCGTTGTCCTTCTCCATGTTGGCTGCGATGAGGACGGGTTATTGAAACGAGCGATCGATTTGTCCCAGCGCGCTCCTCCAAAAAAATCCGCGATCTGATGATGAACATTGTTGGTGCTCTGCTTTAAAACCCAATTACACCGATTACTGGCTCATGTCGGTGGATAAAGCGAAAGTTGAAACCAAACCACACCCCTCAGTTTCGCGCTGCCCCGCGTCTCCCAAGACTACTACATTTCAGTAAATAGGCAAGTACGCACTCGCGCGGAGTTGTTTTCAAACGGAGATTCGATCAAACACCCACACGCCAATATGTGGCTGGGCTTTGTCCTTGATTTCAAACCCACCCACACTCACATTCTGCGATCCAGGCGGCGGTACCCAATGTCCGCAGAGTACGAAAACGCCCCCTTGGGTGAAAAGCGCAAAGTCCTCGTAGCCGCGAGTCCTTCCCCTAGTACGGTCGTCCACCATTCAGAGTTTCATTCGGACTAATCCCCGCACATCTCAGAAAAACGTAGAAATATTAACGACTTGGTTGATTTGCCCAAACCACCCCTACCCCTACCAAAGCTTCAATCGCTCCCAATGGCGCATGTCCCTCGCGCTTCGAATATGCTGTCCGTACTCGCGTCCGCAAAAGATGCCATTTCTTCAGAACCCCAAGAGTCCGTATCTTTTCACGTGCAACCACCCAAAAACACCGTCCGAGATCCAGAGACGCTCCGGATAATTGAGCGTCTGGAACTCGGCCCATACGAACATAAGCCGCATAAGGACGACCCGGAGTTTAAAACCCTTGAACCACATTCTGGTCTCCGGTTACAGTATGTAGAACAAGAGCTGATGGTCAGCGGACTCACCGACCCTCAGGTCACGCTCTATATCGCACGAAGATCTTTCAGAGTACATGAGGGACAGATATTATATATCTCCATCGACTCTCTACTCTATTGCCACGCTCTCGCCAAGTAAAGAAGCGTATGAGGTCCCGGTGGAAGGAGCCTGGGTAACAATCGCGGTGATTGCCCACAGAGAAGATGTCCGACTCTCCAATCCATCATCACGGAATGATGAGGACGGCTCGCAGCATGGTACCCCGCAAGCCTCTAAATACACCAAGTTTCGACTGGTGGATTTTGGAACGCCCACAGCAGACAATGCCGGAACTACCCGAGGCGACGCTATGTTAAATATGTTTTTGTTTGAAGCTTCTTCGGTCTCCGAAATCAAAGAAGACGACTCCAAATCAAGAGGGAAGAAAACATACAAAGGTGGGAGTGGAGGAGCATTCGAAGCACCCGCCAAGTACCGTGAAGGAACAGTCATTGCCGTGCTCAACCCTATTGTCCTTCGCCCATTCAAGGTTGGTTATTTACGCCTGATCTTCTGTGGGTTACCCAAATCAATCATTTCCAGGGCTCTCAAGGCACGCCCCACCCTACCCAGAACATCCTCGCGATCAAGCCTCGGAGTCCTGACTGTATTCAAGTCATTGGACAATCGAAGGATCTTGGTCTGTGTTCGGCTATCAAACGAGACGGTTCATCATGCGGAAGTTGGTACGACAGGCGCTCCTCGAATGTTTGCGAGTATCATATTCAAACGGCGGTCAAGAGTCGCCGAGCAGCAAGACCTGAGTTTTCCGCTGCGTACGTTCCTTCACAGAACGCGTTATTAAGATTTATCAACACACATTGGCTTTTAGGACATCTGGCATGCAAACTTCCGCGGTTCCCAAAGGTGCAAAAAAACAAACATTCGACCCGCTCCGGAAGCATGGTCTTCTTCCCTCCTCCGGTTCACAACTCACACCATGGGGTGCCGGTGCGACCTACATTGTAGGCGGATACGTCCTCGATACGACAACAAAACACGATCCCTCTGACCGCTACACTTTTGAGCATATGGGTCGTGAGAAGGAGGAGCGAAGGAAACGCCAGATTGAAGGGGAGCAAGCGGATAAACGGTTGCTGGAACATCTCATCGGCCATGAGACACTGCCCACTACCGGCGCGCGAGCACTTAGGATGGCGCGGGAACAACTCGTCGCTGGAAAGAATAAAACGGTGGAAATTGGAGAGAGCACGGTGGAGGGGAAGGCGAGGAAATCCGCTTTTTCTGCAAGCGCACTTCAAAGGATTGGTTTCGACCCGACTTTGAAAGGCAGAGTGGAAAAGAAGCCTAAGCAGGAGGCGCAACGGAAGGTGAGTATATATGATTTGCATAGGTGTGAGTGCTAGCTGACAACGGACAGCTCGAAGCGCTATCAAAAGCTGGAGGATCAAGCGTCGGGCGTTTGGGCAAGCCACCAAAGAAAACTGACGAGGACAAGGCGCAATCTCCGGTGAACAAAGTCCACGAGGAAGTAAAGGAGGATGCAGATAGCGGTTCAGATCTAGAAATTGTATAGCATCTTCTTCAGATTGTACCTTTGTATCGAAACTGGTCAACTCGGCTATCAGGTGTAACTCGATGTGTGAGGGACAAGAGGAAAAGATCAAGGAATATATAAGAATTTTGGTTTCTTGACGCAAAAACCACAGCACCCAGGATTCCCGCGTGGTCCCCCACCGTGGTACTAACTGGGCGGCACTCCGGTTAACTGCGCAGATCGGACGGGATGCGGTGCTTTCGAAGTCCTATGGCCGTGGATGTAATTCCTTACCCGTCCGTATATTTATTGCACCAACCTACTCTAGCTAACGTCAGTCGATTCTAGCTCGCACCATACTACTGCATGTGAGAAGGCCGACCTTCACAAACAATACGCAAAATGCTCATTAATAATACAACAGTTCTAAAGCGTGGAGTACATTGCCATTGTCACTACGTGAAAATCCGAGACACGATTGGAGCAGACAAGCGAGCAGACAACACTCTACATAGTAATCACCTCCGGCCTTGCTTATCGCGTACTACGGGGCCCTTCGCTGAGGATGATCGGGTTATCGGCCGCGGCGATGGTCGAGCAGGCGTTAGGGCTGAGCGCTTCGCCGCTCTCGAGGGAGTGTTTATAGTAGGTGTGGAAGTGCTTGCGGTGGGCAATGATCGGCCTATGTTAGAGAGTGAGCGACCGGTGAGGACGGAATTTCTTTCCGGACTCCGTTCTCTTAAATGCTGCGAGGGGAAAATCAGACGTTATTAAACCTCATTCGGGACTATATACATACCCGTACCACTCTCTCGAAACTAGAAGGCGTAGTAACCTGTTCCCACCGACTGCCACTGCCACTAGCTTTTACGGGCGACCCACCCCTCAATGTGGACGGCGTGTCAGGCGGGAACATACCATCGCTGTACATTGGGGACGGGCTCGAAGGTTCATACAAGCCGCCGCTGCTAACCCGAGGCCGACGCGGAGTCACAAACGATGGGGGGGCCTCTGCGACCGATCTTTCCCTCATATAGCTACGTAGGTCAGGCTGAGATCTTTGCTGCCGAAGTAGAGTGGAGTGTCGAGAAAGGGGTGGGGGTGTGAAAGCTCCTTCAGGTTCAGCTGTGTATAAGTCATCTTCCAGCCCATGATGCAAGACCAGTTCATTAACTTTGTTCAAGTGGAACATCAACTCTGAGAGTTGACGAGGAGTAGCCGTTGCTGCTCGGGAAGCGGCACGGCCATATCGATCTTCTCGCAGAGGGGATCGAGGCTCGTCGCGATACTCAAGATGTCGGTAAGGGATACGTGTGGGTGATGTCGGTGGTACATCGTGGGCGTCGTGAAGTTCCTCGCGACGAGGTAGGCGGTCGTATTCGTATTCGCGATGGCGAGCGCGCTTGGCAGGTCCTTGCTGTGGAGAGCCCTGTCGGTCTGCGTAGTAAGGTGTAGATCGATACCTCGAGCTGGGTGAGTATGATGGGTCTGGGGTTGGAGTGGGAAGAGGTGATTGGCCACGTTTACGCTTGTGGGGTGAACATTGCGAAGGTAATGAAACGGATTCTTCCTCGCGCGCTTCAGCTTCTGATCTCCTACTTAATGACCGTACCGACTCGAAGGGAGCGGCAGGACGACTGGGAGAGTTCGACGGAGCAGGTGTGAAAAGTTGCATATTGGCCTTTGGTCTTACAGGAGTGGGCCTTTTAGGTGATGAAGATCTTGCGCGTGGAACGTTGCGCGGACGGGGCGGCAAAGGTTCTGGGTCAGAGGACGGATATCTAGGTGCATCTTCTGCGGGAGCAGCCGCTAGTGGATCGTCGCTGCTGAAGCCGTCGTCCTCAACCAAGGCCTGCCGCCTGCGATGCACGTACTCCTCCTCTTCCTCCTCTTCCTCCTCTCCCTCCCTGTTATGTTCTCGTACTCCTGGCGTTAGGGAGAGACTCTTGAACTGGACGCGTTTCCGCGGGAGTACACCATCAAGGTCATCGGTGGCGGAGCCTTCGTCCTCTTCTTCGTCTTGCTCCTGTTCCACTGAAGGCGTCGGTCGAAATGAGGATTGTGATTCTACACTGCTTTGGCGAAGGTCCTCATCTGGATCTCCTAGGACGGCTTTTCTCTGTTCATCCGCATAGAGAAAGTCTTCTAAATCGTTCTTGTCGTGGACTGTGAGCTGCTTCGGTTGCGGACGGAGACGGATTACTTCCTCGAAATCGTCTACCTCCCAGCGGCTGAGTTCATCCTCATCGTCGTCTAGGTCCTGCTCATCGTCCTCATACTCCCCGCCACTCGACTCTGCTCCGTTTGTATGCTCGGGGTGGTGCACTGTTCCAAATGTCCTTTGTGGCATCGATCTGAGAGCTCCTCTATCATGTACGATCCGCATCGTCTCGAGGTCAACGATGTCGTCCTGTTCGAGCGGCCTTGCGTAGCGTTTTTCGAGGGAATCCCAGATGTTAAGGACCCTCAGCGTTGACTCTTTGCGCTTTGCCGTGAGTTCGTCATCTGGATTAAGTGTGGCCACACTTGCGTCGCGGCTGTTGGACGACGACCTTTGGGCTGCTCGCTTGCTTGCCGACGCCGCCGACAACGATGACGACGCATTGGTGGTAAGTTTGATAGGTGGTTGGAAAAAATGCCGCTTTTTGGCCGAAGACGACGGTGGTAGCCTGGTCCCCGACATGGTCTGGTCCAAGCTCAACCCTGGCACAAACCAACTATTACTCTTTGCCTACCACCGCTCCCAACGATGAGCACGACCACCAGCAAGAGGGCGTATCTGGCTCAGAAATACATGTGTGGGCCAAAGGCAGATGCAATTCTCGCTCGCGAACAGACAAAGAAGAAGAAGAAACGGAAGCATGCAGATGGTAGTCAGCAATCGCACTCTGGAGGTGGTATGGGCATTGTAGACGATGACGGGGGATGGGGAGCGGCTGTTGGCGAGGAAGATGACGGTGATTTGGCGGAAGCAGTCGTCGCTTCCGACCGGACCTTCAAGAAGCGCAAGGTTGCAGACGGCGACTCGGGTGGCTGGACATCTGCCGCCCCTCCAGAGAAGCCTCCAACTCCACCGGAAGAAGATGAACAACCCCTCATAGTGGACGATGATTCCGCGCTCAGAGGCGGCGTGTTGTCGCAGGCTGAACTCCAAAAGCGCTTCGGTGCGCAGACGAGGAAACCAAAGGAAGACCTACCGACAGCAGAACAGCAAGAGACAGTATATCGTGATGCGTCTGGCAGGAAGATTGATACCAAGGCTGAACGAGCTGAAGCAGCAAGACGAAAACGTGAACAAGAGGAGATGGACGCCAAGCGTATGCAATGGGGCAAAGGTCTTGTACAACGTGAGGAGACAGAGGAAAACCGAAAACAGATGGAACGTGATCGTCTAAAAGGATTTGCTCGGTGAGGAATAATGGACCTTTCCGTTATATGCTTGTGACCCCTTCCCTCTTTCCAGGCATGTTGATGATGCCGACCTTAATGCTGTTCAGAAAGATGAGATGCGTTGGAATGATCCAGCAGCAGCTTTCCTTTCGGTGAGACTCCCTTTGGGTAACGGCTTGGCCGATACTCACCATTCCCTTGTACAGGATAAGAAAAAGAAAGGGCCAAGGAAGCCGCTATACACTGGTCCTCCCCCACCACCTAATAGATTCGGTATACTCCCTGGCTATCGGTGGGATGGTGTCGGTGAGTACCCATTCTAATAGCTTATCAGCCTGTATGCTTATCCGGGGTAGATCGCAGCAACGGCTTTGAGAAGAAATACTTCCAGCGTCAAAACGAGCGATCGCGCAAGACGACTGAAGCCTACAACTGGAGCGTTGATGACATGTAGTATATTTCTAGATTGGAACCGGACCTTGTATCCCTTTGTTCTCGCACCTTATGCGCCTCGAGTCCTTCGCGGACACTCAAAGAGCAACGAATAAATTCGCCCCAAATACACAACAAACTATAAAACCTTCATCGGCACAAGAAAAATCAGTACGACCTGCCGAACATGGTCCAGCGCTTGGCGTCCATGCCGCACGCCGGGCACTTCGTCTGGCCGGGGACAATGGGGTCCCATCGAGCCTGATCAAACGGAATCGCAAGGGACTTGGCACCGGCCGAAGGAGCCCTCTCGTCAGTTTGCTCGGTGCTGCACGAACACCGCATTAGCAAATCGTCCACAAACCAAAGCTGCGAGTTCACTCACCTTTTGCTCCGCGTTTTGATATCGTCCTCACAATCCCCGACCTCGCACCACGGAAGCACGACGACGCATTTGTTATCCAGCGTGGGCACGACGTCTTCCCACTTGGTCACTTGAATCAACCGCTCCTCGAACGTTGCCTTGGCCTTGTTGTACATATCGCTTTGGATCGCCTCCAGGAGGTCTGCGACTTGGGTGGCCACGCCGTCGAGAGCGAAGGTCGTCTTGGCGCTGGTATCCCGCCGAACGGCGACGGTCTGCGCCTTCTCGATGTCCTTGGGGCCAAGCTCGAGTCGGATTGGAACACCCTGCGAGTGTAGTATGTAATCATATCGCCACCATGTCGTGCAATTGGAACTCGTGCTCGTACCTTCTGCTCCCAGTAGTTAAACTTCCAACCCGGTAGGTAGGTGTCCCTCAAGTCCGCCTTGGCCTTGATACCAGCATTTTTCAACTCTTTCACAAGCTGTTCACAAGCATCGTAGATCTTGGTTTGGTTACCTTCGTTGACACCACAAGGGACGACGACCACCTGGACATGCGCAATGCGGGGAGGGAGGACCAACCCCTGGTTATCGCCGTGGACCATGACCATCACGCCGATCGCACGAGTAGAGAGTCCCCAGCTGTTCTGCCAGGCAAAGAGCTTGTTCCCGCGATCGTTTGGATCCTCGACTTCGATTCCGAACATCTTGGAGAAGTTCTGCCCAAGGCAGTGGGATGTGGCGGCTTGAATACCTCGTCCGGTAGTTGGGATAAATCCCTCGACGGTGGTCGTGTATAGACCTCCCGCAAACTTTTCGTTCTCAGACTTGATCCCTGGGATGACGGGGACCGCGAGAAGCTCTTCGTATACACGTCGGTAGAGGTCAAGGATTTGGCGTACTTCGGCGTCGGCTTCTTCTTTCGTCAGGAAGACAGTGTGACCCTCCTGCCAGAGGAACTCGCGAGTGCGAATGAACGGCTGTGGCGTCTTGAATTCCCATCGAACGACGCTGTTCCATTGATTGAGCTTCAGGGGGAGATCACGGTAGCTTTGTATCCACTTTGCGTAGTCTTTGGTCTCATCAATAGCCAAATGGAAAGAGACAATAGCGACATACAGGGGTACATTGCAGTTTCTGAGGTCGGACGGATGGCAATAGGCTCTTCAAGGTCGGAAGATCCACTTAACTTGGACATAAGAAATAGATCTTGTCTTTTTACTGTCGTGACTCACGCTTTTGTCACCCACGCGACTTCAGGAGCGAAGCCTTCGATGTGGTCCTTTTCCCGTTCCAGGACGGAGGCAGATACAAACATGGGGAAGTAAGTATTCTCAACCCCGAGATCTTTGATCTTTGCATCAAACCATTCTACCTAGATGGTTAGTGGCGGACGCCTGCTAGACAAAAGAGCTGACCTTGAATGGACTGCCAAATAGAATACGACCACGGTCTCAAGATATAGCAGCCACTAACGTTGTAGTAGTCGAGCATTTCTGATTTGACCAGAACCTAAAGATGACCATGGGTCACGCGATGGTCGGAGCGAACACTACACGCACGGTAGTGTACCAAGTGGCAAAGTCGACCTCCTTCTTGACACCTATAGCAAGCTGGTGCGCATCTCCAATCTTGGCATCTTGCTTCTTATCTGGTGTCGACTTGGCGGGGGCAGCACCGACGAGGTCAGCCTTGAGGGCCGCAAAGTCAACTACTTGGACTTTCGTATCAGCAGTCTCGAGAGCCGAGAGGTACTTGGATATGTCTGTGCCGTAGAGGAAGACCGTTGCTTCAGACGCAGAAGCGCGAACGGCAAAGATCTCCGAGGAAGACGAGATGGCGGAATCAAGCACGGTGATGACTTTGGGGAATACATCTGCACTGATGGAGAGGGGAGAGACTGCAACAGATGGAATCGATCAGTGCTTGCCTAACGAGAAATCTTGACGAAATGACGCACGCGAATCCTTATCCAAGGCGAAGAACTCCCGGATCAGGCCATCTCCTGCGAGTCTGAGTTCCTTTTGGTTGACCCTCTTGCCCAAGGCTGCTGAGTTCTTGGTGTCCGTCTCATCGCTCGCAATCACAACAACGGGGACGGGAGTGGCAGACTTTGTGGTCTTAGGTTTGAAGATGAGGGTCTTGGTTAGTTTGTACGACGAAGGGATAGCGGCTTTCGTGGATGCGGGAGCACCATCGATGGCAGCTTTCCAGCTTGTGGGATCGCAGGCGGCGGCGTGGACAAGGGAACCCTCGGGTGCTATGGAGAGGGCGGCGAGAGCGGACAAGGTATTCTCAAGGGACATCTGGTGCGGTCGAGTGGACGAGTGGCTGAAATGGACGGGACAAGATGGCTGCAAAACCCTTCGAGCGTGGGCGTATTTCAGCCC
>Ga0307513_10007443_pt1 | contig 14191 bp, 12 predicted proteins | sample 15_EM_MG_FD_202174 | JGI IMG/M metagenome (GOLD analysis project Ga0307513, IMG submission 202174) | Populus trichocarpa ectomycorrhiza microbial communities from riparian zone in the Pacific Northwest, United States - 15_EM | ecosystem: Host-associated > Plants > Roots > Unclassified | place... | reverse complement strand
CATTTTTAACATTAAAACAAAAAAAGATTTTATAAAAAAAAAAAAAAAAAAAAAAAAACGACCAAGAGATAGCATTGGACCACAGAGTCCACTCCGTTTCACCAGAAACCCTTTTCCCAAATCTTGGGTTCCCCCTACTGGTTTTGGGGGACCTCAACATCCACAACCCCCTCTCGGACCCTCTGCGGCACTTCTCGCATCGGGAGATAGCGTCCTCGACTCCCTACTTTGAGAAAGCGGCAGAAGCCGGCTTCGCCCTCCTTAATCCCCCGGGCGAGTACACGAGGTTCCCCTTGGTTGGAAACGCTCGCCCTTCGGTAATAGATCTAGCCTTTGCAAACCCCCCCCTCCTACCCCTGATTAGGAGTTGGGAAGCCTCCCTCCCCTCAACAGGTTCAGACCACGTACCAATAACGATCACACTGGCACCACCCTCTCTGAATCAAAAGCCCCCGCGCCCACGTTGGAAAGACACTGACTGGGAGATCCTGGACCCGATCGTTAAGGGTTTCAAGGTCCCGGCCGCACCGCCCTGCCCCACCCCCCCGCAACTGGACGAATGGTTGTCAGAATCTCTAAACCGTCTGGTAGCTCTTCTCAAAGAACATACGCCAGTATCCAGGCCTTCCCATCACTCCAAACCTTGGTGGACCCCGCACCTGACTGTCCTCTGTCGTGAATATCACAAGGCTACTAGAACAGCCAGGAAACACGACACACCACACATGCGAGAAGTTGCCGGGACCTCCACGGCGGGGTACTTCAAGGCAAGCAAAGCCGCCAAAAACAAACACTGGTCCTCCTTTTTGTTGACCGCCACCCCCCAGAGCCTGTGGACAGCCAAGAGGTTTGCCTACGGCCGTGCCCAACCACGTTTTCCTTCCCTCCCAGGGGCTGAGACCCCTCAACAAATGAACAAAGTCCTCCTGGACCACTTCTTCCCCCCTAAGGAACCCTTCTCCCCGCCGCCTAGGCTCAGACCAGACAAGTCGGCTCCCCCCCTAACAACAGACGAGATAGCAGCTGCCCTCTCCAAGTGCTCCCCGACTTCGGCCCCGGGCCCGGACGGGATACCCTACTCCACCTGGAAGCAGGTCAACAAGATCAACCCCTGAATCCTCCTCCATATACTCGCCCCACTGGTCCTCCTGGGGTATCACCCCACGTGGCTCAAGAGCTCGAACGGTGTGGTACTTGACAAACCAGGGGAGCCCTCCTATGAATCACCAGCCTCCTTCAGGATAATCGTCCTGATCCGTACAATCTCCAAAGTCCTCGAGAGGATCATAGCAACCCGCCTACTAACAGCAGCCCAGCTCAGAGGCCTGTTGCACCCCAACCAATGTGGTTCGCTCCCTGGGCTTAGTACCTACGATGCTTGCCTCACCCTTACCAACGACGTCAAAACCCTCCAGAGGCCCCGTCTCAAGGTCTTCTCCCTGTTTCTGGACATAAAGGCAGGGTTCGACAACGTCGACAACAATACCTTATCCCAAATCCTGAGGGAACGCGGGATGCCCCACTACCTGGTTTCCTGGGTTTCGTGCTTTCTAGGGGAACGGAGCTGCACCCTGATCTTTCAAGGGGCACCAGGAACCCCAGCCCCAGTCAACGTCGGCGCCCCTCAGGGCTCGCCGATCTCCCCACTCCTCTTTCTTCTCTACATCGCGCCGCTACATTTCGGGATCCCTCGGGGTCTGATGATCTCGTATGTGGACGACTTTGCCCTCACAGTGGCCTCCCTTTCGTACCGTGGCAACATCCGCCGGCTCCAGGACCTATTCGACAAGCTCGAGAGGAAGGCGTCCCGCTTGGGAGTCTCCTTTTCGGTCGCGAAGACGGAACTGATACACTGGAGAACCCCCAGCCAGAGGTACTGAACGAAGTGCGTCGCACCAATCCAAATCAAGGGAGAATTGTTTCACCCTGGCAACTCTGTTAGGTGGCTTGGGTACTGGTTCACTCCGGACCATGACCCCGCCGCACACTTCTCACGCCGCCTGGCCCTGGCCCAGGGGGCGTTTGCCCTCATTCGTCGCCTCAGCCCGCCCGGAGCGGGCCTCCCCCCCTACCTATGCCACAGACTGGCAACGTCACTAATTGCCCCTATCCTGCTTTACGGCGCGGACCTGTTCTCACCCAGCGTGGGGACGACAACCCGCCTCGATACATTCTGGCGCAAGGTCCAAAGGTGGACCACAAACTGCTTCTCAGCCACGCCCACCGGGATACTTTCGGTGGAATCTTGCCTCCCACCCGTCTCCCTCCTGATCGCCCACAGGCAAAGGCTGGCAGCGCTCAGGGTGGTCTGCTCCCCCCCCAGCGTGAACCCGGCAACAGCCCGCCTTCATCCCTCGTTCCCTTCGCTCTCAGTGCATCGGGCACCTGACTCCTCACGAGCCTGAACCAGGGGCCTGTCATCCGTCTACCTTCCGCTACACTGGGAAACGCCCCGCCCTGTCCCACCAATAAGGAACCACCTGCCAGTGGACGCGGTGGCTCACAGGACAATACCCTTTACCCTCGGGCTGTCAAGGATGCCCATGATCAACTCCCACCTGGTGTACCCTGCCCCCGCCCTCCCGCCCCGGTCCTTGATGGACAGCACCTACTCCGCCCTCAAGAAACGGGTTAGGGAGAAGCTCCTCGAGGAGTGGGCCTCCCTTTTCCCAACGCCGGGGTACTACCTACACCCTTCTGCGCTGCTTCCGAGGCCTTTCATGGGCTTGGGCAAGTTCATTGCCGGGAGAATCCACCAGATGAGAGCCGGGAAGAGTTACCTGGCCTCCCACCCAACCTGGAGGTCCCCCGACGCCGATACCTCCTGCCCCCGCTGCGGCTTGGAGCCTGAAACCTTCGAGCACGCCATCCTGTCCTGCCCCTCGAGACAACACAGCAGGTCGCGCCTCCTCCACGGCGTTACTGATGTCGGTCCCGAAGCCCCACTCTGGTCATCCCTCCCACTGCTAAAAAGACTCGCCACCTTCATAGGCGTCACCTCCACGGGATTTCCACCCACAATTTTCCCGCCCACCACCCCCCCCTCTTCCCCCCCCTTTTCTCTCTCACCCCCCAGGCTGCCCCCCCCGGTTTTTCGTGTTTTTTCGTTGGCTGAGGTATAGGGACGTTGGGTTTTCTTTCCTTTTGTCTTATATAGGCTTTCCTTTTTGAACGACTCAGCTGTGGGTTGTGCTTTCCTTGTTACATGTGGCCGTTGGCCCGGCGGAGGAGAAACCTGCACGATAGTGGATACTTACCTGGTGCCGTGACTTTCTTTTGTTTATGTTTTTTTGATTTATAGGTTTTGTTCTCTCCATAGCTAGCGCTGCATGAGGCTTTTTGTACCTAAAAACAATGAACGCATGATTACAAAAAAAAAAAGAAAAAAAAAGAAAAACGACCAAGAGATAGCAGAACAAGGGAAAGAAGAATCCAACCACCAACACCTCGGCAACAAAAGTCGCGGAAGCCAGCAAGAAGGCCTCCGCCCCGAAGGCCCCAGCCCCCATTGCCAGTGCCGCAAGGAGATTCGTCGCCCCCCGCTCGTCCCCTGGACCTCACCCTGACGCCGCTGACATAAAAGCCCATCTACCTGACTTGGCCGCCTCGGTGCTCCGTGAAGCCAATTGTTCCCTCCGCCGCTCCCTCAAGGCCATCGTCAACGACAGAGGCTCAGTGACTTTAATCGTGGTCGACACCTCGGTCGCTGCTACCTCCTATGCCCCGTACTTTGAGGCTCTTACGACCAAGCTTAACCAGTCCTTCCCAGTTGGGGAAAACCCCTGGCTCCCCTTCAGACTTGCTCCCACCTCGATCCAACTGGCAATCCACTCGCTCCCAGTCAACTATATGCCCCATCAAGATGAGGACCTGTTCAGCTACCTCTCAGACTCCATCCTCAACTCTAAGGGCGTTACAATCTCGGCAGCCCGCTTCGTCAACCCGAACCGTCAATCCCGTATCGAAAAACGTGCCTATTCGGTGGTTGCCAACGTCGAACCTGATTCCGTCCAAGCTATGCTCCCATCCATCTACCTCTACGGCAACACGAGAACCGTCGAGAAAGCCTACTCATCCTCTCCGATTACCCAGTGCCAGAAGTGCTGGAAGTACGGCCACGTCAAACCTCTCTGCAAAGCAGAGACCCCAACATGTCCTCTATGCTCCCTCCAACACACGAAAGCCGAACACTGCTGCCCCAATCCTTCGTGCCCCAGTGGCGGTAACCTCAAAGCCATCCTCAACTGCTGCCTGGCCTCCCCGGCAAGGTGCTCCAACTGTGGAGAAGCTCACTCCGCCAGGAGCAGGGACTGCCCTGAACGCCCCCCCCCAACCAATGCACGCCCTGCCCCGTCACCCCAAGAGAGCCCGGTGGAGATAGACTCGGACCAGATGGACGTACAGCCTGACAGGCCTCGGAGCAACATACCCCCCCAATCCACACGGATATCCAACACTCCACCACAGGGCCTCCTCCCCCCGTTCCAGGAGGACACCCCGAGAGCCACCCGTACCTCGCTTGTAGCCCCGCCCGCAATGACAAGATCTGCCTCCAAGGGTGGTCCTCCCCCCCCGAGGGGGAGGCCAGCCCCTCACCTGCCGCTCGCACTCCGTCAGGCTCAGCCTGGTAAGATGTCGCACAACAACGAGGTCTCGGCACCAGGACAGGGCCCTGGACACTTTCTTTCCATTGTTCAACACAACTGCCTCGGGAGCTGGGATGTGTTTCTCTCCTTATTTAATTCTTTTGCTTCGACAAAACACCCTCCTTTGATTGTTTGCCATCAAGACCCTCCGGTCTGGAGGAACCGTTTGCCCTTTTATGCAGGTTTTACTTCGTTTGCCCCGCTGGTCCCCAACCGCCGCCCCCGGGTAGCCTTTTATGTTTTTAAGCCATTAATAGACATGGTCACCATCACCCCGATCTTTACGGACAGGTCTGACCATGCCACCCTAGAGATATCCGCCCACTCATTATTCGGAACCAAGGCCGAAAAGTTCCACCTAGTCAACTGCTATAGTGTATGGGGCTCGACGGCCAAAGAAAGGACAGTTTCGCCCCTACTAGCCCTCCCATCTACTGCCCTCCCTACCTTGGTAGTAGGAGACATCAACATTCACCATCCCTCGGCAGACCCGCTTAGGAAACACAACTCTTCCGAACTCAAGGCTTCCTTCCCGTACTTCTCAAGGGCCGCTCAGCTGGGGTACGTGCTTCTAAACACGCCGGGGGTTTACACCCGCTTCCCTCTGCAAGGATCATCCAGACCCTCCGTTCTGGACCTCGCGTTTGCGTCCTCCTCCCTTATGCCCTTCTTCCAGGAATGGACCACTGAACTGCCCTCCTCTGGCTCTGATCATGTTCCCATCACCATATCGATTGCACACCCGATCACAGCGCCACCTCCCCCGGCCCCAAACTGGGTCAGGACAGACTGGCCTACCCTTGAACCTCTTCTTGAAGAAACCATAGTCCCTCCCCCCCCGAGTCTGCCCACCAGACACTCACTGGAAAACTGGTTCGACTCGCATCTCAACACCCTGGTGGCGCTCCTCAAAGCCCACACACCACTAAGGCGCCCCTCGATTCGGGCCAAACCATGGTGGTCCCCGTTACTGACAACACTACGGAAAGAATTCTACACATCCACCCGAAAGGCTCGGGCCTCAAACGATCCTCAGGACAGGGCAGTGGCCAAACTCTCCAAGCAAGGTTACTTCAAGTCAATCAAAGCCGCAAAGGCCCAGCATTGGAGGTCCTTCTTCGCAGATGCCACACCTCGAACCATATGGACGGCTAAGAAATTTGCCGTCGGCAGAGTAACGCCCAGGTTCCCCAACCTCCCCAACGCCGCCTCCCCTGAAGAGATTAACAATGCCCTTCTCGCTCACTTCTTTCCACCAAAGCCCCTGCCTTTTGTCCCCTCAATACTAAGACCGCATAAAGGGTGTGACCCTCTCCTCCCAGGCGAGATCTCGGCTGCCCTTCGGAAGTGCTCTTCCTCCTCAGCGCCGGGTCCAGACACGATCCCCTACTCCGTATGGAAAAGGGTACACCTGACAGCACCCCGTATCCTGACAGACCTTCTAGGCCCCCTCCTGAAATTCGGCTATCACCCGCCCTCCTTGAAAAAGGCGAATGGCATCGTGCTTGACAAGCCAGGCAAACCCTCTTATGACTCGCCTGCATCTTTCAGAGTCATCGTCCTCCTACAGACCGTTTCCAAGATACTTGAAAGGGTCATTGCATCCCGCCTATCCCTAGTTGCTAGGGCACTAAAGCTTGTTCACCACAACCAGTGTGGTTCCCTCCCTGCCCTCACGTCCTTCGACGCGGCCCTTTCACTAGTGAACACAGTCAGGACTCTCCAACGCCCTGGCCTCAAGGTCTCCTCTCTTTTTTTGGATATCAAGGGCGGCTTCGATAACGTTAATGCCTCAATCCTCTGCTCCTCCCTCAAGAAGGCGGGAATTCCTCTCTATATGGTCTCGTGGATCGGGTCTTTTCTCTCCCAAAGGACATGCCGCCTCCTATTCCAAGGGTCGCCCAAGACCTTCTCCCTACTCCAAGTAGGCACCCCCCAGGGTTACCCAATCTCCCCGCTACTCTTCGTCATATATGTGGCGTCTCTCCACATCGACCTCCCAAATGGGCTCTCCCTCTCATACGTTGATGACTTTGCACTATCAGCGGCATCCACATCATATAGGACGAACATCAGAACCCTGCAGAGAGCCTTTGGGCGAATCAAGCCCCGTGCTACGGCCCGGGAGGTAGGTTTCAGTGTCCCCAAGACCGAACTCATCCACTGGAGGACTCCTCTCCAAAGAGACCCTGACGGTGCCCCCTCTCTGCCCCCGATATGCCTGGACGGCCAAATCTTCCCCCCCCTTCCCTGGGTCAGATGGCTCGGGTATTGGTTCACTCCCAACCTGGCCTCGTCGGCACACTTCTCCAAGTGGCTGGGCCTCGCCCAAGGGGCCTTCGCCACCGTTAAAAGACTCTCTCCGCCTGGTTCGGGCCTCTCTCCCCACCTCTCCCATCGCCTTGCGATATCACTGCTCCTCCCCACCCTCCTATACGGGGCTGACATCATGGTCCCCAGCAGAGGCATGCTCACCAAGATGGATGTCTACTGGCACCAGGTCCAACGCTGGGTGTCCAATTGCTTCAGGTCGACCCCTATACCTATCCTGGCGGCTGAGGCCTGCATTACTCCCCTCCAAGCTATCATTCCCCATAAGCGCCATATGGCCGCCCTGAGGTTGGTCTGTGCTGCTCCCACCATCAACCCTGCGGCAGGACGGCTTTGCCCCTCCTTCCCCTCCCTCCTCAAATACCGGGCCCCGGACTCTCACAGGGCCCTCTGCACCCGCCTTCCCCCCAACGTTATGCCACTCTCCTGGAAGACAAATCGTCCACCCTCAAAAGTCAGGTCCCACCTCCCCGTTGATGAACTCGCCAACCTGGCACGCCCCATCCTAGGATCGCTGTCCTTCGCCCCCCTTGCCAACGCTACCCTTCTCCCGGAACAAGCCTCCCTCCCTCCTCATGACACTATGACAAACGCCTACAAGGCACTCAAAGGCAGAACGAGACTTCTACTGCTTGAAGAGTGGAGGCGCCTGGCTCCCCCCCGCTGTACTATACCTTCCCGCTGTCACTGACGCCCCATCCGTTTATGGGATTGGGAAAGTTCATCGCCGGCCGCATCCACCAAATGAGAGCCCAGAAGAGCTACCTCGCCGCCCACCCCTTATGGTCAAGTTTAGACAATCCCAAACACTCCCCTAGGTGCGGTGAGGAGGATGAGACATTCAGCCATGCCATACTGCGCTGCCAGTCGACGTCCTTCCACAGGGATCGCCTCCTCCAAGGCCTCACTAGTGTCGGACCAGACTCCCCCCTCTGGACCAGTAAAGACCTACTCCTGGCCATGGCGGCTTTTATCCGGGCAACCGCGACCAACTACCCACCCGATATGTTTCCTTCCCTTCCCCCTTCGCCGGCCTCTATGGTCTTCCCGTCCTCGCCAATTACACGCCCGATGGGCCTTTTTTCCTCCTCCCCGATACATGCTATTTAGGTTTTCCTGTTTTAGCTTGTTATAGTTTCCGCTTACGAGTAGGAAATTGTTATGGTTTTCTATGATTGTCCTTTCTTTTGTTAAGCCGTGAGTTGGCGATGTGTTGAGTACTTGACACGATTTAGAGATGATTTTATATATTTTTTCGTTTGTTTTTTGGTTGCTTGAGATTAAGGTTTTGTTTACGCCATAGCTAGCGCTGCATGCGAGTTCTTGTACCGTAACAATGAATACATGATATAAAAAAAGAAAAAAAGAAAAAAAAAAACCGACCAAGAGATAGCATCTTCACGCAACAATCTAAGTACTTTTCTATACTCAAGATATTGCAAGACAATTACGAATTACACTCTTTACATACACTCCTCCAATATGAGAGCCTACGCTCTAACAACCCGGAGACTATTGTGATAGTCTCGAAGGGCCGCCTGACTATAGGACTATTGCGATAGTTCTATCAAGCATCACAACCCACCCATCTTGCCATCTGACAAGATAGTATCCTTCTCCGGATCACTCAAGACAAGCAAGCCAGTTCTGTACTATCTGAAGAGATAGTACGTCCCTATGCCTTAGTACAGACTACTAGCTGCCCGACTCAAGGCCTTGAGGCCCTTTCCGCTGATATAAAATGTTTATGATGCTGGTATAATATTATTGACTAAGGTGGAAGAAATTGAATATTGTTGGATGGAAACTTTATATTGTGAGTGACACGTGGTGTAATGCAACACCAGGAAACTAACACCATTAACGATGGCACACTTTGGAGGTGGGAACAAAATCTTCATTAACAGGCCCCGGGTAGCTATTTGCAATAATAAGATAGAGAGTTGATATTTAACTCCAACTGCCCGCAGTCCACAGGGTCGAGCCTGACTGACTTACGCTCTCGACGGGATGGATGAGTATCAGATATCAGTCTGGAAATCAGCCAGCGACATACTAGCAGGGACTATCTGTGTCCCCAGTGGTTCAATTCTCTAGGTAACGGCAGATGACAGGAGGGTCAAGTGGGTAACTGGTGAGCACCACATGTGATTGTAGAGGTCAGGAGGTAGGATTCGGGAGTTGGTGATCCGTCGAGGACTGTGGGGCACTCTAGTCACCTTCTCGAATAGCAGTCGTTGTCAAGGAATCGACAGTGTTGCTCTACAGCTTGAGACAAACAGCTTAAATGCCCTTGACTGCGCTCATTGCAGTACCTACAGCGCGGATAAGACCTTTGGAAACCGTGCCTATGCGAGATTAATGGTCAATATATTAGGCACAAGGATATCATCTCATTCTATGACTCATAAACCTGCTCCATATGAGTCTCCTGCCATTTTAATAACTCGGCTCATGGGTCTCGCATGCCAGCCATGCCAGCGATGCCCGGCTTCTTGTAACAATCCTATTGTCAACCACTATGCAACAGGCAACGACCATTATCTTTTTAGTTAAGCGTTCTCCTTATTCTTCTCTATGAGATCAGGGAGGTACTATCTCTTCAGATAGTACGGAACTGGCTTGCTTGTCTTGGAGTGATCAGTCGAAGGATACTATCTCATCAGATAGTAAGATAGGTGTATTCTTGTGCTTGATAGGACTATCACATTAGTCCTATATTCGGGCGACCCGTTGCTGAGACTATCACAATAGTCTCTGGGTTCTTAGAGCATCTGCTCTCGTAGAGGAGAAGTATGTTGTAAGGAAAGTAATGCGTAATCGTATTGCAATATCTCAAGCATAGGAAAGTACTTAGATGGTTGCGTGAAGATCCTATCTCTTGGTGGATATTTATTATTTTTATTTTTATTTTTATATCATGTATTACTTGTTAAGGTACAAGAACTCGCATGCATCGTGAGATATGGCGTAAAGAAAACCTTAATCCCAAACAACCGCCCGCTTCACCTCCTCATGGGAAAAATCAAACAGCTCGAATCCATAGGAATAATCCACCTCGCCTAGCACCTAACACAATAATACCTCAGACACGTAAGGAAACAATTCATAGAGACGTACAGGAGAGAGACCCAAACCATTCGGCAGGCTCCCCAAAAAACAAAAGAAAGGATTGATTGCGAAGGCCCGACAGGGCCCGAGAGGGTGGATGAGTGATCGCCGTGACAAGAGAAAACCACAGGACTTCTCGGCCTACATTTGTAACCATAAACATACGGTCGCGCCGGTAATTACATCGATCTAAGGCGTTGGACACCAGGCAAAGAGGTAGTGCAATACCACGACTGGGCGTAACTGTGGAGTGGACGAAGGATCGGGGAGGATGAGGAGGCAGTAAGGTGCCAGCTGCTGTAGCAGTAACGGTGCAAGTGGACAGAACCGGGAGGAGGGAGAAGGAAGGATCGCGAACGGGCTAGCCACAACCAACTAACAGGCTATAGCAGGGGGTTTTGGGACGACGGCGAAACAGAGCCGAGACCGAGATTTTACTAACCGTGGCTTTCCCCATCAGAGATACAAGCCCGGCAAGCCGAGGCCTACTTCGACCGAGAGTCCAGACACCGTAACGCCGACTGTGAACGAAGCGAGAAGCTTGCCGACAGTGCAAACGCTAAGCGAGATGCAAAACGCATGCGGGGCAAGGGGGAGAACCGAAGTTCATGAGCGTATCAACGACGAACGAGAACGAGAACCCTAAGGAGGAGAGGCCGACAGGCCTCAGAAGAGGAGGCAAGCTGGCTTAACGTCAACTCCTAGGCAGTAGCCATCGTGGGAGAAGAGAGGTGGGTGGGGGAAAGTGACGATAATTTCTCGTGGTGTTGAGATTTCAATCGCCGGAGGTGGAGAGGAGATGGTTCGTGCCTATCTCTTGGTCGTTTCTTTTTTTTTTTTTTTGTTATCATGCGTTATTTGTTTTAGGTACAAAAAGCGTTATGCAGCACGAGCTATGAAGAGAAAAAAACCTATAAGCCCAATAACAACCGCCCGCTTCACCTCGTCATAGGAAAAATCAAACACCCCGAGTCCATAGGAAAAATGCCCCCGGCCTAGCACCTAAGACAAAACCTCAGACACGTAGGGAAACAATTCATAGAAATGTACAGGAGAGAGACCCAAACCCTTCAGCAGGCCCCCAGGTAACACTAGGAAAAGAATAAAGGGAATTACGAGGTATAACTACTCTTGCCAATAGGCCTAACCAAAAGGCCCCGCGGGTAGTCGGCGGAAGGCACAGGCCGGTTCACGGTCGGGACTGACCAGAGAGAGGCGACGCGTCGGCGTTTAGGAGAGACCTAGGAGGAAGTGCAATACCATGATCAACCGTAACCTAAGAGAGTTTGGCGACCGTAGAGTAAATCGCAGGAGGGAGAGAGGTAGGAGGGCGAGCAGAGCCACCGGGCAGAGGGGATGCCAGCCGAAGATGATGAGCAGTAGGGTGCCAGCCGATAAGTAGCAGTAGGGTGCCAGCCAGGGAGCGGGCTGTAGCAGTATGGTGCAAGCGGACAGAACCGGGAGGTGGATGGAGGAAGGATCGCGAGCAGGCTAGCCGCAGCCAACTAACTGGCCATAGCAAGGGCTTTTGGGCCAACGACGAAACTGAGCGAGACTGTGATGTTACTAACTGAGGCTTTCCCGATCAGAGGTACAAGCCCAGCAAGTCGAGGCCTACTTCGACGGAGAGTTCGACACCGTAGCGCTGACCGTGAACGAAGAGAGAAGCTTTCCAACTCTCCAAAATGCTAAGCGAGGTGCAAAGCAAGTGTGGGGTAAGGGGGGGAACCGAACTTCATGAGGCGGAGTCAACGAACAACAGGAACGAGAACCCCGTGGAGGTAAGGCCTACAGGCCACAGGAGAGGAGGGAAGATGGCTTAACGTGAACTCCTAGGCAGTAGGCATCATGGGAGAAGAGAGGGGGGTGGGGGATGGTGACGATGATTTCTGGTGGTGTTGAGATTTCAATCGCTGGAGGTGTTGTTGCAATGGTCCGTGGCCTATCTCTTGGTCGTTTTTTTTTCTTTTATCCTTTTGTAATCATGGGTTATTTGTTTTAGGTTCAAAAAGCCTGATGCAGCGCGAGCTATGAAGAGCAAAAAACCTATAAGCCCAATAACAACCGCCCGCTTCACCTGTTCATGGGAAAAATCAAATACCCCGAGTCCATAGCAAAAATCCCCACGCGTAGCACTTAAGACAAAACCTCAGACACCTAGGGAAAGAATTCATAGAAATGTACAGGAGAGAGACCCAAACCCTTCCGCAGGCCGCCTGGTAACAGAAGGAAAAAAATCAAGGAAATTACTAGGTATAACTACACTTGCCAATATGCCTAACTAAAAGGCCCAGTGGGTAGTCGCCGGAAGGGGCAGGCCGGTTCACGGTTGGGACTGACCGGAAGTTGGCAACACGTCGGCGTTTAGGGGAGAGAGAAGGTAGGTGAGGGGAGCCAGAGGGCAGAGGGGATGCCAGCCGACGATGATGAGCGGTAGGGTGCCAGCCCATGAGTAGCAGTAGGGTGCCAGCCTACAGGGAGCAGTAGGGTGCCAGCCAGGGAGCGGGATGTAGCAGTACGGTGCAAGCGGACAAAACAGGGAGGTGGATGGAGCAAGGATCGCTAGCAAGGTAGCCGCAGCCAACAAACGGGCAAGAGCAAGGGCTTTTGGGACGACGACGAAACCAAGCGAGACCGTGATGTTACAAACCAAGGCTTTCCCCATCAGAGGGACAAGCCGAGCAAGCCAAGGCCTACTTGGACCGAGAGTCCGACACCGTGACGCCGACCGTGAACGCAGCGAGAAGCTTTCCAACAGTGCAAAATGCTAAGAGAGGTGCAAAGCAAGTGCGGGTTAAGGGGGGGAACTGAACTTCATGAGGTGGAGTTAACGAAGAACAGGAACGAGAACCCGGAGGAGGTAAGGCCTACAAGCCACAGTAGAGGAGGGAAGATGGCTTAATGTCAACCCTGAGGCAGTACCCATCGTGGGGAAAGAGAGGTGGGTGGGGGAAAGTCGTGATAATTTCTCAGCGTGTTGAGATTTCAATCGCTGGAGGTGTTGTTGCGATGGTTCGTGGCCTATCTCTTGGTCTTTTTTCTTTCTTTTTTTTTTTTTTGTAATCATGCGTTCATTGTTTTTAGGTACAAAATGCCTCATGCAGCGCTAGCTATGCAGAAAACAAAACCTATAAAACAAAAACTAAAACATAGGAAAGTTACGGCACCGGTAAATATCCACTATCGCGCAGGGTTCTCCTCCGCCAGGCCGTTGGCCACACATAAAAAGGAAAGCACAAACTAACAACTTAGCCGTCACGAGAGGAAAGCTGTAACAGGTTTATTCCTGTCTAACAAAAATACAATAGGACTGGCGATAGACCTGCTAGCGCTGGTGCTAAGGGAAGCTTCAAGGGACCGGAGGTAAGAGACAATAGTTGAAGGACAAATAGAACTCGGGGACTCAGGGATTGCCGTTCAACCAAGTGTATTCTTAGACTGAAGGTCAGACGAAGTCACCTGTCTCCTGCTAGACAGGGGACTGGTTTAAATACAAAAACCCAAGAGCGATAGCCTTCCTGCAATCACGAGCATTACCAGTAGCTGCGCACATACCGGAATCCTGTAATCCTGCAAGACCAAAGAAAGAAACAATACTCAGCCTTCGCCAGTGTTACATGACCATTCAATACCCAGAATCCTAAATATAAACTTCCAACAATGCAAACTAAACATAGCAATACGATAGCATAGCCTATCTGACTCAGAGACAGTGGCGGAGCTGAAATCAAATCAAATAAAGCAAATATAAATCAACGAAATATAGGAGATCCTGCACTGCCCTCTCCTGTGTACCGTTACCGGAACATGTACACATGTTACATTCCCTTATTCTGAAAAATCAACAATCATTCCAAAGTCCTCGCTGTCCTCAGCGCTCTCGTCGGTGTGCCATAGGAGCCTGTCGTCATCTGTGGGGAAATAGTCCTGCTCAGAGCTGCTAGAATCATATTCCTCATAGTCATAGGGTTCCCAGAAGTCGTCTGGGCAGTCGTTTGCGGTGCTGGGTGTAGAGGAAACTTCCATGGGTTCCCAGGAAGCTTTAATGTAGTGGGAGGTGATCTGGGGCGTCGGTTCTGCTGGGTGGTTAGCGTCCCAGTATT
>Ga0307513_10007442_pt1 | contig 14191 bp, 19 predicted proteins | sample 15_EM_MG_FD_202174 | JGI IMG/M metagenome (GOLD analysis project Ga0307513, IMG submission 202174) | Populus trichocarpa ectomycorrhiza microbial communities from riparian zone in the Pacific Northwest, United States - 15_EM | ecosystem: Host-associated > Plants > Roots > Unclassified | place... | reverse complement strand
GGAATGTGGCTTGGCGGACTTAAGGGAGGCTGGGTCAGGGAGAGCACTGGGGCGAACTATCATTGGCTGAGAGGCGTGCGTGGACTCTCATGCGACATTCCGATATGCGTTCTCAACGAGAAACCTGGAGAGTTCCTTGGGGAGCAGTGACTTATAGAGTCAGGAACTAGGTGTGATGAAGCTCAGCAGTACCTCACGCGACACGATGGCTGTCGGTGTTTGTTATTGTTGGGCGGCGTCTAAAAATCTTTTGACGTTTCTCTTTCATAGATCGCCACCATCTCCATTTCCTCAGGTCCGTATCTCCTCTCTTTTCTAGTCAAAATCTGGGTGCTGAGCACGGAACTGCAGCCATAGATATTCGGTACGGTGATCTGAGCAAGGTCTGACGCGGCCTTTCTTACTGACACTTGACCAGACATTGGCAGCGATGGCGAATTACACTCATCAAGGACCCGGGCCGTCGTCGTATTACCAACAGCCCCCACCTGTGTACGGCGGTGGGCATAGTCCTGGACCGCGCCCTCCCAATTTTTACCCGTACCCACCCCAGTTCCACCACCACCACCACCCACCACCACCCCCAAGAGGCAACCACCCCCGCGGCTCTTACGGCTCCAGAGGGTACTACCAGCAGCAGGCCCCATACGCCGCCCACTACCCAGCCAAATACAACCCTCCGTCATACCACTACCCATCTCCCAACGCTCCTGTTTTTACCCCGTCCTGGCAGCAACAGCAGCAGCAGCAACCTATATCGCCGTTACCCAAACAGCTATCCATGCCGGTACCCATTACCCCCCAAGAACCTCCAACGGAATCCGAAACACCTCCCCCTCTGCCTCTGCCACCACAGACGCCGCCACCCACATCCTCGTCATACACCCACATGGGCTCAATATCCACTGCACACGAGCCTAACCAGCCCATCTCCAATTCCGGTATCGCAAAGTGGGCCATCTGGTCTCGCAGACCGCAAGACCCCACACTCGCTCCCAGCATCATCATCTCCCCAAAAGCCCGTCCACCCCCTGACATCGTCTCACAAGCCTCGGATCTCAAAACGCCACCCCCATCCCCGCCACCTCCACGTTCTCCGCCTCTTCTTCCGACAAAACCGCCCCTCTTACCTTCGACTCCGCTCATCAATCCCATTGTCGATCTTTCACAGCCGCCGTTGCCCGCTGATGAGGCTCAGGGTGTGGCCTGGGCTTCTCTGACGAATTCAACTGTCCCGTCTTCGAGTGTAACAGAGAAGACGGATACGCCGACCCAGACGGGGTCGCCTGCGTCATCGCATACTTCGTTGTCGGTTGCTAGTACCAAGGATGGAAAGGATGTTGGATCGAGTAAAGAGGTTGATTCTATGTCGGCGGAGGAGGAGACTCCACCAAATATCCCAATGTCTGCTGAGAAAACCGCAGTTGTTCCCGCCATATCGACAGCTCCGACACCTTCTACTACTGCTGTTCCTCCTCGTGAGGCTGCTCCTTCTACATCCGCGGCTACGCCGGTAGCACCACCTCCCTCCGCACCTCCCAAAAAATCCTGGGCTTCCCTCCTCCGCCCCTCCACTTCTGCATCTGGTTCTGCATCCGCTGGTCCATCTCGCAACGCCCTCCCTACCTCTTCTGTCGTAGGGATCTCCATTCCCGCTGCTAGCGCCTCCGTACAGGATGCTGCGCTGCACGTATCGCCGAGTCGGAAAACCGAGCTTGTGAGGCTGTTGACGAGTGGGCCTGGTCATGCCACTGCTATTTCCTATGCTGGATCCGCAGCCTCCACTCCGATCACGAATCTAACACCGTCAACAAAAATCCGGCCCCGGGGGTTGATCAACTCTGGCAACATGTGTTTTGCCAATTCGGTGTTGCAGATCATGGTGTATTGTCCGCCTTTTCATCGGCTGTTTGCCGAGTTGGGGAGGGTGTTTGGGGGTTCTAATTCTTCGGGTGGGTTGGGTGTTAGTTCTCAGGGTATGAATGGGATAAATGGGATGGCTGGCAAAAACGGGGACGGTACAGCGGCAGAGGCGAGCGCGTACCCGCTCGTTGAAGCTACGGTGGAGTTTTTGAGGGAGTTTGTTGTGGATGAGGATAGGTCGAAGGACTTGAAGGAGAAGGGCAAGGCGAACGCGAACGTCAATGGGAGAGTTGCCTCGGGATCAGCACTAGCACCAGCATCGTCGAGTAGAACGTCGAGCTCGCGAGGTGGGAAAGGCAAGGAGAGAGAGCGAGGTGATTCTGTCCATGACGTCAGCGGAGGAGGTGCAGTGGGGAGGAGAGAAGACGACGATGGGTGGACAGAGTCATTTTTGCCGACGTATGTGTATGATGCGATGAAGGTGAAGAAGCGATTTGAGCATATGCGGGTGGGTGTTTCTTTTTTGTTGTTTTTTTTTTTTTTTTTGGGGGGTTCCTCTCCTCTCCGTTTCTTCGTCCTCTGTTCTTCTCTTGCCCTATCTCTTCTTGTACTTATGAAAAATTCTCTTCTCCAGGGTGGCCACCAAGAAGACGCCGAAGAATTCTTTGGGTTTTATCTCGATACGTTGGAAGAAGAGCTTTTGGCGATGCTGGCAGCCGTTTCTGCTCCTCCTCCATCTACTTCTGCAAACACAAGTTCAACGAATTCTGCGCTGGGGAAGAACGCGAAGCTTGGATCTGTTACTGGGACCGGCACTGCCGCCGCCGTCAACACGGAGTCGGAATCGGTGGTGTCGCATGAAGATGCGGATGGAGATGGGTGGTTGGAGGTTGGGAAGCGGAATCGGACGGTTGTTACGCGTACGGTATGTGTTTTTGGTTTTGGTTTTGGTTTTGGTTTTGGTTTTGTGTCGCGTTCAGTATTTCATTACTTATTTCCTTCCTTCTTCCCTTCCTTCCTCCCTTCCTTGCCTATTTACTCGTTACTGACATGACATTCACCCACACACAGATAAAAGGCACCGAGTCCCCTATAACCCGGATATTCGGTGGTAAATTCCGATCGACGCTCCGCGCGCCAGGACAGAAAGATTCGGTGTTGGTGGAGGATTGGAGGTCTTTGAGGTTGGATATTCAGGTATATATCGTTTCACTGTGTGAAAAGAAGTAATTGAGAACTGATAATCAATCCCTTCGCTTTCTTTTTTTTTTTTCTTTTCTAGCACGACCAGATCCACACAATTCAAGATGCGTTGTCGTACATCTCGCATCCGCAGACTGTGCAGATTACGTTGCCGACCCAGTCGCAGTCGCAGTCGCACGTCCAGCAAAAACCCGTCAACGCCGCTCATACCCAACACCAACAACAGCAAACCATCAACGCCCAACAACAGGTTCTCATCGAGGCGCTCCCGCCGGTGTTGGTGCTCCATATCAAGAGGTTTTGTTATGATAAAGAGTCTGGGGGGGTTGTGAAGGTGGGGAAGAGGGTGCGGTTTAGTGGGGAGTTGGATATTGGGAGTGGTGGGTCTCTCTTTTTTTTCTCCTTGTTTTTTCGCTTTTCTTTGGTTGTTTTCGCTCTCCTTTTCCTTTTCTTTTTTCGTTTTCGTTTGGTCTTATTGGTATTGGAGGAGAAAGTTAACGATTGACTAATGCCGATTCATCTAGACGTGATGGTCCCAGCAGCGAAGAAATCGCAGCCGGTTCGGTATAAGCTCTTTGGGGTGTTGTATCATCATGGGATGTCGGCTTCGGGAGGGCATTATACGCTTGATGTGTTGCATCCGGATCGGTATCCTGCTTCTTCGTTGTTGTCGTCGTCGTCGGGGTCGTCTTACTCCTCCTCGCTATCGATATCTGACTTCCCGCGTGCCTCGAGTGCCCCAGCCACAAGTACAAGTACACCATCATCACGCGAGGGGTGGGTGAGGATCGACGATGATGTGGTGGTGGATGTGCGTCCTGAGGATGTGTTTGGGTTTGGTGGGGATAGGGAGAGGGATGAGACGCGGTGTGCGTATTTGTTGTTTTATAGGCGGGTTTAGGTGGTTGCATTGGAGAGGTGGAGGGTGGAACTTGACTTTTTCAATTCTTTTTTCTGATTGACGTTTTTTGTGTGTTTCGCGTTTCGTGCTTTTTTTTTGTGCTTTTTTTTTTGTTTTCGGTGATTTCTGGGATGGGTAACTGATTAATAATTTTTTTCCTTGCTACTTTCTACTTTCTTTCCTCCTTTTTTTTTTTTTTTTTCACGTCTATTCTAGTATTTCAGTTAGATCGCACATTTTTACTTAGTCATTCAGTCTTTGTAGGTTTTTGGAGCATTTTTTTTGGAATTGGCATGTTTTGTTTTTCGTTTTTTTTAGACTTGTATGACGTTCTTGGAAGGGCGGGTTGAGTGGTGTGAATGAATCTTATGAAAGAATGGCGGGTGATTGGCGGTTTAAGGGTTGATTGATTGATTATGTGGCCGTTGAAGAGGACGACAGAGAGTCGTGGTTGTGGTTGCGGTTGTATGAGCGCTTGAAAAAACAACAACAAATATTGATGTCCATCCCCGTTTAGACGCCCAACATGAAAGAATGGTATCCCTCGATCGCTTGTGATACCACCCATCGGTGAGACTGTCGAACCTCGGCCCGAACTTTATCTGCTCGCTTTGGAAGGCCCTGAGTGGAATAGCAATATTGGTTTAACGTTGATTGTAACTTGAAGTTCACTAGATCATTACAGTCCAGTAAGGAACGCTCAATGTCCCTGAACTTCCAACACGCACAAATGACTAGCCGCTAGCGCCACTCAAGACTAAGGACTGCCATTGTGCCATTGTAGCGCCTTCACACAAAACATAACTCGAAAAGGGGTCTAATTTAGACTAAATAGCGGAACTAAGCGCTAAGCGCTAGCCGAGCTCGTACGGAAGATACTTGATGTCGTATTGAGCCTTGCTTCATGCCTACAGCGCTAGTGTAGTTCAAGACCTTTTTATCGTTGTAAAGGCAGTTTTCGATGACGTTGGAAGGACGTATGTCACCCCATCAGAGCCCTCGATGGAATAATGAATATATTGTGATTAATCGTGACCACATTTATTCTAATGGTGAGAAGTGGACCCACTGCTTTATCAGACCACATATATACAAGAATGGGAGGGCTGGCGTTGAACGGGGAAGGTACAACAAAAAAATAGGGAGTGGTCCTTAACTGCTTCTGGTTCAGCGTCGGGTCAGTTCAGTACTGGATGTGGTGCACCAGCTAACGATAACTCGCCTTCAAGTCGGTAGACGCCCCAAGTTCGAACGAACTATTAAACTCCATGGATGGCATCTCCACTAAGGACCAAAAATAGTCAGACACTGGGTCCATCAAAGGTATGCGGACTCTGAAGCTCTCAAACCTGAGATCCCATGTATAAAAGCAAGCACCTTCGAGCATTGGAGAATTGCAAGTTAACCTCTTCAATACACCCATTCAACTCTCCCAATGTTCGCGAAAAAACTCCTTGCCCTCGTTCTCGTTGCAACCACCGCTTTCGCAACACCGCTCGGCGAAGAGTTCAAAACGCACCAAAATTGCACGGACGTCACCGTTTTCTTCGCTCGTGGAACCGCTGAACCTGGCACACTCGGCATCATCGTCGGCCCCGGACTCAAGGATGATTTGCAAACCGCTCTTGGGCCGAAATCGCTTACCTTTACCGGCATCGACTACCCTGCGGATTTCAAAGGCTACTTGGCTGGAGTCGATCCAGAATGCGCACCTCGAATGGCCAATAGTGTGAGCTCGACTGCCAACTCCTGCCCGGACACCAAAATTGTGTTGTCTGGCTATGGGCAAGTTGCTTCCTTTACACTTTATTTTTGGAAATTTTTTCTTGATGTAGCCTTTCGAATTACAGCCAAGGCGCACAACTCGTACATATTGCGGCCGCTCGCCTTTCGACCGACGATCAGAACCGCGTTGTTGCAGTTGTAACTTTCGGCGACCCTTATAGAGACCAAGTTCTCCCTGGAGAGTTGGAAAGTCGTCGAGAGACTTTTTGCGCTGCAGGTGATTTTATCTGCGAGGGGAAGCCATTCGTTCTCCCACCCCATCTGTCCTATGGAAAGGTGGGTGAACTTCTTCGTCATTCAAAAGACAATATGAAAGGTTGACCGCATGTTTTCGTCAGAACACTGCCGCGGCAGCTGCATTTATTGTGGCAAGGGTTTAATTTACCTCCTTCTTCCTGTGACTTGCAGGGTATGTAACCTCGGAAGTTGGGAGTTCTGCGATCACCATTGCCTGTTTGTATGTTCTGATCTGTAAATATACTACGAATTATTTTCCAGTTCCGGAGCAAGATTTGCGCATCCACCAGTTGAACTGGCAGGAAAACGTCAATGTCTGTGGGAACGAGGAAACGATCTAGGTTCATTGCGATCGAGTATATATCCCATTTAGGCTCGGACCGCCGCCGGCGCTAATTTTTCAAATCTTCTGTCCACAAGCTTGATCAGATGTCCGAAACTCACAGAAGTTTGGTTATGAGGTCTCCAATGACCTACAGTTCGCACAGAGTATTTGTAAAGGAATCCCACAGATTCCAAAGTTTATGGCAACTCGTTGAATGGAATGTCAGCAGTCGAATCTAGCCACATGTGTACTATAGGCATTGAAAAAAGGAGTAGGGGGTATCATAGAGGATTTTCTTGGGTGGTAACTGGTAAACACTGCTTGAATTTTACGCGCCAAAGGAGGGTCACGGTGGTAGTGTGGTGGAGTCACCACGGTCACAAGACAGAAATAACCGCGCGTCTGTTTCTGGACCGAGTCCTCTTCACTTTTTACCACAATCATATCATGGCATCGACCACAACGATACAAGTTGTTCGCGAATACCTGCAAGATACCCCTAAGATTTACTCAGTCCAGCAAGTTGGAAACCCCCAGACGAAACAGGATATCGCCGAACAACTCCTCTCGGTCTCTTTGTCATCCCCTCATCTTGGTTCATACACCTTTGATATAAATCAGCCGCAAGGCACAGCTATTGTCCGGCACAACCGCCCCAGTCATGACCGTCTCATGGTATGTTATCACCCTTTCTTCACTTCCTGAGTGTCTCACCCAGCTTCTTCAGGACACCCACGAGGCACTTCGGCAACTGCAAAAACAGGTTGCTTACCTTCAGAAAAAGGATGAGGAGCGGGATGAGAAGGAGAAGGAGCGGGATAGGAATGAGGAAAAAACTCTGGAATGGGAAGTCTTTTCCAGGATTGCTCAAGGTATGTGGATGAGTCAAGTGACATAAATATGTGTCGTTAAAAAAAACCTTTCTTCAGCAATTAACGACGAAATTATCAACGACTGGAGGTCAAGAACCGATTGCGTCGAGCTTGTCCAAGCTCTTGAAAGGCATAAAATACACTTCCGTATGTTTTGTTCCAGTTTTCCCCGTGTTTCGGTTGTCCCTAACTGTCCGGCAGTTCCTTACACCATGACCGCTGAGGCCATATCATGGCGTACGAACTATCCAGACGATAATTCCGTGTTCCCCATCGAGAGATTTTACTCTGACAAAGAACGCGAAGCATATATCAAAGTAGCAAATCGAAACGAACCTGCTCAACAAGACATTAACAAAGCATGGGAGCTCCTGGAGGAAGACAAGTCCAATCTCGTGCTAATGCTCACATCCTGGGCTAAGCGCGGCCGTGGCGGAAACGGCGCGGTCCATATGATTCCATCCGCCGCCTTCGCAGAGAGATGCGTCGCTGCTGATGACGACTTCCGTGGTGAGGTAGGAAACAGAGCAAGATACTTTATCCAGTGTGGCCAGGATTCGCGAGGAGAAAGGCTTTTTATGTAAAGATTAACTATGTATCACAATTATAATTGTATCACCTATTCCCCATTCTCTCTGTATATATAGGAGTTCTGCGACCACCATTGCCCGCTTGTATGATTTTCTGACCTGTAAATATACGAATGATTTCATGGGTCTGGAGTAAGATTTGCGCATTCACCGGTTGTACTGGTACACAAACGCCAGGGTCTGCGGGAATGAGGGAAAGACCCACATTCATCGATTATCCCGGCCCATTTTCGTTTTGCGTTTGGGCATCTCGCCTTGCTTGGCGAACCGCCACTGGCGCTAATTGTTCAAATTGTCTATTCACAAGCAATTCACAAGGTTGGATCATGATGTCAGCTTTTGTCTTTCCCTACTGAATACTCGATTGAAGCCCATCATAATGCACCGATATTTCTTCGAACATCGATCACGAGTTCAGGATGCAATGTCAGGAAGGCGCTCGACTTTTTGGCGCTGAACGCCGAAAGTACATTCAGACTCCTGAAAAACGATGAAAAAGGGTTGAAGCAATGGAAGGCCTTTCACAGCCTCAAAATCGCTCACCGAAAAAAAGCAAATCAAACAAAAAGATTCGCCCTCTGCAAGGCAACTGCAAGGGGCGTAATGTAACCTTTCCTTGTCCTATTTATTTTGAAAATATGATGACTTGGACCTACTTAAAGTACCAGATCTCGTATATCGTGCACTATTCTCGGACGTAGTTCAGAACTTATCGTTGTAAGCACAGCTTTCGGTGACCCCGATGAGGCGTTTCCCTTCACGAGGCCTTCCAGAGTCGGCACAAATCAAAGCCAACAGAGGGTCATTCATCAGACACAGAGCTCCAGAATACGAATGATTCACATTGAGATGCGTAGAATCGAGCGGGGTGGGTGGAGATCGCTCTTCCGTATCGATAAAAAAAGGAAGGACTGCTGCAGTGGGAAACGACGAAAAAATAGGCGGTGACATTTAAGCAACTAATTGTGGTTCGATACCCAGCTCTGCATGCAAATCATCATTCGGCGTCGGATTAGTTCAGCAGTACTGGATGTGGCGCACCGGGTTAGCTGCTTGAGAACCCGCCTTGGCAAACGCCTGAAGGCTATCGGCGCAATACTCATTATCCCGCACCTTCTGATGATATATTAAAGCCTTTGATGGAGTTAAGGACCCTCGTGAAAAACCTGGAACCGGCTCCGATGACCTGTACGCTGCACAAGAACCATGAGGAGCCAACAATTACACAGCCCGACGCTTCGTGGTTTGCAAACCTTCATTTATGTAGTTGCGGGTTCTCGTGACTCACCTCCAAGTTTGCGAAGATCCAACTCCCATGCAAGAGGTGTAGCATGCGAACCGCGAGAGCCGACCTTTAGCCGAAGGATGGTCTTTGTTTACTCCAAAATAGTCAGGCGCTGGGTCATAAAGGGTTTGCGAACGAAGGTCCTAAGATCCCATGTATAAAAACAAGCCTCTAAAAGCATCGGAGAAGTTAAAGTTAACAACCCCAACGCAGTCATTCACATCTCCCGATACTCGCGAAAAGCTTCCTCGCCCTCATTCTCGCCGTAGCCACCGCCTACGCAGCGCCGCTCGTCGGGGATCTCGAAACCCACCAAAATTGTGCAGACGTCACCGTTTTCTTCGCTCGTGGAACCACTGAACTTGGCCCACTCGGCGTCATTGTCGGGCCTGGACTCCAGACTAATTTTCAAAGCGCCCTTGAGGCGAAGTCACTCAGTTTTAACAGCATCGAGTACCCTGCAGGCGTCCCAGGCTACTTCGCTCTAGGCAGTGGGGAAGGCACCCGAACGATGGCTAGCAATGTGACATCGGGGGCCAAATCCTGCCCGAATACAAAGATCGTCATGTCTGGCTATAGGCAGGCGGCTCCTTTACGCTTTATTTGAAAATTTGGTGATGTAATTCGAATATAGCCAAAGAGCACAACTCGTACACCTTGTAGCCGCTCGACTTTTGACCACGGACCAAAACCACGTCGCAGCTGTGACTTTCGGCGACCCCGATAGAGATGAAGTTCTTCCTGGAGCCCTTGAAAGTCGTCGAAAGACATTTTGCGCCACAGATAATCTTATCTGCGGGGGCAAGGCAATCATTCTCCGAGCCCATCTTTCCTATGGATCGGTGAGCAGACTTCTCTGTCATGCAGCAGAGAACGAAAGTTTGACCGCATGTTTTCGTCAGGGTATTTCCCAGGCGGCTGCATTTGTCGTGTCAAGTGTTTAAGTCCTGCGACTTGCAGGGGCTGGCTGTAGTGCCTCGGAAAGTTGGAAGTTCTGCGATCTCCTCTGGCCGCTGGTATTTTCTGATCTGTAAATGTACGAATGAACTGACGGTTCTGGGGCAAGATTTTCATGTTCACCTGTTGCAATGGTGAACAAACGCCGTGAACAAGGGGAAGACCCAGATTATCCTTGACCGCATCCCAGGTGTTTACTTCGTTCAACATCAGTTCGCCTTGCAGGCGCTAATTTTTCAAAAATTTTTGTTCGCAAGCTTGATCACGATGTCTGGATTTCCAGGAGGTTTAGAGAAGAGTAAGCCGAAACACCAACAAAACATCATCCTTACCTCGACTGAAACGAACTCCATTCGTCGATAAGCTTGGCGCTCGCTGGAATCCACAATTCAAATGGTATCATTGCCGTATGAATATTCCGAGTATAATGTTTGGTATCGGTAAAAATAATTAGTACAAGTCATACAATACCTAATAACTTTGAGACTGGGTAGAAGGCAAAGGATGAGAGTCGCAAGTCTTGAGAAATTTTTGAGAACTCTCTCATCTTCAAGGTGCATAGAATGACGGGCTTACCATATCGTTAAATCGAGAACCTCGCCATCGCCAAATGTGACGGACTTTTCTTTCTTGACTTCCGTCTTAATAACGCTCTTGGAAACTTTCGCCTTCTTCCTGCTCCTTGCGCCGCATTGACAGTGCTGACAATCATCTTCTACTGTTAGGTCGATGATATCTTCAGGGTCTGCCTGCCGCTTTGCAGGTGTAGGTTTGTCCTGGGGAATGATGCCGTCCGCCTTTAAGACGTCTGCAACAATGAGCACTCGATGAAGATCAAGGAAGACGTATGATTCACCCAACGGCCGATACTTGAAACGAAATGAAACGAGATTTCGAATTCTGGTTACTAACACAGAGTTTCGGGGTGTATTACCCGGAGCTTCTTTCCCCAGCCTAGAATCAAATGATTAGTTAATGCATATTGTAGGCATGACAATTCTCGTTCTTACTGTGTTCCATGGACAATCCCTTTCTTCGCTCGTTCATGAACGTTCAGGGCAGGCAAATCAGTCGGTGGTGAGTTCGACCAGGGTCTGGTCGCCTTGATCACAACCTGCTCGATATCTACCATGATCTCGCCGAGACTAGTAACAGCAGGTCCAATGATACCCTCGTCCTCTTAAACGATAGCAATTGTCAGTTAGGATCATTGTGCATGAACAGAGATTGATTACCCGTTAATTGACAATTTGAGAACATGTAGGGTTTATACGTGGTCGCTGAGGTATTTTCGCCTTTGTGAACGGTTGTGCCGGTGGTGGCTGATGGGTCGCGAGACCGCGTCAGGACTTGGCCGGGGAAGCCAACACCATCCACATGTACGCTTGAAGAGGTGTCTATTTCCCGCAAAGTGTTTTTGTAGACAATCTTAAACTCCTAGAGCGTTGTTGGAACGGGTGTGGAGACCATTATACGAAGAAATGTACCTTCCCGGCTTCAGAGGGAATCCAACACGTCCGAATCAATTGATCTCCATTCGCAGAAGTTTGAACCCCATATTCCGGGAGCTGCTTCCCTTCGACCTCTATCCACGCTGAAAAGTTATCGACTGTCGGCATTGAGTATTGAGGAGAGAATGCTTGAAAGACACCGCCACCCCAAAGGCGGTGTCACAAAACCTGTCACGCTCAGTAAAAACGAAACTTTTACATTAGTCACACAAAGTCGTGCAAAATCATGCAGTAGTCGCACGTGCAGGATTTCAGACTAAAGTCTGTATTTTAATGACTGGTTCTTTTGACTATTGTATGACTATGGTAGGACCACTTGACGACTAATGCCTGACTTTTTTTGAAGGCGTGAGATCCTTTTGTTCCATTCCTTGGCAGGGTTGTCATGCTGCCTGACTTGTGCCTGACTGCTACTGACTAAAAAATGCCCTGGTCATACAAATAGTCACCCAACAGTCGACAAAAATCAAAAGCCTGACCTCGTGTTGACTAAATGTTGACTAAAAAAAAATCTCTTTTTACTGAGGGTCACGTGTTATCTAACTTATCTTTATAAGGAAATTCGCATGACCGGACCCACCTTCCAGGGATGCGAGTAATGTCATTCTCTAACATTGGACATTCGCAATGATAACTAGAACGTGTGCCCGGCTCCCCCTTCTTGAATAAAACGGCCATGGTGTCCTTCTGTTTTCTTCAGCGACCCCACATTGACACTCGGAGTGCCTTCTCCCAAGTCACCGCCTCTCATCATTGTAGTCATGTTGTTCCGCCCCATCGTATTCCTCATTTCCAGCGTCTTGTTCACGCAACCCGCTGTCTCTGCTTTGAGTCCCGCCGAGATTGTGGCGAAAATTGAAACCATCACCTCTATCTCCAGCAACTTGAACAACAATCTCAGTGGGCTTACCATTTCGACCCCAGATGTGGCGACCGTGGGTCAGTCCATTGGCTCACAGGACTTGTACTTACTACTGACTCGCCACCATGTCCAGGGAGTTGTCACGGGCCTGCAAACCATTATCAATGATCTCGATGGCAATACCAAGGCCATGCAATCCAGCGGTCCTTTCGACGATGTCATAAGTTCGACTATCCGCAGGGCCTGGGAAGAAGTAAGCGGGGGCGCCTTCTGATCGGCCTTTCCAACTAACATTGGTCAATAGTTTGCGCACGTCCAAGGGATCGTCCTGTTCACCCTTGGCGGCAAAGACAGCATTTTGGTTCATTTTGAGCCTACCTCGTTGATCGCAGGTGAATTAAGGCGCCTTATACGTACATAGCACTGATGTAAACATTTCGCTCGTGTCTGTACCGCGCTAATATATTCATTCCAGTCCTCCGCCGACGCGATAATCAAACTGATTCCTACCCGAACGCTTGAGATACTTTCTAGCAAGGCCAGCCTGGATGGCGTCATGGAGACTGATCAAGATATTCGAGAACCTCTGAATTCCCAGCCCTCTCCACCCGACCCTCCTACTTGCTTGTGGGCAGTAAGGAATAGGCGAATTCGTGACATGGTGGCCAGATTTACCATTTCTCTGCATTTGTTAACGCATTCAATTGCACCCGAACCTTGTTTTAAAAAAATTCTTTTTACTTTTATACTTTTTTCCCTTACTGTAACGTTAACCGTTTCTCTGTAGTTATCCATTAAGCTACGTATTTACTTGGACAGCGAATAACGTGCTCGCGGGGCATCCGTTGACGGCAGAGGATGGTAGAGCAGGGAGATGTGATGCTCGCAATTAACGGTAGAAGAGTGAAAGGGAAAGAACGAATTCCGAGATGAGCCAGCCAGAGGCACGAAGGTTAGGCCCATCCGCTTGGTTGCGCCAGTTGTGGGCCAATTTCATTTGCTCGTCGACTGTACTTCTTCCTTGAAAAGTTTGCAATCGGTCCGGATTTCAACCTCCTCCACTCACGCTGACAGCCCGTCGATAAAGCCATCCGGAACGTGCTCCGAGCAGAAGAACAACCGCATCAGTGGAACACCGCAGTTTGCTCGCGCTTCGACCATGTCTAAGACCTCCTGAGCGTGACGATCTGGTTCTGATTTAGGGTACCACACTTCCAGTACCTCGAGGGTAAGTGCGGTGGGTGTTGGGGCAGCGTAGGAGGAAGAAGCTGGAAGTAGGTGTGCCGGTGGATGAAGAATCTTCAGGAATTGTGATATGCAAATGTTGTTGAGAGAAAGGGTCATCAAGTTTGGCATGTTCGCCAACTTGGACGTTGTAAAGGGACTTGGGATTTGGAGGATGCCTTGTTAGATCCAATTCCTCTACCACGAACTTCCGAATCCCTCGAAGGGGTAACTTCTGGATAGACGCAACTGAAAAGGTTAAACTGGTGGACGCGAACCTGCGCTTGGCCATAACTCCGGAAATACCATATTCGAAAGGGCTTCATCGATGAGCGCGCAGCGAGATTGTCACCATATGCTTATAAAACCCGAAACCGCGTGTTTCAAAATCAATTTGGGTTGTGAGCATTCAGAAACCATAGTTGGATGAGGAACAAGGAGGTTGAACAGCCTTCTCATTCGTTAGGCACGAGAGAATTGGACTAAAGTATTCGGTAATGGTGTCTTGTTCTTCACTGTTCATTATTTCAGCGGTGTTACGACGTAGGGAAAAAATACAAGACATACCGCCATCCC
>Ga0307513_10007441_pt1 | contig 14193 bp, 13 predicted proteins | sample 15_EM_MG_FD_202174 | JGI IMG/M metagenome (GOLD analysis project Ga0307513, IMG submission 202174) | Populus trichocarpa ectomycorrhiza microbial communities from riparian zone in the Pacific Northwest, United States - 15_EM | ecosystem: Host-associated > Plants > Roots > Unclassified | place... | reverse complement strand
CTTTTCTTGATATAGCCGATTGAATAGATAAAGTAGTTCACATTGCCCCAGAAGCAAGTTATAATAAAGTCACCAACACAGTAGGTAGTTCGTTCCCTTCCTCCTCCTCTTCTTCCTCGATTGGCAGGATAGTGCGAGATATATGAATAGGCACTGGCCGGTATATCTGAGATGATGAAGAACTATCATCTTCCTCCTTAATTGCGGATAACGGCGTAAAGGTCCTCGCTAGTCTCGTCCCCATCCGTAGGTGATATATAAGGAAATTCCCCGTGGGAAGTATTCCCATCACGAAAAACTGATGGTTAAATATCACCACAACGTCTGGTGCATTTGAACTGTAGAACCCACCATCGAAAGAATCCTCTCGTTTGGACACAATTTGTTAGCCTTGGGCCCAATATTTTTGCAAATGTTTCTTTCAATGCTGTAGAATCTAAATCTTAAAGATTAGAATATTTCGAATTTCGGAAGTCCATGTTTTGCTGCCGCCTTTTGGGCCAATGCTATGCTCAAGGGCAATGAGATTGTCAGCCAGGCCACTTGTTTTCAGTACTACGCAGTCTTTTAAAAGATTTAAGATCACAAATAGGTGCAGGAATGTTACCTAAATACAAAGTATCAATTTGGAACCCACAGGCAAAGTGGCTCGAGGGCAATTCACAAAACAGAGATTGCACCCATTATGACGTATGGTGGGTTGTGCGGTTCAAATGCACCAGACGTTGTGGTGATAATTAACCATCAGTTTTTCGTGATGGGAATACTTCCCACGGGGAATTTCCTTATATATCACCTACGGATGGGGACGAGACTAGTCCTCGCTTGGGTACATTTTCCGCGTTTCCGATTAATGAGATATTGAATAGAAGAATCTATCTGACCATAAAGGGGGCTAAAGCGTTGCCAAGCGGATCCATGGAAGCTAGAAGAGGCAAAGAGTTCTGGAGCACTGGGTTGGACATAGTGTTTAAAGGTCCGGTCCGGTCTGGTCTTTCGACCCCCAGGGCAGTAGACCAAGACCGAGACCGGTCCACGTCGGTTCAGAGACCACAAAAGACCGCACAAAACCGACGTAGACCAGTCTTGATCAGTTTTTTGCAGTCCTAGACCGGTCTGGACCGGGAATTTATTGCATGGTTAATATACTACATTTTTTACATTTATTTGTCAGTAGGGATTGTTGACTGACATATTACCTTCAATATGAGCCCTGTAACATTGAAAACAGTGAAGAATTGAGTAAGATATGATTTATTTCCATCACATCTACTCTTTTTGTCCGATATTTTATAGTTTTGACCATAACATTGTCAGATTTCAACCAATTTTGATGGGTATAGGCTCAAATTGAAGGTGTTTATTAGGGGTATAAGTCTACCAGTTTAAACTGGTCTTAACCACAAAGGCTGGTCTATCAAAACCGGTCTCTTTGCAGTCTTTTCTGGTCTTGGTCTTGTCTGGTCCTGGTCTTTTCCAGTCTCGTTCCGGTCCAGTCTCGGTCTTTTTCCAGTCTTGAGACTGGACCTTCAAACACTAGTTGGACAAATGGTTCTGGCACTTCACAGTTGTTTCCAAGACAAATCTAGTAAATAGAATGGACTTGCGTGGCTGATATCAGAGCAACAAAAGGCGGGATGAGACCAAGTGAAAAGCAGCAGGGATAAAAATTTCTTATATGGAGGGAAATGTCGCCTCGGCATGAGAGAAACAATGGAGCATCTTTTATGATTTGCAACCGAATGTAGTTCAGTCATCATATGGTATTTCCAAGCCTTCCATGGACCAATGTAGAATAGCCATTTGACGAGAGACAATGCCTCGTGGGAGGTCCTTTTGGGTTGGCCTCGACAAAGAGGGTTCCTGAGCCTGGTTTTGTCAAGAGGAGTGGCCATCCATCTAAGAGTGTTCATGTCAGAGGGATACCAAGGCATGGGCTATTGGATTGACGTTGTCGAGAACAAGAAGATATCAGATAAATGGATGTATCCTTGGGGCTGAGAATGGCCTTGGGATGGCCACAAGATTTACACTGAATCCTGAAGACAGAGCAAAGATGTAAGTATCCAACAGCCCGACACAGCAGTGATACTTACTGTAAGCCTCTGAGAACAACAATGTGACGGTGCATATACAAGTTGTCAAATCGAAGAGGACAATTGCACAAGGGCTTCAGCCATTGTCAAGGACATCGTCATGAGAATACAGGGATACTGTTTCCATGTCAGCACCCACAATGTATTATAAGATAGATCTTTCCGCCACTTAGGCTTCCTGACTCTTTGACTCTATTGGGACCATAACGCAGCATAACACCTGTGATCTGCACAATGGAATTTCCCCCAGGCCCTTTTTAAGGGCTACACAGATTGAACGCTTGGCGAAACAACACTTCATTATGACATACCCTACTGTACATCAGCGATAAACACATTTTCCTCAGCGTCAGCATCCATAGTATGGAGGAATTCGACATGTTAGTACAATCTGATGGTTGACCATTGGACTGAACAATGTTCTTTCTGGAGACAAATGCGTCATATTTCGCTGCAACGACAAATTCCTGAACTTTGATGCTATCTGGAAAATCCTCACTTTTGGAAGAGGAATAAAAAATAAGGTTCAAACTGATAAATTTCTCTCACAAACCTTTGAAGCATTATACCTCCATCTATTTGCTTTTTCAACAAATGGTTGCTTTCGTGGTTTGGCCTGCGCAATTGGCAACCAAATTCCAGTGCGATTGGCCATGAATGGATTACCCGAGTTCTTAACAAGAAATTATTTTACCACTTTGTACTTCGACTTGCCTATTCAGATTGCTCTGATGCATTTCCAAGAGAAGGACAGATTCAGAAGTACGAAAAAAGTGCGAAACATAACCCGGAAACATCACAAACTGATGGGAGAGATGGGAGAGCAGCCCAACACAATAACACCATTCTGGAAAAGTTAAGATTTGTGATAGAACTCAATGATAAAGAATGAGCTATTTACAAACTCACCTCCGATCACACCCCAAAAAATACCCAAGAGACCCATGAGGGTGACCTATCGCGTAGATGTTCAGCAATGCCGATATTAGAGGTTGAGGTAACTCACAGTCTGGAGCGAGTTGCAGCACTGAATAAGGCCAGTGTTGCACTGGTTGACCCTGTTGGTAGGTTGAGTAGTCGGAACGAGAGTTTAACCATTATAATTGCGGCTGATGGATGGACTGAAACTGTTGTGGGGGAGGTAGATCGCAGCAGTAATGATCGTGAGGACGATGCCAGATGGCAGCGAAAGAGCAGGCGAACATCGGGGGTTCATTTAACTGGATAGTCCACTTCGAAGAGCAGGGCCTTTTTATGACAATTCTAATTGCATGGAATTCTGGACTCGAATAGACCTATATACAATGTAATTTCAGTGCATTGGCTTGCAGCAGACCAAGCTGAGATACCAATAGAGAGTTGTCAGGCCCCTGTAGTGCTCTTCGTTCCTCAACATATAATTTGCTGCAGAGGTTTTTGAGAGAAAAAACAACACAACTCCCCGATAAAATTCCCTATAAAAGTTGCAGCTGGGAACTACCTGCAAAAAATGTCGTCTCCAGCACCACTAATATGATTGCAGTGAGAGGAAGCTTATGAAAATTGTGGAAAAATTGCTGGTAGTTGTCTTCCAAGGATGCATGTGCTGTGATATTTTCGGTATCATTTTGAGGAGGGGTACCTGAGGTCACGGTGATTCGGTACAAATGTTAAATTCAGAGAAGTGTAGCAATTGGGGAGGCAAGAGGTGCACAACCTTGACATTCTTACTCAGCTGGAAAAGCGGTTGCCCAGCGACTGACCATTTTGGCATGGCTTGCAATTTACCCAGTGTTGAGTCGAGCACATATCTCAATCTGTATCTCTGCTACCTGCTCCTTCTTCCGCAGAGTGAAGAAGTTGGAGTCACACTAAGTAAACTCTGGCAGGGTGGGGTTTTAAAAATATTGGCAATGGGGACAGCATGGCGTGGTATTATGCATATTTTGAGCCGCTTTCTGGGTGGTTTCCCCCCAAATAGTTGGGTTTTCCATGTGGCAAAAAAAAAGAGAAAATGATGTCAAGAAGGGAGAATTGGAGTGGCTGATTGAAAATTTTCTTTTTGAAGGTCTACAGTGTAAAGTGTAAGAAAACATTCTGAAATGTTTTCAGAGGCCAATTTTTGGCGATTGCCCTTCCAGCTAGGTATATAATTGTAAGAATTATTTCTACCTGCCCGAAGAACCGGCAACATGAGGATGAATGCAAGGGAATCACAAAATTATTTATCTGACATGGAAACAAGGGGGTGTCATGTGTTAATTTCCTGACTTGGCTTGAAGGCCACTGCATGGCTAGTCTCTCCTAGACAGACTTCGATATATGTGATGTGCCCATGGGATCACAATATATGAAGTCTGTGAATTACCATGCCCCTAAAACTGCGCTAGAAAATCTTTATGTAATCTTCGGACTTTGAAATTACTGTTCCCTCCACTGAATGCATAGATGGAAAGCTCCTTTCAGATTTGCTTAGCAAGAAAGTTTCTTAATGGGTCTAAATACGGATTGCATCAAAAATTTGGGACTTGCTAGGTGGATGTGGAAGTGTTAGGAAAATTGGTGTCCATGCTCGGAGCATCTTCGAATCATGGGTATGGATTCTGGCCTCGTTTCCATTGACGAAAATGCTCACACAACGGATGGCCATCTCCCCTCAAAATTTTGTTTCTACATTTAATTAGCTACACATAAACAGTTCCTCTGAAAAAAATTGTCACAGATTGCTGCTGTCGCATGAATTCGATGCGACGAGGATTCAAAGTCCGAAGATTACATAAACATTTTCCAGCACGGTTTTGGGGGCGTGGTAAAAACAGGACTACTGCATGGCATGGCAACACGAGTCTTTTTTTTTTGGTGAGCATATCCAATCTTTGCAAGTATGATAAACAGAAAATATATATTTGAGTAGTTAGGATTTAATTAGAATTATTGCACCCATTTGCGCACCTCAGCAGGGGTGGGACAGGATGGATTGCGTGGGGGTAGTTTGGATGATGTTCTATTAATAGATCACATTATCAATTAGGTGCCTGCTTGCAACAATTGAAGTTTGAGGCATATGTTCTGCAGTTAAACAGGGTTGGAAGAAAGGTTTCTTGATCTGAGCCATGGCTTCTGATGTAGACCGAAACCTAGCAAGAGATTTGTAGAGATCCATAGGGATATAGGCTTGAGGAAGTCATCCAACATAAGTTATAGCCATGAGGGCAGGGGTTTCAACTCGCCCGGAACGATTTCATTCGTCAGTTGCTACCATTTCGGCATATTTCTTAAATAACTTCTTCAAATCTGATTCCTTTTCCTTCAAAATTTGGATCCAGCATCCTTATAGTATTTATAAAATAATACAAATTTTTATTTTATTATCAAACTAACAAGCACTTATATCAAATACAATCTTGGGCATAGAGCGGAGTTTTAATCATACATCAACCCCATCACAGTTGAAACATTGATGTTCATTCAATTTCCCCCACACCTTCTTCATCATCGCCACTCCATTCTGCTCTCAACCACACGCCAAAAACCCCAGAAAGTGGCCCCTTTCCTCTCTTGCGAGATGTGGGCGAAATACAAATGCCACTGCTCACTGAGAAACCCAGATGCCGCTGCATCTGCCCCTCCCCTTTCCAGAGGAATGTGGGTGGTTTCTGCTCACTCGATGGAGGAATGGGGGAGGGAGAAACATGAGGGGGGGCCCAAGGAGTGGGAGGCCCATCCAGTATGTCCACATAATGAACCACGATAAAAATTGTGGTTCGTTTTCCCCTTTCCTCGGTTTTTCAATCCCACTGACTCTGTACCTGATGCTAGTGCACCAAACAATGACACCAATGAGGACCGAAGCCCGCAATGACAACAACACAAGTCCAGGGGAATCCCACCGCTAAGTGGTGATGGCCACAACGATAAACATGGGTTCAACAAGGCTGGAGAGGTTCCTGCCTTATGACCACACACCAGCTATCAACTGCACACACCCACCAACCACACCTAGGGATTGTCACAGGTAAGCAAAACCTGCGGGTAAGTGCAACGGGTTAGCCTGGGGTACGGGTACGGGTTGGGTTTATCCAACCCTCACCAAACCCGTACCCGCCGCTAGTGTTTGAAGGTCCGGTCCGGTCCGGTCTTTTGCCCTCGAGGGGCTTGGACCGAGACCGAGACCGGTCCTTGTAAATTGAAAACCTGCAAAAGACTGGACCGAACCGCTGAAGACCGGTCTACAGCGGTCGGTCTCGGTCTTTTTGCGGTTACAAGACTGGTCTTAACCAGTTACGGTTGAGACCAGTTATCAACCAGTCTAAACCGGTCTTAGGATGAGCAATGTGTAATATTTTATCTCTACTAGATACATAGTAATAATAGAGTTGACATATGAGAGGCTAAGATTGGGATGTTGAACAAGCTGGTGGCATCAACGTGGCAGCGGTGGTGCAGGAGGAAATTGGGTAGTGTGGGATTATATGGGGGGGTATTCGACACTCCAATCAATACTCCAGGGACCAGTGATATGGAGGAGTTGCGAGTCGATGTGGTGGAGGAATTGCGAGTCGACGTGCAGATGCACTTCGATGTGGCAGAGGAGTTACGAGTCGACGTGGCAGAGTGTCAACGTGGCAGAGTTGATGTAACAGAGGGGTTGGAAGTTGGCGTGGCATGTGGTGGGTATGTAGCAGTTTCGAGTCGATGTGGTGGAGGAGTTGCGAGTGATGTGGCATGCGGTGGTGGCATTCGACGAGGCGGGGGTTAATGCAGTTGGTGGATGGCGATTGTCGAGTTTGTCGAGGGTGACGGTCATTGTGCTTGTCGAGATTGCTAGTCGTTGTGCTCCCACCCCACCCGCCGTCGCCCTTTCCAGCGAAGTACTCTGCTTCCCTGGCGAATGTCCCACACCGCCCACTGCAAGCTTATTAGGCGACGCAGGCGGATACGACGCGAGCGTTCGCGGCAGCGAGGGTGGTTGAAGCTTGATGGGCGGCAACAGAACCAGCTGGTGATTCGTACCCTCGGAATCAAACACGAGATCCATACTCCGTCGATCCGTCTTCGCCATCATCGAAGGTCTCCGAGCAGTCAAGTTGTCCCAACTCCTTGCTGTTCAAGATGCTCATCCTCCGACTTCCTCGTCCTCAACTTCGACCGCTGCCTAACGTTCCCAGACAGCATCCTCTGCACCCCTCCAACCAGCCCTACGCCTGTACTCTGCGAATGTGACCCAGCCAGGGTCAGCCCACATCCCTAGACGAGGGGAGGGGCCTGGTGGGGTTCGATGTGGTGGGCGTTGATGTGCTTGGTCGACGTGGCTGGGCAGGTGCAACCTGGCAGGCGAGAATTGAAACCAACAATCAACAGAGTCATTGTTTATCGAATGTCGGCATTTTCCAGACTCGTCACATGTCAGTCATATCAAACAATTTATTTATGAAAATCAATATACACTTCGAAATACAATATTCCAGCTACAATGTTGAGGCTCAAAAGACCGGTTGAGACCGCTAAGACTGGTCTTTGCTCGGTCTTGAATTTTCCAAAATACTGATGGACCGAAGACCGGACCGTGGTTACGGTCTTGATCGGTCCTGAATATTTCCGGTCTTGATCAGTTGAGGTCCGGTCCGGTCTCGGTCTTTTTCCAGTCTTGAGACTGGACCTTCAAACACTACCCGCCGCAATGGGTTGGCGGGTTAGCCCGAAGGTTAAAACTCTGCTTGAAAATGTGATCAACCACATTCAATTGTTGTTCTCAACCTTCATCGCCGCCCATCGTGTTGCCCCGGAGCCCCAAAAAGGTGAGTAAGGTCCCTGATTACCTATATTCTACAAGTGGCTAACGTATTTTAATGTATTTACAGCAAATCTGCGGCACACTTACCCAAGGATGCCAGCACATACGCCGCCCATCACCACCACATTTCCTCTCCCCTCCAACGAGGGATGCAGGCATTGTTTTTCATTGTCGAAGGGATTTAGGCAGGTGTGGGGAGGCAGAAAAGCACAAAGGGCTATGGAATGGGATTATGGGATACCTATTAGGTGTGTTGAACTTTTCTTTGTTGTACTGATGATGTCCCCCCTGCTGCCACCCTCATCGTCAACCCCATCGTGCCTCGTCGCTATCGCCAATTCCACATCAGTGCCCGTGACAGGCAAACCGTGGGTAGGGTCGAGCACCGCCAGCAACAGCACCCACCCCACAATAATCAATGATACCCCACGACGACTGTCCATTCGCCACGTTGATCAGCCCCAGTATCCATGCCCATGACCACTGGCAATACTATGACCCTGACGACGACCTCGACTCCGACGAGCCCCGCATTGACAGAGTTGCACAGTGTCGACGCTGCATCAACGAGCGTGTTCGACGAGCCCTATGTCAACAAGTCACCAAGCCCATCAGATACGACCTTCCTAACCTCGCAGGCCTGCACGGCAGTGTCAATTGACACTCGCACTGCACCTGCGAGGTTTATTGGCCAATTTTGTGAGGATACCCGTGAACGGGTCTATGTACCCCCGGGTTTTTTAAAACCCCCCACCCGCACCTGTCGAAACCCATACCCCTGGGTGCGGGTACGGGTTGACGCGGGTAGGGGTACGGGTAGTGCTGGAAAACCCCAGGGTTACCCGTGCCAATCCCTAACCACACCCCGCCTATCGACCACCCACCCTGCCTATCTGCCACGCATATCGCTTATCGACCACCCACTGCCCAACAATGGGGCATAGCGCCCATCCATGACACATAGCACCTATCGACCACACCATGAGGAGGGTTCGACAACAATGGGATCGACAATGATGAACCACCATGCTGGCATAGCAAGTGCCACAACAACAAGGCCCAAGACTAAGGGTACAACCCAATGGCAGAAGGCACAGCTCAGAGACGAGGGGTATAACCCAACAGCGGAAGGCAGCACCCGACGACAAGGGGTAGAACCCAATGATGGAAGGCAGCGCCCAACGACGAGGGGTGGAACCCAATGACAGAAGGTAGAACCCAGCGGCGGAAGACAGACCCCAACGACGAAGATAGAACCCAGAGGGTAGAAACCAATGGCAGAGGGCAGAGCCCAACAACAAGGCTTTGATCCCAACGGATCGAACCACTGATGAGGTGGATAGATGACAAGGTGATAAGATGGATGAAGGATGGGGTGAGGCCAATGGCGAGGCATTGAACCAAATCCCTGGAAGCTTATTGGAGCTGAGCGCTGAGCGCTGAGCTGCCAGCTCTACTTTCGTGTTTTTTCTTTTTTAGTAATTCATTCCATGTACCGATACACGAACCCAAGGGCATAGTCTCTCCTTGGGTTAAGGTTATTTATTGGCAGGAGGATGGGGGTGAAAGGAGAAAGAAAGGTGGGAAATTCAAACATGGACGGTCGCGTATATATACCCCAGATGTGGTGCTGACAAATCCCCAGATAAAATGAAATGCATCTAATTTGTCGCGAACGCCAATCTGCACAGCGAACGCTCAACGGAAACGCATATATATGTTGATAAGATGAACATGAAACCACACAAGGGACTTGTACTCGGACAGCTAGCTTAATCAGCAGCACATTTGCCTAAATTGATGCCAATGACATACTTGTCAAAATTTTTGAAGAGTACATCATATTTCAAAATTTGGGATCAGACGTTGTTAGAATACTTATAAAATAATGCAATTTTTTTATTTTCTTATTGACATAGCTTATTTAAAGTCACTTCACTACATGCTAAATCACCCCAATCCAGCCTTAGATGCTATATTTCTATATTGTTAGCCTTCCATGCTCATCGATGTTGACATTGGGTGGCCCTGGCTCTCCTCATTGTGTTGGGTTGGGTAGTACCTGCCTTCCTCCTCCTCCTCGTCGCATCGGGTTGCGTTGTGTTCTTCTTCTTCCTCCTCCCCTTCGTCATTGTGGGTCGTACTCCTTCCTCCCTTCTCATCGCGTCGGATGGGGCTGCACTCTTCCTCCTCCTCCTCCCCTTCGTCGTTGTGGGTCGCACTCTTCCCTTCCTCCCTCCTCCTCATCATGTTGAGTTGGATAGCACCCATCTACCCCCTCATTGTGTTGGGTTGGGTATCTTCATCTTCGCATTGTGTTTGGCCAGCACACATTGTTGTTGGGTTGTGGGTGTCTTCTTCAATAGGGTATGTGCTGTTGGGTGTTGTTGTGGGGGCCACTGCTGAGGGTTGAGACGTCGTCATTTAGGGCGGTGGTTGTACTACTAGTCATCGTTGTCGTGTCGTTCAAGACACCATCAAGGGCGGGGTGGTTGTTGTCGAGCCCTGTCTGTGGTTGCCACGTTGTGTCGATGGATGTTGCGTGTCATTAATGTCCAGTTTGGGGGCGAAGTCGTGAGGGGTGTGGTTTTCCCCACCTTCGCCGTCTTGTGTCCCCATTTTTTGCTGCTTCGTTTTCCCCTGTGGTCTTGGGTCGTACCTGTTGATGGGTGGTGTGCATATGTGGTGCGTCTATGTGTCGTAATTCATTGTTGTTGGGGTCGTTTCCTTTGCATGGGTGCAGTGAATTAGTGAGAGGGAAAAAGAAAATGGACAAATGAAAATGGGCCATGACTTTCATCGTACCCCATTCTTTCGTGATGTACCATTCTTTCCCCTCCTTACCCGCTGCCTTTAACCTTCTTCCAGCCTCTCATTTCCCCCTTCTTCATGCCCACATCCCTTTGGAAAGGGGAGGGGCAGCTGAGGCTGCAACCTCGCTTCTGAGGGAGCCAATGCGGTATTGAAGGAGCCCACATCCCTCAATTGAGGGGAGGGGCTCATGGGTGGGTGCTCGTGTGTGGTTCATGGCGATTTGAGGTGGGGAGGGTGGAAGTGGTGGTGGAAGAATGAGCGAGGATGAGCGAAAGTCAACTGTGATGGGGTTGATGGTGGATTAACACTCTGCTCACCCTCATAAATAACGTTGGATATGAGTACCTGTGCCCCCAATAATAAAATTAAAAATGGTATTACTCTATAGGCATTTTGAAGATATGAGATCAAAAATTTCAGGTCAAAGTACACAGAAATGAGCATGCTATTTAAGAAATATGCGAAAACAATGCGAAAATAGTAGTTTCTACCATACCTTTCATGAATTCTCTATTATAACTTCTGTATTTTATAGACATAGTATTGTAATATGATTTTATTTCACTAATAAATAAGTTCTAGATAATTTGGACAATGTAACTAGTGGTTGTAGAAGCTGGAATGACCGACATTGAGTTATTGACCTCATTGTTAATCCATTGTGGTCAATAACTGAATATCGGCCATCCCAACTTCCACAACTGGTAGTTGCATTGGCCAAACTATCTAAATTTCATTTTTTGGTTTACTAAATCATATTATATTTCGTTTTATAAATAATATGCAGTCTATAATACAGAATTCATGAAAGGTATGGTAGTTATTACCATTTTCGCATATTTCTTGAATAACATCCTCATTTCTCTGTATTTTGACCTAGGATTTAGGATATCATATCTTTAGAGTACTAATAGAGTAATAACACTTTTAATTTTATTATTGAGCTCACAGGCACTCATATCCAACATTATCTATGAGGGTGAGCAGAGCTTTAATCCGCCATCAACCCCATCATGGACCACGGTTGACTTTCGCTCATCCTTGCTCATTCTTCCACCACCACTTCCACCCTCCCCACCTCAAACCGCCGTGAACCACACCCAAGCACCCACCCGCGAGCCCCTCCCCTCAATTGAGGGATGTGGGCTCCTTCAATACCACATTGGCTCCCTCAGAAGTGAGGTTGCAGCCTCAGCCGCCCCTCCCCTTTCCAAAGGGATGTGGGCATGAAGGAGGGGGAAAGGAGGGGGCAGGAGAAGGGGAAACGAGGTGGGTAAGGAGGGAAAAACAAGGTGGTGAAGGAGAGGAACAAGGAGCAGCGAAGGAGAGGGAAATCACGACGGTTGGAGGACCAAACTGGGCGAACCCAACCCAACAACAACCAATGGTGGCGAATTCCGCCCAAAGACAAAGGGCCAACGCGAGCAGGACCAACCCAGGCAAGACCAACCCAATGACACCCAACAACGACCAATGCCGGCGAATCCACCCCAATGATGATGAATCTCCCTACCAAAGACCAACGCCAGCGAACCCCACCCAACGATGACCACCAGCCAATCCCACCCAATAACGGCGACTGGACGACCACTACCCGGATGATGGGCAAGACGACAAGGAGGACAGGCAGGAGGGGCGAGACCAGCAGGAAGAGGCAAAATGACAAGAAGCTGGAGAGGCAAGACGACAAGGAGCCAGAGAGGTGATATCACAATGACAAGGAGGAGGGTGAGTGCGACCCAACCCAATGTGACGAGGCAATGGAGGAGCACCAACCAGCCCAATATGATGATGAGGAGGAGGGCAACCCAACCACCATGACGAGCTGGACGAAGGCCAGTGCGATCCAACCCAACACGCAGAGGAGGAGGAAGGCAAGTGCAACCCAACCCAACGAGGAGAAGGCAGAGTGCGAGCTAGCCCAACACGACGAGGAGGAAGGCGATTCAACCCACCACAACCATCACGACGAGCCGGACGAGGGCCAGTGTGACCCAGCCCAATGCGACGAGGAGAAGGAGGGTACCTCAACCCACCATGAGGAGGATGTTGGAATATCTGGAGGCTGTGCGAGCATGTGCAATGCGCCGCTATCCCCGGAATCTAGGTACCATTCCTAATTCTTATTGTTTTCTTTCATTCTTTAGGCTGTAGGCCCTATTTTATCTTTCTCTCCTTTCATTCTGTAGTCTACAGTATATAGTCGAGATCTTGCATTGTAGCTACTCATCCGTTTGTCCTGTGGGGACAACCGGAAATCTTATCTTTTATCTCAAGTTTGCTGATTTGATTTCAACAGAGGGGGGCCAGTGCGACCCAACGTCGACATCGATGAACGCGCCTCATGAGTGCAGGGGGGACAAGGGAGCAGAGCCACATGGTTCTGCTCCCACTTTTTCTTCGTTGTACCTGGAACATAGGACCCACACTTACAGTATGGGATCTTTATATATCTTGTTTTTCGTTCTTAAGTCCTTCATAAGATAAAAGGGCTTTATCTAAGATAAGATGAAGCAGAATCATGTCATCTGAACTGATTCAATCCCATCCACTCATTCCTGCCTCTCCTGATGCACAGGAAAGGGTGGAATAAGCATATATATGTTATAGGTACTCATATTTCTATGAAAATAACAGCCCAACGTCCCCAATGATGAGGACAATCCCAAAGCACTGACTGATGATAATATATTCATGGTCATGCACATTCTGGCTAGATTGTGTGATGTGTGAATCACATGAATTAATTATCAATGCCATCAATGATGGGGGTAACATATTTGCGGTCGCACACATTCTGGTTTACCACTGGATACGCTGGGTGTTTATCTGCCCAGCAAGCTCTGGGCAGATAACTGTCTTGCTCATCCTTCAACAATGGCTGCATGTATGGATCTGGTAATTCTCATGAGTGTACATGGCATGGATTAGAGTAATTTAACCAATTTTTTATTTTGTATTTTATCACAGAACTCGCATAGTCATTCAAATGAGTTTCGTCCTGCCAAATTTATCTGCCTGGCACCACGTGAAAGTCACCTAAGACTTTTTTTACTATTTATGGCAAATTGGTCTCTCTCTCTCAAACTTGGAATTTGTATATAATAGAGTTACTACTAAAGTTCTGTCTCTTTACTATCTCCAGAAATTCCATAGATGTGTTGTAATTTAACAATGGCAGATAATGGCAGATAACTCATGGCTGTGCAGACACGTGATCACAACATGCTTCTTCCCATCCCCACTCACATTTTGTGGGTTCATCAGCTGTGGAAAAAATCTGAGAATATTCCTTGTCATTAGATACATAGCTAGGAGAGCAATGGGCAAAAATTGGCTCCTAAAATTTGGATTTAAGCTCAAAAACTGTAAGTTTTGGGAGGAACACCCATCTCAAGCTCTGTTTCCAGGATTTTTTTTTTTCAAGTCCAGCAATCAAAAAAAACGATATTTCATAGCATTTACTCATCTTACATACACTGGGATATTTTTTTTTCAAATCCTACAGTC
>Ga0307513_10007440_pt1 | contig 14194 bp, 13 predicted proteins | sample 15_EM_MG_FD_202174 | JGI IMG/M metagenome (GOLD analysis project Ga0307513, IMG submission 202174) | Populus trichocarpa ectomycorrhiza microbial communities from riparian zone in the Pacific Northwest, United States - 15_EM | ecosystem: Host-associated > Plants > Roots > Unclassified | place... | reverse complement strand
CTGAGTAGTCTCCCAGATGCCTCCGGGAAGTCCCTACTCAGGAAGCTTGGGTTCGGATATATGCTCTCCCCTATGGTGGCATATACCTCGCGCATAATTATGCAAGCTATTCCCGCTAGGGTAATATCTACCTAGAGGCTTAGCAGCAGAGTGGTGGGCAGGAGAGACAGGCTTCTTGTATCCTAGATCTTAGAATTGTTCCACTTATGTCATATATAGAGAAGCTGTAAATTAGACCACGACCAGCTCGTTATGTTTTCAAAGAGGGATATTCTACCATTATACCGGTTATCCTCCATATTTGTTCCACCCAACTACTCACTAGTCATATTAAGGGAATATCAACACGTCCCAGTGCCATGCTGTGAAAACCCACGATTTCCCATCCTGTAGTCACATATGTGTAAGCTGTGCTACTTACCTGTGTGATTATATTCGACCCATGGATACCTCCTTGGTATGGAGTCTGGGCACATCATTGGATAAGGATATATACACTTATATGGGAGCTTGTTCCTTAGTTTACCATATATCCCCATAGCCAAAGCCTAGGACTTTATCTTACAGTCAAAACTATATTGTACTCGACTCTTAGCACCAACTTGACCACAAAGCAAACCTCAAATGTTAGCAACATTTTCCCTAATCATTTTCGCACAAAAAGCTCCCAAATCACGCTTATTCTGCCCTTGTAGAACTACAGATAAAGCTTGAATTGCAGAGAGGATGTAGTGGGAGTACCAGTGCTCATTCTCTTATATGATAGACTACTCATCTCCCCAAGCTAGTGTTGCAAATTACCCTCCAATTATATATTGAAACGAAGATGACTAGATATAAAGGGTGTATAGTGTAATTGTTTGCTCCCTGTAACATCTAATTCCATATTCGGCCAGGCCAATTGACTTGAAGGGGTATCGGGTTATATTGTTATCGGCCTGGGTTCAATTCCCCATACACTCATCTTTTTCTGTCTTTTTAATGTCATAGGAAGGGGTATCGAGGGTTCGGTGTTTCAGTGAGGTAGTATTACCCTAGCTGGAATAGCTTACCTAATAAAGAGCGAGGTATATGGCCAAATAGGATGACCGTATATCCGAACCTATGCTCCCGAAGTTATGAGCTTCCTAGAGGCATCTGGAAGATTACTCGGACCACTAAATGAGAGCACGTTTCAAAATATGTTTAGCTGATTGCAACGATGTTTGGAGAACACTACTCCTCTTACTCTAGTCGCTTATGCATATTACTGCATAATGCTTTGATAGCTGGATATCGGAACTGATCACTCCATATTCCATATTACTATTGGTATGTAGGCATTTGAACCGCATATGCATACATAGTCTATCATGACGAAGAGATCGAAGACTGTCTACTGGTGGAGTGGGCACACCCTCAGATGAAATAGCAGTTCGGGAGATTCTCTGAGTTGAGCTGGGTAAGTTTTCAGGGTCAAACGGTGTTCGCACTTTGTTCTGACGAACTGAATTGTTAAGAAGATACTTCTTAACCAAAGAAGTCGAAGTAGTATGAACATTAGTATAAATAGTATGCCTCTCCCCCAGTGGTTGAAGAATCATCAAGCAACGGAGAAGAGACCTTAACAATATAACAAGTTAGCGAGTTATATTTAACTCTTTGATATTTAACTACTCTTTATTACTTTACCTTTACCAAAGGATTATCAACGAGCCTTCCTGACTATTAATCTGTTGTGGCAAATATCCTTGGCCTAGTTAGCCCGGCATCCTACCGTGTTAGCTACCCTGTAAGAGGTAGATGATAGCTTGGTTGGGCTTCTCCAGGGTGGATCTGGCATTGCCCACCACTGGCTAGCCCTAACCTTGGACCTGGACTGGATCTGGTCATTGGAGACATGGGCTCAAGCGGAGTAGAAACAGCTGGTACAAGAATTGAGCCAATCTGTTAGTACTCTTTGTTGTTCTCAGCCATATTATCTGTTGGCTGGGCCTGAAACTAGCCATCTCCATTTGTCTAATCGCTTATATAGACAACAAAAAGCAACATAATTGACAACTAGAAAGATGGTGAACATAGAAGTATAAAAGATAGAGAATAGTAAAGACCTTAGAACACTATATTGTCTGTATCATCCCAGTTAGAAAAGTCAACAACCCTAAAAGCACTCCCCCAAAGGGCCATACTTCTGAAGTTATCACTAGATGAATCTAGTGTATAATAGGACTTACTGGACAAAGAGGTATAATAGTTTTCAAAATTAATTGTAGCGTCAGTAGGAAGTTTATATGGCTGCTCACTATCCCCTGTAGTGTTGATCGTGCCAAATTTCCCTACATCCCTATAAACTGCAAACTCAAAAAACCAGTCTCCCAATTTTCTTAATATTTCATAGAAGTCATGTTGGAAGTATTTCATGTCAAGTGATAATGCAGATCTTTTTCCATCAACAGGAGCACTAAACCTGGTATGAGAGTACTAATGTTAGTCATAGCTGCAAGGTAATGCGCCTGTTGATATTTACTAGTAGGCAACATCCAGAGTCATGTAATAGCTTTATACCTACAGGAGGTTGAATCTACCAATCAAATTAATACGCTAATTTGACTAGTGCCTCTCTAGCATAATGTAGGAAAACTCAGCACTATGAACACTGCAGGGGATAATCACCCCTCTTTGCTAAGAACACCTCCTTCAGCCGAATATTTGGTGAAATATCAGCTGGTAGAAGTATTCTTGGCAACAATAAGTAAAGTTTCTACCCCAGAATAAGTACAATCACAGAGTTTATAAATGTAATGGTATAATAGCAGTGGGAGGTTCTATAAGGTATCACTGCGAATATATCAATATGATATGTGAACTCTACTAGTGATACTCGCTAGAGGGTAGATACTTGCTAGGGGGCACAAAGATCCATAACAGTAGTGTTTAGTACACAACTGCAATCATTCCTTTTAGATACTAATGTACCACTATGATACTTTAGTTGCACTCTCCTTTAGGGGTCCCTTGCCGCCGTCTAAGCACATCTCCCCCATGAACTATCAGTCTAGGTCCAAGATTAAGCCCCGCTCGTTGCCTGCAATGCCTGATCCACCCTGCAGAAGCCTAACTAAGCCATCTTCTACCTCACCCTAACCGCGACTTGAAACCCTTGATAACACTCTCTACGACTTCAAAAAGAAAAAAAGATGAGCATATGGGGAATCGAACCCGGGCCGATGACAATATAACCCCGTACCCCTTCAAGTCGATCGGCCTGGCCGAATACGGAATTAGATGTTACTGGGAGCAAACCATTACACTATACACCCTTTATATCTAGTCATCTTCATTTCGATATATAACTGAAGGGAAATTTCGCAATACTAACTTGGAGAAATAAGTGCTCCGAGTCTATCATAGCAGTGGGAAGTCCTACAAGGTGTCACCAGAACGATATTAGGATGTGAACTTTCCTAATGATACTTGCTAGGGAGGGAAATCCATGCTAGTAGTATTTACAGCCATCCCTCCTCTTTGAGCTTCAACACACCAGCTACTTGCTTAGCTGCGTCCTGCTTTAGTAGTTTCTATAGACTAGTATAAGCTGTATCATAAATATTGCCTGCCAGTGTTGGGCTCAACCTTTTAGTAGCCCATTTAGTGGTAGACAGCTTTAACGCCTCTTACTGAGGTTTTTGTAAATGCGGAAACCTGTGTTTAATGCTAATATTTTCTTAGCTTAGCGTTTCAGTTGATAAACGGGTAAAGGGAATAACCCTTAGGAACCTGGTGGGTATACCAAAAAGGTGGTAAAACAAAGGTAACTTATTTCCAGAGGTGCTTATCCCCCGGTTGTGGGGAGATCTACCACCCATTGGAGGCCGAATTTCCCAGCTATCATACTCGACCGAAGAACTGGAGGAGGCTAGGGAACAGACAGTCTTTCAATTAGTACTTATGTCTTTATCTCCAAGCTGGCGTAAAAAGTGAGGCAATTATTGCCACCGCTAATCTCTCATGCTAGCGAAGAAATATATAGTAATGCTGGTCTTAGATACATCACTTCATGCTCCAATTATTTACATCTTACTATAGCGACTCAAAACATTTTTGACTTCCAGTCATTTTATTTAGGATAACTAAAGCAACTAGGGGTTCCTACTAACTGCCGATTTACCAACACCCATAACTATATACCCCTGCTAGCATCCACCCATATCAATAACTTTCATTCCCACTGCGTCAACCAACTACGCTAGCCTATCTCAAGTATTGCACCAACAGTACCAAATCAGACTAAATTACTAATACACCACCAATAGGATACAACACGCCTTCACTACCCCGGCTTACCCCAATCCTCACAACCGATCACTCGCTTCTGCCTGAAACTTCAGACGTTTCGAGCCTAGCAGGTAGTAGCTAACCGGGCGCGCGACTCTTAAGGATCAATTCTAGGAGGCCGGGCGCCTGGGTCTTTTGTCATTTAGCCTGCTCTTTCTCGTGTTGTGGTAATTCAGAATATTCGAGCACAGTGGATCTCCGGAGTTCTAAATTTATGGCCCCGCGAGTCGTTTGCTGTTGTTTTATGTGGTGTCGATGGCAGAGGCGTATTTTTTTGAAACAGAAGAGTACGTATGATGTTTGCAGTGAAGCTAGTACCGCCAATGCTAGATATATACTAGCCCGCTATTTTCGTCTGTTCTTCCTCAGTTGCTTCCCAGGGGAAGACTATTCCCATCCATCACTCTCGAAGAACCAACAGCCAAGCTCCATCCAATAAATCTCCGGGAATAACTCCGATGCCCTCGCTTACTAATCATGCTTGTTTCGTATTGGTGCTCAACGGCACGAGCCGCGGCTCGCAGGGAGCGGGTAAGAGAATGTCTCACCGGAAGGGTGGTTAAATCTGTCAACATCGCCGCATGTCTGGCCAGAGTTACACCGCTAGCGAGCTTCTTTTTGATAAGAGTAGTCTAACGACCAACACTATCTAAGCCAGTCACCAAGTTTACTGCTCCCGTGCTAAGAGCTCTTTGCTAGAACTCTCCAACATCGTAACGGCAAAAAGCATGGGGATCAAATCCGTTCTCCTCCCCACGATCGTCATATTCCTAGGTTGGTCCCTAATTATACCAACACCTCTGCAAGGCTAACCCTTCCCAGGCTACCTCCTCCAGGGCCATGTAATTCCGTACCTCCACCGCACCTATCACCTGATGGGCTTGTCCCGCACGCGTTCGCAGCTCCCGCCAGAGGGCAGCTGCGCGGAAGTACATCGGGACAAATTCTTAGGCTGCGAAGACATTCAAATCTACAAGAAGGAGAAAGACACGACCTATATATTTGCCGTGTGTCTAGCGGAGTATGAAAATCGTTGGCGTACAATGTCTGGGTTGCGCGCTATCGACAAAGAGAATAGGCCGGTGCCGATGCCGGCGGGGGATAAGATTTGGAGGTGGAGATTGGAGACGGACGAAGTTGTTGAGTTGGAGTTGCCGGAATTCGCGGAGGGGGGCGATGAGCGGGCTTGGCATGGTTCGATCACCGGTCTTTTTGGCGGGGGTGGTTTGGTTTAGCTAAAGTTGTTTTAGGATTTGATTTCGTCGAAAACTCCGATGGCACACTCTCCTTCTACATCATCAACCACAAGGTCTCTGGCGACACGATCGAAAAGTTCACGCACAAGCCGGATGCCAAAAACTACATCCTTACCCACTCAGCTACCTTCCCGCTCCCAGAAAATGGGATCGGGAAGCACCCCAATGACCTCTACGCCTACCCGGACCCGACCGGGAAGGACATCTTCTACGTGACCTCTGAACATAAATATGAGACAGGCATAATGCGCACGATAGAAGATTACACACGAAGGCCCTGGGCTCACTTAGCATACTACTCCTCCGAAACTGGCTGGAAAATCGTCAAGTCAAGCCTTGCCGGCGCGAACGGTGTTACCGGGACAAAACCCACCGACGGAGGCCCGGCAAGAATCTACTTATCGGAGATGCTTAGCGGGAACATAATTATCCTTGAACACCGGCCCAACGCTGCCGGTGAAGTACGCGACATTCAGACCGTACCGCTCGGCTTTCTGCCAGATAACCCGAGATTATCCTCTGATGAGAAGGACTTGTACATCGCTGGACACGTAACCCCACTACAGGTCTACCAGCACATTCATAAACCGGAAAGTGTCAGCTCCGGAAGTGGTGTTGCCCGGATCGCGCTAAGTCAGACCGGCAGCGACTTTTTCGGCGGGAAGGATGAGTACACCAGCACTCCCATCGTTGAGGAGATATTTGTGGACGTAGAGAGCAAGCTGATTAATGCGAGTTCTACTTCTGTATTTTGGGATAAGCTCCCGCCGGTGGGAGTAACGGAGGAGGAAGAGGTTGGAGGGGAGGAGGTCTTGGGGGATTTGTTTATCACGGGGTTGACGGGGAGAGGTATGTTATCTATAGCAAGTGCTGCCTTCTTTTTTTGCACTTGCGCCCGTGCACTCATGCTATTGATAACTGACTTGGCTTTAGGGATCTTGCGGTGCAGGGAATTCAAATATGACGCTAGTGAGGGCCCAATCGTCAAGGAAGAGCAGCACGAAGATACAGTGGAAAAAGACGATTACGAGGAAGAGGAATAATTAGCAACCCATCTGTGCTTGGATATTGTTAAACATTGTCAATCAAGCCCCAGTCTCTATCCACGAGTAAGGTGACTGTATCATAAAGAGCCTTATCACCTGGTGATTTAAATGGCTTCCAGTAGAGTGGTTTCCCGTTTCCCGGTATAGGAATATTTCTGCCACCCAGCGACAGGAAAAAGTGCAGTAAGCCCCGAGTCAGCCAAGGCGAGGCCGTTCGTGGCAAGGATAATTCCTGGTCTTTTATCAGAAGCTTCTGTACGGGCACACGTATCCTGGCGATCGAGAAGTATTCTGCGCCCACATGCACCTGGTAAAATGAACCCGAGTATAGGGGGTAAGTTAGGGGTTTGCATGGCAATTACCTTCGCACCTCGAAGGGCCCACACTAAGCTCGGACCCAGATTTTCCCGTGCCTCATGCTAGAGATCCATAGTTCAAGTCCTTCAAAGTTCACTTGAGGTCTCGAGACCATTACGGTACTATTACTCCAGATGCTGAAGGCCCCACAATAGAGAAGAAGAAGCTGATTAAAGGGTTCCAAAGCGTTTTTGCAACAATTATTAATTCAAAACACCAGACGAGATCTTGACACATTATCGTAGTGGCGGCGCAGCAGCAGCCGTAAGCCGATGCTCCGTCTGTATCTAGGATGACTACGAACAAGTAAGCACCTCCGCGTCCTAGAATCCAGCAAGAACTCAGCACGCATCAGTCATCTCCGCCACCTATTCCTCAAAGCGAAAAAATATATCCATAAGAGTAAGCAAATCTATAATATTATACCTTATCCTGTGCACAGCCACTCGCCCCCGTGCGCCAGCCCTGTTGACTACACTCTGGATCGGTGGTGTGAAGGTAAGCTTGACCTTAGCCTGACTGTGTTCAAGCCCCGCCGGCTCAGAAGATACTTCGAGTGATGTTTAGTGAATATTGGTGTCAACTTGCAATTACGAATACGGCGACCGAGCACACTAATTTGAAGAGACAGGATCTCTCTGCTCCGAGAGGCAGCAGAGAAGCGGAATGAGGGAGAGGGAAAGGGCGAGAGGTCTGTGGGCTTTCAGAGTGTGGACGCTTTGCCCGCCTGTACGAGATACTATAGGTTCGTTACTGACTGTGGTGGTGGTGGCGGCGCGCTGTGATATCGGATAATCCGATGGGTGAATGGCTCGAGGGAAAGGGTATGTACTGTAGTAAGGTAGGGGAAAATAGTAATATTTTGTCATGGACGTGATAGTGCGCAGGACAGACACGTAGGGAGGAAGTTTAGATTCGAGGGTGAGGGGGAGCGCGCGAGCGGATTAGAGCGCTGCACAGGGTCTTGGTGATCCTTGTTACTTAGTTTAGCATCATATGGTGCGGGGAATTTTTTTCCTAACGGTATAAGGTTTACACACGAGGATGAGGTAACACAGTAATTACGGTTACGGAATTCTGCGTACTTTGCACTTCAAATCACTGGTTATCTCATGTGTACATGCATGCATAGATCCATTAACGGACTTTGCTCTACCTCACGGATCACACCTTTCTCTGACCACTACCACTCACTCACTTTCACGGCTACTCTACAGGCCCAATCCTTCACCTCCATCGCTCAATTAATGTGCTCGGGTGCGATCAGACTGAGCTAAACTTAACATCCTCCCTCGATCCCAGATCCCCGGCCACCACATCCTCCTCCTCTTTCGTAGAGGATGAAATAAAGTTCGACTGATATCTCCGAACGGCCAAGCCAATGTGGTGATAGCAGTCTCACACCTGCATTATCTCCCAGTCCAGCTGACCGTTCGCCAGAGCGGAATACGAGCAAGTGCACTAATCCAATATCACGCCGAGAGTTCTGAAGCGCTCAATATAGCACAGGACAGGCCACACATACACGTCGAGGAAGGAAGGAAAAAGTGGCTGCGGGGAATGAGGGTATTTCTCTCTGATGAGTATTTCTCTCTGACAAAGAATTTAGTAGATTATGTATGTACAGTACAGAAGGGAGAATATGTACGACTCACTCTTGCGTGATGTGAGGGGGTGGGATGTGTGTGTTAGAGTGACAACAGAATAAAAGAAACATCAAGAAAAAAGCAAGACAATTCCATCACCAGGTATTCCCTGTGGACATCACCGCAACAGGACATTCGGTACAGTGAGGGTAGTTACTTAAAGTAACTGATTAAGGCCGGCCGGGATACTGTACCTACCTTCTTACCTGGGAGGCAGATTTATCACACTCACCTGCTCTGTTAGGCATTTACTCGTGAAATTTGCTTATTCGCCCATCCAGAAATCATGGCCTTAATTTTTTTAAAAAAAACTCCCGAATACCGTGGATTCGACACTCATTTCCATGTACCGGTACCATATGCTACGATAGAAAAAGTTGTCGTCAAAAGCCATCTGGGTCTGTCCACTATTCCTTACCGAGTAACAAAGCACTATTCCCTCTCCGGTAAAAAAATCACCCAGGCCAATAGAAATCTCAACTAATACCCCCAAATCCGGATATATCGGGGTGTGAATCCAGTAAAACCAGCTAAATATAGCAAGCCTCGCACCTGCCCAATCCAAGTAATTTCTTACAAGAAAAAAAAAACCTATTTTTGCTACTTGCGGGTTTAATTAATCTTATTTATTTTTTATCCCCCCATGCGGTTTCGTTGGTCGGTAAATCCCCCCCTCCTTGAGACCGGGGGTGGATGAGGGGCTTTGACTGAATGAGTGTATGTGTGGCTAAAAGCAGTTTAGCGGCTGGCGATACCAAGCTTTGTGGATGCGCGGGAGAGACAAGAATAGAGGCTGATTATTTGTGAATTTTGAGGAATTGTTGACAGGGATGTTGGCTTCGGTGTGGATGGGGAGAGGGGGGGTTGGGTGATGATGGAGGTATGGATTTGGATAGGGAAGGAACAAAAAGTAATAATGGATGATGCAGGTACGAATCGGCTTGTGTTCTCTTCGCCTTTTTGCAGAGAGGGGGGGAGGGAGAGACACTCACACACACACACATCACAGGGCCATGGTTGTGAGGTTCTGGTGGTAGGAATTCGATATCTGCCATGGGTGCATGGGAGACATGCGCCCCCCCCGTTCTGCGAATGACTGGTGAGATACGCCAATCAGTTGGATGGGTGCAGTTCTATAAAGAATTGATCGTCCCCTTCGTTGTTGTTAATCTTTTTTTCTTTTCTTTTGCTCTACATCTAGTGAATCTTGTTCTACTTTCGATATACCTCTCATCCTCTCTTCCCTTCTCTCTCCTCTACTCGGGCTCAATTAAATCCACGCCTCCCCCCCTCCCTCTCACTACTACCTCACTATCTCCATTTGAGTCCTTTTCTTTTCTTTTCTTTTTCATTTTGTTTTGTTTTATATATTTATTGCTCTTCTGTTTAACTTATAGATCGTTTCACTTCTCACGTCTAAAAAACCAATACGAACGTTCGTGTTCATCCAACCCATTAATTTTTTATACAGAACTAAAAACAAAAAAGCATCACAATATGCGGCTCACCACCCTAGCGACAATCTCCGGACTGCTCATGTGCGCTCATGCCAGCGCAATTCCTCCAAACCCGCAATTGGGGGATCTGATGGGCATGCTAGAGAGGCGTGAATTTGCCGGACTCCAACTGACCGGATGCGAACTTAGCAAGGCGATTTTACCAAAATCAGATGGTTGCTATAACCCCCCCCCCCCCCAATTCGACACAATCTAGTGAGAAAGGAGGCAGTAGTTGATTGATCGGTTCTTACAGGAACAACCCTCCTCGCGGATCCCGAACCAGGCCTAAAACTAACAAACGTGGTCCTTGGCCGGGGCACACAAAACTACACCTGCGCAGACGATACCGAAAATTCTACGCCAGTATCCCGAGGGGCCGAAGCAATCCTCTACGACGTCTCTTGCCTAGCTGCGAACTACCCCTCCTTGCTCCACGAGCTCCCGGACGTCCTGGTACAGCTCCAGTCTTCAGTACAATACTACATGACCACTGTCTTCCAGCGCCTCTCGAAAGAGAAGGTCGTAGTCGGCCATCACTACTTCACTCCGGACTTTAGCACCCCCGTATTCGACTTCCGTATCACGCCGGATGTCAAGCGGTATTTCAGCGGGTCGAAGGACGCTGGTATATCGGCGACGACTTATGCCAGCAAGGGCTCACCGGGAGAGCAATACGGAGCGGTGGACTGGCTGAGGCTGAAGGCGGGGGATAAGTCTGTTGAGTCGAAATTGGCGTATAGGGTACATACGGCTGGAGGAAAGGCCCCAGCGAATTGCAAAGGACGGGGGGGGAGTTTCATGGTGGATTATGCGGCCGAGTATTGTTTGTTTTGTCCCTTCCTTGCTAATCGCCGTGTATCAGTGTTTGGTTTATTTTGGTTTATTTTTGGTTTTTGGTTTTCCTTTTCGACTGGGCTAATGCAGGATTGCGGATAGGGTTCTACAACTAAACTGCGCCAGCTACCGACAATCCAACTGCACGAGACGAAATGAAAGGTTCATGCGTCACGAATTTTTATGACGCGTATGGGGTCCTCTCTCTCGGCCTAAATTGTGGATATTTGCTGTGAATTTATTTTTTGTTCGTGGATTGCATTGCGAGGAGGGATTGGTACGGGAGGTTGGCGTTGACAAATGTTCGCCATAATGGAAGAAGAAAAAGAAACAACACGCTGTAACCGTCAACTACCGATACCGTACCGTCCATCCTATCCCCCCATTCATATCACCTTGTACCTAAACCTCCGCTCTTTTACATTTGCCTGCATCTTTTTTCCTCCATTTCCTCGTTTGTTCTTCTCCCATTCTTTCATTCCTTCGCTTCTTGTTTACACATTTTTTAGTTTTTATTCCACTGTAACTTACTTTTAAAGATACCATAAAATTTTATTCTCTCCCACCGTTCCTCATCTCTCCATCTTGCCCTCCCTGTTCCGCTGCGGCGATGGCTGCACACCTGTACCAGTGCTGTACTCTGCAAGTCTGGTAAACGGCACTTTGCCCAATCCCAGCCTCCCAGCCGACCCCAGTCTCCCCCCTCCCGTCGCATTCGTGGCAAGAAACCGAAGGGCGTCTGCCCGATATGGAATGAAATGACCGAATTAGGCGCTTGTCATACGGTAACCTGTGTTTAGGATATCATACTCGGGGGGTACGGGTACTTTGGAGTTGTGTTAACACAGATGGTGCGACCTTCTGGTTGGGGGTTTAACCTGTTCGCTTGGCCCTGGCCGGGGGGGGGGGTGGGATTTGGGTGCGCGAGGGTCTGATTTCGTCTGTGGTGGATGTGATGCAACAGATACAGTACTCGAGGCGGTAGGAAGGTCGTGTACCGTATGGGCGTCGTATGACGGAGTTAGCATTACGGTACGGCGTCTAGACTCACGGGCGAGTGATAGCTCTTGAGAAGCGAGGTTGCGGCATATTAACTCATAAGGCAAGGTGGAGCAACGCGAGTAAAAAGCCACAACACCTAATTGGTTCCATTGGTAGGGGGGGGTGTTTCTCGAGCGCATATTTTTTTCTCCGTCCCGTCTGGTACCAAGACATCCGGTAAGTATTTATTTCTTTATCGTCCACTTACTATCCTCGAATACATACACGTACTATACAACACAGTGCTGTGCTCGTACGATAGGAAAAAGTCTACAATCCTGTCCCGCCCCATTCATACCGGGCGGTATGTCTGTGGCGGAACTCAAAAGCACTACACGTGGTCCCTCTACTTTTCCTCCTAATCGCTATGATACATCTAGGACTGACTTGTTCTCAATAGCTCCGAGGACGGATTGGCTAGCGTAGTACCGGTGCTTGCACCGTGCGCTTGTAGCCTGACGGTGTGCGCGTACAGGAGATCATAGATGGCGTTAATAATAATAATGATAATAATATCCCGGGGTGTTAATGATATTTTGTCAATGGGTGCATGGATGCATGGATGAGTGCTGTCTCCTGGCTGAGTTCTCGGAATGGATAAATATGCACGCAACCCTGCATGTCTGTGGGGATTTTGCATGCGGATGCACGGGGCATCGCTAGTGATAGTGGGGAAGGGGTGGGTAATATATTCGCCGCCCGGAGCAGTCGAGTGAAGGAGGAAGGAGGGCAGGAGAGAGGAGGTGTTTCATGAAGGTTGGAAACATATTCGATTGGGGCGAGGCGACTTGATGGGAGTGCAGTCACTGCATCGTACAATAAGTTCGTATTTGTAATACCTATACTATGCTCTACTATTTTTGCTGTGCAAATATTACCATTCACTTCAAGCACCGCATACCAAGAGCAGTATAGCGCAGATCAGATCAAACTCTCCTATTTCGTAAAAGTGCAGCTGTGCAAATACAGTACCCGCATTGTAGTCTATTCTACCCTGCTTTCCCTCACCGCGGAATACGATTACCAAAAAGTATAAGTACCGGTATACTAAAGCCTTCCCCCTCTTCCTCAATCGCCCTCCACAATACGCTATTCCATCTTCAGTATCATACTATCATAAGTTTGAAATGCGCAACCATCACAGTCCAATCACTCCCCCCTGCAACTCCCAAAGAACCCCAATTTCAGACTCGGCCTAGCGTAGCTTTTGTTTTGTTACGTGAGTCTCGCTTCGTTCCCTGTATAGTACGTGCTGGGGTCCACCATCCACAGCACTAGAGTACTCGTAATCAGCCGAGCGAGAGAGAGCAGGCATGTTCGCGCCGCTGCCTCGCGAACCGGTGGCGGTGGACTTTAGCCACGGCGCACTGTTGGATATGGGGTGCGGCTCAAAAGGGCCAAGTTAAACTTTCAATCTCCGGTAAATTCTGAGGGAATAGCTACCGTAATGCCCGTGCGGTATAAGGGCGGGATGGAATAGTGTGGTGTGTAAGGCCTTGGTGGTGGTGGGGGATTGTGGTACCGGTATCATAACTAGAACATCGAATTGGGCTGTAGGTTTGGTGCGGTTCGGGGTTAGAGCTGATGGCTTTTGTTGTACGGTATAGTACCGGTAGTGGAAGTGTAAAGTACCGGTTGTGTGGTCTCAACTCTCCTCTGTGGTATATATGGTATAGTTGTGTTTCACCCTGCCAACTGCAATACGGTACGGTACGTACCGGCACAACATTGTCGTTCGGAAGATTTCGCTCATACCCAACTCCGATCATAATGGCGGAACCTATCCTATTATAATGGCGGAACTTATCCCACTGTTTCCCCTCAACAAGTCCCACAGTACCATGGGAGCATCTCCAATTACGATGCCGCCTTTCCGCGGCCCCTCTAGCCTCTCCCGGACCCGCAGGTTAATTTTGTCGCAGTCTTGGTCTCCTCCTCTTTTTTCTTCCTTTTTCCCCATTCCAATTCGGTGATTTACCGATTGGCCAGCCACCCGTTTACCCGTTCTAGTCGCTACTGTAACGGTTGGCTGGTGTATCACGAAACTGACGACTGAAACCTGTACGAGTTAGAAAAAAAGGATTGGGCGGCGGGGGGGGGGGGGGGGGGGGGGGGGTGTTTAAAAAAAGAAAAAAAAAAAAAAAAAAAATTTTTGAGGGGGACCCGCGAAACCCAAAAAAGGGCACCCGGGGAACCGGGTT
>Ga0307513_10007438_pt1 | contig 14199 bp, 14 predicted proteins | sample 15_EM_MG_FD_202174 | JGI IMG/M metagenome (GOLD analysis project Ga0307513, IMG submission 202174) | Populus trichocarpa ectomycorrhiza microbial communities from riparian zone in the Pacific Northwest, United States - 15_EM | ecosystem: Host-associated > Plants > Roots > Unclassified | place... | reverse complement strand
AGCGCCGTGCGCGCGGCGGAATGGCTCGCCGTGCCCTGCCTGCTGGCGGCCTTCGGCTGCGCGACGCTGGCCGTCGTCGGCCGGTCGGGGCGTGGGGTGTGGGCGGCCGCGGCGACCGTGGCGCTCTCGGCCTGCCGAGCCGTGCCGTGGTTCGGCCGGGCCGCCACCGATCGCGCCGACCTGCGCCGCACCGTGCGGATCGGGCTGGCGCTGGCGGCCGGCGCAGTGCTGCTGCTGATCTTCGGGGCGCTGCTGGCCTCGGCCGATCCGATCTTCGGCAAGATCGTCGAGAACCTGAGCCCGACGATCGACGACGGCGCCGTGCGCTGGGTCTTCCTCCTGGGCTTCGGCGCGGCCGTGATGGCTGCCACCTGCTTCCTGACGCGGTCGGCGCCGCGCCCGCCGAAGGCGACGGAGCGGGTACGGCTGCGTGGCCTGGAATGGACGATCCCGGTCGGGCTGCTGGTGGTGCTGTTCGCCGGCTTCCTCGCCGTCACGGTCACCACGATGTTCGCCGGCGACGCGTACGTGCAGGCCACGGCCGGCATCACCTACGCCGAGTACGCCCGCGGCGGCTTCTGGCAGCTGTTGTGGGTCACGGTGCTGGCCCTGCTGGTGATCGTCACCGCGGCGCGGTTCGCCCCGGTCGGCACTCCTCTGCAGCGCCGCTGCAAGCGCGTCCTGCTCACCGCGCTCACGCTGCTGACGTTGCTGGTGGTGGCGTCGGCGACCCATCGCATGGTGCTCTACCAGCAGGCGTACGGGCACACGGTGCAGCGGCTGTTCGTGCTCACCTTCGAGCTGTGGCTAGGGCTCGCGTTCGTGCTGGTCACGTGGTCGGTGCTGCGGCTGCACGACAAGATCCCGACGCGTGCGATGGCCGGCACGGGAGTGGCGGCGCTGCTGGCGCTGGCGCTGCTGAACCCGGAGCGTTTCGTCGCCCAGGAGAACGTGGACCGCTTCGCAACCTCCGGGAAGCTCGACGCGTACTACCTCTCGACGCTGTCGGCCGACGCACTCGGCCCGCTGGACCAGCTGTCGGATCCGGTCCGCGCGTGCATCCAGGCGGAGATCCTGCGCGAGGTGCCCGGGGACGACTGGCGCAGCGCGAACCTCTCGCGCGGCGAGGCCGCAGCCCGGGCCGTGCCGGTGTGCACCGACACCGGGTTGGTGTCGTACAGCAGGGACTGATGTGATCCACGCCACTGGTCGATGAGCTCGGGGGTGCGGCGGACGCCGTACCCCCGAGTCGTTCGTCCACCGAGGAGGATCCACATGGCCACCCCGTCCACCACCTGGTCGCTCGTCCACGCGGAGCGGGCCGCGCTGGCGGCCGATCTGGCCGATCTGCCCGCCGGCGCCTGGGAGACCCCGTCGCTGTGCACGGGACTGTCGGTCCGCGAGGTGCTGGCACATCTCACGGCCGGCGCGACGCTGTCGTTCCCGCGCTGGTTCGCCGGCGTCCTGCGGAAGCGGTTCGACTTCGACGCGCAGGTGGCGATGCGGCTGCGCGAGCAGCTCGGGGACTCCCCTGCCGACACGCTGACCCGGTTCCAGGCTGCGATCGGCCGCTCCACCACACCGCTGGGCCGCCGCGGCAGCGCAGAATTCATGCTGGCCGAGACGGTGGTGCATGCCGAGGACATCCGGCGGCCGCTGAACCTGCACCACACCCACAAGGACGAGGTGCTCCTGCTCGTCGCCGAGTTCTACGCGAGCACTGAGCTGGCCGTCCCGTCGAAGAGCCGGATCGCCGGCCTCCGACTCGCCGCCACCGACACGACGTTCACGACCGGTACCGGCGCCGCGGTCACCGGCCCGACCATCGGGCTGATCATGGCGATGACCGGGCGCAGCGCCTACCTCACCGAGCTGGACGGCGACGGGGTGGAGGTGCTGCGCGAACGCTGCTGAGCGGGCACGATCCAGCAGGTGAGCGAGAGCGTGCTGGACCGGGCCGTCGGCGGTGACGGCGCGGCGTTCGCCGAGCTGGTGGCGCCGCTGCGGCCGGAGCTGCACGCGCACTGCTACCGCATGCTCGGCTCCGTCCACGACGCCGACGACGCGCTCCAGGAGGCGCTGGTGCGGGCGTGGCGCGGGCTGGCCGGGTTCGCCGGCCGCAGCTCGCTGCGGTCCTGGCTCTACACCGTCACGACGCACAGCTGCGTCGACGCGGCCCGCAGCCGACGCCGCCGCGCGCTGCCCGTCGATCTCGGCCCGGCCAGTACCTCGGTGGTGCTGGACGGCGCCCCGCGCACGGACGTCGCCTGGCTGGGCCCGCACCCGGACGAGCGCTACGAGCGGCGCGAGGCCGTGGAGCTGGCGTTCGTGGCGGCGCTGCAGCACCTGCCGCCGAACCAGCGCGCCGCATTGTTGCTGGTGGAGGTGCTGGGGTTCACGGTGCCGGAGGTCGCCTCGGTGCTGGCCACGACTCCCGCAGCAGTGGCGAGCGCGTTGCAACGGGCCCGGGTCTCGGTCGGCCCGCCCCTCACGACCGTGCCGGATCCGCATCGACGGGCCGTCGCCGCCTCGTTCGCCGACGCGTTGGAGCGCGGGGACCTCTCCGCGCTCGTCGGTCTCCTCGCCGCGGACGTGACGTGGGCGATGCCGCCGCTGGCCGCGTGGTACGAGGGTCGGGAGGCGGTTCTCGCGTTCGCGCAGGCCGTGCCGTTCAGCGGGTCGTGCGGAGCGTGGCGCACCGTCGCGACCACGGCGAACGCGCTACCGGCCGTCGCCTGCTACCTCGATGCCGACGGCAGCGGGGTCTTCGACGGCTGGTCGATCACGGCCCTGGACGTGCGCGACGGCCGGATCACCGCGATCACCTCGTTCCTCGGCGCCGAGCACTTCGCAGTGTTCGGGCTGCCTGCGGCGACCTGAGCCCTCATCGGGCCGCAGCCCGTAGGCCCTCCCGGTGCTCGCGCGCGATGCGCATGATCTCGTCGAGCGACTCCCGGGTGCGGACGAGCTCGACGATGTGCGCGCTGAGCCGCCCGCGTTCCTCGGCCATGCGGACGAGCGCAGCCTCCGAGGCGGCTTCGCTGGGGGTGTCGACGCACGGCATGAGGGTGGCGATGGTGCTGCTGGACAGGCCTGCGGCGTAGAGCCGCTGGATGAGGGTGACCCGCTCGACCTCGACCTCGGTGTAGCACCGCTGCCCACCGGCGGTGCGGCCGCTGGTGAGCAGGCCCTGCTCTTCGTAGTAGCGGAGGGATCGGACGCTGACCCCGGCCAGCGACGCGAGCTCGCCGATCCGCATCCTGCCACCTTTGTGAGCCCCATCACATGGACTTACACCTGACGTCCACGTGAGGTTCTAGCCTAGCCGACATGACCGAGGTGCATGGATCGAACGACCCCGCGTTCACCGCCGTACGCGACGAGCTGACCCGCCACCTGGATTCCGGGGAGGAGCTCGGTGCGGGCATCGTCGTCGACGTCGACGGCCGCGTCGTCGTCGACATCTGGGGTGGCTGGCAGGACGTGGAGCAGCGCGTCCCGTGGGGTGAGCACACCGTCACGAACGTCTGGTCGTCGACGAAGATGGTCACCAACCTCGCCGCGCTGGTGCTCGTCGACCGTGGCCTCCTCGATCCGTACGCACCCGTCGCGCGGTACTGGCCCGAGTTCGCCGCGAACGGCAAGGAGCAGATCGAGGTCCGCCACCTGCTCGCGCACACCTCCGGGGTGTCCGGCTGGGACCAGCCCTTCCGCGTGGAGGACATGTACGACACCGAGTTCGCCACCAAGCAGCTCGCCGCCCAGGCGCCGTGGTGGGAGCCGGGCACCGCATCGGGCTACCACGCGCAGAACCAGGGACACCTGGTCGGCGAGCTGGTCCGGCGTACGACCGGCCGGTCGCTCACCGCGTTCGTGGCCGACGAGATCGCCGGGCCGCTCGGCGCGGACTTCCGCATCGGCGCCGCCGACGTCGATCCCGCACGCATCGCACCGGTCGTCCCGCCGCCGCCGCTGGCCCTCGAGATCCCGCCGGACAGCGTCGCGTTCAAGACCTTCACCGGCCCGGCGGCGTCCGCGGACGCCGCCAACACCGACGCCTGGCGGCACGCCGAGCTGGGCGCGCTGAACGGCCACGGCAACGCGAGATCGCTCAACCGCATCCTGAAGGCGCTGGCCCTCGACGGGACGGTCGACGGAGTGCGCCTGCTGTCGCCGGAGACCATCGCGCTGACCTTCGACGAGCAGAGCCACGGCGTCGATCTCGTGCTCGGCGTGCCGCTGCGGTTCGGCATCGGCTTCGCACTCCCGGAGACGCAGACCGTGCCGTACATGCCGCAGGGCCGCGCCCTGTACTGGGGCGGCTGGGGCGGTTCGCTGACCGTCGCCGATCTCGACACCCGCACGACCATCAGCTACGTCATGAACCGGATGAGCGCAGGGATCATCGGGTCCGACCGGGCGGAGGCGTACGTGCGGGCAGTGCGCGACTGCCTGCGCTGACATGCCACTTTCGAGTGGAACCGCTGGTCCGGGGCCCGACGGCACCTACCATCGGCCCACGGCGGCCCGTACCGTGACGGGCCCGGCGAAGGTGGTGGTTGCTCGTGGACGAGCCGATCTCCCGCCGCGGTGGGACCTGGCTCGTACTGCTCCTCGCACTCGCGATCGCGGCCGGGCTCGGCGCGGCGGTCGTGTCCATCGGAGGATCCGCCGGCAACCCGCTCGCGCAGCTCGGCGGACCCACCGGGTCGACGAGCAGCAGCGCGGAGTGCCTCGGATGCGGGGGTCGGCAGTTGTCTTCCGCGTCCGGTCCGGCGGCGGGTTCGGTGCCCAGTAGTGCGGTCCAAAGAGCGACCCCGGCCACCGGTGGCACTCCGGCGGTCCGGTCGGCCGCAACCGGTGGGCGCGCTGCGGCGCCGCCCGTGGCGGCCCCGCAGCCGGGGGTGGCCGCTCCGGCTCCTGCCGCCGGCTCGGGCGGACTCTGCGGAACTCTGGGGCGGACGGGTCCACCCCTGCTTCAGACTGTTCTCTCGCCGGTCGCTGCAGTCTGCGACGTGTTGATCTAGTCAGTTCAGCCGCAGCTCCGTCGTCGCCTTCACGGTGTCGCTCTGGTGCTTCAGCACCACGCCGAGGGTGGCGCGGACGGCGTCGTCGTCGAGCGTGTCGAGGCCGAGGGCGAGCAGGGTGCGGCCCCAGTCGATCGTCTCCGCGACGGACGGCGACTTGCGCAGCTCCAGCCCGCGCAGCACGCGCACGGTGCGCACCAGTGCGTCGACGAGGGACTCGGCCAGCTCCGGCACCCGCGAGGCCACGATGCGGCGTTCGAGCTCCGCGTCGGGGAAGTCGAGGTTCAGGAACAGGCACCGCCGCTTGAGCGCTTCGCTCAGCTCACGGGTGGAGTTGGAGGTGAGCACCACGATCGGCAGGCGGGCCGCCTTGATCGTGCCCATCTCCGGCACGGTCACCTGGAAGTCGGAGAGGATCTCCAGCAGCAGCCCCTCGACCTCCACGTCGGCCTTGTCGATCTCGTCGACGAGCAGGACGGTCGGGTCGGTGCGCCGGATCGCGGTGAGCAGCGGCCGCGGGAGCAGGAACTCCTCGCTGAACACGTCGTCGCGGGTCTCGTCCCAGCTCTCGTGATCCTTGCCGGCGGTGATGCGCAGCAGCTGCTTGGCGTGGTTCCACTCGTAGAGCGCGCGGGCCTCGTCGATGCCCTCGTAGCACTGCAGTCGCACCAGGCCCGAGCCCGTCGCCTCTGCGACGGCCTTGGCCAGCTCGGTCTTCCCGACCCCGGCCGGGCCTTCGACGAGCAGTGGCTTGCCGAGGCGGTCGGCCAGGTAGACGGTGGTGGCGACGGCCGTCGAGGCGAGATAGCCGACTCCGGCCAGCCGCTCGGCCACGTCCGCGACGGAGCCGAACTGCGGGGACTGTGGCGCGGTCTGGTCGGTCACCTCGTCATAGTGCCTTCCACCAGCCCGTTCTGCCCGAGAGACGGCCGTCACACCTGCTCAGCGCAGCGGGGTGCCCCACGTGTCGAGGAAGGCGATCTCCTCCACCGGGCGGCGGCGGGCCGGCTTGAAGTCGGGCACCGTCGTGTACGCGACCGGCAGCAGGCCGACCTGCGTGACGTCGTCGGGGATGCCGAGGATGCCGGCCGCCTCCTTCTCGTGCTGGAGGTGGTAGCTCGTCAGCGTCGAGCCGAGCCCGCGCGAGCGCAGCGCCAGCTGGAAGCTCCAGACGGCGGGGAAGATGCCGCCGTAGAAGACCGACAGCTCCTCGTTGCCGCCGCTCGGCCGACCCTGCACGCACGGGATGACGAGCACCGGCACCTGCTCGATGACGTCGATCAGGTGCTGGCCCGAGCGCACCATCCGCTGCACCTGCGGCGACGACGCGGCCTCTCCCGCTGCTTCCAGGCCCAGGCGCAGGTAATCCTCGCCGACCTGGCGGAACAGGGCGCCGAGACCGTTCTTGACGCCCTGATCACGCACGACGATCCACCGCCACGTCTCGGCGCCGCCCGGGGTAGGCGCCTGCGAGGCCAGCCGCAGGCAGTCGGCCAGCACCTCGTCCTCCACCGGACGCTCGAGGTCCAGCTTCAGCCGGACGGAGCGGGTGGTGCTCAGGAGGTGGTCGGTCGCCGCGATGTCCACGATGGCCGAACGTACTGCGGTGCCGGCGCGCCGGCGTCACCATTTCGGATGATCATCACGATCCCGAGCGCGTACGGCAGCGCGGTCGACATGAACGGGATGGAGAGCCCGAACGCGATCCCGCCTGCGACGGGCAACGCCGGAGCGACGACGGCGGCGAGCAGCGTCACACCGGCCAACGTCCAGCCCGCCCGCTCGATCGCCGGCGCACCGAGCGCTCGGGCCAACCCGGCCGTGCCGAGGTAGGTGAGCACGACGTAGACCAGCTGCAACAGGTCCAACAGCACCAGCGCGACGCCGAGCTGCGGCGGCTCTCCGGAGAGCCACGGCAGGTACGAGTGGGCCTGCCAGTACCGCTCCTCGGCGACGGCCTGCAGCGGGGCGGCACCCGAGGCGACCACGGCCCAGCGCGCGACCAGGTTCACCAGGTAGACCGTGCTGCCCACCACGAACGCGAGGGCGCCGAGCACTGCGGCCGGGCCCAGTACCCGCACGGCCAGCCGGACCGCCACCACCAGCAGCACCACCGCGGCCGCGAGCAGCACCACCGCGTTCAGCAGCATCGACGCCGGCGCGGCAGCCGTCGGGATGCCGGTGAGCCCGGCCAACACGAAGATGCCGGGGCCGGCGAGCACGAGCGCGGCCGCCTGCGGATCCCGCCGGCCGCCCAGCGCGCGCACGAACAGCAGCGCGCCGACCGCGTACGCCGTGTCGAGGAGCAGGAAGACCGGTGCGGGCAGCAGCCCGCCGAGCCCCTGCACGGTGACGAGCACCGCCCCGAGCGGCCACAAGATCCATGCCGCGAGCCTCATCGCCGACCTCCGAGCGCCGCCGCCAGCACCTCGGGGCGCTTGACGTAGACCTCGTGGTCGTCGGCCTCGGCGACCACGAGCGGCGCGCGCCCGGTCGTCGCGGCGAACGCGTCGGCGATGGCGACGTGCAGCGGGCTCACCTGCCCGCCGACCGCCACCGTGACGGGCGCGGCGGACAGCTCGCCCGCCGCGAAGACGTGCCGGGTGATCACCTCGGCGTCGTCGCGGATCGCGGCCTCGGCGTTCACCATCTGGGCCTTGGCCTCGGGCGAGTCGAGATCGGCGCCGCCGTCGGAGATCACCTCGATCATGACGGCGAACGCGCCCGACCAGTCGTCCGGGTGGGTACCGAGGTACGCGCGGATCGGCGCGACCATCCCGTCCTGGATCGCGAGGCCGTCGGGTAGCAGGGACAGCAGCGGCGGCTCCCAGGCGATCGCCTCGGCGATCAGCTCGGGGTGCCGCACGGCCAGCGCCATCGCGACGATCCCGCCGGAGCTGAACCCGAGCACCGTCGCCGGCGCCGCGGCGTGCGCGCGCAGCAGGGCAGCGGCATCGGCGGCGTGCTGGGCGACTCCCCCGTCCGGCCAGTTCGCTCGGGTGCTGGCGCCGGTGCCCCGACGGTCGTAGGTGATGACGCGACGGCCACGGGCGGCGAGCGCCTCGGCCTGGCCGGCGAGCATCGCGGCGTCCTCGGCCGCGCCGTGGACGAGCAGTACCGGTGGGCCGTCGCCCACCACGCGGGACGTGATCATCCCGTTCCCCATTTCGTTTAACTCGGACTTGATTGAATATTGGGTAAGGTAACCCGATGACGTCCACAGGGCAAGCGCGCCGCCGCTACGACTCCTCCGGGCGCCGTGCCCAGGCCGACGCCGCACGCGAGCGGATCCTCGACGCCGCCCGCACGCTGTTCCTGCAGCACGGCTTCGCGGGCACGTCGGTCGCCGCGATCGCGGCCGCGGCGGGCGTGTCCGCGCCCACGGTGTTCAGCGGGTTCGGCAGCAAGGTCGCCCTGCTGCAGCGCTGCGTCGAGACCGCGCTCGTCGGCGACGACGAGCCGGTGCCGCTGCACGAGCGCCCCGGGATGCAGCACGTCCACGCCGGAGCCACCGCGGAGGAGGTCGTCTCGCGACTGGCCACCCTCATCGCCACCACCGGCCATGAGGTCTCGCCGATCGCGGCCGTCATGTACGCCGCTGCCGACGCCGATCCGGCCATCGCCGAGCTCGCCGACACCCTGGACGGCCACCGCCTGACCGGGGCGACCCGCATCGCCACCACGTTGCTGGAACGACTGGGGACGGTCGATCCCGACCGGCTCGCGCACGTCCGCGATTCGGTCTGGACGTTCACATCGCCGCAGCTCTGGACGCTGCTGGTCACCCAGCGCGGCTGGAGCCCCGAGCGGTACGGCGAGTGGGTGCGGACCGCCTTGCTGGCCCTGGTCGCGGCCTGATCACGGCACGGGCGCCAGCCGCGCGGGCAGCTCGGCGAACCGGGGCGAGAGGTGGCCCGCCGGATCGCGCAGCCCGCGACGCAGCTCACCGACGAGCCGGGCCGCCGCCCCGGGCGGGACCTCGGGCATGGCGTCGACGGGTGCTGCGCACGCCAGCAGCGCATCGACGGTGTCGGCGGCATGGGCCGCCCGCGGCCGGATCCGGCGATGCGTGCGCAGCGGCGGCGCGATCTCCTCGAGCTGCTCCAGCGTGTGGGCGAAGCGGGCGCGGGCCGTATCGAGACCCTTGGGCTCCGCGGCCAGGACGTCCTGCAGGGCAGCGAGCGCGTCGGCCACCCGCCGACGCACCACCGCGGACGTGCGGACCGGCAGGACGAACCACGCGACGGCGACCGCGATCACGCCGCCGACGGCGATCGCCACGAGCCGGATGGGCAGCACGGCGGCGGCGTCCTGGCCGAGGAAGTCCGACAGCAGCGCGACGACGGCCGTCACACCGGCCGCCCACCACGCGTAGGACCGCGGGCGTAGCCAGGTCGCCACCGCGAGCACCACGAAGATCGCGACGATCGGACCCGGCGTGGCCGGCGGGAACGCCGTGGCCAGCAGCGACGCGAGCACGGTGCCGGCGCCGGCCCCCAGCATCCGCAGCATCCCGCGGTGCAGGACATCGCCGCGGCCGCGCGCGCCGCTCGCCACGACAAAGGTCGTGAGCACGACCCAGGACCAGTGCGACCCGAACAGCAGCCGACCGGCGACGAACGCGGCCGCGAGGCCGAGCGCCGTCTGCAGCGCCATGCGATCGCCGGCGCGCAATCCCGTACCGGGCCGGACGGGTGGCGTCGGCCGGGGCGTGTCGACGGCGAGGAAGCCCGTCCGTTCGGCCACCGTCCGCACGCCGAGCACGCAGCCGACGGTCACGATCGCCGTCGCGAGCAGGATCGGAACACCGACGACTCCACGCGGCACGACGGGGACGACGAGCAGGCCGATCATCGGCATCATCGCCACCACACCGATACCGGTCCAGCGCGGCCCGAAGCGGCGCAGCGCGATCGTCCCGGCCATGACCACCACGAACGCGATGTCGCCGATGACGGGCGCCGGCCCCGCCAGCAGCCAGCCGACACCGCCGGCCAGCGCCGTCGCCGCGACGACGAGCAGCACCCGCGATGCCGACGTGAGGTGGCGCCGCTGGCGGGCCAGCGCGAGCGACAGGACCACTGCCAGCACCATCGGGCCGAGCCCCTGGTCGCCGACGCCCGAGAGGACCATGGCGGCGCCGAAGGCGAGCAGGCAGCCGCACATCGCGACGAGGACGGCACGGATATCCATCGACAGCACACGTAGATGGTAAGGGATAGAGTATCAATATGGATCCTGCCGAGCTGGCGTCGATCGCGGCCACCCTGCGCCGCGGCACGACCCGCCTGGGCCGCCGATTGCGCGCGGAACGCCCCGACACCGCGCTGAGCTCGAACAAGATCGTCGTGCTCGGCCACCTGCACCGGCGCGGCCCGGCCAGCCCCGGCGCGATCGCCGCCGCCGAGCGGCAGCAGCCCCAGTCCTTCACCCGGGTGTTCGCCGAGCTGGAGCGGGACGGTCTGATCACCCGCACGACGAGCCCGGACGATCGCCGCGCCGCCGTGCTCGGGCTCACAGAGCAGGGGCTCCGCGCCCTCGTCGCCGACATGGCCGAACGTGACGCCTGGCTCGCCGAGGCCCTCACCGAGCTCACGCCGGCCGAGGCACGGCTGCTGCGCATCGCCGGCGAGCTGATGGAGCGGCTCGCCGAGGAATAGTACGCGAATACTGAATATCTATGGAGAGTGGCCGCCGCCCCGATCCCCGGACTGTCGGGGGGTGAGGCCACCATGGGGACATGACCAGCGCCACGACCGACCTCCGCACACGCGCCGAGGAGGTCCTGGCCACCCTCGCCGGGCCGGGTGCCCGGCTGCGGGAGGACCAGTGGACCGCCATCCACGCGCTGGTGGCCGAGCGCCGCCGCGCGCTGGTGGTGCAGCGCACGGGGTGGGGGAAGTCGGCGGTGTACTTCGTGGCCACCGCGCTGCTGCGCGAGGCGGGCGCCGGGCCCACGGTGATCGTGTCGCCACTGCTGGCCCTGATGCGCAACCAGATCGACGCGGCCGAGCGGGCCGGCATCCGCGCCGTCACGGTCAACTCGGCCAACGTCGGCGAGTGGCAGCAGACCTACGCCGCGATCGACGCCGGCGAGGTCGACGTGCTGCTGCTCTCCCCCGAGCGCCTCAACAACCCCGACTTCCGCGACCGGGTGCTCCCCCGGCTCACCGCGAGCGCCGGCATGCTCGTCGTCGACGAGGCCCACTGCGTGTCCGACTGGGGCCACGACTTCCGGCCCGACTACCGCCGCCTGCGCAACCTCATCGCCGAGCTCCCCGAGGGCATCCCCGTGCTGGCCACCACGGCCACGGCGAACGACCGCGTGGTCGTCGACGTCACCGAGCAGCTCGGCCTGCAGGCCGGGGAACCACTGGTCCTGCGCGGCTCGCTCGACCGGGAGAGCCTGCGGCTGGCCGTGGTCTCCCTGCGCACACCCGCGCAGCGACTGGCCTGGCTCGCCGCGATGCTCGACACGCTGCCGGGCGCCGGCATCGTCTACACGCTCACCATCGCCGCCGCCGAGGAGGTGGCGGAGTTCCTGCGGGAGCGCGGCCATCCCGTCGCGGCGTACACGGGCAAGACCGATCCCGAGGAGCGCCTGGCCGCCGAGGCCGACCTGCTCGGCAACAAGGTGAAGGCACTCGTCGCCACCAGCGCCCTCGGCATGGGCTTCGACAAGCCCGACCTCGGCTTCGTCGTGCACCTCGGGGCGCCGTCGTCGCCTGTGGCGTACTACCAGCAGATCGGCCGTGCCGGCCGCGCCGTCGAACGGGCCGAGGTGGTGCTGCTGCCCGGCCACGAGGACCGCGACATCTGGGCCTACTTCGCGTCGCTGGCCTTCCCGCCCGAGCACCTGGTGCGCCAGACCCTGCGGGTGCTCGATCCCGAACGACCGCTGTCCACGGCGTCCATCGAGACGCGCGTCGATCTCTCCCGCACCCGGCTGGAGATGCTGCTCAAGGTGCTCGACTCCGACGGTGCCGTCCACCGCGTGAAGGGTGGCTGGCTGGCCACGGGGCAGGAGTGGTTCTACGACGAGGAGCGCCACCGCCGCATCGCCGAGGCCCGCAAGGTCGAGCAGCAGGCGATGCTCGACTACCTGTCCACCGACAGGTGCCGGCTGGAGTTCCTGCGCCGCCAGCTCGACGATCCCGATCCGGCCCCGTGCGGGCGCTGCGACAACTGCGCCGGCCCGGCCTGGCGTGCCGACGTCGACGCCGCCGTGGAGGCGGCGGCCGGCGAGCGGATCAGCCGGCCCGGTGTCGAGGTCGCGCCCCGCAAGCAGTGGCCCAGCGGCATGTCCGAGCTCGACGTGCCGGCGTCGGGGCGGATCAAGGCCGGCGAGCTGGCCGAGAGCGGCCGCGTGATCGGGCGGCTCTCCGACATCGGCTGGGGTGCGCGGTTGCGCGAGCTGGTCGGGCCCGACACGCCCGATCAGCCTGTCGGCAAGGACGTGCTCGACGCCGTGGTGCGGGTGCTCGCCGGGTGGGGCTGGGCCGAGCGCCCGGCCGCGGTCGTCGGGATCGGCTCCCGCACCCGTCCCCACCAGCTCGAGCACCTCACGCGGCGGATCGCCGAGATCGGTCGGCTGCCGCTGCTGGGGATGCTGGAGCCGGTCGGCCCGCGACCCGATGCCCACGCCAACTCCGCGCAGCGGCTGGCCGCGGTGTGGGGTGCGTTCGCCGAGCCGGCGTTCACGGTGCCGGAGGGCCCAGTCCTGCTCGTCGACGACGTGATCGACACCGGCTGGACGATGACGGTCGCGGCGCGGTCGCTCCGCCTCGCCGGTGCCACCGGTGTACTTCCGCTCGCACTTGCGCAGCAGGGATAAGTTACCGGGAGTAAGATACGGGTCATGCCACATGACCTGGTGCTCAAGGCGATGAACGGTGTCCACCGGCTGGCGCTGAGCGCCACCTGCGGGAAGGTGGGCTGGGATGTGGCCGGGATGCCCGTCCTGGAGCTCACCACGATCGGGCGCAAGTCCGGCCAGCCGCGCGCGGTGATGCTCACCTCGCCACTCCAGGAGGGCGACACCTACGTCGTCGTCGCCTCCCGCGGCGGCGACGACCACCACCCGGCCTGGTTCCTCAACCTGCGCGACAACCCCGCGGTCGAGGTCTCCCGCAAGGGTGGGCCGAAGGAGCAGTGGACCGCTCGCGTCGCCTCCCCCGAGGAGCGCGCCCGGATGTGGCCGCAGATCGCGAAGAGGTACACCAACTACGCCGGCTACCAGAAGCGCACGGAGCGCGAGATCCCGCTGGTGCTGGTCAGCCCTACGGCGTGACCGAACTCGGCGTCTGCGGCTGACACCGGGTCATCGGGCACCTCCGTCGAGGCGCAGGATCGCGCCTGTGGTGTAGCTGGACATGTCGGACGCGAGGTAGAGCGCGGCACCGACGATCTCGTGCGGTTCGCCGACCCGGCCGAGCGCGAGCCGGCCGCTGATCGCCTCGGCGAACCCGTCGGGCCAGTGCGTGGAGATGTCGGTGCGGAACGGGCCGGCCTGGATGGCGTTGACCCGCACGCTCGGGCCGTAGGCCTGGGCGAAGCCTTCGGTGAGCGCGTTGAGTCCTGCCTTGGCCGCGGCATAGGGCAGGGACAGGGCGTCCGGGCTGATGGCCGCGAGCGAGGAGATGTTGACGATCGCGCCGCCGGCGCCGGTCCGCATGCGCTCGCCGATGGCCGCGGTGAGCCGGAACGGGCCCTTGAGGTTGATGCCGAGCACCTTGTCCCACAGCGGTTCCGACACCTCGGCCAGGCTGGGATACAGCGGTGACATGCCGGCGTTGTTGACCAGCACGTCCACCCGGCCGAACTCGGCGTACGCGGCCTCGACGAGGGCATCGCACGCCGCCCAGTCCCCCACGTTGCAGGCGACGGCGAGCGCGCGGCGGCCGTACCTCGCGCGCACCTGATCGGCCAGCTCCTCGCAGGCGTCGAGCTTGCGGCTGGCGATGATCACGTCGGCGCCGTGCTCGGCGAAGGCCAGCACCATCTCCCGGCCGAGGCCGCGGCTGCCGCCGGTGACCAGCGCGACCTTGCCGGTCAGGTCGACGTTCACCAGGACTCCTCCATGTACGACTGCGCACGATCGAACAAGGCGCGGGTGATGATGCGGAACCGCTCGCCCAGCGCACGGTCGGTCTTGCCGGCACAGGCCCGCGCA
>Ga0307513_10007437_pt1 | contig 14201 bp, 11 predicted proteins | sample 15_EM_MG_FD_202174 | JGI IMG/M metagenome (GOLD analysis project Ga0307513, IMG submission 202174) | Populus trichocarpa ectomycorrhiza microbial communities from riparian zone in the Pacific Northwest, United States - 15_EM | ecosystem: Host-associated > Plants > Roots > Unclassified | place... | reverse complement strand
CGCTAGGGACTGCCCCAAAGGGGACTGTCCCTATTGGGCGGGCGGGCTGGCGGGTGGGGCGTCAGAGGGGACAGTCCCCAGAAAACCCTCAAAAGGACTACCCCCAAAGTACTGATTTGCGTAGAATCCGCGCTCTTTTTTGGCCGGCCGGGTCGGGCAATTCGCCCCGGGGCCGCATGCACTTAAAGGTTTAATGACATGGTGACAATTCGTCTGACCCGCCGCGGCGCCACTAACACGCCGTTCTATCACGTCGTGGTGACCGACAGCCGCAAGCGACAGGGTGGCAAGAGCCTGGAGCAGGTCGGTTTCTTCAACCCGAAAGCGGTGAAGTCCGAGACCAAACTCAAGCTCGATATCGCGCGCATCGAATATTGGTTGTCCAAGGGCGCGCAGCAGTCCGATCGCGTGAAGCAGCTGGTCACCACGTTCCGCAAGGCGAACGCCTGATCGCGACTTGCCTGATTGTGACTTGTTAGGCGGAGGGTGCGTCCATGAGCGGCCCCCACCGTATCGAAGTAGGCAGATTGGGAGCGGCGCACGGAGTGCGCGGCTGGTTACGGGTTCAATCCTTCACGGAGCCCCCGCAACGATTGTTCGAGTGGCGAAGCTGGCACCTGCAATCCCGGGGCGAAGTGAAGGTGTTGGAGGTGCGTCCCCAGGGTAATGGCTGGATCGTGCATCTCGAGGGTGTCGACGAACGGGACGGCGCCGCCCGGCTGACCGGGCAGATGATTCTGGTGGGGCGCGAGCTGCTGCCGCCGGCCGAGGGGCGCGAACACTATCGCGACGACCTGGTCGGGTTCGAAGTGAAGAATGTCGAGGGTGTATTGCTGGGCGCGGTCGATCACTTCATCGACACGCCCGGCAACACGGTGATGATCATCAAGGGTGTTCGCGAGTACCTGGTACCGGTGACGCGCGAACATCTGCGCAGTGTCGACAAGGACACCCGCAAGGTTGTGGTGGATTGGCCCGAGGATTTCTGACACGACTCATGCACATCGAAGTCGTGACATTGTTCCCCGAACTCATCCAGCAGTCGTTGAAGGTGGGAGTGCTCGGGCGTGCAGTCGAGCGCGGTATCGTGAAGGTGGGCTGCGAAGACCCGCGCACGTATACACGCGACGTGCATCGCACGGTGGACGACCGGCCTTATGGCGGCGGTCCGGGAATGGTTTTGAAGCCCGAGCCGATGTCGGCGGCGATCGATGCCGCGACGGCGCGGGCGCCGGCGGGGTCGCCGCGGTTGTACATGTCGGCGCAGGGCGTGCCATTCACGCAGTCGCTGGCGGAAGAGTTTTCGAAGTTGCCGGGCCTGGTCCTGGTAGCGGGGCGATACGAAGGGCTCGACGAACGGGTCATCGAATCGCGGATAGATAGAGAAGTGTCGGTGGGCGATTACGTGTTGTCGGGTGGTGAATTCCCGGCGCTCGTGATCATCGACGCGGTGGCGAGATTGCTGCCGGGAGTGCTCGGCGACGAGCGTTCGAACGTCGAGGAATCTTTCGACGCGGGTTTACTCGACTGGCCGCACTACACGCGGCCGGTGGAGTTCGAGGGCCGGACGGTGCCGCAGGTTCTGCAGGGCGGGCACCACGCTGATATCCAGCGCTGGCGATTGAAGCAGGCGGTCGCGCGCACCTGGATGCGCCGGCCAGATTTGATTGCGCGAGGTGGTTTGCCGGCTGATGCGGCGAAACTCCTCGATGAATTTCTCGCTGAACGCGAAGGTGAACGACATGGCTAACATCATTCAAGAACTCGAAAAGGCGCGGATGACGCGCAAGCTCCCGGACTTCAATCCGGGCGACACGGTGGTCGTGCAGGTGAAGGTGAAGGAAGGCGATCGAGAGCGCGCGCAGGCTTATGAAGGCGTGGTCATCGCCAAGAGCAACCGTGGCCTCAATTCCTCGTTCACGGTGCGCAAGATCTCGCACGGTGAGGGTGTCGAACGCACGTTCCAGACGCACAGCCCGTCGATCAGCGAAGTCGAAGTCAAGCGCCGCGGCAGCGTGCGTCGCGCCAAGCTGTATTACTTGCGCGACCTGTCCGGCAAGGCCGCCCGCATCGAAGAGAAGGTCTAACTACTCTTTGAAGGTGCAGGCAACATGATCGGCCGGATACTCGGCGGCATCTGGCGCGGCCTCGACGGGCTGCGCAAGTTCCTGCACCTTTTATTGCTGCTGCTCGTGTTCGGCGTCGTCGTCGGGGCGCTGAATACCTCGATTCCGCACATCCAGGACGCCTCCGCGCTGGTCATCCGGCCGAAAGGCACGATCGTCGAGCAGCTCACCGGCAGCCCCGTTGACCAGGCGATCGCCAAGGCCCAGGGCGACGCGCAGAGCGAGACGTTGCTGTGGGATCTCATCGACGCGCTCAAGGCGGCGAAGAAGGATGCTCGCATCAAGGCGGTCGTGCTCGACCTCAACGAGATGGCGGGAGGCGGCCAGCCGACGCTCGCCGAGTTCACGGCGGCGATCAAGGACTTCCGCAGCTCGGGCAAGAAGGTCATTGCCCAGTCCACCTACTTCGGACAGGAGCAGTTCTACGTCGGCGCCTTCGCCGATGAGGTCTATCTCGACCCGATGGGTATGGTAGCCATCGACGGCTACGAACGTTACCGGATGTTCTACAAGGACCTCTTCGACAAGCTGGGCGTGGAGATGAATCTGTTCCGCGTCGGCGCTTACAAGAGCGCGGCGGAAGTCTACGTTCGCACCGACATGTCGCCGGAGGATCGCGAGGAAAGCCTTGCGTACCTCAACGCGTTGTGGCTCAGCTACCGCACGACGGTGGCCGAGGCGCGGGGCCTCAAGGCCGACGACATCAACGCCTACGTGGCGAACTCGGTGCCCGCGTTGCTCGCGCTCAAGGGCGATGCGGCCAAGATGGCCCTCGACGCCAAACTGGTCACCGCGCTCAAATCGTCGCTCGATGTCGACCGTCGCATGGTCGAACTGGTCGGCAGCGATTCCGACCAGGAAACGCGCGAGAAGATCGAGGCGGATGAAAGCGATGCCGGTGAGACTTACAACTCGACCTCGCTCGAAGATTATCTGCGCGTCGTGCATGCCGAGAAGAAGGCGCGCGCCGCGGGCAAGAAGAAGATCGGCGTCATCGTGGCGGCCGGTGAAATCCTCGACGGGTCGCAGCCGCCGGGTACCGTGGGTGGCGAGAGCACCTCGGAGTTGATCCGCCAGGCGCGCCACGACGACGACATCAAAGCCATCGTGCTGCGCGTCGATAGCCCGGGCGGCAGCGTGTTCGCCTCGGAGCAGATCTATCGGGAAGTGAGGGCGGCGCAAAAGGACGGCAAACCCGTCGTCGTCTCCATGGGCGACCTCGCGGCTTCCGGCGGTTACTACATCTCGGCGTCGGCCGACGAAATCTGGGCGCACCCGGCCACCATCACGGGTTCCATCGGCATCTTCGGGGCCATCCCCACCTTCCAGAACACGCTGCAGAAAGTCGGCGTGAACGTCGACGGCGTGGGCACCACCAACCTTTCCGGCCAGCTGCGCATCGATCGCGCGCTGGGCGAGGACGCCAAGAAGCTGCTGCAGTCGGCCATCGAACACGGCTACGACGAATTCCTGCAGCGGGTGTCCGACGGACGCAAGAAGACGCGCGACGAAGTGCACGCCATCGCACAGGGCCGCGTGTGGATCGGCACCGACGCCAAGAACAATGGCCTCGTCGACCAGTTGGGCCTGTTCGATGACGCCGTGAAGTCGGCCGCCAAACGCGCCAAGCTGGACGCCGGATACGAGGTCGAGCGCATCGAGCCCGAGCTCACTTGGGCGGAGTCGATTGCCCTGCAGATCAAGGTCTGGTTCGCCAGGAACTTTGTCGGCGACGTCGTCGCCCACGTGCCTGCGCTCAAGGTGGCGCGTGAGTTCGAGCCGCTGCAGCGGGAGCTGACCCGATGGACGCGCATGAATGCGCGCGACCATCGTTATGTCTACTGCTTCTGCGACGTCCGCTAACCACCACTTTTCCCGCCGGCCCGCCGCGGACTGTCATGGTCTGATGGGCGCCACCCCCGTATGCTTGCCCGCGTCAGGGGGAATTCGGAAAACAACAATGTACGCAAGGATTGGCGTGCCGGCGCTCGGCGCACTCGCTCTCATGTCGTGCACGCCGCACGCGCCCAGGCCGGATGGCACGGTTCTCGTCGACGACGCGGTCGCATTGATCCGCGAAGCGAATGTTGACCGCGCGGCCCGCAAGCTTCGGATAGATGGCGATGCATTGATCATCGCCATCGTCGACGAGAACCTGACCGATGTGCGGGTCAGGCTCGAGGTCGCAGGCGTTGACGCGGCGTCGATCCGGCCGGTCGAAGTGGAAAACACCCTGGGCGGATCGGGTATCGAAGTCGCCGCACTCGCAGTTCCAGCGCAGGCCCGCGTGACGGTCACGCTCTCGGGCCCGCAGAATTCGAAGACCCCCGGCACCGTTCAGCTGCGCGTGCTGCAATTTGCACCGGGCTCGAGCCCGGAGCCGAAACTCGCCGCGCAGCGTGCGGCGTTCACCGCCTGGTCGGGCGCCACGCGTTACGGCCAGCTGGCGCCTGAAGCCGGCAAGGCGGGGCTGGCTGCGATCGACCGGGCCATCGTGGCGCTGGAGGGGCCGCAGGGCGACAACCGACTCGCTGCCGAGGCGAATCTGGTCAAGGCGGGTCTGCTGCAGTACTTCCTCATCGACGTCCGTCAGTCGCTGGACGCGGCGCGGCGCGCGGGGTCGGACTTCGCAGCGATCGGAGAGACCGCGGCGCTCGGGGCGGCGCGCGCGCAGCTCGCCGAGGCGACCGCATTGACCGAACTGGCGGTAAACGCGCAGTCGAAGAATCCCACCGCGCAGGAAGCCCGGACCGAAGCAGAGCGCTTGCTGGCCCACTTGACCGGACAGACTTCGCCACTGCGCCCGATCGAACGCGCGCGCGCCCTCGATTCGCTCGGCTACCTCCACAAGTCCGGCACGCTGCTCGATGAGGCGGCCCAGACCTACGAGCAGGCGCGCGCCCTCTATGCAGAGGCGGGCTACAGGGCGGGCGAGACCGAAATGCAGGCCGCGATCGCGCAGGTCTTCGTCGAGCGTGGACAGTGGGATCTGGCGGCGAAGGAATTCGCCCGCATGTTGCCGAACGTAAAGAAGATTCCCAATCCGATCCACCGCGTGAAGACGCTGCTCAGCGCCGGACATGCACTGGCGTACGCGGGCGAACCCGATGAGGGGATCAAACTGCTCCTCGACGCCATCACCGAGGCACGCGAATTCGGACTGCGTTCATCCGAGGGAGAAGCGACCTGGGAGCTGGCCTGGCTCTACTGGTTTCGCGGCGACGATCTGCAGGCCAAGGCGCTGTTCACGCAGGCACTGAAAATCGCACGCACGCTCGACAATGAATACGGGTTGTCATCGAACTTGCAGACGGTGGGCATGGTGGCGCGGCGGGAAGGCGACTACGTCACCGCCATCGAGATGCACAAGGAGGCGATACCCGCCTCACCAACCCCGTTTCACCGCATTCGCGCGATCCGCGATCTCGCGCTCGATTATGTGGCGGTCGGCCAATATTCCGAAGCCATCGCTGAGCTGCGCAATGCGCTGGCGGTCAAGATCCAGGACCCGCGCCATCACATCTTCACGGACATCAAGCGGGATCTGGCGGAGACGTTGATCGAGCACGGCGACGGCTCACGCGCCTCCCAGGCGGAAGCGGTCAAACTACTCGCCGATTCGATGCAGATGTCCGTGAAGATGAACGACGCGCGAAACCAGATCGCCGGCAATCGCGTCGAGGCCATGATGGCCATGAAGCAGGGCAAGTTCGCCGCCGCGCGGGCGGGCTTCGAACGCACCTTCGAACTCATCTTCAAATACCGCAGAGCCAGTGCCAACCCGCAGTTGCGCCTCGAGGCGCTCGAGCAGGAACAGTCGGCCTTTCGCGGCTACTTCGATCTCATGATGCGCGGCAGCGTGGCGAATGGCGCGGGCGCTCCGCGGCCTGCGTCGGCGCAGGCAACGGCTGCGTTGCGGATGCTCGAGCGATCGCGCGAAACGCGCCTCGGCAAGCCGCGTTCCGTGAATCTGGACGCCGCGACGTCCGCGCGCGTCGATGCGCTGCTCGCGCAGATGGGCGATCGCAGCCTGAAGATCTCCGCGCTGCTCGGGCGCGAGCTCGACGCTACCGAGACCCTGCAACTGGACGGGTTGCAGATGGAGCTGGCGCGGCTGCGCGCCGAAGTGGACCGTGAGCGTACCGTCGCCGCGGAGCGGCACGTGTCGCATGAAGAACCAGCGGTCGCCGTCGCGCGCCCCTGGCGTGACGTATCGCCGCGCGCGGTGCAGCTCTCGTACGCGCTCGGCAACGATCACGCGTACGTCTGGATCCGCGATCCGGGCGGCTTGCGCGTGGCGGTGCTGCGGGAAACTCCCGAGAACATCGAACGCGAGCTCACGAAGCTCGCGTCATTCGATGCGCAGCGGATGCCCGCAGAGATCGAACAATCGCTGGCGCGGGTATCGTCGATACTCCTGCCGGCCGGCATCGTGCCGGAAAAGTCCAGCGAGCTCGAAATCGTCGCCGAAGGGCGCATTGCGAGTGTGCCGTTTGCCGGGCTGAGATCACCTGCCGATCCGTCGTTGCTGCTGGTGGAGACCCACGCGGTGACGCTGATCACCTCGATGTATTCCGCCGACGAAACGTCGACGGCGCAGGCGCGTCCGATGAAGCTCGTGGCGCTGGCGAGCGGCGGCGGCACGCTGCGCTCCGCACCGATGACGAATCCGCTCCCCAGTCTGCAGTCGGCCACCGCCGAGATCCAGGGCATCGCCGACCTGTTCAAGGCACGCGACCGCGACGCGCGGGTCAAACTATTCGCTAGCAACGATGGCGACGCCCGGGCGCTGCGCACTCTGTGGAGCAGCGGCGTGGATGTCGTGCACTTCGCGACGCACGCGCTTGCGGATCTGCGTCAACCGCTGGCGTCCCTGCTCGTGTTGCCGTCGAAGGACGCGTCGGGAGCCCAGTCGTATCTCACCGCAGGGCAGGTCCAGGAATGGCGCGGCGACGTGGGCCTGGTATTCCTCAGTGCCTGCGAGAGCGCCATCGGGCCGCCGCGTTTTGCCAGCGGCATGCCGGGCCTGCAGAGCGCCTTCCTGCGTGCGGGTGCGCACGGCGTCATCGCCACGTTGTGGCCCATCGAAGACGTCCTGGCGCGCGATTTCTCCGCGGATTTCTATCGCCGCTTCACGGCCGGGGAAACCGCGGCGCAGGCGCTGAGCGCGACGCAACGCGCCTGGGTGGCGCCCAAACCCGGCGCCGCGGCGGCGGCGCAGATGCGCCGGCGCATGACCGCGCTGGCCCACGAGTTCTACGTGCAGTGACTGCGGAGCGCGACACATACTTCGCGCGGCCCGCAATCTTCTCGATCACAGCGCGCTCAGTTGAGCGTCGACCAGTCGAGGATGACCTTCCCGGACTGCCCCGACCCCATCGTTTCAAAGCCGCGCTGGAATTCCTGGATCGGAAAGTGATGCGTGATCACGGGCGTGATGTCGAGACCGGCCTGCAGCAGCGCCGCCATCTTGTACCAGGTCTCGAACATCTCGCGGCCGTAGATGCCGCGCATGTTGAGCCCTTTGAAGATCACCTGATTCCAGTCGATCGCGGTCTCACCGGGCGGGATACCTAACAAGGCCACGCTGCCGCCGTGATGCATCGTACGGAGCATGTCGCGGAACGCGGTCGGATTGCCCGACATCTCGAGGCCGACGTCGAAGCCTTCCTGCATGCCGAGACTTTTCATGACGTCATCGAGCTGCTCGCGCGTGACATTGACGGCGCGCGTCGCGCCCATCTTCCGCGCCAGGTCCAGGCGATAGTCGTTCACGTCGGTGATGACCACGTGGCGCGCGCCGACGCGTTTGGCGATGGCCACGGCCATGATGCCGATGGGGCCGGCGCCGGTGATCAACACGTCCTCGCCCACCATGTTGAACGCGAGGGCGGTGTGTGTCGCGTTGCCGAACGGATCGAGGATGCTGGCGATGTCGTCGGTAACGGCGTCAGGTAGTTTGAAGGCGTTGCTGGCGGGGATCGCCAGGTATTCCGCGAAACAGCCCTGTCGATCGACGCCGACTCCAACGGTGTGGATGCACAGGTGACGGCGGCCGGCGCGGCAATTGCGGCAATAACCGCAGGTCAGGTGGCCTTCGCCCGACACCCGATCGCCGACGGAAAAGCCGCGCACTTCGCTGCCCATGTCGACGATGCGCCCGAAATATTCGTGACCCACGGCCATCGGTACCGGGATGGTTTTCTGCGCCCACGCATCCCAGTTGTAGATGTGCATGTCGGTGCCGCAGATGGCGGTCTTTCCGATCTTGATGAGCACGTCATTGGGGCCGACCTTCGGCACCTCGATGTCTTTCATCCAGATGCCGGGTTTCGCTTCACTTTTGACGAGTGCTTTCATTTGATGAGCTCCAGTTCGCGACCGACCTTGATGAAGGCCGCGAGCGCGCGATCGAGCTGCGCGTCGGTGAGCCCGGCGGACATCTGCGTGCGGATGCGCGCCTCGCCCTTCGGGACCACGGGGAACGAGAAACCGATGACGTACACGCCTTCACCCAGCAATTTGTCGGCGAAACGGGCGGCGAGCGCCGCGTCGCCGATCATCACGGGAATGATGGGATGGTCGCCGGGCAGCAGTTTGAAGCCAGCGCCTTGCATGCCGGCGCGAAACTTGCGGGCGTGACCAAACAACGTTTCGCGCAACGCCGGCATGTTCTCGACCAGGTCGAGCGCGCGCAGCGTCACCGCCGCGACCACCGGCGGGATGCTGTTGGAGAACAGGTAGGGCCGTGATCGTTGTCGCAACCAGGCGATCGCATTGGCGCGTCCCGACGTGTACCCGCCGCTGCCGCCGCCCAAAGCCTTGCCGAAGGTCCCCGTCAGGAAATCGATGCGTCCGGCGACACCGCAGTGTTCCGGGGTGCCGCGGCCACCAGGACCCATGAAGCCCGTGGCGTGCGAATCGTCGACCATGACCAGCGCGTTGTATTTCTCGGCGAGCTCGCAGATCTCGCGCAGCGGCGCGATGCTGCCATCCATCGAGAACACGCCGTCCGTCGCGATCAACCGCGTACGCGAGGTGCGCGATTCCCTGAGATGCTGCTCGAGCTCGGCGAGGTTGCGGTTCGCATACCGCAGTCGCTTCGCCTTGCAGAGGCGGACACCGTCGATGATGCTGGCGTGGTTCAGCGCATCGGAAATGATCGCGTCTTCCTCGCCGAGTACGGTTTCGAACAGACCGCCATTGGCGTCCCAGCATGAGGAATAGAGGATGGTGTCCTCGGTGCCCAGGAATTTCGACAGGGCGGCTTCCAGTTGTTTGTGCACGGTCTGCGTGCCGCAGATGAAACGCACCGAGGCCATGCCGTAGCCGTACCGGTCGATGGCGCGGTGCGCCGCCTCACGGATCGCCGGGTGGCTCGCCAGGCCCAGATAGTTGTTAGCGCAGAGGTTGATGACGTCGGTGTCGTTGGCGCGGATCGACCCGGATTGCGGGCTCGAGATCACGCGTTCGGACTTGAACAGACCCTGCTGGCGCAATTCCTCGAGCTGAGTGTCGAAACGTTCGTAAAAGGACGGGTCCACGAAGGAACCTCGGGTAAGGGGAAGTTGGCGCAATTATACTGGCCGCCGACATGGCAAACGCGTTCGAAAAGGAAGCAGCCGAGGGTGCGGAAGGGGGCGGCGAATCCCTGCGCATCGATCGCTGGTTGTGGTGCACGCGGTTGTTCAAGACGCGTTCCCTGGCGGCAGAAGCCGTTTCAGGCGGCAAAGTGCATCTGAACGGCGTGCGGGTGAAACCTTCGCGCACGCTCAAAGTCGGTGACAACGTGCAGATCACCAGGCCCGGATTTCAGTTCGAATGCCAAGTCCGGAAGCTCGCCGACCGGCGCGGCTCGGCGACCATTGCCCAGGCCTGCTACGCCGAAAACGACACGTCGCGCGCGGCGCGCGAAAAACACGTCGCCAATGCGAAGCTGGCAGCGGCATTCGCGCCGCCGTCATCGCTCGAACGACCGGACAAGCAGGGGCGCCGCGAGCTGCGACGTTTGCGGGGAAGGGACTGACCATGCGTATCACCGATCATCGCGCCACTCGCCTGTTCATCTTTCTCGCCGGATTCTTTCTCACCAATGCGCTGATCGGCGAGTTCGTCGGCGTGAAGATCTTCGCCCTCGAAGCGACGCTCGGAGCCGCGCCGTTCAACTGGTCGTTGTTCGGCATCGACGGCACGCTGAATTTCACGGCTGGAGTTCTGGTCTGGCCGTTCGTGTTCATCATGACGGACATCATCAACGAGTATTTCGGGGTGCGGGGCGTGCGCCTCATCTCGTGGATCGCGGTCGGTCTCATCGCCTACGCATTTCTCGCCGCCTACGCCGCCATCTCGCTCGCGCCCGCGACGTTCTGGGTCGATATCAACAAGGACATGGGTGTCCCCGATATCCAGAAGGCGTACGCAATATTGTTTGGACAAGGCATGTGGACCATCTGCGGCTCCATCGTCGCCTTCCTGATAGGACAGCTCGTCGATGTGGTGATTTTCCACCGCATCCTCAAGGTCACCGGGGAACGCTTCGTATGGCTGCGCGCCACGGCTTCGACGGCGGTCTCGCAGCTGCTCGACAGCTTCGTGGTGCTGTACATCGCCTTCGTGATCGGGCCGCAGCACTGGTCGATCCCGCAGTTCCTCGCGATCGGTACCGTCAACTACGTTTACAAGATGGGCGCCGCGATCGTGCTGATCCCGCTGTTATACGTGGCACGCATTGGCATTCATTCGTATCTCGGCCACGCCGAGGCGGAACGCCTGCGGAACGAAGCGGCGGGTGATTAGCTAGTTGAGCAGCGCGGCGAGTCGCCGCCGCCAGCCGGCCACGCGGGCATCGTCCGCCGGCAACAACGCGAATGCCTGCAGCAGATCTTCGCGACCGGCCCGTGTGGCGAAGGCGCGATCGCCCTGCATGCGAGTCAACAGGCTCTCGACCGCGGCATCGGGACTGCCGCCCAGAATCGAGCGGGCGGCGGCGGCACGCAGCGAATCGGTCCGTGCCGCCTCGTCGGTCACGAGCGCGGCGAAGTGAATGAGCGCGCGCACCGCATTCGATGACGGGTCGTTCTGCGCCTGGGGCGGCAACTGGCCGAGTACTTTCGATGCTTCGATGACCTCACCTGCGAGCGCGAGATACCGCGCGAGGTCGCGACGCGCATCGAGATTGGCGGGGTTCGCATCGGCGAGCACCCGCAGCTTGGTCACGGCGCCGGCGTAATCTCCCTGATCCGCGAGCTCTCGCGCGGCCACATATTCGGGCGGCGCTTCGGCCGGCGCGAGATGGGGCGCGAGGAACGCGCGGACCCGGGCCAGCGGCTGCGCGCCGACGAATTCGTCGACGACCTTGCCGCCGCGGAACAACTTCACCGCCGGGATGCTGCGGATCTGGAACTGCTGCGCGAGGTCCTGGTTCTCGTCGGTGTTCACCTTGACGACCTTGACCGCGCCCGCGTGCTCGTCCGCGAGTTGCTCGAGAACCGGGCCCAACGCGCGGCACGGACCGCACCAGGGCGCCCAGAAGTCGACCAGGACGGGTTGTGAGGATGAGGCGTTGACGACCTCGGAGGGAAAACTTGCCGTGGTGACGGCGCGTACGGATGAGTTCATGGCCACGCTATTGGGACGCAAGGCGCCTAATTCAATAGAATTTCAGCCATGACAAACTTTGCTCCGCTCGCCCGGCCTGACTCGATCGCCAAGGCGATCAATTCCAGATATCTCACCGAAGAACAACCACTTGTACGCGAGCTCGCGGACCACGCCCGCTTGTCGGCCACTGCGACCCGTAACGTCGGCGCGCGTGCTTTGGCGCTCGTGCAAGCCGTGCGCGGCGCACGCGGCAGTGGCGGCGCCCTCGATGCCTTCCTGCGCGAGTACAGCCTGGCCTCGCGCGAGGGCGTCATCCTCATGTGTCTCGCCGAGGCGCTGCTGCGAATTCCGGATGGCGAGACCGCCGACCGCCTCATCGCCGACAAGATTCCGAGCGGTGCATGGGATGAGCATCTGGGTGACTCCGAATCGATGCTGGTGAATGCGTCGACGTGGGGGCTGATGCTCACCGGTCGCGTGGTGTCGCTCGATCGCAATGACGTCGGCGAGGCACGCTCCTGGTACGCCCGCCTGGTCGGAAAACTCGGCGAACCGGTCGCGCGCGCGGCGCTGAAGCAGGCCATGCGGATTCTCGGCCATCAATTCGTCATGGGGCGCGACATCGAAAGCGCGCTCGAACGCGCGGCCGGCAAGGATGAGCGCGCGTACCGTTATTCATTCGACATGTTGGGCGAAGCCGCATTGACGCGCGCCGATGCCGAACGTTATCGCGAGAAATACTCTGCGGCCATCGCGGCGGTCGGGCGCGCGGTCGAAACGCGCGAGTCCATGACCGCGCGGCACAGCATATCGATCAAGTTGTCGGCACTACATCCGCGTTATGAATTCGCGCACAGCGTCCGCGTGATGAAAGAACTCTATCCGGTCGTCGAAACGCTGGTGCGCGAGGCGCGCAACGCCGGCATCGGCGTCACGCTCGATGCAGAGGAGGCCGAGCGGCTGGAGTTGTCGCTGCTGCTGGTAGACAGGCTGCTGGACAGCGAAGTCACGCGCGGTTACGCAGGCTTCGGACTCGCAGTGCAGGCGTATCAGAAGCGCGCCTACGATACGCTCGACTGGCTGATGGGCCGTCTGCGAGCGACCGACCGCCGCATCACGCTGCGGCTCGTGAAGGGAGCGTACTGGGACAGCGAGATCAAGCGTGCCCAGGAGCGCGGCCTCGCCGGTTACCCGGTGTTCACGCGCAAGTCCAACACCGACGTGTCGTATCTCGCCTGTGCAAAGCTGCTGGAAAGTGCGGGTGAACGCGTCTATCCACAGTTCGCGACCCACAACGCGCACACCATCGCGCAGGTTACCGAAGTCTTCGGCGGCGACACGAACCGGTTCGAATTTCAGCGTCTGCACGGCATGGGCGCGGAACTCTACGACAGCGTGGTACGGGGTCCGTGGGGGCGTCACGCCTGCCGTGTCTACGCTCCGGTCGGAGCACACGAAGACCTCCTGCCGTATCTCGTGCGTCGTCTGCTCGAGAATGGCGCCAACACCTCGTTCGTGAATCGCATCGTCGACGCGAGTCTGCCGGCCGAAGAAGTCGTCGCCGACCCCATTGCCGAAGTCGACGCGCTCGAACGTGTCGCGCATCCGCGCATTCCGCTGCCGGTGAATCTGTTCGCCCCGGAGCGGCTCAATTCCACCGGCTTCAATTTCGCCGACGGGCAGGCGGTCGACGTCTTGCTGCGGGATTGCCAGCGCGCCTCACAACAACCGTGGAGCGCGGCCCCCGTGGTGTCCGGCCAGACACGCACAGGGGCCAGCAGCATGATTCTCAACCCGGCCAACACGGCCGAGCAGATCGGCGCCGTGGCCGCGGCGGATGCGGCGACCGTCGATGCGGCCATTGGCGCCGCCGCGCGCGCGCAGGAAGAATGGGATGCGGCCGGCGGAGAGAGCCGCGCGGCGGTGCTCGAACGCGCGGCCGAGTTGTTCGAGGAACAGAGCGCCGCATTGATCGCGCGGTGCGTGCGCGAAGCGGGCAAGACCTTGCCCGATGCGATCGGCGAAGTGCGGGAAGCAGTGGATTTCCTGCGCTACTACGCGGCGCGGGCGCGGCGCGATTTCTCGCACGAGGCGACCCTCCCAGGTCCGACCGGAGAGCGCAATCTCCTGCGGCTGCGCGGCAAGGGCGTCTTCGGCTGCATCAGCCCGTGGAATTTTCCGCTGGCTATCTACACCGGGCAGGTCGCCGCGGCTCTGGCCGCCGGCAACACCGTGGTGGCCAAACCCGCGGAGCAGACTCCGTTGACCGCGGCCTTCGCGACGGGGCTGCTGCTGCAGGCGGGAGTGCCGCCCGACGCCCTCCAGTTCGTGCCCGGCGACGGCGCCGAGGTTGGCGGCGCATTGACGCGGGATCCCCGTCTCGCCGGAATCGTATTCACGGGTTCGACCGATACCGCGCGGCTCATCGAGCGCTCGATGGCCGCGCGCCCCGGTGCCATCGGCACCTTGATCGCG
>Ga0307513_10007436_pt1 | contig 14201 bp, 6 predicted proteins | sample 15_EM_MG_FD_202174 | JGI IMG/M metagenome (GOLD analysis project Ga0307513, IMG submission 202174) | Populus trichocarpa ectomycorrhiza microbial communities from riparian zone in the Pacific Northwest, United States - 15_EM | ecosystem: Host-associated > Plants > Roots > Unclassified | place... | reverse complement strand
CATTAATTTATATCATTTTTTTTATTTGAGCTAGAAATATACAAGATATTTATTCAAAAGAGGTGGGTCTTATTACAATAATTAATTATGACTTTACTTTTGATTTCTTAATTCACTCTTTACCTACATAGAAAGAAAAAAATATTAAGGCATTACTTTGTGAAATAAAAAACAGAGCCATCAATTTACCCTAATATAAATCCTGCATGCTGCAGCCGATCAAATAGAGAAATAAAAACACATTTGAAAGTAAGAAGAATTAATTTTTTATTATTTTTTGCTTTATTTCAAAGTTTATCAAACATAAATAATACTTCACTTTAGCTAATGTTTCTTATATACTTTGTATGTTTATATTTGATAGGTATAAATACCAACAACATTAAAGTGATGGATACATTATGAAAATAAAATTAACTTGATTGCTTTGACTCAATTTAGTATAGCTTTAAACCTTTTACTTTATACAAAGGTCATTTGAATAAAATTATACATATTTTATTTTACAACTCATGAATAAAAAATTAAAATAAATATTATATTTTATTATATTAATTTTAATCTCATAATAAATAATTCTAGCCCCACTACTCTACGTGGTAGAGCCACTCTCTGTGGTAGAGAGGGGGAATTGAGAGGAAGTATAATTGCCTCCATGCAAGGGCCAGCGAGAAGAAAGCAGAACCACAGAAAAAGAAAAGGTAGACCTACCCCGCACTGCCGTAGAGTCCTCTGGGAGGTGTAGATGAGTTCATGCTGCCATCATACGCAAAAGGAGCCTCTTGTCTTTTCTGCATTGTATATTTATAATGGACTTGTACTGACGCTGAGAGGTGAGAGACTTGGGAGATAAGTCCAACGTCTACCTTTTCTGACATTAAAATTGGTGAGCCCCACACACGTCTTTCCCTTTCGAAACTAAGCATGCGTTTCCTTGTTCTATTCTTTTGTGAATTGCTTTCTATAAAGGTATTCGGCCTTCCAACTTTATTGTTCAGAGGTATTTGTTTTATGTAAAATATTTTTATAAAAAAAATAGTTAATTTTAGTTTATAAAATTTTATTAAATATTTTAGATGTTACCATCATTACAATCACTAACATCAGCATGATTCTACTATCATTGCAATATTTACTTCATTATTTGCCAAATATTGTAAGATCTGTTCCATAATACCATTTACATAAAAATAAACATTCATATGTCATCCAAATAGAAACAATGAATGTTCATGATAAAATAAAAAAGAGAGTTGAAATCAATCTTGAATCAGAAAAATCGACCGAGCTAAAAGAGTTCATCGATCATAAGAGTTGAAGAAATAGTCAACTAAGTGATCAGGATTTATAATTGAGTAAGAAAAAACGATTAATCAACAGGGTTTGAACACATTTGAAACATCATAAAAGTTAATCATATTGAGGGCAAGAGTCCTCACCAGAATAACTAGTCGAAGTCACGGATTAGCTTATGATTCATATTGTATTCAATATAGGAGAAATTTAGTTTATATTATGATTCAATAAAACCCTTCATCTAACATATATCTTTGTATAGGGTTACTATTAACTATGTAGTTAGGATTTAAGCTTTAAGTCATTATATAAAAAAGGCATATAGTCATAGTGAAATATGTCAGCTCCATATATATAATTTTTGCAATTTAATTTATTTTGTTTGTAGTATAAGTACTTTCTTTCTTGCTTTTATTTATAGTTTTATCTACAACTTTCCTTATTTTTCTAGCTCATTTAAATTATTGCAATATTTTCCTTAAACCTTTATTCTTTTTTATACAATGGTGCTTATGGGAACATACACCCTTTTTAAGGCTTAAGATCTAGAATCCCATTTCTAGTTTGATAAAAGTGGTTGTCACCTCATCATAAGTTAAGTCCTAAGTAAAATTAATTAACAACATATAGATTAACACACATAGTGAGATAAGATTCAATACATGTTTCAAAAGCCATTAAATATGTCTCCAAAAAAAAATATAGGTAAGCTTATTGTTGTTGCACTAGACAAATAGCTAGTACAAGAAATGGAAAAGGCTAGTTTCTAGACCATGAATCTACCATCTTCTTCGATTCTTATGGAATAATGAAACGATAAAATAATTGATGTCTTCTCCTAAGTACATAAGTGTCAAGGTAATAAATAACACAGAAAGACCAGGGTCGATCCATAAAGAGGTTGAGTATATAGAACCACAAATAATGAAATAAAAAGAGTAAAAAAGATCTTTAAGATGTGATGTTAATGTAAGGATTTAAAAAAGATAAAAAAAAAATTCTTTAAGATAGAGGATTCATTAATGTTATTTCATATAAGTATAGTCTAAACTTTTTTTGTTACTTAACTGGAAACCACGTACAAAAAAGGTTTCAATCGGATGATTTATTATTAATAGCTCATTTTAAGTTATTAACATGATCATATTAATTATTTTTAATTATCTTATTTGAATAAAACCAACACTTGTAAATTCTGTCAATTATTCATAGTTCTAATTTATGTCAACAACAAATCAAGATTTTTTTAGAGCATAAGTGTCGGTTCTTCATAAGGTAAGCTATAAAGAATCAAGTATTTTTTGTGTCAAGAATTAAACACCTTGAATCAACACTCACCACTTAACAAAGAGGGTATTAAGATTGATTAAGATAACAATTACACATATGTTAATAGCAAATTTTCTTAAATTTAAACATTAAAGTGTAGGTTGAGTTTGTAGTATACTCATTTTTATACCATTAGTGTAACCTTTTCACCTTAGTAAAAAGAAACTTAACCAAACATAATTAAAAAGAAAATTATAAATTAACAAGATAAGAGCATAAGTGTAATATAAATTAACTAAGTATAATAAGAAAAATGATAAGTATAAACAAGAGATCAATGAGAATATAACATGAAAAAAAACTTGAATATTACAAATGCAAATAAAGAAAACAAGATAATGAATCTTGATCTCAAAACCAATGTATCATAGATGGATGGAAAATGACTTCTTTTATAGGCTAAAATTTAAAATTATTAATATGGTGGCTAACTATTGATTTGGTAGCTAGACAAAACATCATTGATAACATCATAATCTAAATAGACGGTCTACATAAAAGTTGTAGATATTTGTCCCAACTTTCCAACCCAAAACTAATCGGCTTATTTGGGCTTCTATAACTTTATATATAGGTTGAACACTGAACAATGTATAGAATGTAGGAAAAATTTAGATTTCTATTTTCTTGATAAGATTTTAACTTAAAATGACAGTATTGAAGAATGTTTTAGGTATACGTCTTAACTTTTCATAAAGCCAAACCACATATGAATCAAAGGTTGATTGCTCCAATTATAACCCAAAAATCAAATAGGATTCCAATTTGACTAGAACCAACCCAACTAGAATTTCTTCTCCAAGTTTAGCCATTTCTTTATCTCTTCATATAAACCCTAGTTTCAATAATCAAACACATCAATTAGTCCTCTAAATTGTAAGATATTCCTATGTTATGAACCTGCATTTAAAATCAAGTATTTATCATAAATTAAAGATATCTTATATAATTAGACTTGTTATTACAGAACGTGAATAAGTTAAGGACTTTAATGATACTTTAAATGTAATATAATGATAAAAAAATCTTAATAAAATTCAATTTTAAGTACTTATTACCCCTCCAACCAGCTTATTACTAGTCTGTAGTAATTAAAGCATTAAAATTAAAAAATAATTTACAGAATCCAAAACCAAAACACTCATCATTTTACATCCACTAATCAATTCAAATAAACAAACTCTTATTAGATTTAATATTTCTACCACATACCCTTTAATCAATATATTAATAAATTTTCTTTTTGTGCTCAATATAACAAAACATAGTTATGAGCCTTTGCTTGGAAGAAAACAAAATTTGTTCTAATATTTTTTTAAGGTTAACTTTCTTGGTTAGGATATATATATATATATATATATATATATATATATATATATAACTTAAAAAAACACTATGCATCCTTCCTTAACCCAAGTAGTGAGTTTAGGCTAATAACTACCAAACTAGTTGGCCTCATGGCATTAGGTGTAGAGACATTCCTACGAGCTTAGTAACTCGGATTGCAGATACTTAAAAGTAGATAGTGCAATGTTTGATTTTCTTGAGATTTCTCCTCAACTCATGTAACCAACTTGGAGCCGATAACTCCCAGGTCATTTGACTTTAAGGTATTAGGTGTTAAGACACCCCTTTGAACTTAATTGTTTAGGTTAAGAAGGCTATGAAACTAAACTTATTATTTACTACTATTACTACTACTACCACCACCACCACCATTACTAATTCTACTACTACTATTATTATTATTGATATTATATTTATTATTTTTTTAATCTCCAATTCCCTTAGTTTTTACCTTTGATAAAAGAGCACAAATAATGTAATAATATGATTTGCAACCTATAATCATATGTTAAAGTGTGTGTGTTAAAAAGATGATTTATAAATACTTACTAAATAAGTATCTAAGTAGAATTAAATGATAATAGTATGAGAGTTTGTAAACTTGAATAATTCAAAAAGAAGCGTATGATAAAACTTTTGTTATGAATTTTGTAAAAGACTATTGTAAAATATTTATTATGATGTATCTCAAGAGTCATCTTAATAGTAGAGTTCCTCTTTTGTCATCCTAACATTAATAGTTCTACCAAATGGTTTTAATAACACACAAAAAGTTTGTTTTTTTTTTTTAACTATATCAACTATCCTTTCCCCCCAACCCAAATGAGACATTGTCTTTAATGTTTAAAGTTGAAAGATAAAGTATAAAAGATATAAGTTGAAATAACAACTACTAAAAAACCTGGATCACACTTAAACAAATATAACCAAAATAAATAACAAAATAGAAAATAATATGATATGGATAAAACCAAAAGACAAAAATATTTACACACTAAGGCTTAAATCCTATTTGTGTTGTTTATAGGTTTTCACGGTTGATCAATCTGTTTGATTCATGGATAGATGGATGATTAAAGTTTGTAGTTGATCAATCTATTGTTTAATAGTGCAGAGATTATGATTCGTTGTGCCGAAGATGTTATAAGCTTTTGTTCCATGGTATAGTCAAGAAAAGACAACAAATTATTATAAAAATCATTAACATTTAACAAACCTATAGATTTCTGGATGATACCAAAAAATTGACTCTCTTTTAAGAATGAAGTTGTTCCCACACTTCCTATTAACCCAAGGCTACCTTCCCATACATTAAATGAATCTTTCTCTTAGGTAATACCCGACTAAGATAATTTGTTGATTCTAAAAAATCATTTTCTTTCCTTGGATCAATCCACCAAAACACAAATATTTTTTATTTTATGAGTCGAGGATCTTGTCATTTCTATAGTTTCCACACTCTTTGTATATGTTGAATGAAAATGAAATGAAGGATATGGAGGTTTTATAGAGATGGAAAAGGAAATGTAATTATATTGCCTTTAGGGATAAGCCAACTATAGTTTTTTTCTTGTGTCAGAACAAATATGTATAGAAGTAGTTGTGATTGTGGCTCACATCTCCTCTTGGTTTTATATCCAAGAATAACTTAGACGTCCTCTATGGATCGGGGATATGTTTCTCATCCAATTTTCTTAAAAACTGATAAACAAGGTCTTTTAATCAAATTCTTGAGACTATGTCTGGCATATTCTTTATGAAAATGAGACCATAAATCATGAATTACACGATATACATCTCTGCTAGGATGTATCTCAAGTGTCAGTTGAAGATTATCTAAAGACTCCTTACTCAGGTCATCCTTAATAAATTTTATTTCATCTTCATAGTTTACAAATACCATTTCTAAAGAATTACAATGTATTACAAGTCGATTTGACATATTTGTGACAAACTTTCAATCATTTTGCATAATGTTTCTTCATAAAAGTGCTTTTACTTATCCCATGCATGTGTGAAATAAAATAATTAGAAAACTCACCTGATAATCAAACTTTTGCTTGAATTATCCAACGAATATCTTCAGAAATTCCATGGTGCATTAACAACCTCAATCTCTCACACCTAGTATAATAATTTTTTGTTATTGTATTTTAACATAGAGCAAGAATACCTTTTCAATTTCTCAAGAGTAGTGTTAAATGTTTTAGACAAGAGGTGGAAACGATATGTAAAAAAATAGAAGAAACAAATAATTGATTAATAAATGTATAAAAAATATTAGTTATCATAGGAAAGTAAAATAACCGACTTGAGAGTCACATAATACTATTATTCACCATTTGAATAGGGCTGGAAAAAGACAAGTAAAACAAAAGTCACACGAAAAGGAGACATAAAAGCAATGTGAGAAAAATAATCAATTTTTATAAACAAGATCATTGAAACCAATAAATTCATTTTCACTAGGAAAATTATCAAAGTATGCTTTCAAACGATGTCCATTTACTATAAAAACATTGTTATTCTTGATATTAAAAGCCCCATACGAATACACATGTTTCACAATGAATAAACTACTTCATCTTGATCTTAGCTTTCCAGAAAATAAGTGGAGTCGAGAATTATAAAGCAAAACATTTTTACCAACATCAAATGTTTTTTTTAAAAAAATTTTGTCATAAAACATTTTGATTCTTTTTTTATGCGTTTTAAAATTTCTATTTGCATCATTTCTTAATTCCTCAAGTTCATTTATTTGTAACTTACGAAGTTGGCTAAGTTGGCTATCATCATCAAGGTTTGAATTGAAAGCTTTAACAACCCAATAAATTTTATATTCAAGTTCAACAAGCAAGTGATAAGGTTTCCCATAAACCAACCTCACCTTAAGTCAATCAGCTTAATTTCGAACAGCTGACGAGAGCTCTAATGTCAAACCTGAAAGCGGATGGGAATAAGACCAAGAAAGAAGGTCACCCAAAACTCCTACTTTCAGTGCGGCCTTTGAAAAAGTTGATTGAAGTAGGGCGGTGTGCCAGCAGAAAGAGGGCTTGAAGCTCTCCTGTTGTCCCCTATGGTGAAAGGTAGTCCGAGTGGCCTACATATACATATAAAAGAAAGTAAGTAGGGCACCATGTCTGACTGGTCGTTGAACTATCAAAGAAAAGGGAATGCGAGTAACAGGGGTGTAGGAGCTACTTCCAGCTTTCAAGACAAGGCCCTTAACATATTCAAAAGCTCCTTCAGGGGAGGATTCACTTCAATAACTCCCGTCTTCAGAGGAGCCATCTTGGTCACCATCCCCTTCCTATATGATGACATACCTGATGATGTTTTTAAAGCAGAATGATAAGCCCAAAGTATATCATTAAGTCTTAAAGACTAGTCTTTTTTATTAGGTTTCATTGTTTTTTTCAAGATTTGTTTGATCTCCCTATTAGTAAGTTCTACTTATTCACTTGTCTGAGGGTGATCAGGGGTGACAACTTAGTGTGCAATTTAATATTTCTTTATTAAAAATTCAAATGTTTTGTTACAAAAATATGTTCCACCATCACTTATCACGACTCGATGGATTCCAAATCGACTCAAAATATTGTGTTTCAAAAATTTGATCATTTTTCTATGATTATTATTTCAACTTGGAATTGCCTCTATCCATTTTAAAACTAATCTATTATGAATAATATGTATAAAAAATCAAATGACGAAGGAAATAGTCATATGAAATCTATACCACAACAGTTAAATATTTTAATGACGATAATAGAATTTAAAGGCATCATGTTATATTTTGAAATAGATCCTAACTTTTGATCATTTTTACAGATTTTGCAGAATGCATGAGTGTCATTGAACATGGTGAGCCAATAAAATCTACATTGTAAGATTTTAACAATCATTTTTTTTTACAATAAATGATCCTTACATGTCTAAATGACAAAATTTAATGACACTACTTACCTAATTATCGGGTATGCATCTTTGAAATATTTGATCAGGATAATACTTGAACAAGTAAGGGTCATCCCAATAAAAATCATACTTCGCTCAAAACGTTTCTTGTCTTAGGCTCTTCAATGATCTGCCAAATCTCCTGTTGCAAGAAAATTTACAATATTAGCTAACTAAGGCATTATAACAATGAAAAAAAAGATTCGTCAGGAAAGTAATCATTGACCAGTGTGATATCAAATTTTGACTTTGTGGCATCCCCTATTTTTAGATGAGGTTAATACATAATAATAAGACATGGTCTATTGAAAACCGAGGTAGTTTTTTTTTTTTTTTATGTACACATTTTGGAATATTCATATAAACACCACTGAAATTTTTTTCTAAAATTTTAACAGACTTTTCTCTATATCCAGGACATCCAAAGTTATTGACAAACACTTGTACACATATAAAACAATTTTCCAAATTTTGAATCCAATCATCCTAGATTATATCACATAATTATTTCAAGAACAATTTCACATCTTCTTCCAAGTATAACATCTCTTTTTAGCATTAAAGACAATTGCGAATAAAATAAATGAAACAACATCCAAACCTTAATAAAGTCATAAACATTAACATCTTGAATAACTTTTACAGGTTAAAAAAGATAAAAGCATTTAAATCACATATTATAATTTTATAATATATTTATTTATAAACTCAAAAGATATAGGATGCCTTAATGTTCATAATAATTACTTATAGCTAAAAAAGAAAAATTATAGTATCAATTATCAAGAATTTTGATGCGTTGCAGATAAACCAAAAACAAACAAATAACATTGTAATATAACCAATTATCATCATGGTCATTAAAAGATATTTAGCACAAAATCAATAATTCTTTGATTTTCTAACTTTCTAATCAATCATTTCCATTTATAGACTTATCAACTAATTAATTCAGTCATTGTTCTTACGATCAATTTGATTCGAACATTCCTTATAAATGTCTATACTCTAATTACCCCTCTCATACATAAATCCATCTTTCCATTCCATTACTTACCATACCTTTATCAATCCAAGTGCATGATTTTCATGCCATGACTTTTATCAATTTATATCAATCCAAGTGCGTAATCTTACAGTTTTCAGACAACTTAAATCAATATTTTAAAACTATCCTGATAGATCCTTAATTTACTATAATAATCCCAATGTATTACATAAATGTCAATCATATCAACCTTTATTTTATCCTCTACTATTATTCTCAAACAACCATTAACTTCATATCTTACGTTGCTTAAAAAACCCTTGAAATACATCGTAATCATTGTCCTAAAATAGCCATCCCTTTTCCCATTGCACTAATAAAACAATTCATTTTTATCCCTATGCTATCTTAAAGACAACCCCAAAGCTCATTTGTTGCACCACTAAAAATAATTTTCTTTCTCACTTGGACACGTTGTTTGCCTAGCCCCATATTACACTAATTTTATTATAGAAATTAGTTTTTACATAATCATAGAAAGGCCATCACACAATCACTGATTCCACCCTATAGATTGCCAAAACAACTTATAAATGTATTCCATACCCAACTAAAATTCATGTTATCAACGTGGTTACTCAATTCACCCTTATCTCTTTATGGTCATGTTACCAACTTAATTTTTATTCTTTATTATGTAACTGCCAAGTAAAATCCTCTCACCCTTAGAGACTTCCCACCCATCTTTTGTTCTAATCCATGGTTGACCCTATTTTGATTTCCATTTAATCTACATTTACTTTTTGACCCATTTCCAATTCACCTTTGAGCAACTTCCCCAGTACTAACATGGTTCCAACCATCATAAACATATCAAACCATCATGAGGACTCTATTTTGATTTCCATTTAATCTACATTTACTAACCAATAACAAGAAAAATCCTTAAAATTCCATGCATATATACATTTGTTTTTCCATGTTCATACTTATTCTTATAGTTTCAAATGTTAAGACCCTCAATTAAGAACAATTTCAGCAAGCATCAGGAACTTGCAAATCCTGGTTGGTTTACTCTAACCAACCTAGAACACTATTTGGTATTTTAATTATAACTAGAGTTGTAGAGATCGGTTTTGGGTGTGAGTTATCTTTTTGAAAAGCTCAGACATAAAGATACAACTTTGATGCAGAAAAAAACACATTTTTTTTTATCGTTTTCAACCTCAAAATCAACTATTACAGTAGCACCCGAAATCTGCCTGGGGGTTAGTTCAGTTTAGACCTTTACTCAGTGTTTTGCTAATATATGAAGTTATATAATTCAAAATTAACCAAGGCAAGTTTCATTTGAAATTTAACATCCATATTTACAACTTTCTTGAAAACCAACTCTAAATTCTATCGTTTTCAAGTTATACTTTTGATATTTATCGGCTACCGAAACAACCCTTATTTTCATTAATATTTGAGTTGTCATAACAGCCCATATTCATCATTATTTACACATCTAACCTCACATAATTTACTCAACTTTCCATCCCTAAAGCAGACTGCCTTGGCCAACCACAACCCATGTTATAATCATGCAATTTGTTTCACTTTTTTCCACATCCATTCCAAAACAACATCATTTAACACAAACAATAATTTAATAAATCATATCACCCATTTTAACATAATTTTCACAACAATAAAGCTTCAAATCATTAAACCATAGGTTTTAAACAATTACCCACAAATTAACAATCCAAGAAACTCTATAAACACTTGACAGAACTTAAAAAGAAGAGTTTTCATCACTTACCCATATCAATTTAAGGAGAGATTTCAGGGTTTCCAACCTTCTTCTTCTTCCTCCTCTTTAAAATCTTGTTTCTCTCTCTAAGCACAACTCTCTCTCTCTCTTAGTTCTCATAAACCTTAGTTCAATGATCCCTTCATTCTCTCTTTTCTTCCATAATTTCCCTTCATCTACCTTTGTAGGTGATTTTTCAAAGATATTTCCAGAAGAAATGATGCAGAGAAGCTGTAAGGCCTGACCCACTCCCCCTTGCAGAATATTATCCGTTGTGGCTCAGCCCAACCCGGCTTCCATGCCTCACGGTTTTGTTCCTGGCAGTCCATAGGCTCCAAAACGCGTCCTACAAGGTTAGGTACCAACTACCTTAATATGTCTTGGCTCTTGACACTCTTCTTTCTATGTGGGATGTTACAATCCTCCCACCTTAAGAACGAGCCGTCCTCGGCTCTGATATAATATGTAAGGCCTGGCCCACTCCCCCTTGTAGAATATTGTCCGTTATGGCTCAGCCCAACCCGGCTTCCACGCCTCACGGTTTTGTTCCTGGTAGCCCATAGGCTCCAAAACGCGTCCTGCAAGGTTAGGTACCAACTACCTTAATATGCCCTGGCTCTTGACACTCTTCTTTCGATGTGGGATGTTACAATCCTCCCACCTTAAGAACGAGCCGTCCTCAGCTCTGATACCATATGTAAGGCCTGACCCACTCTCCCTTGCAGAATATTGTCCGCTATGGCTCAGCCCAACCCGGCTTCCACGCCTCACGGTTTTGTTTCTGGTAGCCCACAGGCTCCAAAACGCGTTTTGCAAGGTTAGGTACCAACTACCTTAATATGCCCTGGCTCTAGACAGTCTTCTTTCGATGTGGGATGTTATAGAAGCTCTCCTTCTTTAGTTATTCATGGTTATTGGAAACAACTCATTTATAGGTTGGTTTTATGTTAATTTATAATTTTGCCACTTATTTATGCTTTAATGTATTTTTCGCGTAAACTACCTAGTTTCTATGTAAATTGCGAGTCTTTCCAGAACTTAAATTGATCTATAAAATTAAAACCAAGGTAACACAACATTTCAAGAGACTCCCTATAAAAGTTTAGCTTAGTCCGACGATCGGATTGAGAGTTATACACGTTAGCATGACTAGTCAATTTGTGATTTTATAAAAAATCTGAATTTTCTTATTAAATCACTTAATAAGTCGTATCAATTATTTCACTAAACCTTCAAGATCATTTTCTTATTTCATAATATATATTTTTATTTTTATTTTTTTATCGAGTTTATTACCGTTTCATAGTGATATTATTGGTTCTTACTTGTACCATCACTCTTGTTTTTGAGATCTTTTTTTATTTTTATTATTTTTTTATTCATTGAAACTCGTTATTGATTTCGTCAATATTATTTATTTTGAACCCAAAATTTATAATTTTCTTTTCAACTCCATCAATACTTTTAAATTTATGCATGGAGATCGTCCCCTCATTTGCGCATAACATATTTTAATATTTATGTTATTTATCCATTTTTTTGCATTTCAAGTTTTCATTTTATATCAATATTTTATTATTTTTGATCCTATATTTATACGGGGTTTGTATTCTTTCGTACATGAAAATATCATTCGTGAAATTTAAATCTTGCTTCAATGCTGACACCAAAGTTAAATTGTTTTATATCTATTTTATTTTCACTATTTTCTTCCGACCATATTTCTTGTGTGGACCACAGCTGCCGTGAGGTTTGTGGGAGGTGTAGATGAGTTCATACTGCCATCATACGCAAAAGGAGCCTCTTGTCTTTTCTGCGTTATAAATTTATAATGGACTTGTACTGACGCTGAGAGGTGAGACTTGACAGACTTGGGAGATAAGTCCAACGTCGACCTTTTCTGACATTAAAATTGGTGAGCCCCACACACGTTCTTTCCCTTGAAATTTTAATGTTATGCATGAGAGAATTTATTAATATTTTTTTAAACATATCAAATCAATATAAAAAATCATTTAGAGAAAAAAATTAATTTTGATTACGTATAAGTCAGTTTAAGAAAATATTAATGTCATATAAAAAAATAAAAACAAAAATTATCTTAAATTCATCCTTAATAACTAAATGTTTTTATTCTTTTTATGAGGTATCATAAAAATAATAAGAAATAAGTCCAAACTCCAGTTTTATTTTTATACAATTTATCAATGTTTTATTTTTGTTTAAGTAAAAAAAATTTCCATTATTATTTTTAGTTTACAAAAGCTTTTATTTTTCTCTAGCCATTATTTAATAAGTTACTTTTTTAATTTAGTTTAGTAGGTTTTTAAATGTTTTTCAATATATTATAAGTTTTATCAAGACTTGATGATTAAAAATATAAGAAACAAGAGTAATTCAATTAGGGATAGTCAAAAATGATGTAGTTGGAGAGGAAAAACAATTCTTGTCCTTTATTAGTAGAAAAAGGAAACGAGAGTCGTCATCTAATATTTTGGTAATTAAAAACCCTAATTAATCTCAGAGTCTTGATAGGAGGACTGATTGTATATATAAAGGATGTATCACCCCTAGTATATCTTACCTAAGATAAGCTGTATTATCTATTTGTTTGATATAAACTAAAAAAAAATTGTATTTTCTAACTGTTTGTTAGTTTAAGGTTGAAGACAAGTTCTCTTCAATTAGGAGATTCTTATCTTATTAGGTTCAAAACTTAATCGTTCTAATACCAATATAAAAATAAAAGGAACTATCTTTTTATTTAATACTAGAAAAACATCTTACATATAAGTTTATAATCCTGAATACCAACAGAAAACAAAATAATTTTTTGGTGTTTTTTGAATTTAGTATCGAGAATATGTTTTATGTATAAATTTGTAATCCCATATATTAAAAAGGAACAAGATAATTTTTTTTTTATATTTTTGAAATGTAGGTCAAGTTTTCATGGCTTTAAATAAAAAAAAATCATGCAAAATAAAAAGATTATTTTATGTGATTTTTTAATATGATGAAATATGCAGATATAATCTATTTTTGAAAGACTATGCCATATATAAAATAAAAATTGTGTTTTTTAAAGAAAGATGTTTTTTGTTGTTGTTATTTTTATGGAAAGCAATCAATTCATTTAATATCAAAAAAAGATCTTGCGTGTAGATCACAATTTCAAATATTAAATATGGAAGGGTAAAAATATGAGAAACTCAAAATTAATTGAAAAATAATCTTCTAAAAAATTTAATTTTTTTTAAAATTAGATTAAAGCCATGTTTGGCAAAAAAAAAAAAGAATTTAGAAAAGAAAAAAATAATAATCACTTACATGTCCTACTATCACATGATCAAATCAAGTCACAAAAATAAAATCATATTAAGCAATATTTCACTCGAGTTAAGGGTGTAAATCATATAAACTAGTATACAAACATGAGGCATGTGATTGAAGAGACTTCTAAAATTTAAGGACCAAACCTGAAAA
>Ga0307513_10007435_pt1 | contig 14203 bp, 5 predicted proteins | sample 15_EM_MG_FD_202174 | JGI IMG/M metagenome (GOLD analysis project Ga0307513, IMG submission 202174) | Populus trichocarpa ectomycorrhiza microbial communities from riparian zone in the Pacific Northwest, United States - 15_EM | ecosystem: Host-associated > Plants > Roots > Unclassified | place... | reverse complement strand
TTAAGATTAAAAAATCTATTTTTGACACATTCAGTTTTAACGCGCTCATTTTAAAATTATTGATTAAATCTTCTCATCGAATCGACATTAATGATGCTTTTTTTTCAAAAATCAAAATACAAAAAAATATATATATATTGACAATGAGATCAAAAGTGCAAGGAAAAAATGATGGATTAAAGTGAATTTGATTTGCTTGGTCACCAAGCAATTAAGAGGGAAGAGATAAAAACTTTTGCCTGTAAAATGGTGAAGAAATCTCACATAAAAGGGAGGAAAAAAAACCTTAACTTAGGGGAACCATTAGAAAAATAGAGACCATAAAAAAAACCCCTTAACCCATTTTTATTCACCCCAGTCGCCCAAACCCTTTCACGAGCCATATTCTTAACAACATCACCCATTGACACCCTTTTAAAACAAAAACTTAAAGGGGGAACATGATCCTTCTTTGTGATCCTCAAAAACCAAAACTCTTTATCTCTTCTAAACCAACCCGACAACTTATCCTCTATAAGTTATCACACATTACTGGTTTTCCATCCTTCTCCACCATGCTACCAAAACAACCCACGACCAGCCTCCCTACTAGCAGCTCCCTCTCTCAACCACTACGTGATCTAACCACCACAAGTGCCTCCATAAATCATCCAAACCTGTCATTGCCTCACAACTTACCTAATCATTATGATACCTATATTGTCAATCACCAGTTATGGCAACCGGTTTCCACCTCCTCTATTTCCAACCAACACTGCTTTTTCTCCAGCTAAGACAAACGTACCCACGATACCTCTTCACCACCACCACCAACAATAACTCTTTTTTCTAACCGAGAACTATATTGCCCCTCTCTCAACTGGCCTACCATCAACAAACCATAACCACCACAACAACATTACTTGCCCTCTTATATGGTAGTGCCTTGTGGTGTTGGAAACTAGTAGTGAGAGAGAAACAACCCCCCCCAAAAAAATTGATTGTTTATGTTGATTTCTTTGTTTTTTATAAGTAATAATGAGATTCACTAGTGACATAGAATTGTAGAGTAAGGGGAGATTTACCCAATCCACCAGTTCTACCTCTCTAATGTTGATGATGTGTGTTCCCATTCGCAGTCAGTGGCGGCGGCGCATGGAACATACGCGGCGCCACTCCTGCATTTCTAGTGCATTTCATCAGCTCCTTTTGACTGTCTAATTTTTTTCCAGTCAAATGATTTAATATGTTTTGATTACATGTGATAATTGTAAATGCAATCGTTATTGTGTAAATTAATAAAAGATATGAGTGTGTGTGTTTGTATTTTCTTACATGTTTTTGAATACTTAAAACCAAAAAGACAAAAAAAAAAAATTAAATGTTTAAATTGCATATGACCAAAAATCCTGAAAATTATTTAAGAATTATTTTAAAATCTAAAATATTTTAGCATGTTTTAAAAAAGATATTGTATAGATTTCACAACAAGTTTGTAAAATTTCAAAAGATTTTGGCCTATATTTCAAAAATATTAAAAATTTATTTTTGGCAAGAGAATATATTATTCACTTTTAATATAAGGATAACAAACCCTACAAAATGGTTAATATACAAAATATTATTAGGGATAATGATTTATTACTACTCATCTTTAATATAAGAATAAAAAACTTGTATGAGGTCAATATCCAAAATATTATTGGGAGTAATAAAAATCATTCACTCATAATACAAGGATAAAAAAAACTGCAATGAATTTTATATGAAATATTATTTGGAACGACCCAATAGCAAAAAATTCCAAGTTTATCCCGAAAAAAATCTCAATGATAATTAAGAATATTTTATCATTCCTGACTAGGTTATTGACCTAGAAAATCAGGGTTTGTTTATCATAGCAAACTCACCATAGTAGACTGATAGAAACACCATTAGACCATGACAAACAAAGAAAAACAATATAACTTACCTTAGATAAAACATACCAGAAGTGCTAATACCTTCCCTCCTTTACACAATTAGTCATTTGCCTAGAATCTCTAAAAGACAAGTTAGGGTTTCTAATAATTATAATACTAGGTGGTGACTCATAAACCAACCAAAGCCCATCTCAAACACGTCTGGGAAGGGTCGCCCCAACGTTGCGCTCCCGGGAGAAGGGCATAACACACATCATAAACATTTGGATATTTTTTTTACATTTAAAAAATTGATCTAACTCACAACGTAGCGTGAGCCAAATTGCATGTTTTTATGTTACAAAATATAACTATATGGTTCAATTAAAAAATGAAAGAACAATGGTTGGAATTAATAAAAAAAATGGTCATTTTTTCATTTGTTCTGTTCAATGGGCACAAAGTTTTACACATTTTTCATATTTCTTTCAAAATTATATTTAGTTATAAAATCTTATATTTTACATTTTAGTCTTTAAGGTAGTGTTTGGTTACTTCCTAGTATAGAAGAGACGGAAACAGTGATGATAGAAACTTGTTGTAACCCATTTCTAGGTTACTCATCTAAATTTACCTTTTTTTCCTTTTTAAAATAAAATTCAAAATAAAAGAGTCTGGCAATGTAGAAAAAAAATGGCTAAGAAAGGATTTCAGATGTGTATAAAATCAAGCTAAAATTTTGGACAAATTTGGAGCATAATTATACCCTGTTGTACTTAAGACTAGAGAGTTAATGCAGATTCAAGATCAAATTAAATGATTATTAGATGAATCTGCATAAAAATTAAGTTCAAGGGCATAATTAGATTTTTAATAGGCTAATTTGATTTAATTATGGGCCAAATTAAAAGTTTAATTATGTTTAAGAATTAATTTGGGTCCAATTAAAGGATTTAATTAGGTGTAAGGACATAATTATATTTTAAATGGGTCAAATTAATTTTGTTAGGGACTTAATTGGTGAAAAATTAAGTTTTGAAGCCTAATTTGGGCTTAATTGAGAAGATCGAAATTTTAGAGGATAAAATTTAATTTTTACAAAGTCAATTGGTTCAAATTATGGGTAAATTTTCAAGAAAATTAAAGTTTTGGGGTCAATTAAGGGCTAAATTGTAAAAACTTGCAATTAAGAACCATTTTGAAAATGAGCCGAACTCCGGGGACAAAATTGAAAAAAATCAGGGGTGAAATTGAAGAGATTTGAAAGTTTAATTGTCAATTAAGGGTTAAGTTCAAGAAATTCACAATTACGGACCATTTTGAAAAAGGCATCTAACTATGGGGACCCAATTAACTGAAATCGGGGTGAAATTGAAGATATTTAAAAGTTTAATGGTCAATTAGGAGTTAAATTGAAGAAATCCAAGACTAAAGACCAAAATGAAAAATGCGTTGAAATATGGGGCTAACATTGAAGTTTGGCAAGGATAAAATTGCATAAAATTAAAAGTTTGAAGCCAATTAGGGGTGTAATTAAGAGAATTCACAAATCAAAGAACTACATTGAACTTTACCAAAACGATGGCGTTTTGGTTACTATTCATCTTCTTCTTTATTTTTGCATAAAAAGACTATTCAAGGGGTTACTTTTCAGGGGCATTTAATGCATCATCCCTCCATCAAAATTGACAAAACTTGCACGAAAATGATGGCCTGACATTTGACTACATCCTGATATGGTCCTTTTTGGCCGATTGACACCACAACGGTTATGGCACCAACCCAAAGAAGCCAACTCAGGCAACCTTTAACTACCAAATTTGACAATTCATGATGACTACTTTAAGTCTTTCGGGGCTGAATCAAAGGTCAAGATTTGACACAATTAAATACAAAATATCTCTCTTCCACTCCTTATAAATAGGGATAGATTTCATGTTCTGATGATGAAGAAATTTTGGTGCAAAGTTGATTAAAAACTAGCCTCCCTCCCCATTATTTTTTTTCTGTTGACAACTCTCTCTCTTCCCTCCTCTTTCCCTGCCGTCTCTCCAGCTACCACAACCTCAGAACCACCACGAACAACCACAACACAACCTCTCCACCAACCCATCTCCTCGCCGACAACAAGAACCACCACTGCCAATCTTCCATTCTTACTCTCCACCATAGGTTTCTTCTCCAGCAATTGACATTAGCCACCAACTCCTCCACTAACGCCACCACCAACCTCACATCGGCCTCCTGTCATGACCAGCCATACCACCAATTAGGCACCCCGAAGCCAGGTAACACTCTCATTTTCTTATTGTAACCATGACTATTGCATGCAGAATATGAATTCGTTTTGCATGCAGCATAATTAATTAACATAGTTGTTGGGCTGGGCCAACAACTATGTGGATATGGACAAGACCTGTTTCGACCCAACCCAGGCCCAAAAGGGAGAAAGCCAAGTTTGTTAGGCCGCTCTCGGCCCAACCCGACTCAGTTGGGTTTGACCCAGCCCAATGTATTTAATAATAATATTAAAATATAAAAAAATAAAGAAAAAAGAAAAAAAGAAAAGAAAAAATTTCAAATTTTTCAAAGGGCATTTTAAAAATATTTAGGGGGCCCCTTGCATGTTTTTCTAATAATTTTGTGTAATATTAGACTGTAGACTTACACTGTAAGATACAGATCCAATATTAAAAATACCTAGTTTCCTTTGAAATTTCAAAAAAATAAAAGAAAAAATTCTAAAAATAAATTTTCATTTAAAAAAATAAAAAATATTTTGTTTACGTGCATATGGTCAAATCCCAAAAGTTTTCCAAGCATATTTTCTAAAAGATAAAAATCACAACATTTTTATCATGTTTTAAAAAATATAAAAAAATGAATATCATAACCAATTTATGATTATCCATTAGGATTTAACCAAAATACAAAAAACTCATAATAATTATTCTATTCGGAACATTAGAAATTAGTTATATTTAGAAAAAAAATACGATGCTAAACTTTGAATATTAGAACGATTAAGATTTAACTCAATAAGGTAGAGACTTCCTTACGAAGGGAGATCTATCTTGAATCTTTAACAAGATCAATAAATAGAAATATGACTTAAAAAAACAAATAAATAACAATACAGTTTATCTTAGATAGAGTATAATAAAAGTGATGTATTTTGTTTTATATAACTAGTTCCTTACTCGAACTCCCGTGAACCATTAGGTTTTTTATTGATGAAGTATGAACTCATAACCATAATTTTAACATACTCTTAAGAGATAGATCCTTGTTGCTCGACGCCGCGCACACCGCACGTTGTGTCTTTTCTTAAAACTGATATTTTACCTAATAATTATGTATTTAGTCTTGGAAAAACAAATAAAGAGCCTATTCTATCTCCCAGCTTCTGTCATCAGTCAGAGCGTTAACCCCGCATGGCCAGCTCCCCCAGCCAGTTAATCCCATTTTTATATGCATACATGAAATATAAATGGTCAAAATAAAGCTATTTGAGAAGAAGAAACGATTGCCTAAAGAAACCCAAAAAGGAAGAAGAAGAAGAAAAGTAAACGAAGACAAGCCACAGGGCAAATTCAACTCTCACCATGTTACAAGTCAGGAAGATTGCATAGTTCTACGAAGAAGTCAATGTCTGTATTATATTTGATCAACGATCGAGTAACACGTGCGACGACACGGCCTTCAAAAGTTTGTAGTGCCGTATAGCCAACAACAATCCATACAGAAATCAAGTGAGAACGAGCTAAAGAGGGTGTTTGGTTACAAAATCTTGCAGTGCCGTATAGCCAACAACAATCCATACAGAAATCAAATGAGAACGTAAGAGGATGTTTGGTTTTCTGCCCATATATTTATATATATGGGCAGAAAAAAAGAAAACCTTTACATTCTTCCAGTTCATGCTTGCTACACAGGGTCCATCTTCAAACTCTTACGCGAAGGAATATGAAGCACTCTTTTTCGTTGAGTTTCAACTTTGTTATTGTATTCCTACTTGTTCATGGTTCATCGAGCTTTAACAACTTGCATCACTATTGCGACGAAGCTGCAAAGAGCGATCCAAATCTGAGCTGTGACTTTTGTATAGCATCCCTTGAAGCCATTTCCAAGAGCAAAAATGCAAGCCTTGAAGAATTAGTGGAGATCTCAACTGTGCTAGCCATGTCAAAAGCTACAAACATTAGCTGCTACATTTCACAACTTTTGAAAGCCCAAAATTTAGACAAATACCATACGAGTGCCTTACAAGATTGCTTAGAGCTTTACGCGGATGCAAATTCCACGTTGCATGATTCCATGTGTGATTTGAAGTCCAAAGATTATTCCAAAGCTAATATAGATGCCAGTGCCGCCATGGATTCTTCAAGCACCTGCGAGGATGGTTTCAAGGAGAGGGAAGGCGTGGTCTCTCCCTTGACAAAGGAGAATAACACTTTTTTTCAATTGACCGCAATCATGCTTGCTTTTATCAACATGTTAAGTCGATCATAACTCTCATATATTCATGTTGGATTCGCGGGTAAACCTCTATATGTTTATGATATCATATTAATTACATAATTTTCGTACTTCTCTTTTAGAATTAATTAAATAATCTTCTTGTTTAGTTTTAGTGTGGATTTATTTGTCTGTGTTTTTTAAATTAGTTATAAGCCTCATGTTATAGCAAGATTGGCATGCTCTCGTATCCCTAAGAAAGTTTGTAATAATCTTGAGATATTATTATTTAATAAACTTGAAAAGGTAATACACTTCCTTGTATTATTTTTCAATTAGTTAATTATTAGCCTCAATTTGATTAAAATACTTTTCAAATAAAGTTTGTAATAGTCCTAAAATAGTAAGAATTTAATTATAATGGGTTGAAACACACGATTTCGTTAAAATGCCCTTCAATTAAAGTTTATAATAACCTTAAAACGGTAATATACTTATTTGGACTCTTTTGATTAATCATAAAATTTTAATTAATTTATTTTCCTTCAATATAATAAAACTTTTTTTTTGAAAAACTTTCGATATATTGTACTAATTACCGCCATGAAATGAATAATTCTCCTTCAAAAATGCCACCTAAAAAAACAAGAAAGGAAATATCTACAAAAAAAAAAAAGTCTTTGGGTTGGTGATGATGCAAGCAATGAAGGAACCTTGAAAATGGTAGGCATAAAATGACTGTGTGTATACATATCAGTATTATATCAGAAAAAATTAAAAGAATGATCAATATTTGTCAGTAATTCATTTATAGGAAGATTTATATATCTTTATCTCACGTAATTTTTCCCAGTATTTGCTTTTTTCACAAATAATTCTTAAATTAAAATTATAATGATGATCATTCAACATTAATACTCTCGTATTAATTCAACAGCATCCTCATGTTACCCCTAAGCATGAGAGGCAAATGAAACGACAAGATAAATGTGATTTCATGGACCAATTCATGTCTAATTGAGTAAATCTACTTGCATGTGTGTGTGTGTATGTATGTATGTATGTATGTATATGTGTGTGTATAAGAAGACTAATAATATGAAAAGGACAAATAGACGTTTTTGGGTAAAAATGAAAGTTTTATCATCGCTTTTTAGGTATTTGATTGAAAAAAATAAAAATGGAAAATAACAATGGAAAGTAAGGATGAAAATAAAAATTAAATATTTTTTTTTCTCACATGAATGTAAGAATGAAAACAAATAATATAAGTGATATTTTATTATAAAATGATATTATTATTTTTAATTATTATTGCTATTAAAAATTTTATTTTTATTGGTTGTGGTGATTACGTTTTTTCTAAATATTATTATTATTATTATTGAACGTCCACTTTTCCAACATCCGCACCACTTTTATTCCACCATCTTTCTTTCATCGCCACTTCCTCTCGTGGTGGCATTAATTCTTAAAATATATAATTTCAATTATTCAATTATTATTACTATCATCATCTATTTAAACTCATATATACTTTGATGATATCATTTAATAATTATTATTCATTTTCATCTTAAAAATAATAAGATATTAAAAAAATTAAATTTCATTGTGATTATTTATTACTATTCCAAACATAAAATTAGAATCAAAATGTGATTCCAGTTTTTTACTTTTCATTTAAATTCCTTTATTTTTTATTCCAAATCTTGTTTTTCTAATAATCAAACAATATATTAAAGTATTTGGTAAATGCTCAATGAACATGAAATTTATTATGAAACTATATATTTAAAAAGAGACAATATACTCAAGTACATAGAATAAATAAATAAAATAGAGATTAGAGGAACATAGAAAAAACATTCTTATTTCATATAATCTTATAAATATAGTCGCACCACAATATCATATCTACAACACTTCTATTTATAGTTTAATGCATATTAATACTTGTAAGCCTAAATATCATAAAAAGATATAGAATTTAAATAAACTTGGAGATAATGAATGAACATGAAAATAAAAAGGTAAAAAATAAAAAAATAAACACCCATATACAATGTGTGGTTTTATAACACTCTCTCTTAGATGTTTTTTTTACACTCTTACGCATTGAAAACTGTCTCATTAAAAACCTTACCATGAGAAAACCCAATGAGAAAAAAAACTTGGTGAAGAAAAAAAGAGTACAGTATGTATTAACTCCCGCTTATGAATGAACCTTACCTTAAGTCTTTAAGCTACCACATTCCAATATTGCGTTGTACTATTTTAAACATTGTAGTTGGTAATGCTTTAGTGAATAAATATGCTAGATTATCTTTCGAGTGAATTTGTTAAACATTAACATCACCACACTTATCAAGGTCATGTATGAAAAATATTTTTAATGAGATGTACTTTGTTTTATCTCATTTCTTTTAATTAAGCTATACATGCAACATTATCTCCATCAAATATGGTTGGAGTTTCTTTATTAGGGGATAAACCACATGTTCCTTAAATATACTGAGTCATTGATCTCATCCACGTATATTATCGACTTGTTTTATGGATTGCAAGTATTTTAACATGATTTATTTTAGCATTATTACATAAAGTGACAACTAATATTTGCTTTGTAGATCTCAATGATATAACAATATTACCACATGTAAAGAGATAACCTATTTGAGATCAACCTTTATATGGATCAGATAAATATCCTACATCAGCATACCCAACTGATTCATGATTATAATTATTTGAATACAATAAGCTTATATTTTATATTTCCTTGCATGTAATGAAAAATATGTTTAACTTCATTCCAATATCTTCGGGTAGGAGAATAACTATATCTTGCTAGCAAATTCACAGAGAATGCTATATCAGTCGTGTATTATTAGCAAGATACATTTGCGCATCAATTGTATTGAGTTATGGTATTTCAGGACCAAGTAATTCTTTGTTATCCTCTTGAAATCTAAAAGGATCTTTTTTTCACATCAAGTGATCTAACAACCATCAGGGGTACTTAATGGATGTGCTTTATTGATATAAAATCTTTTAAGCACCTTCTATTTGTAAGTTGACTTATGAATGAGAATACTAAATGCTTGATCTAGAGGCTGAGATAAAATATTGTTTTTTCTAAAATTTTCATCTCAAACTCTTTCTTTAAATTATTAATTACTTTTTTGGTATCTCTCCAAGAGTTTTAATTATATTTAAATCATCAATATACACAACAACAATAGCAAAATCAGATTCTAACTTTTTTATAAAAAACATTTGGGCATATAAAATCAATATTATACCCTTATTTCAATAAATATTCACTAAAAAGATTAGACGACATGCTTCCTGATTGTTTTAATCCACATAAAGACTATTGCAACTTGATTGGGTAAATTTTTTTGGGAATTTGAATTATATAGTTCAGGCATTTTAAATCCTTCATGGATTTTCATATAAACATATTACCAATTAACTTATATAAATAAGTTGTAACTACATCTATCGGACACATATCTAGTCTTTCATGAGTAACCAAGCTAATAAGATATTGAAATGTAATTGTGTCTATTATAGAAGAATATGTTTTATTGTAATTAATACCAGGTCTTTGTGAAAATCCTTGTGCCTTTAGTCGTGTCTTATATCTTATAATTTTATTTTTCTCATTTTAATTTTGCATAAATACCCATTTGTATCCAACTGACTTACACCTTCAGGTATTTGGACTACAAGTTCAAAAACTTCACGTTTTGCAAGTGAATTTAATTCTGTCTAGATTGCTTCTTTTTATTTTGTCCAATTATTTTTACATCGACATTCTTCAATATATTTAAGCTCAAGATCTTTATTTTCACTAATGATATCAAGCGATATATTATATGAAAAAATACTGTCAATAACTATCTCATTTCGGTTCTATCTTTTTATTTTTGTTGTTTTCAGGTATTTGTAGAGACATAACTTATTGAGATCTTTTTATTTTTACTGTTTTCATATACCTAAATATACTTACGAATGTTTGCCTCTTCAATAATGTCAACTTGATTATTTTTCTCTCTTTTTTTCTAATGATTTTGTCTTTTGGATCGGTTGGTCTACCACGTTTCTAGCATATTTTAGACTTATTTCTTACAATTTTTGCGGATTATCTTATTGAGACCATCCCTCAGTATTTGTTAGGATGAAAAATTTACAAGCCAAAATTTTGTTAGAACAAACAATTGGACTTATTGCACACTAAATAAAATACTTAATAATAATTAAATAAAATTAAATAAATAAATTTTAATTAATAAACTTTAATAAAATATTCAAATAAATTAAATTAAAACACAAGCTGAAATTACTCTCCGCCCTTTATCGTCAATAATCATATGAATATGTAAATAGCATCTACAGTGTCCTCACCACTATTCTTTCCTTTTGCTTTAATTCCTCTTATGTGTTTAACATTCTGTGTTTAATATGCATTCAATCATTATGATGAATCACATATATACAGCAATGATTTCACATGAATGCTTATTTCTGCGTCTTTTCGTGTGTGTTTTCCCTAGTGTGAAAAACTTTACATGCTATAAAGAAACCTCTCCGAAAAGAAAGAAGATACAAAAGTAACAGTGATTGTTACCATCAAGGTCGTATGATTAATCGAAGTATTCAACAATACGTTCCTAAATTTCTACTTGAAACACTCAAATGAACTATACAGAAGGATAAGACTGCTGGATTGTTAGTGAAGCTCCAAACCAGCACTTTTCGCCTACAGAAACTTCATGACTTCGTTCCAAGTTTTTTCCTAACTGAGAAGCTGCATAGCAGTAGCTTCCAGTTTTAAATTTGATAAATAATTGCGTACAAATTACTTCAAATTAGAGTCTACGATATCTGAGAACAAAGCAAATGCTTCATTAATGTTTTCCTCCTCTTAATTTCTAGGCAATTCTAAATAATTCTACTGTTAGGGTAGCTAGTTGGCATTCAAGCAGTGCATCTTCATTCCTCTTGAAAAAACCATCCTCCCATTTTTTTTGGTTCTCTTATACTTTGTTTTTACATTTTTCTGATTGCAGTTCAAGTTATTTCCGTATACTCTTTCGCACTAGTGACCTTCTCGGAAGCTTCCTTTATTAGATCTCCCCTCCCATAATAGACGTATTTATACCTGTGCATGATCCTGTGTCCAACAATTCTCAGAACTCATTCGGCATCTTTTCCTTTAAGATTTAGCTAAAAGCTCCTCATGTTTTCAAAGTATTGGCCATGTTGTTTTCTCATCAGTAGAAAGGAATCGATTACCCTGACTGAATCGGAAGCTTCCCCTGAAACATTTTGCACACGCCACTCCTTGTCTAAAACCATATGCTTATATAAACAAAATAGACCGGCAAATGTCAAGTAGAGATCAAAATGAAGCACATCTCTTTCTCTTCCATTGCTCTTTGCTTCCTTTTCTTCTTCTTAGTAACTCCTACTCCTAACAATAGCATTTCAACCCTTGATGCTTCGACCATCGATATAACAAACCGAACCTGCAAAAAATGTGCGGAGGAATATTCCAAAACTTTCAGCTATGACTTTTGTATAAGCTCTCTCCAAGCAATTCCCGTCAGCCATGTGACAAATATTCACGGACTAGCAATAATTAGCATGGAACTAGCTCTAGAAAATGCAACCAACACCATTTCAACCATTAAGTACTTGTTGAGTTATGGAACTTTAGACCGCTTTGCCTTGGTTGCCTTACAGGATTGTTTGGAACTATATGCAGATGCTCTTGTGACAATAGTAGATGGTGTGGCAGCATTTCTGACAGAACATTATAGTGTCGCTAACGTGAAGGTGAGTGCAGTTATGGAAGCATCAACCACCTGCGAAGAAGGGTTCTCAGATAAGACAGGAGTGGTTTCTCCATTGACAGAAGAGAATTACAATCTCTTCCAGTTATCTGATATAGCACTGTGTATCATTCACATGCTCAGTCTAGCTGTATGTAAATAATTCAGCTGCACTATTTATGCGCTGCGAATACCTCACCCATCAACGTTTATCAAAATAAACTTCTTATAAGTCCTTGCTCTGATTATAGTTAGCTCCATGGAGATGGCAATTGTTCTCAAATTTGCCAGCTTGTAGCGACCTAGCACTTTCTTCTTATTCATGGTCATTTAAGTGATTCTATAAGGATCCACTATACTGGATCTTCGCAGGAGCTTTAGATGCTCTCCCATAAATAAAGAAGGAAAGAAAAAGAAGATAAGAAGATAGAATGGGAAATTCTAACTTCTAAGTTTTACGAATAGCAGGCAACAAGAAAATAGAAAAGAAATTCAGTAATATATAGAATAAATTACCTTATTATTACCATGCAAATCCTTTCTCCAGTGCAAGTCTCATGTTGCATGTACCTAAAAACTTAGTTGACTTGTGTTTCTTCCTTAAAAGTCAAAACCATAAAATGGGTCTTTCTGCTAGTTACCATAAAAAAGTGACGTTAAGTTAACTTTTGCAGACATGGTTAAAAAGAAAGAAGTTCTGTAAGCTTGCCAAAGTTTGGGATTTGGCCTTGGTAGATGATGATTCAGAAAGAATCTTCAATTTCAACTGCTTGATTTGCCAAACTTCTTTCTTTTAAAAAATGTTCTGAATATTCATGTTCTGGCTGGGGTCAGTTTAAAGCAAGAAAGGGCGAAGGACCAGAAAACTAACTTGGGAGAGAGTACGACAGTCACATGCGAACTTAAGGCAGAAACCCAAAGCTTCACACTGACCCAATCGAAAGCTAAATGTGTGGCACACGAAAGCAAAGAGCATCGGCGATAGAGAGAAAAAAAATTGACAACTATCTGAAGTTTGAAGAAGAGAATTAAAAAAGAGAGAGAGGCAGTTGTGCAGCTGAGAGTAGGAAAAATAATATTTATACAGGGGTTTCTTATACTTACCTATTACCTATTGCGTATTCAAAAAAATTCAATTTTTTTTATTAAAAATTAATTTTTTTTATATATTTTGAATCATTTTGATGCATTAATTTCAAAAATAATTTTTAAAAAATAAAATAGATATCAATTTAATACATTTCAATACAAAAAATATTTTAAAAAATAACCGCAACCACACTCAAATTAATCTAACATCATCTATAATATTTATATTAACTAACTTTAACAGGTAAAATCAAATCTAATAATACAAATATTACTTGGAAGCATTATGCAAAGGTTTTAAAAGTGTGTTATATTATAATAGGTTTTGCGATTCTAACTTTTAAAAATACCTTTTTTTTAAAAAAAAACCTTTTGTTGTGATTTTAATAAAATAAATTTTAAAAAATATACTTAATTAAAACTGTTTCAAAATAAAATTTGACATGTAAAATAAATAAATAAAATCTTTATAAATAAAAAAGCATGTTATTTCATCTTTTATATAACTAAAATTGAAAACACAATTACTTATAAAGTCAATGCAAAAAACAAAAATTATTCGGCTAAACAGAGTTTTTTCCTCTGTGATTAAACAAAATACAGAAGCGAACAGAAGCTTACTGTAAGCAGTCCGAGTCCTCTTTTTAAATATTAGCACGGTCCCTATAGTACAAGGTGCAGGTTTGTTCTCGACAACTTCAACGACGATCATAATTTTTATCAGGACAGAGTTATACAGGACTGGAATCACAGTTGATCAAGAGGCAAATTTGAGCTATCTGCAAAACATGGTTCAATGATCTAAAACGCCAACTTGTTTACAAGAAAGATGAAGCTGCCATTAGACTTTTGGGAGAGTGAGGTGGCATTGCTATCCACCACAGACCCATCAGGCCATCAAGTTGTTGAACTTAGAGAGGAAATCATAACTCC